>PVMK01153108.1_pt1 | contig 33988 bp, 27 predicted proteins | sample 1853481 | NCBI WGS metagenome assembly PVMK01 (sample SAMN08533507, study PRJNA380276) | Marine sediment metagenome, whole genome shotgun sequencing project.
TGTGCCAGACCCTGGTCGTCACGCCACGTCCGGTGATATTGATCGACTGGACTGAGCTGACGCACACGCATTGTGCGCTGGTCGCATCGATTCCGTGCAAGGGCCGTGCGCAAATCATCTACCAGCAAGTGCACCTCAAGAGATATGTCTCCAATCCCAGCGTGCAGCGACGTTTTCTGCTCGCACTATCGAAAGTCGTACCCCCTGGGTGCACGCCGATTGTGATTGCCGACGCTGGATTCATGGGCCCCTGGTTTTCACAGATCCGAAAGCTCGGATGGGACTTTGTGGGACGCCTGCCTTCGAACGTGAGGCTCCAAAAAGCCGACAAAACCGAGTGCAAAGTGGCTCAGCTTCATCCCCGACGCTGCGAACGACCGAAACACTTGGGCCTGTGCACCGTCACCAAACTACATCCCTACACGGCGAGCGTGGTCGTGGTGCGCCAGCGAAACAAAGGCATCGCCCACCGCCGAGCTTCACGAGCCGGCGCAGGTCACAACTCCATTCTTCACTATCGATACAAGCGGCGGGCGCACACCGCCTGGGTCCTGGTCACTTCGTTACACGAGCGCAGTGCGCCGGACATCGTCGCGCTCTACGAGTCGCGCATGCAATGCGAAGAATCGTTTCGCGATGCCAAGAACTTGAAGCTCGGCCTCGGGCTTTCACACGCTCGAAGTCGTCACCCCGAGCGACTTCAAGTCCTTTGTTTGCTCGCCGCTTTGGCAGCCTTCGTCGCGACCGCGCTTGGCTTGATTGCGTATCAACATCAGATTCATCCGCAGCTGCAAGCCAACACCATCAAACATCGACGGGTTTTCTCATTGCCCAGACTCGGAGCGATGGCCTTCAGGCTTCGCCTACTCCCATCCATCTCAGCACGCGCTTGGGCTCAAGCGCTCCGCCGCTTTCCCATCGCCTTTTCATCCGCTTGATTTGTGGGGATCCGTCAGACCTGGGAAGGTTCGGTGCAGGGAAGGTTCGGTGGTCGACTGCCTATCCGGGGCGCTCCCGCTCAGCGAACCACTTTCGGTACTTCTCCATCCGCGACTGCTGCACCGTCGAAGCGCGTCGCTTGCACGTCGTTCGCTCCTCTGACCCCTCCGGCGCGCCCCAGCGAAGCTCCGCGCAGTCGTTCGGGTTGTACGCCATCTCCATCGCCTTTATGCGGGTGACCACGTCTGCCAAGGACAGCCTCCACGGGCTTCCGTCGGAGCGCGCATATTCGAACGTTCGCCTCTCGAGCTCGACCTGAAGCGCCTCACGGACCCGGTGCACGGCCTCGTCGCGATCGGCATCTCGGGTCCCAAAGCGCTCGGGGTGTGCTGCGACGGTTTCTGGGAACGACACGACTGCGTCGATACTGATCAGCAGTCGCATGTCGCGTGACGGGGTGGAGTAGTCCTCCCAGGGGCCCGTCGTCAGGAACAGCGCTGCACCGCGTGGCATCTCGATGGGGGCGTAGCCGCGCGCATTCATGAACTCCTCGCCGTTCTGCACCGAGCTCAAGCGCCGCTGGACCGATTCTTCGAGGGCGTCGACCAGGCTGGTTTGCATGCGGACCGGGTCGAGGGCGCGTGGGTTGATCATACCTTCCATGGCCACGTAGAAGTCGTCGGCGGTGCCTTTATATTGGGCGTCGGACCAAGCTCGGACTCCGCCAGCTTTGCGGAGCTCGCCGTTCGTGCTGATCTTCCACGGCTGCAGTCCGGCGACCGGCCCTGCTTCGGTCTCGATTTCATCTACCGGTTCCTCGGCGTCCGCGGTCTGCGCGGTCTCCACTGTCCCTTCATCTCGGACAGGCCGCCAGCCTTTAAAGCCTGCGCCGACGAGGTCGGTCTTGGGCGTGAACAAGAACGACCCGCGCCAGAATCGCCGCCTGCCGACCGTGCCGTCCGGTTGGGCGTCGGCACCGATCAACATGCCGTAGTCGGTGACGCCCTGTGGTTTCCAGCGCGCGACAACCAACACATGGCCGTAAGGGTCGGCGAATACGGTTCCGGGTCGCATGGCTTGGCGCGTCATGCGTAGCGGGTAGAGGTCAGTGTGATCGTCGTCAGGAAGGGTGCGTGGGCTCGATGAATGCACCGTCCCGGCCATCCGTCGTACGAATCTCCGAAACGCAGCGACGTTGTTGGCGTCCGGGACGGAATCGAGATTGCTGAGCACGGTGGGCTCGCAAAGCGGCGGCGTGTCCTTGCGCCCACGGGTACACGCACGATACACGAACGGCAATCGGAGCTTCCAGGCGAAGTAAGCCCGTAGGAAGTAGGGCAGGTCGGCGCAGTCCGGCTCCAAGTCGAGCCGCGCGTCTTCCCCTGGCAAGCGATGGTCGTAGAGTAAATTGCGCTCACGCTCCCCGATCACAGCTTGCAGAAGAGGCCAGGTAATGTCCTCTCCGGACGGCTCGCGAAAGAGCTGCTCGATGAACGCGGCGTAGAGGTTTTCCGTATCACGCTCCCACTTCCAGCTCGCGTTCCAGGCCGGGCCCGGAGTGACGCGGGGCGATTGCTGCGCTGGGCGCTTCGCGACTGCGATGTGCTCGCAAGCGCGCACCGAGTCACCGTCAGCGAACACCGCGGTCCATCGACCTGCCTCTGGCTCGGGCACTTCGACCCAGCGGCTGTAGGGAGGCCCGTCGAGCACGTGTTGCTCGGGCGTCACTTGCGACCCGTCAGGCGCGAAGAGGACGAGCGACGCGAGGCCCGGGTCCCGCTCGCTGGTGACGATCACGCGCAGGGGTTGGGAAGGGTTGGGCCGATGCGGCGATCGAAAGATGGCGATCCGTTTGGTGTCGGCGCACCGGCCTTCCGGAAGCTCGATGGGGGCGCTCGGACGAAGCTCGGCGTCGGCGATGAGGGCGGGCCCCGGTGTGTGACCCAATACCGCGATGCGGGTGATCCGGCTCAGGAAATCGCGGCGTGAGCTCCCGGCACCTAACGAGAGGTCGCTTACCGCTACTCGGTCGACACGGTTGACCGTCTCCTCTTCGATTCCTTCACACGGCGTCAGGAACTCGGAGAATGCGTGGATCGCCATCGGGGTGCCTTCCTCGGTCGTGCCGAGGTACAGCATGATGTGGCCGGGAAAATGGAGGAGCACGACGCCGCGGCGTGCGGCGGCCTCCAGCAAGAGCCGTTTCTCGTTGAGGTCCTCGACGGTGGACACATCGAAGGAAAACGTGCCGGCCATTGCTTGTCGTGCGCTGTGCCGCGGCAGATCGATGCCGAACCGCGCAAAGAGCTCGAGTAGAAACCGCGAGCAATCGTAGCCGCCGTCCTTGCCGCCCCAGCCATACGGCTCGCCGAGCATCGAGAATGCTTCAGTCAGCAACGCGCGCCGGGTGAACGACTGAGGCTCGCGTCGTGCGATCCGTGCTTCGATCGTGTCGCGGTCGATGGCTGAAGAGAGAGCTCTGTCCGGGACCCAACCGAGCGCGTACGACGTTCGCGCGAGGTGCATCCCGTTGGGCCAGCGCGCCAACAGTTGAACGACCTCACCCTCACGCATCGTGCTACAGCGGTTGCGATCGAAGTCCAAGTCGACTGGCATCGTGTACAGGCCGCCGTCGTACGGGCCGCAGCGCAGTGCTTCGAGCTTCTCGACGACTCTCCACTGTTCGACCTCATCGATCGACGCGGGAGCCTCGAACGAAGTCGCGACGCTCGCATCGATCGGCTTACCCTTCGAATCGACGAGCTCTTCGGCCTCGATCCGCGCACTCAGATAGGCCAATCGTTCGCGGACCTGTACCAGCAGTGCGTCTTGGTCGACGGGTGTCAGCAGGTCGACTTGTCCGATCGGTTCGCCGGCCCGGGGCGCCCGAAGCGCGAGGTCGTGGCGCCGTACCGCCTCCGCGCTCAGCAGCGGATCGTCGAGCGGGCCGTACGGCTTGCTTCGGGATAACCAGTACTCCAACGTTCTGTGCTCGGGTGACACATTGGCCAGCGGAGGTTCGGCCGCCCGCGTTTCCGGGCACGAGGCGGGGCGTTGTTGCCCCTCGAGTCCAAGCTGCTCGCTCTTACAACCATCGATGGAGCCAAGACACAGTGCGACTGCGAGAGCTGTCCGGAGTGTTATGTGGGTGCCAGCATCCATTGGATGATTTGGTCTTCGAAGGTACCTCCGGTGCCCAGGCCGAGGTCTACTTTCTGTGGAAAGCCAACGTGCCCCCCCTGGCTGGTGACGATCCGCCGAAGCTTGGTCGCATTCTGTAGCCAAGGCCGCACCGTGTCGATCCCTACCATGGGGTCCCGCTCGCTCGCGACGAACAGTGTGGGCGTTTCGATGTCTCCGAGCACGTTGCAGGCACTGGTCTGCGCCCAGTAGTCCTCAGCGCCCGCAAAGCCGTGACGCGGCGCGATGATCCGTTCGTCCCACTGCTCGATCGTGTCGATCCGAGAGGCTTCGCCGATAGATAAGGGCACCTCGCGACGCGCAGCGACGTGGCGGTAGATGTCCTTCAAGCCGTTCAGGACGTGACGTCGATAGAACGTGCCGCGAGGCCGATCGATCGCGCGAGCGTTTGGTTTCAGATCGATCGGCGAGCACACGGCTGCAGCAGCTCGTACACGCGGGTCCGGCTTTCCAGCGAGATAGCGAAGCATCATGTTGCCGCCGAGCGAGTAGGCGAGCAGCAAGATATTCTCGTAGCCCGCGAGCGCCGTGCTCCCGAGTGCGGCTTCGAGATCATCTGTGAGGCCGGCATGATAGTAGTCGGCGCCACTCCGGTCTGCGCCGCGAAGATTGAGACGTAAGCAGTCGATCCCCGCGCGTGCGGCCGCGAGCGTCGCCACGCGGGCGTAGTAGCTGGTGGCGCTCCCGCCCAGCCCGTGCACGATCACGACGATGGTGTCCGAGGCGCCTTCCCGAGTCAGCCGTCCGCTCAGGCTTAGTGTGCCGATGACGCTATCGTCCAGGCTCGTCTCCCAGCGTTGCCACTCCGGAACCTGCGGCGGGAGCAGGTTATGACGAAGAAACGGTCCGAGGGTCCAGAAGTGACCCTTCCAGCTCATGAGTCATTGGGCGTGAGAGCGCTCACGGTGGGAGCCTGGTCAGCACGTTGGTGCCAGGCATAAAACGGCGGGCGATCCTTGCACATCGGCCGATCGTCGTCGGAGCAGTAGATCCGGACATGGAAGTGGGTTCGGTGGGGCGCACCGCGACGAGGCTGCGTGATCACGCGTTTGGCGCGCATCAGCAACTCAGGGTTCGCGCCTTCCTTCAGCGCCTGAGTGATCAGACGCCGTTTGATCGCGTTCGAGACGAAGATGTGCTGCACGTCGGTCGTCGGCTGGCTGAGCAATGATTCGATTAGCGCCCAGTTGCGCGAGGCATCGAACTTGTAGAGGTTGCCCCACTGTTTACCCATGCCCTGATTGTTGAACCGGACGAAGACGTGCATGCTTACCGGCGTCGAGCGCCGATCGAGCTTGTAGAAGCCGAGGTCGACATCGCGGCCGCTCTGGTGCGACACGTGCGGACGGATTCGGCCGCCGCCCGTTCGTGAGAGGTCGCCGACCGTGAGTTGCGCGCGCGGATAGCGGAACGCGACTTCGTGCGCTGCATTTTCGATCAACCGAACGAGCTCGCCGGTGCCGTGACGCGAGGCGAGAGAACCGACTTTGACGCGAAGGTCCTTATCATCGTTGATCCGCATTCCGAAGCGAAGCAGGCCACGGTTCGGGTAGCCGAGCGACACGCTCGGGTTCGGCTCGAGATCCGAAGGCGAGATGCTGCGTGGCATCCGCGCGATCTTCTCGAGCTCTTCGTCTGAGGGCTCTGCGTGCGTCTCCGCGTGTTGCGCCTCGCGCAGCACGGGGTCGCCGGTCATCGGGAGCTCGGCGGACGCAGACGTGCCGAACGACCCCGACAGCCACACCAAAGATGTTGCCGTCAGAGCGCAAATCCACGGCACTAGCCTGGATCGCCTACCCTTCTGTGAATGCCGGTTCCCCATTTTTCGCGAGCCAAGTGTGGCCCGAATCCCCTCGAATGCCAGTTTGACGGTTCAACAACCAAGTACCAAGCCTGAGAGCCCGTTCAGCCGGCGTTTTACAAGGTTTTTCTATGCTTGGTTCGGGTTTTTATGAAGAAAACGACAGTTCAAACGAGGGCAGGCTGCTCTCTTACTAGTTTTTCCGTAGGGAGATCACCCGGAGGGGGGATTTTTGCACCCGTAAGGTAACGCACAAAGAGCCACCAAATGACGCCGAGACCCCAAACGAGGCCTAGAACTACGCCACCATCAACGATCCCCCGCCAGGGCTGCGGCAGTAACCGGACCCACCAGATCAACAAGACCAGGGCTCCAATGAAGACCCAGCTCACGGTCTTTTGCCGCCGAGTCGAGTGGAAGAGGCTCAGGCAGAATGGAAGCGCGAGGATGACCCAGAGCGGCCGGGGATTCTGGCCGAGGTAGATAGCTCGAGAAACCACGCGAGGAGAGAATCGCAGCTGGAATCCCCGGTATCCTTCTAGGTAGGCGTTCGCCACGAGCCAGCCGATGAAGATGCCCTTCTGGCCTGTCGTCATCAGGTCCTGGGTCCACGCCTCGAGCGCGAATGGGGCGAGCCGCCAAATCGCCCTTCCGAGCAGTAGCGACACCCAGGCGATTCCCCAAGCAGCCAATAGCTTCTCGACCCATGGGCGCATAATTGGGCGCGAAGTTAGCAGCATCACTTAGAATGTCGACTTGCCCGAGGGGCGCCTCGACGGTCATCATCATTGAGGCAGAGGAGCCAATTTGGACGACGCGACATACGACTTTGGGGAAGGGGATGAATCGGCTGGTAAGCCGAGGCGTCCGGGCCTTCCAGTCGAGCCGCGGCGCCTGTTGCGGATATTGGCGGACAATCGCAAGCCGCTGCTGAGGTCCTTCCTCATCGCCTCTGCGGTGGCGCTGCTTGCGTCGTTTTTCGCTCCCGAGACGTACGAGTCGTCGGCCCAGCTTCTTTACGAGGGCACCCCGGTTCTGGAGCGCGAGGGTAGCAAGCCTACGCCGCGTGCATTCGTTGAATCCGCCCTCGCGCCGAGTCGGCTTCGCGAAGTGCGCGACCGGTTGGGCTCGGACGCCTCCCTCGATGAAATCGAGCGCCAAGTCGAGGTGACGCTCGAAGGCAAAGCAGCGATGCGTATCGCCGCACGAGCGAGTACGGCCGAGGGAGCCCATGCGTTGGCCCAAACCATGCTCGATGTCTTTCTTGCGCGACAAATGAATTTCAATACGCAAAAGCTCGATCGCCTCACCGCAGAGAACCAAGTCTCGCTCGAGCGAGCCAAGGAGAAACGCGAGGAAGCGAACAAGGCCTATCAAGTGTTTCGTGAGAAAAGCGGTAAGCCGGACTTGATCCGAGAGCGAGGGCAGCTGCTGAAGCGGGCGGCGGTGTTTCGTTCCGAGGCTGACGAGGCCGCGGTGGAGGTAGCAGCTCAGCAGGCGCGCATCGTGGAGCTCGAGAAGGCGCAGCACGAGCTCCCCCGTCAGATCGTCGCGAGCGCAACAAAGGGTTCTCCTGTCGACAGTCCGCTTGCTCAGGCGCGCTCCGAGCTTGCGGTGGCTCGCGCTTCGTTGAGCGAGCACCACCCAACGGTGCAGGCTCTCAAACAACGGGTTGCGAGTCTGCAAGCGCAGAGGAAAGGCCAAAAGGCCGAGCTCGGCGAGCAGACACTGGCTGCCAATCCGGCGCGCGTGGCGGTGGATCAGCAACTCGTGACCTCACGGGCCGCGGTGGCGGGCGCCAAGGAGCGGGAGTCCGCGCTTCGCGTCTTGCTGAAGGCGATCAAGGACGAAGCAGCGTCGCTTGCCCCCGAAGAAGGCGAGGCTCGTCAGATAGTCGGGGAAGTCGATCTGGCGGACGAGCGGGTCGTAGAGTTGACCGAGCGGGCCGCCATACTCCGGGACGCTGCGCTGGGCCCGCTGACGGGCTTTCGCGTGTTGTCGGCCCCGATGTTGCCCGAGGAGTCGAAGCGCTCGACCGGGTACGTCCTGCTGCTCGTGATGTTGCCGATGTTGACGGTGCTGATCTTCGCGCTGGTGCTCATCGTGCGCACCCTGCGGAGCCTGACCCTCGAGGCGCCACGGGAAGTGGCATGGTGGGGAAACGGCCCCGTGATCGGAACGAGCGTGTGGCCGCGTGACCCCGGCGCGCTCGAGTCGTTCGTCGACGAGCTCGAGGATTACGGCATGTACGGTGCCGGTCGCACCCTCGTCGTGCCCGCCTCCGAGGCCGAGCGGGACATCGCGTGCTCCTTTGCAATGCGCCTCGCGGAAGCGCCGTGGCTTGCCGCGGCGATTCTGGACGTCGGAGAGCGTGCAGGCGGAGACTCGTCTGCTCCGCCGCTAGTGACCCCGGCGCCGGGCACGTATGCGCCTCGGCTGACGCCACTACCTTCCGCGGCGCCGCCGCGGCGGCTTTCGTCACAAGCGAGTCCGTCGGTCGCCCCTGGACGCGTCATCACGACGCCTTCTTCTTCAAGGCCGCCACGAAAGAAGACGATGATCGGCTTGCCGGCGGTTCAGTCGTCAGGCGCGACGCGGATCTCGACTCAGCCTCCGACGATTGTAACGGCGCCCCCGACGATGTCGTCCGAGCCCGCCGAGCGCCCCAACGAGCCGAAGCCGTTTCGGCGCAAGCGCGGCGCCAAGGCGACCGTCCGCATGATTGTGCCGGTCAACAGTGACGGCGCTTCAGCGACCGCTGCCCGCGACTCCGGAGTGGAGGAAGATGCGTTCCTGCTGACCAGACCGGTGCCCGTGGCGACCGATCAAACGCCGCCTCGTGCCGGGCAGGCGGTCCACGTGAGCACCGACTCGCCATATGCCAGCGCGTCCAACGCGGTGATGCGTGCCGCGGTGAGGCTGCTCGGGAACGATGATGATGAGATCACTGCCCTCCGGCGCTCGGAACCACCCGCTGCGCTCGCTACCGGAGGCGTCACCGGCGTCGCGCTGGCGTGGAACGGTCCGTTGAGCGGGCCCTTGCTGCGGCGCGCCTCGCGCCTTGCCCACCGCGTCATGGTGGTCGTTTCCTCCGGCATGAGTGTGATCGATCTAGCGCGTGTCCAGACTCGGCTTGGCCGCGAGAAGGGCGTTGGCTACGTGCTCGTCAACGTCAGCGATGCCTACGTCGACCTCGATGATCGCGTGGGGCCCGTCGAGGAGTTCTGGGAGGGACCCAGAGGCACCGACGCCAAGGGCCCAAGGTTGCCTTAAGGGCGCATTGCGGCCGCAATCTCTCTAGTCTATTTAGCTGTCGCTGTGTCCGACACCGTCGAGCGAATGAATGCGTTTCCACCCGTGACCAAGTCCGACTGGCTTATCAAGGTGGAGGCCGACCTCAAGGGCGCCTCGTTTGCCGGGTTGCGCTCGACCATCCCCGGCGGTCTCACCCTCGAGCCACTCTATACCGCAGAGGACGTCGAAGGTTTGAGCGCTCCGGGTTGTCCGGGTGTCTATCCATATCTCCGAGGAGCGTCGCCCCTGGGCGGCTGGGTGATTCGGCAGGAGTACGACGACCCGCGCCCGAGCGTTTGCAAGGAGATGATCCAGCAAGATCTCGAGCGTGGAGTCCAAGCGTTAGGGGTGCGGCTGGGTCCACGGCACGGATGCCGCGTGCTAACGATCGATGAGCTCGATGTGCTGCTGGGTTCGGTCGACTTGACGCATACGTCGATTTGGGTGGACGGCGGCTCGGATGCGCTCGCTGTCGCGTCGGGCTTGCTCGCCCTGGCCCAGCGCCGCGAGGTTGCGTACGCGGCGCTCAGCGGTGGCCTGTGCGTCGACCCCGTTGGCTTGCTCGCAGGCAACGGGCGCATCCAAGGCGGGCTCCGCGCGCGCTTCGCTGAGCTACGGGATCTCGGATCGTGGTGTTCGAGCAACGCGCCCGGCCTGCGCGCTGCAAACGTGTCGAGCGATCCGTATGACGGGGGAGGCGCGAGCACGGTACAGGAGCTTGCATACACGATCGCAACGGGCCTCGAGTACCTTCGCCAGCTTACTGAAGGCGGCATGAGTGTTGACGCGGCTGCCCGTCAGATCGGATTCAGCTACGCGGTCTCCAGCGACTTTTTCACGCAAGTAGCTAAGCTTCGAGCGGCCCGGTGGCTCTGGGCCAAGGTAGTGACCACGGCTGGAGGCGGGCCCGACGCGGCGGCCATGCAAATGCATTGCCGAACCTCTCGCTCCACCAAAACGCAGCGCGACCCTTGGGTGAACATGCTACGCGTTACAGCTGAGTGCACTGCCGCAATCCTGGGAGGCGCCCAGAGCGTCGCGACGCTTCCGTTCGATTGCGCGATCGGCCCCGCCGATGAGCTTGCGCAACGAGTCGCACGCAACACACAGGTCGTCCTGCGTGAGGAATCCCACCTCGGCGAGGTGGCCGATCCTGCTGCTGGCAGTTGGTTTGTCGAGCAGCTCACCGACGATTTAGCGCGCGCGGCCTGGGACGAGCTGCGTTCGATCGAGGCGGGGGGCGGCGTCGTCGCGGCCCTCGGTTCCGGCAAGCTCGTCGATGCGGTTGGCGAAGTCGCCGACGCGAGGAAGAAGCAGCTTGCCAAGCGCGAGACGCCAGTCGTCGGTGTGAGCGAGTTCCCGAACCTACACGAAGAAGCGGTCGACCGTGACCCCGTCTCAGCGGAAGAGATCCAGCTCATGCTCAAAGCCTCGGTCGATTTGCTCGACCTCGGCGCGCATCGGGACCGCCTCCTCGCCCTCGTACAGACGGTGAACGATCCGAAACGCGAGCCAGGAGCGCTCACCGATGCCTGTCTCGCTGCCACGATGGGCGGAGCCGACATGTACAGCGTTGCGACGGTGCTACAGCACGGCCAGCCCGACTTCCACGTAGAGCCGATCCCGCAGTGGAGAGAAACCGAGTTTTGGGAGCAGCTCCGCGACCGCAGCGATCGTCATTCAACCCGGCCCGTTGCGTTCTTTGCCAATCTCGGGTCGATCCCGTCGCACATGCCGCGTTCGACATGGACTCAGAACCTCCTCGCTGCGGTAGGGATCGACGCTGTGACCAGCGACGGCTTCGACGACATGGACGCCCTGACGGCGGCCTGGAAGGCTTCTTCGGCGTCGCTCGCCGTGATTTGCGGTAGCGACGAGGACTACGAGACGTTGCTGGAGCCAGCGGTCGGAGCACTGAAGACCGCAGGATGCCCGGTTCTGCTGGTGGCAGGCCGTCCGCGGGAGCGGGAGACCGCGCTTCGTGAGGCCGGTGTGAGTGACTTCGTGTTCGTTGGGGCAGACGTACTGGGCGTGATGAGCCTGGTCTTGGATTCCATAGGAGTGCAGCGATGAGCCGCTTGCCCGACTTCAGCACAGTCGAGTTTGATGCCCCTGCCGCGAGTACCGCATCGCCATTCGCGGACTGGAAGGAGCTCGTCGGTGCACGAGCTGACCAACGCTGGAAAACGCCTGAGGGTATCGAGGTCAAGCCCGTGTACACGGCCTCGGACCTCGATCCGGTTACGCATCTCGAGACGATGCCGGGCTTGCCGCCCTTCCTCCGGGGCCCTTACTCCACGATGTACGTGCGCCGTCCGTGGACCGTTCGGCAGTACTCGGGATTTTCCACCGCCGAGCAGAGCAATGCGTTCTATCGCCGAAACCTCGCGGCCGGTCAGAAGGGGTTGTCGATCGCGTTCGATTTAGCGACGCACCGCGGCTACGACTCCGATCATCCACGCGTCACGGGCGATGTCGGCATGGCCGGCGTGGCGATCGATTCCATCAAGGACATGCGCATCCTCTTCGACGGCATCCCGCTCGACCAGATGAGCGTCTCGATGACGATGAACGGCGCAGTGTTGCCCATTCTCGCCCTCTACGTCGTCGCGGCCGAAGAGCAGGGCGTCGACCCGAAGCAGCTCACCGGCACCATTCAGAACGACATTCTCAAAGAGTTCATGGTCCGCAACACGTACATCTATCCGCCGTCGCCTTCGATGCGGATCGTTGCGGACATCTTCAAATATACCGTGGCGAACATGCCGCGATTCAACAGTATCAGCGTCAGCGGCTATCACATGCAGGAAGCCGGCGCGACACAGGACCTCGAGCTCGGCTACACGCTGGCGGACGGCCTCGAGTACGTGCGCACGGGGATGGCAGCGGATCTCGGCATCGACGAGTTCGCGCCGCGCATCAGTTTTTTCTGGGCAGTCGGCACCAACTTCTTCATGGAAGTGGCGAAACTTCGGGCGGGGCGCCTCTTGTGGGCCAAGCTCATGGAGCAGTTCGCCCCGAAGAACCCAAAGAGCCTGATGCTTCGCACGCACTGCCAAACCTCGGGCTGGAGCCTTACGGCGCAGGATCCCTACAACAACGTCGTCCGTACCTGCATCGAAGCGATGGCGGCGACCCAGGGGCACACACAGAGCCTTCACACCAACTCGCTCGATGAGGCGATCGCGCTGCCAACCGACTTCAGCGCGCGTATCGCCCGCAACACACAGCTCTATCTCCAGCTCGAGAGCGGCACCACGAAGGTGATCGACCCCTGGGGCGGGAGCTATTACGTCGAGCGGCTCACCCACGACCTCGCGCTCGAGGCGTGGAAGCACATCAAGGAGGTCGAGGAGCTCGGCGGCATGACCAAGGCGATCGAGGCGGGGTTGCCCAAGCTTCGCATCGAGGAAGCGGCGGCGCGGACTCAGGCGCGAATCGATTCTGGACAGCAGACAATCGTCGGAATCAACAAGTTTCGCCTCGAAACGGAGGACCACATCGAGGTCCTCAAGATCGACAATACCGCGGTTCGGGAGGCACAGATCGCGCGTCTCCGCGAGCTGCGCGCGGAGCGCGACGATGGCGTCCTGACACCGAAACTTGAGGCATTGACCAAGTGCGCCGAAACTGGTGAGGGTAACCTGCTCGAGCTGGCGATCGATGCAGCCAGGCATCGAGCTACCGTAGGAGAGATCAGCGACGCGCTCGAGCGTGTCTGGGGGCGCTACCAAGCGACGATTCGGAGTATCGAAGGCGTGTACCGAAGCGAAGTAGGAAAAGATTCGAAAGCCGTGGACCGTGTGCGAGCGCGAAGCGAGGAGTTCATGAACAAGCACGGTCGCCGGCCGCGCATCCTCGTTGCCAAGATGGGCCAGGACGGACACGACCGCGGTCAGAAAGTGATCGCGACGGCTTTTGCCGACCTCGGTTTCGACGTCGACATCGGGCCGCTCTTCCAAACGCCGGAGGAGAGTGCGAAGCAGGCGATCGAAAACGACGTGCACATCGTCGGCGCAAGCTCGCTTGCCGCGGGTCACCTGACGCTGGTCCCACAGCTCAAACAGGCGCTGAGAGACCTCGGCCGGGAAGATATCCTAGTGGTCGTGGGCGGCGTGATTCCGCCTGAGGACTACGACGCGCTCCACGAAGCTGGGGCGGTTGCGATCTTCGGACCAGGCACTGTCATCGCCGACGCTGCAATCGAGCTCATCGAGCAGCTCGATGAGCGACTCGGGGGGTCGTGAAAAGCCTCGACGCGCAGGCGTACGTCGATGGAGTGCGTGGAGGGGACCGCGCGATCCTTGCCAGAGCCATCACGTTGATCGAAAGCGAGCAGCCGGCGCACGCCGAGCTCGCACAGGAAGTGCTGGAGGCGCTCTTACCCGAAACAGGTGGGGCGCATCGAGTCGGGATTAGCGGGGTGCCCGGCGCCGGCAAGAGCACTTTCATCGACGCGCTCGGCATGATGCTGACCGGGCAGGGGCATCGCGTGGCGGTGCTCGCTGTCGATCCAACCAGTAGTATCAGTGGCGGGAGCATCCTGGGTGACAAGACCCGAATGTCGGCGCTCAGCAACGATCCGAAGGCCTTCATCCGCCCATCGCCCACGAGCGGGACACTCGGGGGTGTGGCTCGAAAGACCCGCGAATCGATTCTCTTGTGTGAGGCCGCCGACTTCGACGTAGTGCTCGTCGAGACCGTGGGTGTGGGTCAATCCGAGACTATCGTGGCCGGGATGGTGGACTTCTTCCTGGTGCTGCTGATCGCGGGCGCGGGCGACGAGCTTCAGGGGATCAAGCGCGGCATCCTGGAAGTCGCGGACATGCTCGCGATCAACAAGGCTGACGGCGACAATCAGGCACGCGCGACACGCGCACAAGCGTCTTATCAGAGCGCGTTGCGCCTCATGCGCGCTGGCAGTGTGCCGCCTGTCGTGACGTGCAGCGCGCTCGAGAAGACAGGGCTGAGCGAACTATGGGCGCTGGTCGTCGAGAGTCAGCGTGACCTGGAAGCGTCCGGGGAACTCCAGCGGAAGCGACAGGCGCAGCAGGTGCGGTGGATGTGGGACATGGTCGAAGACGGGCTACGTCGGGCGCTTCATAATGACCCCGCGTTGTCCGCGCTGGTCACGCAGCTCGAAGATGCGGTCGGTGCCGGGCGCGCGACGCCAAGCGCTGCCGCACTGCAGATTCTTCGCCGATTTGCCGAACGAGCGGGCAACGCACTCACACGCGACTGAGCTCGTCCGCAGAGTCCGGGTTCTTTTCGCTCGATTTGCCGGTCGGCTTGGGTGACGGCCCGAGGAGCTCCGCCAACCATCGGAGATCGTCGCTGTGCGCGAGGGAGTGCTTGATGACCATGGTGAGCGGCGCCGAGACGAGCGCGCCGACCGGACCCAGCAACCATCCCCAGACCACCATGGAGACGAGCACGACCAGAGCGGACAAACCGAGCGCCTGACCCATCACGCGTGGCTCGATGGCGCCGAGCGTCAGGTTGATAGCCCCAAACCCGGCTGCGACCACCAGCGCCTGCCCCGGGCCCAGCTGAATCAGCGCTAGGGTGATTGCCGGAACCGCCGCGATGATCTGGCCGACCGTTGGAATGTAGTTGAGGAGGTACGCCAGCAAGCCCCAAAGCACGGGAACGTCCACGCCCCGCCACCAGCACCAAACGAACACAAGCCCGCCGGTCAGGAGGCTCATCACGGTCTTTGCGACCAAGTAGGTGTTGACCTCATGCGTTGCTCCGGAGAGCTCCTCGATTTGGCTCGGCGTTGCGATCTTGGACAGTTTCTCGCGAAGCCCCGTCGACTCGAAGAGCATGAAGGCGACGATCAACAGGACCAGAACCATTTGCGAGACGAGTGAGGCCGCCTGCTGGGCCATCGTAGTCGCGAGATTCAGCATCCAAGTCGGCTCGGACAAGTCGTAGATCGATTCGAGGTGGACGCCGTAACCGGCGAGCCAGAGCTCGAGCTGCTCCATTTGGCCGGAGAGCATGGACGCGTACTCGGGCATTCGCTCAGTGAAGGTCGCGACCGCGGCAGCGAGCGGGAAGCCAAGGGCGGTGCCGGCGGCGACATCCAACAAGAGCCCCGACAGGACCGCCATGAGCCTAGGGACGCCCCGGTCGCAGAGCCACATCACCAGGGGCGCCGTCACGACGGCGATGAAGACGGCGACGAGCACCGGAACCAGCAAGGGTGCAGCGAGCTTGATGCCGGCCCCGATCACGATGATCGAAGCACCGATCAGAACGACGCGTCCGTCTCTGGCTACAGCCACCCAAACAATGTAGCGCGGATTACGAGGGCGTGCGATCCCGCAGCTCGAGCTCGGTGCCATTCACTCGTAGCACTGCAACTCCGTCGATAATCGAGCGCAACTCGTGGCCGACGAGGGTGTCCCGCCAACCGGTAGAGAGGCGAGAAGGCTGATGAAGCACGAGGCTGGTCACGTCGTCGCGAGTGCCGAGCACGCTCATATCGAGATCCTCTTCGCCCGCTCGCTGGGCGAGCCATGCGAGACACAACGCGATCACGCCATCGACGTTTGGAAGGTTCTCGGGCTTCTTGGGGGGAAGGCGGACCGCATTCTTGGACAGCTGAGCGCCCTGATCGATCGCGGAGAGCAGCTCCTCGGTGTGCTTGAAGCGCCGGAGGTCAAAGTTCCGAACGTTCCTGAGTTGCTCGGCGCTGCGCGCGGGGCGCTGAGCGAGCGCCAACAGCGCCATATCGGACAGCACGGTTCGAGGTGGGCGGTTCTTTTTTTTCGCGACCTGGTCGCGCCATGCGGCGAGCTCCTGCGCGACGCCGCGGGCTCTTCCGTTCAGCTTGGTCTTGCCGCGGAGCTTCCACCATAGCGTTTCGGGGTCAGGAGGCGACCGGTCCTTCGAACGCAAGCGCTCGATCTCATCTTCGGCCCATTCGAGACGACCCTGATCATCGAGTCGGCTGACGAGCGTATCGCGAAGCTCCAAGAGGTGATCGACGTCTGAGGCGGCATAGCGGAGGTCCGCTTCGGGCAGGGGACGGCGCGTCCAGTCGGTCAGCTGGGCGCTCTTGTCGAGCTGAACGCCCAAGAACCCCTCCACCAGCCTTCCGAGCGAGCTGGTGCGATAGCCGCAAAAGAGCGCCGCGATCTGCGTGTCGAACATGCGCTTTGGCACGGTGCCGCATACCAATTCCAAGATCTCGAGATCCTGAGAGCCTGCGTGCACGACGCATACCGCATCGCTTCGGAGGGTCCGGCCGAGCGCGCGCATGTCGACGGCGAGGGCGTCGACCAGCGCTATGCGGTCCGACGTGGCGAGCTGCACGACCGCGAGCTGCGGCAGGTAGGTCCGTTCGCGATGGAACTCCGTGTCGAGCGCGTAGGCGCTCGTGTTGGACAGCTCATCGACGAGCTCATCGAAGTCTGCTTGGTCGCTGATCCAATCGAAGTCAGTCACGGAGGTACCTTAGCTCATCGCGAGCCTGCCGCTCGGTCATCGACAATAGGGGCGGCCGGGGTGGGGTTGGTCGATCCATTGCTTGCGGCGGTCGAGCCAGCGTTCTACTTCGGCGTCCATCGGACCCGCTGCCTTGCGGGCCTCCTGGTGCGTGACGATCTTGGCTTTGGCTCGTTCGCGCGTGGGAGCGAGTGGGAGCGGGCGTGCGCCCGCGTCTTCGAGCTTTTGCCGCTGCCACGGATACATCGGCGGTGAATCCCGGCACCCCTCCGCAATGTCGTCCGGCGCGCAGAAGAGACGGAAGTGAAAGTGATCATCGTGGGGATAACTTGGCTGGCAGCTCATTTGGGCGAAGCGTGCGATCGTCGCCGCCGGCGCGTCGTGCGTCCGTGCGTAGTCGAGCAAAAGCGTCCGCAGGTGCTCGGCTATGAAAACGTGCTGAAGCTGCGCTTTGTCGTCTTCGATGAGTGCTTGAAGGAACAGCCAGGTCCGAGGGAGGTCGAGCTGCAAGGTGACGTCGTCTGAAGGGTCCGCCAGATCCCGGAAATCCACGCCCATTCCACTCGGGTCGAAAAACGCGCCCACGCTTTCGATTGGTTTTCCGTCCGGGCCGAGCTGATAGAAGAGCAGGTCCACGTCGCGGCCGCTTTGGTGGGAGCGGTGATGGGGAATCGGGCCCCCTTGCTCGTAGCGGAGGTCGTTGATCGTCACCGGCAGGCCTCCGAGCTCCTGGTCGACTCGGCCGCCCGCATCGACGAGGCCGCGCACCAGCTCCACGGTGCCGTAACGAGCCTTTGGATCCCGCGCGGGGTTGAAGCGTAACCCCGGCGCGCGGAGGGGAAGAGGCACCCCGCCTCGCAAGGAGCCGTCGTTGGGGTTTCTCACCGAGGTGGAGTCGAAACCGCTCCAGTCGATCGCCTCGGCCTTGGACGCGCCGTCTGCCTGCGGGGGCTCGGCTCCCTGCGTTGGTGGAGACGGGACCGGTTTCTTCGCCGGGCTGCAAGCGGTGGCTGCCGCACAGATGAGCATAGCCGCGAAGAGCCCATAGGCGCGCATTACCGCTCCGGGGGGTGGAGGACGGCAGTAAACACGAGGCTGGTCATCTGGACGAGCAGTTGCAGGAACGACTCCAGGTCCAGCTCTTGGCTCTCGGCCCAGTCGAGGCTCGATGCTTCGAGGAAGCCGAGCCAGCCCCGGAGCCGTAGCCGTGTGGCTGGGTCGTCCGATCGTGCGCCGAACCGTGACAAGCGCGAGAGGATCCGATCGACCAGGGCCTGCCGCGTGTCTTCGATGATTCTGGCAACCTCTGGGTCGGTCCCGATCCCGCCTCGGAGGAGGAAGGCATAGGCGACACGCCGGCGAGAGACGTACTCGAGGAAGGCGCGAACTCCGGCGCGGACACCCTCGGGATCCGGCTCTGCACCCATTCCATGCTGGTCGATGTCCGTCTCCTCCAGCAACTGGCGCGCCGCCTCTCGGACTGCTGCGACGTAGAACGCTCGCTTGCTCGGGAAGTAGTGGTAGAGGAGGCCCTTGGAAATCCCTGCCTGTTTCGCGATCTCGTCGATGGAGAGATCGTCGTAGGTTTGGTTGGCGAACAGCTCGAGTCCCAACTCCAGCAGCTGTTGCCGGCGGACGTCCACTTGTAAGCGTGTGCGTGCGGGCTGCATGATGCGACGGGGAGTATAGCTCAGCTTTGATTCGGTGCTGGGGGGTGGGGATGTTTGCGTTTGGGGGTGCAATTCCGCATGCTCCGCGGGTGCGTGAAGCGGTGCAGCGAGTCATCGACGATGTTCTCAACCCAGTCCTTCAAAACGACGCGAGCAGCATCGAATTGCTGGATGTGAGCGAGGGCGAGGTGGTCGTTCGAGTCACGGGGCGCGCTGCGTTCGGCGTCGGCGCCGAGCTCGTCCGTACCGGTGTGATCGAGCCAGCCCTGCGAAAGGTAGTGGGCGACGAGTGCGCGATCCACATCAAGAAAACGATTCCGACCGCCAAGCGGCGCACGTGACGCTATGTACGACCTAGATCAAACGATCCGCGAGCGGCGGTCCGTGCGAGGCTTTCTCCCAAGGCCCGTGCCTCGCGACGTTCTCGAAGAGGTGTTGGGGCTGGCGCAGCACGCCCCTAGCAACTGCAATGTGCAGCCATGGCGCGTCTACATTGCGTCTGGGGATACGTTGGAGAAGCTGCGCACAGCACTCGTTCACGCGGTGACGACCGGCGAGTCGCCGGTGATGGTGGCCCCGATGGACGAGTTCTTCGGGGGCTATCGTGAGAAGCAGGTCGCGTGTGCGGTCGAGCTCTACGGCAAAATGGAGATCGAGCGTGGCGACCGGCTGGGGCGTTTGAAAGCGAGCCTCCGTAACTTCGAATTTTTCGATGCTCCGCATGTCGCGTACATCTGCATGGAAAGGAGCTTTGGGATCGGCGTTGCGCTTGATGTCGGCATGTATGTGCAGACCTTGATGCTCGCGATGCAGTCCCGCGGAATCAGCTCCTGCGCTCAGGCCGCCTTGCGCGCGTACCCGGAGCTCGTTGCCGAGCACCTTCGCATTCCGGACGACCAGCAGATCCTCTGCGGACTGTCGTTTGGCTATGAAGATGCCGAAGTTGCCGCCAATGCAACGCGTCAGCCGCGTGATCCGATTTCACGCAACGTGTTCTTTCGAGGCGATGCAGGTTAGCGACCCTTGAACTCGCCTTCGCGCCGCTCGAGAAATGAGCGAATGCCCTCTGCGGCGTCCTCGCTGTCCATCAGCTCGCGGGCGATCACGAGAAGCTCGGCGACCGCCGCGTCCGTGCCCCGGATCTGAGCGGTTCGAGAAGAGCGAAGGGTCGCCGCGACACCCAATGGGGCGCGCTTGGCGACGGTCCGCGCGATTTCGATGGCTTTGTCACGCAGCTCGTCAGCCGGGACCACCTCCTGGACGAGACCGAGTCGCAGCGCCTCCTTGGCGTCGAATCGGTCGCCGGTGAGAAGCCAGCGCATGGCGTTGCCCCATCCCGCGATCTCCGGAAGACGAATCGTGGCGCCTCCGAACGGGAAAATGCCCCGGTTGATCTCAATCTGTCCGAAGCGTGTCCCCTCCGCAGCCAGGCGAATGTCGGCAGCGAGCAGCAGCTCGATGCCGATGGTGAGGCACCAGCCCTGCGCGGCCATGACGAGGGGCTTCTTTCGTTTCGGTTCGTGGAGGCTGAGTACGTCGACTGAGCCCTCCGGGAACAACGGGGCGCCACTTCGAACGGCGGGACCTACCTCCGCGAGATCGAGACCAGCGGTAAAGTGGTCGCCATTCGCGTAAAGCACTGCGCACCAAAGCGATTCGTCCGACTCGTACTCGGTCACTGCTTCCGCGAGCTCCCGGAGCATGCGTAGATCAAAGGCGTTCATCTTGTCGGCGCGATCGAGGACGATGTGAAAGATGCGTCCGTCCCGTTCGGTCACCACACGGGCCTGTTCGTTGGTCATGGGGCGCGATCGTAGTGGACCGCCGTGCCGTAGGCTAGTACCTCGACAGTGCCAATTCCCTCGTTGGCCGTGGTGTTCGAGATGGTCGACGTTTCTAGTCGGGTATTGATGTACGCGTCCGCATCGGGCTGAGATTCTTTCATGCGAAGGACCGCCTCGCGACGAGCGCGATCGATGAGCGACGAATAGGAACGGATCTCCCCGCCGAAGATCATTCGGAATCCACTCAGGAAACGCTTGAAGTGATCGACGGAGATCACCACGGACCCGGTGGCCAGGGTCGCAGATCGAATGGTACCGGGTGCATCCCAGTGCTTGGTGGAGAAAGCGGGCTGAGCGTCGAAGCTGGCTTCGCGTTCGATGATGCTCTGGTAGTGATTGCGTTCGATGCGCGATCCAACGATCCGCCCCACGACGATGAGGAGGACGGGAAGGCCGATGGAGATCAGAAGCTCGATCGACATGGCGCTGCTACTCGACCACGACCGCCGTGCCGTACGCGAGGATCTCTGAGGCGCCCTGGGCGACCGACGAGGTCGTGAAGCGCACGTTGATGACGGCGTTCGCGCCGAGCTCACTCGCTTGCGCGACCATACGGCTCGTCGCCTCGGCCCGGCTTTCTTGGAGGAGCTCCGTGTAGCCCTTGAGCTCTCCTCCGACGATGTTCTTGAGCCCTGCGGCGAAGTCGCGGCCGAAGTGTTTCGCGCGGATCGTGCTTCCTTGCACCAGTCCAAAGTGCTGCACGATTCGCCGGCCCGGCACGCTGTCGATGTTGGTGAGAATCAAACCAGCCCCCTCTGGGCCCGTTGTAGCAGAAAGCCCCCTGGCGGTTCTAGATTCGCACTCGGCCGGCTCTCACTCGACGGCCCATGAGCGTTGCCAAGATTTCTTCCCGGCGGTTCCATAGGAAGCTCCGGCCTTCACGTTCTCCGAGGTATTGAAGGCAGCTCTGGGGGTCGAGGCGGCTGGCTTCGAGCAAGGTGACGAGCGCCCAGCGTTCGATGACCGCGGTGTTTGGGTCGAGGACTCGGAAGTGAGCCCCTGCGATGAAGGTGTCGTCGCCGAAGCGGCGAGCGAGCCAAATTCGCATCGCCTGGGAGTGCGCCTGGATGTGCGGCGTGTCCGACGCATCTGCCTCGCGCGCGTCCTTACCGATGGCGAGGCGCAGGTTGCGCCCGTGGTCGCTCACCCGGACGATGAGGTCCGGCACCGCGAGCTTCCCGAGGTGGAGGAACTGCCCCTGCAGGGCCTGGGAGCGCACGGAGACCTCGTCGAGGAGCGCGTCCCAAGGGACCGAAGGGCCGTAGTCGTGGATCTCGAACTCCCGTTGTAAAAGGGGGGGCTGTCGAGGGTGGACCACCGCGCGGGCAGGGGACTCGAATGTGGCTTCATCGCCGATCCGCAGTACGACGTAGCGCTCGTCATGCTTCGCGAGCTCTTCGAGGTCGCTGAAGTCGAGCATCGAAGCGTTCTGCTCGGCGCTTTCTTCGGTTCGGTAGTAGTGGCTCGATGCGAACGGCAGCATGCGGGTCGGCTCGAGCACGTCGGCGGTGAGATCGAGCGTTTGAACGAGCTGCTCCTTGCGGACCTCGTCGACGACGACGTCGAATAGCTTACCAGCGTGGTTGTAGTTGGTGAAGAGAAGGTCGACCGGACCGATGTGCTTGCGGAGGGAATGAATCGCTTTGGCAGGCAGGTTGCAGTCGTTGTAGTTGAGGATCGACCAGGACCCCGACGTGATGTGCAGCATGTTGTCGATGCCCGCCGTCGGGTACCGGCAGCAGGTTGTCTCGGCGTCGAGCTCTAGGGTCTCTCGCTCCCCGATGGGGCGCACATCACGAAAGCCGAAGCTCTCCATTCGCTCGACCATGGAGAAGTTCGCCGACACGTTGGCCAAGACCACCATGTCGGGGTTCAGGTCTGCCAGCTTCGCGAGCGACGGTCCGTGCAGATGGTCGCTGTGCCAATGCGAGATCCATAGGTGCGTGGCGGTTGCGCCGACCTTCAGGGCGTTGGGATTGTCGTAACGAAGGCCCCAACCGCCCGAGAAGGCTGTGCCCTCCAACCAGGGGTCGAACAGCATGCGTACATGACCCAGCTCGACGAGGAGCGCGGCGTGGTTGAGATAGTGAACGCGAATGGAAGACATGAAGACTCTCTTTCAGCCTGGCTCGGGTCCGGCTGGCAATTGAAAGCGTACGCCTCTCCCGTGGGATTCGATGATGCCCCCGGGGAAGCAGCGCTGTGTGGGTAGGACTACGACGTCGAGGGCGCCGTCGGTGCGCCCCACGTCACAGCTCGTAGTGTGGCCCAGCTGTTCGCGCAGGTCCGCGCTCGCGATGGGGTCTATCACGATGAAGTCGTACGTGAACGGCATGTCCACGATTGCTGGTGGGCCAGGTTGCAGAAGGATCGGACCCGGAAGAGGGATCCAGTCGTCTTTGGTAGCATAGCTGATCGAGGTCTGTCGGTACGGCGCGTCGTACTCGCGGTGATAGACCATGGAGTGAAACTGCGGGCTCAACACGGGGAGCTGCCTGCTTAGGACGACGTCTTGGTAGTCGGACACGTAGAGCGCGCGCGCGCCGCTCGGGAGCCCCTCGACGATGCGCTCGAAGACCGTGCGATACAGGACCTCTCGACGCACCAATTCGGGGATAGAAGGAATCTTTGCGACTTCCGTCGATGCCGCGGGAAGCATGAGAATCACTAGCTGTGCCGCCCCTGCTGCGACCAGTGCGAGGCGACGGCGCTTTTGGGACAGATCAGGACTCGGGGCGAGCGCGGTTACCGCGATGACGGCGGGAATGAACCCGAGGAGGTAGCCAGGCTCAGAGCAGAACATCGCTAGATAGAAGAGAACCGCAGGCGCTGCGCTCCACAAAGCAATCGACCGGGCTGCTTTGTACGCGGAGTCCGGTGGCTCGGCGCTACCCGCACGAGCGAGTATCGCGATCAACGCAGGTGCGAGCGCCAGCGCTAACCATAGCGCGGTGCTCTTCATGTTGAATGCGACGAAGCCTGGGATCGCCTCGTCGCTGAAGGGGCTGCTCGCGCGCATGATCGTCTGCTGCACCAACACGTCGTTCGCGGCGCGCCATTGTTCGAATCCCCCGCTTGCCCGAAAAGTCGGCAGCATCCAAGCGAGCGCTCCTAGTACACTCGTGATGCCTGCGACGCACAGGTGAAAGAAGCGGCGCACTCCGATGGCCCAAACGATGGGACCGATGGCGGCGACGACGAAGCTCGGACGAAACGCGCTCCCGAGCGCGAGTGACGCGCCGAGCGCCACCGCCCAACGAACGGTTGGCCGGTCGAGGTAGCTGAGCACCGCGAGCAGCAGGAGGGCAGCGGCAACGGCTTCGGATGTGTGCGTCTGGGCATCAACCGCATGGTAGATGAGGAACGGGTGGAAGGCGGTGAGGATTGCCGCGTAGCCACGCGCGACTGCGTCACCCGGACGCAGCATCTTCACTGCGAGGTAGACGAGGGGGATCGTCAGGGTCGAGAGCAAGCGGGCCATCAGCTGGACGGTTCCAAAGAGGCTTCCATCCACGACGGCGTGCAGGGCACGCAGCATCCAAACGTAGACCAGATAGCCTGGCGGGTGGGGCGCGTAGTGAGCCAAGTTGAACTCGCGCATGCCGTAGACGAGGTTGATCGGGTCGACGTCCAGTGCGATTTCGGAGGAGAGGGTCCAAGAGATCCAGTAGTGAGCGACACAAGCCACGAAAAGCACCGCGAGCGATGCACGCTCGGGCGTGAGCTCGGCACTCGAGCTGCTACTTGCCTCCCCGTTCAAGCGTTCCCCCTTCGTGGCGGCACAATACCTTCTCATCCGACGGGTGGCATCTTTCGGGAAGTGGGAAACGTGCTATGGCTTCGCGGTGAAACTCTGCATCATCGGTACGGGATACGTGGGCCTCGTCACCGGTGCGTGCTTTGCTGCGACCGGTCAGCGTGTGATCTGCGTCGACAAAGACGCATCGAAGATCGAGCGCCTGCGGCGCTACGAGATTCCTATCTACGAGCCTGGGCTCGAAGAGATGGTCAAGGAGAATGCCCGCGCCGGCCGCCTCGTTTTCACGACCGACCTCGCGGCCGCCGTTCGCGATGTCGAACTGGCCTTCATCGCCGTCGGCACACCCCCCACGCACGACGGCGAGGCAGATTTGAGCGCCGTCTTTGCGGTTGCCCAGGACCTTGCCAAGAACGCGACGCACGACCTCGTCATCGTCAACAAGAGCACCGTTCCAGTCGGCACGAACGCGCAGGTGCAGAAGCTCGTGGCCGATGCGGAGCACGACATTCAGATCGCGTCGAACCCAGAGTTCCTCAAAGAGGGCGGCGCGATCAACGACTTCATGTATCCCGACCGGATCGTGATCGGTGTGCGCCCAGGCCATGAGCGCGCGCGACGCCTCATGGACCAGGTCTACCACCCGCTCAACCTCTCGAACACGAAGATCGTTTGGATGAACCCCGAGAGCGCCGAGGTGACCAAGTACGCGGCCAACACGATGCTCGCGATGCGCATTTCCTTCATGAACGAGCTCGCAGTCCTGTGCGAGGAAGTCGGCGCGGATGTGCAGAGCGTGCGTCACGGAGTCGGCAGCGACCCTCGTATCGGCGCACAGTTCCTACACGCCGGGCCGGGATACGGCGGCTCTTGCTTCCCCAAGGACGTCAAGGCGCTCGTCGCGACGGCAAGGCGACACGGGATCGAGCTCGAGCTTGCCGATGCAACGAACCGCGTCAACGTTCGTCACCGAAGCTTCTTGGCGCGCAAGCTCAAGCGCCACTTCAGTAGCGAGCTTGCGGGCAAACGGATCGCGCTTTGGGGCTTGGCGTTCAAGCCGGGCACCGACGACGTTCGCGAAGCTCCATCGATCACCACGATCGAGTTCCTTCTCAACGAGGGATGCGAGGTCGTCGCCCATGACCCTGAAGCCATGGAGAACATCGGGGACATATTCGGCGACGGCGTCACGCTGGTCGACGACGCCTATGATGCCGTGAAGGACGCTGACGCACTCCTGCTGCTGACCGAGTGGCGCGAATATCAATATCCGGAGTTCGACCGCATTCGGGAACTCATGCGCACGCCTGTCATTCTGGATGGCCGCAACATCTGGGTCGCCTATAAGCTTGGCAAGCAAGGGTTCGAGTACGCGGGCGTCGGGATTCAGAACGAGTCGGTGTGAGGCGCGATGTGCGGGCGATACACGCTGTCCTGTCCCGACGAAGAAACGCTCATCCGTAGCCTACCGTTCGACGAATTCAGCGAGACGCGGATCGAGTTCCGACCGCGATACAACATTGCGCCAGGTCAGCGGAGCCCGGTGGTCTATCTGCAGAGCGGCAAGCCCGTCTTGGCCGACGGATTGTGGGGCTTGATGCGTTCAGGGGGAGGGCTTGCGATCAACGCCCGCTCGGAAACGGCGGAGCGAACCGCGTTGTTCCGTGGCGCCTTTCGCGACGGACGATGCCTCGTGCCGGCCGACGGCTTCCTCGAATGGCGAAAGGAAGGCCGCATCAACCAGCCCTATCTATTTCGACGGCCCGACGGAAAGCTGTTCGTGATGGCCGGGCTTTGGCAGGACGGACGCTACGTCATTCTCACTCGGGATTCGGACGGGGAGGTTGCCGAGATCCATGACCGAATGCCGGTGCTTTTGGAAGGCACCGACGCGCGCCAGTGGCTGGCCAAAGGAGAGCTCGCCAAGCCCCCCCGACCTGACGAGGACCGCCGTCTCCCCCCGAATCAACCGAACCGAAAACGACGACCCGACCTGCCTGGATCCGCTCCCCCAAACCACCTTCGACTTCGACTAGATCGTATCCCAGCGGAACCCTTCGGCTTCGAACGCGTCGTCGGCTATACCCTTCCGGATCTCGTCGTCGTTCGTGTCGATCCGCCGGAAGTTGTGCTTGATGCGTACCTTGGCGTCCCGGGTGAATGTCTTGAGGATGTCGATCTCGAGCGCGGCGCCATCGACCCCCTTGGCGTCGATCGAGGCTTGCACGCGGCTGATGGTCGCGGCCATGACGAAAAGGCTGATCATGATTTGGGCGAGACGATGGCTGGCGAATTGCTTGCCGATGATGCCTTTGCCGTGCTTGCGGAGGATCCTGTCGGTTGCTTGCGCGAGGTCACGCGTTGCCTCTTCGAAGATGTCGGCTTGTTCTTGGATTGCCTCGCTGAGGTTTTCGAACTTCGCCTCCCCTCCGATTCCGGTCCTAAGGGCGGCGTGCTTGCGCGCGTAGTCGGAGAGGACGCCGAAACCCTTGATCGGCTCGCTGAAGATGTCCTTCATGCTCGCCGAGAGCTCCTGGAGCTGGCTGGCGACGTCATTCATCGCTGTCAGGGCGATGAGCAAACGCAAGATCTCGTTAGTGCCTTCGAATATCCGGTTGATGCGGCAGTCTCGGACGATGCGCTCGTAGGGGAATTCGCGCATGAATCCATTGCCACCCGCGATTTGTAGGGCCTCGTCCGCCGCGCGCCACACGCACTCCGTGGCGTACACTTTCGAAATGGCCGCCTCGACTTGGTAATCCTTGTAGCCTGCGTCGATGAGCCCGCCAACCATCGTGACCGCGGCTTCGGCGGTGTAACAGTCGATCACCATCCGAGCGACTTTCTTCTTGATCAAGCCGTAGCTCGAGATGGGCGCGCCGAAGGTCTTGCGCTCGTTCGCCTGTTTCGTGGCCATCTCGATCAGATGCTTCATCGCGCCTATCGAGCCACCGCCGAGGCCCGTGCGGCCGCTATTCAAGATCGCCATCGCGACTTTGAACCCCTGGCCTACCTCGCCGAGGACGTTGTTGTCGGGCACCTTGACGTTGTCCATGTGCACGGTGGTCGTCGAGCTCGAGCGGAGGCCCATCTTGTCCTCGTGCGGGCCGACGCTCACCCCTTCCATGTCCTTCGTGACGATGAAGCCCGTCATCTTTCCTCGGCCGCCTTCCTCCGGCGTCTTGGCGAAGACCGTGAAGAAATCGGCGATACCGCCGTTGGTGATCCAAAGCTTGTTGCCGTTGAGGACCCAGTGGTCGCCTTCCTTCACGGCAGTGGTCGTCACAGCGGCCGCATCTGAGCCTGCGCCGGCCTCGGTGAGGCAGTACGCGGCGATCAATTCGCCACTGGCGAGCTTCTCCATGTAGCGGTTGTTCTGGTCCTCGGTGCCGAAGAGCAGCAGCCCGCGCATGCCGATCGAGCTGTGCGCGCCGATCGTCACTGCGACGGACGCATCGTACTTGGCGACCTCTTGCAGTGTCCGGGAGTAGGCCATGTTGCCGAGACCCATCCCGCCGTGCTCCTCGGGGATGACCAAGCCGAACATTCCGAACTCCTTGAGCTCGTCGATGAACTCCTCCGGCATCTCGCCAGCGACATCCCACTTCCGGAAGTCCTCGGCGCGTGGGCCGAGCAGACCTTCGAGCGCGCCTGAGATATCACCGAGCGTTTCTTTCGCCGCATCGGACATAGTAGGGAAGGGACAGATGACGTCCTGTTCGATGCGGCCCATGCACAGGGATCGCATGAAGCTCGTGGTTTCTTTGTCGGCCACTAGTCGCTCCTTTTTCGAGGGGGGGCAATCATGCACGCCTTGCGGTCGCACGTCCATGGGGCCCTACGGTTACGGTGTTTCTAGGGTCACGCTGCCGTTGGCGCCAGCGCGCCAGGGTCCGCACGTTCCACGAATTAACGAAAAAGGACCGCCCGCTTTCGTAGGACGGTCCCTTTGGAACGCTCGAGGATTCGAGCGGTGGGTTACTCGGCCGGTTCTGCGGTTGCCGAGGAGTCCGACTTGTTCTTGTTCTTGCCCATGACGCCCCAGAAGGCGGTGCCGGCGCCGAGACGCCATGCGAAGTTCGCGCCGGAGCGCCCGCTCCCGAAGTTGATACCCGGCCCGAGGTCGAAGTAGAACCAAGGCTCGACGTTCTCGCTGGCCTTGATCTCCACGCCCATACGAATGAGCAGAGGTATCTGGCCGAAGTTTCCGGAGTTGGCGTTGATGTAGCCCCTGATGATGAATGCGCCGCCAACGACCACGTTGACTCGCTCATGCACGTCGAGCGAGACCGGCACCAGTGCCTCACCCGCGATGCCGAAAGTGAAGTTGCTGCCGCGGTTGCTCGCGATCAAAATCCCGGGCTTGGCCAGGATGGCGATGTCGGTGGTGACGTTGGTGTGGTTCCTGGTCGCGAGGTGCCAGCGGACCATACCGTCGATGCCGAGGCCGATCTTGATGCCCCGACCCCCGTTGTTCGCCGCCGGCCAGTCGCCGTAGACGAGCTCGCCTTCCAAGCCCCAGTCGAGGTTGCCCTTACCCTTATTCCACCATTCGTACATGATGCTCGGGTAACCGACGCCGCCGCTGTGGACCATGTCCTGTTCGAGCTTCTTGCCGCCGATCACCGAGTTTTTCGGTCCGGCCAAGGCAGGGCTCGCCATTGCGAGTACCAAAGCGAATACACCAATTGCTCTTGCTGTCATTGTTCCAGCTGCTCCTTCCCCGTAAGGTGGCCGAAGCCTAGAGTACAAGCACCCACCTCGCCAGTGATTATTCAAGCGAACTCGATGCGCTGCAACTATTAGAATTGAGCAATGATTTCAGCAACATCGAGTGCTTTGTGCTTCGATGTAATCGAATCGATCGCGTCATCCGGGGCTGCATCGGCGCCGTCTAGCCGCTCGGCATGGGTGGCCAGGGCTGCAGGTTGAGCAGATCCTGCACGCGAATCTTGCCGGTCTCTCGCACGCCGGTGGCCGCGTCGGCAATCGTCCAGGAATGGGTCGGCTGACCCATGGGTTGAGACTCGACGAAGATGCAGCGAAGCTCGCCTTCCTCGAAATTGCATTGCTCTTGGATGGAGCGGAGGAGCTGCATGTTGTGCAAATGTCCCTCGCCAAAGTTCCACCCGATGACGATTCCCGCGACCAACTCGCCGTCGAGGTATTCGTAGTCGTCGATGTCGTCCACGGCTTTGGGTAGCAGGGACTGCAAGCACCGGCCGTGCAGATGCATCGCACGGAAGCCCAGTACCTTGGAGAGCGTTGCGATGATTGTTTCGTCGTCGAGGAACTTGCGCAGCTGCTCTGGAAGGAGCGGTGCGGCCTTGGTAAGGCATGTGTCGAGCTTCTTCGAGGAGTCACCTTTGAACAGCCAGACACTGTAGGCCCAGTTCCCGGCGTAGTATCGCATCGAGGTCAGAAACGAGACGCGCGAGGGTACGAGGTTGCCCAAGAGCGGCATGGCTACCAGCGCGAATGCGAGGAATGCGATGAGGAGTGGCGAGCCCACGCTGAACGCGTTGACGTCCGCATAGTATCCAAACAGGACGAATCCCCCGTACACCATGATGACGTTCCACTCGATCGGAACGCCCATCGGGATGCTGCTCGTGATGAACGTGTGAAAGAGCAGCATGACGGCGAGTGCGATGGTCGTCGTGGTCCCTCCGTCGCTTAGCAATAGGACTACCGGGAACGCGTACTCCACCGCCGTCCCCGCGTGCGCCATGAAGTGCGTGAGCCGGGAAGGGCGCAGGTCGTCGGGGTAGCTTCGGTACAGGAGCTTGCGAATCGACCCAATGTTCGTCAGCGGACTGTTGCTCTGCATCACCGCGACCACCGACGGAAAGTGATGATTGAGCTTCGACGTCGCGGCCCACAGCCAGATGGCGATCCACACGAGCTTGGACCCTGCGAGCCAGTCGTTCGCGAACATGAAGCAAACCATCACCGTGTAGAAGTGCTCGGCGCGTGACGCGAGGAAGATGGTCTTGTCGGTGACCCCGAGCAGCGGGAGAAGGACGAGGGTCGGAATGAAAAGCTCGATGGAAAGCTCGGGCGCGATCAACGCGCGGAACAAAAACACGATGTGCGCCACGTACAGCAAGACATCGAGCACCGTGCGCTTCGAGCCGCCGAAGATGGGGAGCCCGGGGAACAAGGGAACCTTGGTCGTACCCGGCCTGCAGAAATAGAGGGCGCCGCCGAACGGCGGACTGTATCGCCCGGTGAGCGGTCCACTGCCACAGCCGAGGCCGAGGCCTTCGAAGGCCATGCTCCACAGCACCGCCTTCTGAAACGCGATGGGCTCGTAGTACCAAGAACCGAAGCTGTGTAGATCACCGAGGCCCGGGGTGAACGAGCAGAAGAAGCTCCACATCCAGACGTAGAAGACGACCTTGAGGACGTACACGATGTAGATCGGCCAAGGGGTTCCATAGCCCTGCAAGGCCCATGATTGGCACACCATCTTCACTCGCTCGGGGAACGGCTTTCTCTGCCATTCACCGATGTCATAGGGAGGCAGGATGGGCTTCAGAATGGGCATGGGCGGCATGCTATCGATCTTTGCGCCGCTACTCAAACGGCCGGGATGGCCCTAATCGGCGTCCTATGGCAGGTTGACCCGAGCGAGGACGACATGGGCAAGAAGGCAGAGAAGGAAGAGACGGCCGGCAAGCCAAGCGCGGTGCCGCCCCTTGGACGCGACGAGATAACGCCGAAGAAACCGAAGCTGAACAAGGCGCAATACGAAAAAGCCTTGGCAGATTTTCAGGTGGAGCTCGTCAAGCTTCAGAAGTGGATTCGCACGCAGGGGCTCAAGGTCGTGTTGATCTTCGAGGGCCGGGATGCCGCCGGAAAGGGCGGCGCGATCAAGCGCATCACGCAGAGCCTCAACCCGCGTATCTGCCGGGTGGAGGCCCTCGCCACGCCGACGGAGCGGGAACGTACTCAATGGTACTTCCAGCGCTACGTTCAGTATCTTCCTGCGGCCGGCGAAATGGTCTGCTTCGACCGGAGCTGGTACAACCGTGCGGGCGTGGAACGGGTCATGGGCTTCTGTACGGAGCAGGAGTATCGCGAGTTTCTCCGGTCGTGCCCCGAGTTCGAGCGCATGCTCGTTCGATCGGGGATCATCTTGATCAAGTACTGGTTCTCCGTCAGTGACGAAGAGCAAGAGCGCCGGTTCCAGAAGCGAATCGAAGACCCCATCCGGCGCTGGAAGATCAGCGAAATGGACTTGAAATCGCGCAGCCACTGGGTCGACTACTCCAGGGCCAAAGACGAGATGTTCGCGCACACCGACATCAAGCAGGCACCCTGGTACGTCGTGCATGGTGACGACAAGCGGCGCGCGCGCCTCAACGTGATCGCGCACTTCCTCAGCTTGATCCCCTATCAGGAAGTGCCCCAGCCCCACCTCGAGCTGCCCGAACGGCAGAGCAAGATCAAGTACATGCGGCCGCCCATGGAGGACCAGACCTTCGTTCCCGAGGTGTTCTGAGTCAGGCTGCGCGGATGCATTGCGGTTCCGGTGCCCCGGCCCCACAATCGATGGGCTTCGTTACGTATTCCCCCTCGTTGTATGACCCTCGCTTTCCCCCCCCGCCCTAAGCATCCCGCTATCATCGCGCTGAGTATCTTCCTCGTGGTGGCCGTGGGCTGCACGGGGTTGTTTCAGAGCATCGGCGCCCGGTGGGTGACTCGGCAGATTGCCGCAGAGTTCGATCTCGACGAGGCGCAGACCGCAGCGACGCGCGCCTCGGTCGATCGGATCATTGCGGCCGCACCGGGGGCGATCGGGAGCAAGGTCGACATGCTGGTCGCCACGGTCGACGCCGCGATCGCCCAAGGCCTGACCGAGAAAAAGTTGCTCGGGATGGAACGGCAGGTCGATGCTCTTCTCGACATCATCGCCGGGGGCATCATCGACGAAGCGGCCCCGATCATGGCCACCCTTCGAGACGAGCAGATCGACTTTGTCGAGGCACGCCTCCAAACGCGTCTCGACGAAGCAAGGGAAGAGCTTGCCGAGCCGAAGGCAAAGCGTCTCGAGAAGCGCCAAGACGAGTTTGTCGATGCGGTGGAAGACTGGTCGGGCAGCCTGAGTGACGCGCAGGAAGACGCGCTACGCGAGTTCGTTGCGGGCCTTCCCGATGAAGCGGCCGCGCGCCTCGCGACGGACGAACGTCGCATCGAGAGCGTGCGCGCGGTGTTTAGCAAGCATCCGGACGCGCAGACGATCCGCGACACGCTATGGAACATGTGGAAGAACCGTGAGGACTGGGGCCCGCAAGCGCGTCCGCCCCAAGCGCGAAGGGCCGAGGGCCGCCAAGCGCTGCTCTTCGTCTACGGCCTCCTCGATGCCGAGCAGAAGGACCACGCAAGCAAACACCTCCACGAGCTTCACGACAAGCTGAAGACCTTCCTGGGCACCGCCGGCTCGTAGAAGGGGACAGTCCCCTTTTGGTTTTTAGAAGAGCCAGCCCAGGTAGAAGTTGAGGACTTGGCGGTTGGTTCGGAACACTGTCTTCGTGACGCTGTTCAAGTTGACGGTGTAGCTGACATCGAAGTTCAGCGGGCCGAGGTCAAACTGAATCCCGAACCGCGCTCCCGCGACGTAGATCGCTAGTGGGTACCCAGGGATATCTTTGGGCTTGAATTTGATCGCCTTCCGATTGCCGTTCAGGTCAACGAAGCCTCGAATGTTGAAACTGCTGACCCAGCCTCCGTACAAGAAGATCTTGAAATAAGGATTCTGGTAGGGGACGTAGCCCCCCGTCAACGGGATCTCGAGCGAGTTCATTCTGGCTGTCTGGCCGAGCAGCGCCTCTATGACGTCGGTGTCCCTTCCCTGCGCTTCCGCGATTAACGCGAACTCCTCGCCGAACTCGAAGTAGAAGCGACTGAAGCCCATGCCCATCTCGCCGAAGAACTTGCCGAAGGTGACCCGTGCAGCAAGGTTCATGCCCCAGTTGGGGAAGAAGGCGGGGTCGCTGCCGCCCACCGTGCCTAAGAGCGTTAGAGGGTCGCCGGTATAAAGATCGATGAACGGGACCCGGGACACGAACCTCGAGCTGCCGACGCCAATGGCGACCTTGATGTCCAACTTGGGAACGGCCGACGCGGAGCTCGGCGCAAGCCACACCGAGGCGCAGAGAGCGAGGACAGTGAGGGCAGAGAATAGTTTCTTCATCGGATCAAATCCATCGAGGTTTGCGATGCGGGGCATCATGCGGGGAAGTAGTACTCCTTGCCGTCGATGATGAACCTCTTATCCATGATGCGTGGCCACATTGGTTTCACCTTGAGCTTGTCCTTCTGCCACGCCTCGTGCTCTTCGTGGAGCTTGTCGTAAAGCTCTGGCATCTGCTCCTTGAGGTTGATCTCTTCCGACTCGTCGGTGATGAGATTGTAGAGCTCAGCCCAGCCGTCTCGCGTGCTGAGGATGAGCTTATAGTCGCCATCCCGAATCGCCCAGATGTGGTCGGCCCGCCAGAAGAGCGATTGGTGTGGTCGGTCCTTGTTCTTGCCGGTGACGTACGGCAGCAGATCGACGCCGTCATACTCGCGGTCGCTTGGAAGGACGCCGCCGGCCGCCGCCACGGAGGTCACGAAGATGTCGGTCGCAGAAACTGGATACTCGTAACGCGTGCCCGCTGGAACGTGCCCTTTCCACTTCATCATGAAGGGAATGCGGATGCCGCCTTCGAACTGCGTGAGCTTCCCCGCCTTGAGAGGGCCATTGTCCGTGGCGTGCGTGTACGAGGCGCCACCGTTGTCGCTGATGAAGAAGATCAGAGTGTCGTTTTCGATGCCGAGGTCTTTGATCTTCTGGGTGATCTCACCGATCGCAGCATCGAGTGACGAGATCATCGCGTAGTATACGCGCTTGTTCTCGTCCTCGACGTGCGGGTACTGGCAGTAGTACTCGACGGGGGCCTGGAAGGGCACGTGAGGCGCCGAGAAAGCACCGTAGATGAAGAACGGCTCGTCCTTGTGCTCCTCCATGTAGTTCATGATT
>PVMK01123033.1_pt1 | contig 33977 bp, 37 predicted proteins | sample 1853481 | NCBI WGS metagenome assembly PVMK01 (sample SAMN08533507, study PRJNA380276) | Marine sediment metagenome, whole genome shotgun sequencing project.
GCCCCACTTGACCGCGATCTCCTCGGCGGAGATCCCCTGAGGCGTCAGTGGGTACTTCTCCATCATCGCGGGTGTGAACGGCGCGCCCGGTCCCTGCATGATGTTCACGCCCAGCGGCACGCGCGACATCGACTCGACGCCGCCGCCGATCGTGATGTCGCAAACGCCTGCCTGGATCAGGTTCGCGGCGAAGTGCACCGCCTGCTGGCCGCTGCCGCACTGGCGGTCGACGCTGGTCGCCGGCACCGTGTACGGAAAGTCCGCCGTCAGCAGCACGTCTCGCGCGACGTTCGCGCCCTGCTCGCCAACCTGGTCGACGCAGCCGAAGACGACGTCCTCAACCTGCTCGGCCTCGATGCCGGATCGGCTAACCAGCTCGTTGAGCACCTTGGCGCCAAGGTCGTTAGGGTGGATCCCCGAAAGTACGCCGTTGCGGCGGCCCATGGGCGTTCGCACCGCCTCCACAATTACTACTTCTCGCATTATGTCCTCCTTCTGGTTTGTGCCCTCATTCTAGCAGACGCTAAGCTACGATCCACGGTAGTTCACGTTACCGAGACGGCGGGCCAAGACTGCCCGTGAAGTCGATGAACGCCACCGGCACGCCGCAAGCGCCCGACTGGTTCACGGACACGATCCGGCCGCCCTGCAGCGCCGGGTGCGGCTCCCCGACCGGATAACCCTTCGCCTTGAGGTCCGCCGCCAGATCGTCGATCTCCGTGCACTCGAAGCACAGCCCGGCGATCTCGCCCGGCCGCGGCTCGGCGGGTCGCTCCGACGGCCCGATCACCTCGATCACGACATCGCCGGGGCGCAGGAAGGCGAACGACGTGTCGCCGCGCTGGAACGTCCGCTTCGTTTTCACGCCGAACCACGACGCCATTCGCTCGCTGATCGTGGCGGGGTGCGGCACGCGCAGGACGACGTGGTCGATGCGCGTGATGCGGCTCTCCGTCGCTGGCCGGCCACCCCTCACCCCTCTTCGGGCTCGACGACCTCTAGCTGGGCGCCATCGCAGGCGTCCGCCGCCAGGTAGCTCACGCGCCCGGTGAACCCGTCACGCGGTTCCGGATCATCGAGCGCCACGCCGCAGTCGCGCAGCTTGGCAACGCCGCCGTCCACGTCGTCGCTCCACAGCGCCACGTGGTGCAGTCCTTCGCCGCGCTCCTCGATGAACGTCGCGAACGGCGACGAGGCCTCGAGCGGCTGGATCAGCTCCAGATAGCGATCCACCGGCCGCCAGCATCGCCGCCCTGACACCCGCGCGCGGGCATCTCACCTCTTTGACGACTGAGGCCCAGCGCGTCGCGGTAGAGCGCGTACGCAGCCTCCAGATCGCGCACGGCGATGCCACGTGGTGGACGTCCCGAATCATGGCCCGATTCTAGCAGGAGCCCCTCCACTGGCGACCCTTGGGGACGTTCGCTTACACTTGGCGGCGACACGCCAACAGAAGGAGCCCCCAGATGAAGATCGAAACTGGCATCATGGCCTCGAACATCGCGGCCTACGCCGAGCAGGCCCGCAGCCTGGAAGCGCTCGGCTACGACGCCGTCGTCGCCCCGGAGGCCGGCCACGACCCCTTCCTGCCGCTGATGACGGTCGCCGAGCACACGCAGACGCTGAAGTTCGGCACGGCCGTCGCGATCGCCTTTCCGCGCAGCCCGATGGTCACCGCCCAACTCGCCTGGGACCTCCAGCGCTTCTCCGGCGGGCGCTTCATGCTCGGACTGGGCACACAGGTGAAGGGCCACAATGAGCGCCGCTACTCGACTCCCTGGCCCTCCCCGCCCGGCCCGCGCCTGCGCGACTACCTCGTCACTTTGAAGGCGATCTTCAAGACGTTCCAAACGAACGAGCGACCGTCTCATGAGGGACCGCACTACCGCTTCACCCTCATGTCGCCGTTCTTCAACCCCGGGGCGAACGAAGCCGCGCATCTGCCGATCTACATATCGGCCGTCAACCCCTACAACTGCCGGCTCGTCGGCGAGCTGTGCGATGGTATTCGCATGCACCCCTTCAACACCGCCAAGTACACGAAGGAAGTGATCGTCCCGGCGATCGAAGAGGGAGCGAAGAAGGCCGGCCGAGATATCTCCGAAATCGACATCGTCGGCGGCAACTTCATTATCACCGGCGCCAACGAGGAAGAGGTCGAGCGAGCCAAGGGGCCAATCCGCCAGCAGCTCTCGTTCTACGCTTCCACGCGCGTCTACCACCCGGTGCTGGAGATCCACGGCTGGGAGGAGACCGGACAAGAACTCTTCCGCCTCTCGATGGAGGGCAAGTGGCCGGAGATGGCCGCGGCGATCACGGACGAGATGCTGGAAGAGTTTGCGATCATCGGCACTTACGACGAGCTGGTCCCGAAGATTAAGGCGCGATTCGGCGCCGTCCTCAGCACGCTCGGCTTTGGCTTCGGCTTCGGCGCCCGCACGACCGCAGGACGACGAGCGCCTGACCGCGGTCATCCAGGAGCTGAAGCAGATCTGATGGCAGCAGCGTCACCCCGCGACAACTTCGCAGCCCTGCCGGGGCGCGGCCTCCGCCTGCACTACCGGGACTGGGGCGGCGACGGCCCGCCGCTGCTGCTGCTGCACGGCCTCTCCTCCAACTGCCGCATCTGGGATCTGACGGCACCGCTCCTGACGGATCGCTTTCGCGTCGTTGCGCTCGACCAGCGCAGTCACGGCCGCAGCGACCAGCCGGACGACGGCTTCGGCTTCGACCAAGTCACCGCCGACCTTGAGGAGTTCATCGGCACGCTTGCCATCGAGCCGCCGACGATCGTTGGCCACTCCTGGGGCGCCAACGTCGCCCTCGCTTACGCCGTCGACAATCCGAACGCCGTCCGCTCGCTCGTCCTCGTCGACGGCGGCGTCATCGACATGTCAGAGCACAGCACCTGGGAAGCGGCGGAACCACGCATGCGGCCGCCCGAGATCGACGGCACGCCCGTTGAGACGATAGTCGGCTTCATGCGCAACTGGCCGCACCTAAAGGACATCTGGAACGACGAGTTGCGGGACATGGTGCTGGCCAACTTCACGATCCGCGAGGACGGCACGATCGCCCGGCCGCTGTCGATCGAAAACCACATGAAGATCGCCCACGCTATCTTTGATCAGCAGCCGGTGCACCTTCTTGAGAAAGTCATCTGCCCGCTCCTTGTGATCTCCTGTCAGCAAGAGCCCACGAACGACGAGGCGAAGCAGTGGCAGAAGCTCCGCGAAGACGGCCTCAAGACGCTGGACAAAGCCGCACCGGACGCCCGCGTCGTCGTCATGAAGGACACGATCCACGACGTGCCGATCCAGCGGCCGCAGGAGCTGGCCAAGCAGATTTCTGACTTCGCCGCATAAGCCAAGGGCGGACCGTTCCCGGCCCGCCCTTAACTCACCTACGTTGCGCTGGTAGCGCCTTAGTCGTTGAAGTCCTCTGTCTCCTCGCCATTCGTGATGAATAGCGAGATCGCCTTGTCGAACGAATCACGGCTCAGCACCGCATCCGTACCGTCGAAGGCGGCGCTCTCCATCAAGACTGCGACGAGGTCGCGCGCATGGCTCGCCCGCGGCTTCGGGGCCTGTTCGCCGAACAGCTTCTCGATTGCGTAGTCGATCGCGTCGTCCTCCACGGGAACCGCCTTCGCGCGGCACTCGCGGCGCAGGATCTCGCCGAAGCTCGCCTTGTCGGGGTTGGGGATATGCACCTTGTACAGAATGCGGCGCAGCAGCGCGTCGTCCGCCACCTCGCGCACGCGCCCGTTCGTGCCGAATAGCAGCTGGAGCCTGAAGGGAACCGTCAGCTTCTCGCCGGTAGCGAGGCTCAGAGAATCCCAGCCGCGCTCCAGGGGAATCAGCCAGCGCGTCAGCAGGTCCGTCGTCGTCACGCGCTGGCGACCGAAGTCGTCCACCACCAGCACGCCGTTCTGCGCCTTGATGTGCGCGGGCGCCTGGTAGAAGCCCGCCTGCGGGTCGTACCCCAGGTCCAACGCGCGGCGGTCCATCTCCGCACCGAGGACTATCGCCGGCCGGCGCACCTTCACCCAGCGCCGGTCGATTTCTGATCTTCCCGTTGCCTCAAGATCCGAATCATCATCCAGCGGGACGTGGATCGACGGGTCGAATACGCGGATCACTTGCCCGTAGGCGTAGATCGCGTACGGCACGTAAGAATGGCCGGACAGCGCCTTGGAGAAGCTCTCCAGGATCACCGACTTACCGTTGCCGGACGGCCCGTAAAGGAGGGCCGTCTTGCCAGAGAACAGGGCGCGCGCCACGGCACCGAAACGTCGCTCGCTAGCACCAGGTCCTTCACCGACTCCGTGATCTCCTGGCGGCTCACCTCTTGCTTTTCTTCGAACAGTTTCTCAATGGCGCTCGAGTATTGGCTCCCGGTTACCGGCGCCGGGCCAGCGTAGCGAGTGCGCTCCAGCGCCTCTGAGACGTGCGCCTGCCCCCTCTCGGACAGACGATAGCGGTAGTTTCCCGTGTACAGGTCGGACTGGCTGAGAACAACGATCAGCCGCTCCTCGGTGAGCGTCTCCATGATCTGAGAAACGATATCCCCTGCCAGCCCCAGCCGCTTCGCCAGCTGCACTGTGGAAGGTGTGCCGGAGTAGTGCATGATCTTTAACGTCAGGTCCGTCAGAAACGCCTTGGAAAGGCCGACATCGGCGAACGTACGTGGCACACGCAGGAACGATTCATCATCGTCCGCCTTCGGCGCATCGGTGGTGGTCGCCATCGTGCGCGAGATGAACTGCGACATCGAGTCGATGTGCTCATCAGCAGGCGCACTGGCGGGCGCCTCAGTCGTCGAGCCGCGAGACAAGAACGAGGGCAATTCCGTCCCCCCCTGGCCCTCGCCGGCGGGCTCGTCCGGCGGCGGCGCGGCGTCATCCGGCTTGATGCTCTCGTCTTTGAACGCCGATTCGGTTTCCATAGTTACCTCGTGTTCCTCTGGATACGCATCCTCTGCCCGCTCATGGGGGGCCAACAACATAGACGCCACGGCGGGCGCACTCGTTACCGCAGTTCACCGGTTCATCGGCCACGAGCGTTTGTATTTTTCTGCACAAGCTATTGACCTTAAAACTCAGCGGATGCTATAAGAAAGCCAGAGTATTGTTTCGTGATTGAATAGACGAATAGTAGCTATAGGGTGTGTCAATGGAAATCCCCCCCGTCGTAATCGACCGGCTCCCGCTCTACGCTCGCGCGCTCGCCAGCCTTGAAGCAACGGGGCGCGAGGTGGTCAGCTCGCAGGATCTGGGATACCAGCTCAACGTCACGCCTGCCCAGATCCGCAAAGACCTCAGCTACTTTGGGCGCTTCGGCAAACAGGGCCGCGGCTACAACGTCCGCAGGCTCCTCGAAGAGCTGCGCAGCATCCTCGGCCTCAACCGCCAGTGGCGGATGACGCTCGTCGGCACGGGCCGCCTGGGACGCGCCATCCTCGGTTACGAAGGGTTCGGTCCGCAGGGCTTCCGCATCGTCGAAACGTTCGACTCAGACCCCGAGTGGATCGGCAAGGAGATCAACGGCCTCACCATCAAAGACACTGCCGATCTCGAAAAGGTGTTGGGCGAAACCCCCGTCGATGTCGGCATCGTCGCTGTCCCGGCGGAGACCGCTCAGTCCGTGATCGACCGCCTCGTCGCCTGCGGCGTCCAGGCGATCCTCAACTACGCGCCGGTCGCCGCTCACGTGCCGCCGTCGGTCCACATCAAGCGCATCGACCCGGTGCTCGCCCTGCAGGGGATGACTTACTACCTCAAGGCCGCCGCGGCCCCGCGGAAGTAAGGACGCAGCCGGCCGCATCCGAATCGGGGCCCGCCAGATGGGAAGGCAATCGTGCCAAAGCATCACATCGAAATCAGCCTGCCAACAAAGCCACTGAAAAACGTCGACACGACGATTTCCGTCTGGAGCGATAACGAGAAGTTAGGCGAGATGCGGATCTCGCGAGGGAGCCTCGATTGGATACCCTCGGGCGCGCAAAACCCCAGGCGGATTTCGTGGGAGAATCTGGCCTATCTGCTTAACGACCCCAACCGGACGTTGCGAGTGTTGCGCAGGGCGGACGGCGAGTAGCCCTACCGGTCCGAAGACCCTGCGCGGGACAGAGCTGCGTTAGAGGCTGACCAGCCACTCACCCTCGGCCGGCTGTGCGCGCTTGATCAGGTCAAGGTGCTCCAGCGCGATTCCTGCGCCCATCGCCACGCACTCCATCGGGCTGTCCGCCACGTAGCAGGGAATCCCGATCTCCTGCGTGATCAGCCGGTCCAGGTTTCGCAGCATTCCCGTCCCGCCGGACAGCACGATTCCGCGGTCAACAACGTCAGAGGCCAGCTCAGGCGGCGTCCGTTCGAGGACAGCTCGCGCCGCGCCGACGATCGACTGCAGCGGGTCCGTCATCGCCTGCGTCACGTCCGACGACGTCACGGTAATCGTGCGCGGCAGCCCGGTGATCTGATCCCGGCCGCGCACCTGGTACGTGATCTCTTCCTCCAAGGGCAACGCACTGCCGATCGCGATCTTCAGCTCCTCGGCCGTCCTGTCGCCGACAACGAGATTGTGGCGCCGCTTCACGTAGGCGGCGATCGCGTCGTCCAGCCGGTCACCGGCAACGCGGACGCTCTCGCTGACGACGATGCCGTACATGGAGATCACAGCTGCCTCGGTACGTCCGCCGCCGATATCGACAACCATATGGCCTTGCGGAATGTGAACGGGGATACGCGCGCCTATCGCCGCCGCCAGCGGTTCAGGGATCAGGTGCGCCGGTCGCCGCGCCCCGGCGGCCTCGGCGGCGTCCTGCACGGCCCGCTGCTCGACGCCCGTGACGCCGGCCGGCACGCAGATCATCACTTCGGGCTTGATCATTGAGATGCGGCCCATCACGCGGCTGATGAAGTAGCGGAGCATCGCCTCCGTCGTCACGTAGTCAGCGATCACGCCTTCACGCATCGGGCGCACGACGGAGATAGAACCGGGCGTGCGGCCCAGCATCTCCCGCGCTTCGGTGCCGACGGCGACGATGCTGTTATCACGCTGCGCCACCGCCACCACAGACGGCTCCGCGATGACGATGCCGCGGCCCTTGACGTACACGAGTACGTTCGCCGTCCCCAGATCCACCCCGATTCGCTTCCCTAGCATTAAATCCTCTCGATGTCCGCGCCGAGTGAGCGCAGCTTTTCGTCAATCCTCTCATATCCGCGGTCCACGTGATGAATGTCCGATATAGTCGTGCGGCCGGTCGCCGCCAGCCCTGCCAGTATGAAGGCAGCCCCCGCCCGGACATCCAGCGCCGACAGCGCCGAACCGCTCAGGGGAGTGGGCCCGGTAATGATAGCAGCGGTCGTACCTGTCGTCACTATCTCCGCGCCCATCTTGCGCAGGTCGCTGATGTACCCGAGCCGGTTGTCGAAGACGCGTTCGTGCACAGTGCTGACACCGGACGCCTGGGTTTGCAGCACCGCCATCGGCGCCTGCAGGTCCGTGGGAAAGCCCGGGTACGGCAGCGCCTGCAGCGTGATCGCCTGCAGCTTGCCGCCCGCCTTCACGCGCATCACGTCGCCGGATGTCTGGATGTCGACACCGGCCTGTCGCAGCTTGGACACGACGCCTTGCATGTGACATGGCTCCATGCCCCGAATCTCGGCCTCGCCGCCGGTTATCGCAGCGGCGATCGCGAACGTTCCGGCCTCGATCCGGTCCGGAATGATTCGGAAGCGCACACCGTGCAGTGTTCCTACGCCGTCTATCACGATGGTGTTCGTGCCGGCACCCGCGATGTCGGCCCCCATCTCGTTGAGCATCGCCGCCAGGCTCTGCACCTCCGGCTCAGCGGCCGCGTTCACGATCGTCGTCACACCCTTCGCGCAGACGGCCGCCATCATCGTGTTCTGGGTGCCCAGCACACTGGGGTAGTCCGCGAAGAACGTGGAGCCACGCAGTTCCGTCGCTTTCGCCCGGAACATCTCCTGGCTTACTTCGGTCTTCGCGCCCAGCGACCGAAAGCCCGCCAGGTGGACGTCGATCGGGCGCTGGCCGATGATATCGCCGCCGGGCGGCGGACAGCCCGCCTCGCCCAAACGCCCCAGCAGCGCGCCCATAACCAGAAAGCTGCCACGCAACGTGCCTACAAGCTCCCGATCAGGGCAGGACGACGTGATCTCGGAGGCGTTCAGTCGCAACGTGCCATCGCCGGCCCATTCGACGACGCAACCGAGGCTGCGCAAGACGAGCGCCATCTGCTCGACGTCGTCGATGTTAGGGACGTTCTCGAGGAAACAGTCGTCGGCGACGAGCAACGAGGCCGCCATCGCGCCCAGGGCCGCGTTCTTGGAGCCGCCGATCTGCACGGAGCCGGACAGGCGCCTACCACCTTCGAGAACGAGCGTCTGCTCGCGCAGCTTAAGGGTCATCAGCCCCTGATGTTACACCCCGGGCGGGCGGGACTGCCCACCCGGGCTCCGCCGACGGCGGCGCCTCTCGGTCGCGCGCAGGCGCAGAAGCGACCGCTGCAACGCGGCTGCCGCGGCCACCAGGTCTTCAGTGTCCCCGCGCTCCTCCAGAGTCCGTTCGGCGCTACGGCGCGCTTCTTCGGCGCGCACGGTGTCGATCTCTTCGGCGCGCTCAGCTGCGTCCGCCAGAATCGTCACTCGGTCGTCCTTAACCTCAAGGAAGCCGCCGGTGATCGCCACGTCGGTCTCTTCGCTACCCTTGACCAGGCGCATGATGCCCGGCTTGATCAGCGTCAGCAGCGGAGCGTGATGCGGTAGCACCGTCAGCTCGCCCTCGATGCCCGGCGCGATGACTTCGTCCACACCATCCTCGGTGTAGACCTCGCGCTCGGCGGTTACGACGTGTACTGAAAGCGTCATGATCGCTCGCTACGCCGCCTTCTCCGCGGCGGCCATCTTCTCGGCCTCCTCAACCGCCTCGTCGATCGTGCCGACCATGTAGAACGCCTGCTCCGGTAGAGAGTCGTGCTTGCCGTCGAGAATTTCCAGGAAGCCGCGCACAGTCTCTTTCACCGGCACGTAGCGCCCCGGCCTGCCCGTGAAGATCTCGGCCACGTTGAGCGGTTGCGTCAGGAAGCGCTGGACGCGGCGCGCCCGCCCGACGGCGATTTTGTCCTCATCCGACAGCTCCTCGACACCAAGGATGGCAATGATGTCCTTCAAGTCCTTGTAGCGCTGCAGCACCGCGAGCACGCCTTGCGCTGCCCTGTAGTGGTCTTCGCCGACGATCTTCGGGTCGAGAACGCGGGAGAACGACGCCAGCGGGTCCACCGCCGGGTACAACCCCTCTTCGACCAGCGCCCGGTCCAGCGAGATCACCGCGTCCAGGTGCCCGAACGTCGTCACGATCCCCGGGTCCGTGTAGTCGTCTGCCGGCACGTAGATCGCCTGAAACGACGTGATCGAACCTTTCTTCGTAGACGTGATGCGCTCTTCCAGCACGCCCATGTCAGTGGCCAGCGTTGGCTGGTAGCCAACGGCCGAGGGCATACGGCCTAACAGCGCCGACACTTCCATGTTCGCCAGGATGTAACGGTAGATGTTGTCGATGAAGATGAGCACGTCCTGGCCCATCTCGTCGCGGAAGTACTCGGCCATCGTCACGCCTGTAAGCGCAACTCGTGCGCGCACTCCGGGCGGCTCGTTCATCTGACCGAAGACCAGCGCCGTCTTTTCGATGACGCCGGACTCTTTCATCTCGTTCCACATGTCGTTGCCCTCGCGGGAACGTTCGCCGACGCCCGCGAAGACCGAGTAGCCGCCGTGCTCGCTGGCGATGTTGCGGATCAGCTCCTGGATGATGACGGTCTTGCCTGTGCCGGCGCCGCCGTAGGCGCCAACCTTACCGCCCTTGGTGAACGGCGATACCAGGTCGAGAACCTTGATGCCCGTCTCCAGCAGCTGCGGCGTCGTCTCGCGCTCCTCCAGCGAAGGCGGCGGCCGGTGGATCGGCCAGTGCTCATCCGCCTTGACCTCGCCCATGTCGTCGATCGGCTCGCCGAGGACGTTCATCAGCCGCCCCAGGGCCACCTCGCCGACGGGCACGGTGATCGGCTCGCCGGTGTCCAGCGCTTCGGCGCCGCGGGGAAGACCGTCGGTAGTGTCCATCGCCAGCGCGCGCACCCAGTTGTTCCCCAGGTGCTGCTGAACTTCGACGACCAGGTTGGAGCCGTCCGGCATCGCAACGTTGAGCGCGTTGTAAACCCCGGGCAACTCGTCAGGCGGGAACTCGATGTCCACCACCGTCCCGATCACCTGCACGACCTGTCCTTTTGCTCCCTTGGCCATATCGACCTCCGTTCCCTTCTCCTACGTCAGCGCTTCCACGCCGCCGACGATGTCCAAAAGCTCGTTCGTGATGCTCTCCTGGCGCGCCCTGTTGTATTCAAGACTCAGGTCTTCCACCAGCTCAGTTGCGTTGTCAGATGCGTTACGCATCGCTACCATCCGCGCCGACTGCTCACTCGCCCCCGCCTCCAGGATCGCGTCGTATATCTCCCGTTCGAGGTAGCGGGGCAGCAGCTCTTCCAGCACCTCAGCGCGGCCGGGCTCGTAGATGTAGTCGACCGCTTGAGTCGCCACGTCCGTCGGCGGCTCGATGGGAAGCAGGCGACGCACCTGCGGTAGTTGCGTAACGGTGTTTACGAACTCGCCGTAGATGATCCATGCCTCGTCCGCGGCGCCCGAGATGAACTCTTCGATCGTCACCTGCGCGATCGGCCGGATGTCCTCATACGCAGGGTAGTCGCCCAGCTCGAGGAATTCAGCGATGATCTCCTGGCCCGTGCGCCGCATGAAGTCGCGCCCCTTGCGGCCAACGGCGGTGACGCGAACGGGCGTGCCTTCGCGCTCCATGACGAACTGCGCGGCGCTCCGTACGAGATTCCCCGGAAGCGCACCTGAGAGGCCGCGGTTCGGCGTCACCAGAATCAGGTCCACGGCCCGGATTTCGTCCCGCTCCCGGATCAAGGGATGGCGGTCCGCCGGGTCGATCTGTGACAGCGTCTCCGCCAGGTCGGCCAGCACCCAGCGCATGCGTTCCGCGTACGGTCTCGCGGCCAGCGCGTTGAGCTGCGAACGGCGCATCTTCGAAGCCGCCACCAGCTCCATCGCACGGGTGATCTTCGCCGTGCTCTGGACGGAGCGAATCCGCCGCCGCGTTTGCCTTAGCTGCCCTGCTCCCACGTTTTAGTAGGCTCCCGTGTCCTTGAAGGCCTGGATCGCCGCCTTCAGCTTCTCTTCGGTCGCGTCCTCCAGCAGGCCGGTCTCCTCGATTGCCTTGAGAACGTCCGGGTTGTTGGACTCGATGAAGCTGAGGAAGGCATCCTCGAAGTCGCGAATCTTGTTCGGCTCCACGTCATCCGTGTAGCCGTTCACGACCGCGTAGATTATCGACACTTCCTGGCCCAGCGAAAGCGGGCTGAACTGCGGCTGCTTGAGAATCTCCGTCAACCGCTGCCCCAGCTCCAGCTGGCGCCGCGTCGCCGGGTCAAGCTCGGCGGTGCCGAACTGGGCGAACGCCTGCAGGGCGCGGTACTGCGCCAGACCCAGGCGCATGCCGCCGGCCACCTGGCGCATCGCCTTCGTCTGCGCCGCCCCACCGACGCGAGACACCGAAAGGCCAGCGTTGATCGCCGGCCGGATGCCCGCGGCAAAGAGGTCGGCCTCCAGGTAGATCTGCCCATCCGTAATCGAAATAACGTTCGTCGGCACGTAAGCCGAGACGTCGCCGGCCTGCGTCTCGATGATCGGCAGCGCCGTCAACGAGCCGCCACCGTGCTCCGCCGAAAGCTTGGCGGCGCGTTCCAGCAGGCGGCTGTGCAGGTAGAAGACGTCACCGGGGTAAGCCTCGCGACCCGGTGGCCGCCGCAGAAGCAGCGACATCTGGCGGTAAGCCCAGGCGTGCTTCGACAGGTCGTCGTAGATGATCAGAGCGTCCTTGCCCTGCTCCATGAACTCTTCCCCGATCGCACAGCCCGCGTAAGGCGCGATGTACTGTAGAGCCGCCGGGTCCGCGGCGTTGGCAGCCACGATGACCGTGTGCTCCATCGCCCCGTTCTCTTCCAAGATGCCGATCACCTGCGCCACCTTAGAAGCCTGCTGGCCGATCGCGACGTAGATGCAGATCACGTCGCGGCCCTTCTGCGAGATGATCGTGTCGAGGCAGATTACCGTCTTGCCGGTGAAGCGGTCGCCGATCACGAGTTCGCGCTGGCCGCGGCCGATCGGCACCATCGCGTCGATCGCCTTGACGCCGGTGTGCAGCGACTCGTTCACGCTTTCGCGCATGGCGACGCCGGGTGCGATCCGCTCGACAGGCCGGGCTTTGTCGCTGGGCACGGGACCCTTGCCGTCAAGCGGCTGGCCCAGCGGATCGACGACGCGGCCGATCAGCCCATCGCCGACAGGCACCTCGATGATGCGCCCTGTGGAACGCACCTCGTCGCCTTCCTTGATCTCGATGTGATCACCAAGCACGATCGCGCCGACGGTGTCCTCTTCCAGGTTCAGGGCCAGGCCCATCACCGTCTTCGTGGCGCCGGATTCGTCCTGCGTGCGGAACTCCAACAGCTCGTTGTAGACCGCGTTGCGCAGGCCGTACACCTGCGCGATGCCGTCGCCGGCTGACACAACGCTGCCGACGTCGACGGCCGTCAATTCGCCGCCGAACTGTTCGATCTGCTGCTTGATTATCGATGCGATTTCTTCTGGTCTTACCGCCATAGCTTCCTCCGGCTAGTCACCTAAGCTTCGCTTGTCTCCAAATTTCGCAACCATTCCCTTATGTGCGCTGCGTGCTCCCTGTAGTGCCCCGACGTGTCGCCCACGAAGAAAACCGCTGCCTCTTCGCCGCGCAGCTTAAGGCTGAGCTTCTCCTCCGGCGCATTGTCCAGGCAAGCGTTCGCGTCTTTGTAGTTGCGCAGAAACTCCGCGCGCACTTCCATGAACGAAAAATCCCTGCGGACGTTGTATTCGCGCTCGTTCCATTCGTCCGTCCAGTTGTCGCCTTCGCCGACGACAATGTCCTGGATCCGGTCCTCGCAGACGCAGCGCAGCGTATCGGCGGCGCGCCCGGACCAGAAGGCGATGTGTCCCAACAGGTCCTTCAGCGTCCAACTCTCGACGACACCGGGCTTCTCGCGGTCCTCTTTGGATACCGCTTCCACAGCCGTGGTCAGGTCGGCCCATGCGTGCTCCAGCTCCCGGTGAACCGCGACCTTGTCAGCCAACTACGACCTCACTCCAGCAAGCTGCTGCTTCAGCTCAAGCAACCGGTTCCTGGTGCTGCCGTCGATCAGCCGGTCGCCGATGCGGACGATGACGCCACCCAGGATATCCTCGTCGACCTCTGTCTCGACGACGACTTCGCCGCCGGCAATCTCCGCCAGCTTCTTCTTCACGACTTCCAACTCCTCGTCGGTGAGCGGCACGGCCGTAGTCACCGTAGCGTGGGAAATACCACGCGCCTCATCCAGCAGCTCCTGGTAAGCGTCTGCGATGCCTGGGGCAAGCGAGGTCCGTACTCGCCGCAGCAGGATCAGGGCGAGGCTCAGGACATCCTTCTCCACGCCCTCAAGCGTCTTTTGTACGAGGGCCTGTTTATCCTTCGGCGGCACCTGCGAATTGAGGAAAAACGCCGTGGCCTGCGGGTCGGAGAAGAGCGCGGACATGGCACTCAAGCCATCCGACCACGCCTCTTCCGTCCCGTTCTCGCGGGCGATCAGGTATGCCGCTTCAGCGTAGCGCTTGGCCGCGACGTCACGAATCAATTCTGCGACGACCCTCCCGCGCCCGTCTGACCGTCGCCACCTGTTGGCGCGTCAGCCAGCACCTCCTCGATGATCTCACCGTGCGCCTTGCGGTCCAGGCTGCGCCTGATTACGCGCTCGGCCGCGGTGATCGTGAGGTCCGCGAACTCTTTCCGCAGGTCGCTGATCGCCGCGTCCCGTTCCAGCTGGATCTCCTGACGCGCGCGCTCGATCATCTGGTCTGAGTCGGCGCGGGAGGCTTCCCGCGCCTCGTCTTGAATACGTGAGGACGCCTGTTGCGCCTGTGTAACGATCCCCTGCGCCTCCTGGCGGGCGCGCGACATCTCCGCCGCCACCTCTGTCTCCGTCTCGCTGAGTCGCGACTTCGCCTCTTCGGAGGCCGAAAGTCCTTCCTCGATGCGCTTCTTGCGCTCGTCCAACATCGGGAAGAGGAAGCGCCTTGTGAGCCAGGTGAAGAGGATCAAGAGGATACCGAAGTTGATCAGCTGCGCCACTAAACCCGGCAAGTTAATGCCCAGCGCGCCGATCCCCTCCGCTTCCAGGAATACCGGTACCATAGCTACCTTCCGATCTCTCTGATCGTTCGCTCCTTATGCAGTCGCTAGAACACGAAACCGATCATGATCGCCACGACAAGGCAGTAAATACCGATAGCCTCGGCAAACGCCAGCCCCAGGATCATGTTCGTCTGAATCACAGGTTGGGCGTCCGGGTTGCGGCCTAACGCGTCCATCGCGCGGCCAACCAGGTTACCGATGCCCAGCCCCGGCCCGAGCGCGCCCAGGCCCATGACGATTGCCGCAGCCATGAACTTCATGCCATCGTCTGTAATCCCACCGCCTGTGGTCTCCTGCAGTGCCAGACGGCCGGCCTCGACCGCTGGTGGCACCATCGCGAGAATGACCTCCATTTAGATCCTCCTTGTGATCTTCTCTGATATCGAAATTAGATCCATGGTTAGTGAGCGGCCTCCACGGCCGCACCCGCCTCCGGGCCCTTGGGTGCGTGTTCTTCATCGTGCTCGCCGTGGATGCTCACCGCCATCACGGCGAAGACGAGCGTCAGCATGGCGAAGATGAATGCTTGAATGGCGCCAACGAAAATCTCGAGCCCGTAGAACGGCAGCGTCAGTATGATCGGCGTCAGGAACGTGAACATCAGAATTATGACCTCGCCCGCGAACATGTTTCCGAAAAGACGGAAGGTGAAGCTGACAAGCCGCACAAGCTCGGAGATCAACTCCAGTATCCCAACGAAGGCGTCGATGATGCCATCCATGAGAAGGCCCGGCTTGAAGGTGAAGATCGCCCGGCCCAGCTTGCCAAAGTTGAGGAACTTACGCCCGTAGGTGAACAGCCCCAGCGAAGAGATGCCCCAGAACTCCACCGCTATGAACGAAGCGATCGCGATCGCCAGCGGCGTGTTGAGGTCCGTGTTGGGCCCACGGAAGGCGGGTATCAGCTCGCCGACGAAGCTGCCCTCCGCCGCCGCTTCTTCGAAGTGCTCGACGGCGTCAGCGTCGTCTTCCTTGATCACTGTTGAGTCGCTGCTGATGCGCAGGTTGCCGGGGTTCGAGAACTTTATGTAGTGCAGATCGATCGGGCCCAGCTCGATATCCTCGAAGACGATCCCCTCGACGAAGCCGTGATCCTCGATCTGCTCCTCCACCGGCGTGTCGTGTCCCACCCAGCCGATGACGTTGAAGACAGGCGTGAGCGACATCCAGTTGGAGACAAGGATGAAGAAGAAGATCGTCGCCACGAACGGAAAAAAGCGCCGGCCGTTCTCATTGCCGGCGATTCCCGTCACGATGTTGTAGAAGCCCTCCAGGGCGGCCTCGAAGAGGTTCTGGATACCACTTGGCACCAGCTCCCACTTGCGCGTGGCGGCGAAGACGGTTCCCACGATCAACACAACAATCACCCAGCTGGTGATCATGGTGTTCGTGATACCGACGGGGCCGAGCGTCGTCAGGGTCTCAGCACTGATCGCTATGTGGGGCGTCGGCCCGCGCAGGAACACAAAGCCAAATAGAAAAGCAAGCAGCACTCCCGCTATAGCCAGCCATCTATTCATGGGCGTCTTTCGCTCTGCTTCCTCTACCTTTTCCGATCGCTTCCATCAGCAAGAAATAGCCACCCCAAAACGCCAGCAGAAGTCCCCCGAACAGCCCAATAAGCGTGAAAATAGGCTCCGTGCCGAGCCAGCCGTCGACGAGGACTCCACCGCCGATGCCGCCGATGATGCTAAGGGCGACGTACCACCCCAGACCCATCAATCTCATCGTCTGAGGAAGCTTCTGCATCGTCACGGCGAACGCCTCCATCTGGTGCGGGATCTCTCGCATTGCGCAGAATATCACAAAGTCTGTTTAAGATCGACCAGAGCCTGGTCGGCAGCGCATGACGGCCGTGATCTCTAAGCCCTATCCAGGCGCAGGTAGCTCCGTTCGCAGCTCGACGCGCCACGGAGCGGAGCGAGCTAGCCTTTCTTCCCGAAGTCCTCCAGGTCAAGGCCTTCGATGACGTCGCGGAACGGGCTGAGCTTCTCCAGCTCTTCAGGCGAAGCTTCTTTGCTCTCTTCGGTATCGCTCACGCCCTCGATCGTGCCGCTCTCCTCGTCCAGGCGTACGCCCGCCTTCTCCAGCACCGACTCATCGGCGTAGATCGGCACCTGCGCCCGCACAGCGAGCGCGATCGCGTCGCTCGGTCGTGCGTCGATGTCCACCGAACGGCCGTCCACCTTCAAGACGATCTTGGCGAAGAAAGTGTCGTTGGAGAGGTCGTTGACGAAGATATGCTCGATGCTGCCGCCCAACTCTTCGATGACGGTGCGCAGCAGGTCGTGCGTCAGCGGACGCGCCACCTGCACATCCTGAAGCCGCACGGCGATCGCATCTGCCTCCGCCGGACCTATCCAGATCGGCAGATAGCGGTCAGATTCCTTTTCCTTCAAGATCACCACGCGCTGATAGTTCATCAAACTCACGCGTATGCTCTCGATGGTCATCTCGACCACTACTGCCACCTCCGAAATCTAGGTAATTCCGATACTATCCCCCGCCTCTCGTGAGGTCAATCAAGTATGAATCGGCTCCGGCTTCCGCTTATCCCGCGTGTCTTCCTCCCAATCCGCCGGCCCGAGCGACTCACTCAACATGGCGAATCCGGCGACTAGCACCGCCAGAATGATCAGCACGGCCGTGATGTTCAGCACGTCCGTGATCACGCCCACCATCAACAGCGGGATCAGCGAGATGAAGTTTGCCGACACGACCTGCGTGGCGAAGATGCGGCCGCGCATCTCGGGCGGCGCCCGCTCGTGAAGCACTGTTTGCGCCGGGGCGTTAAGCAGCGCGTAGAAGAAGCCCATCGGCCCGGCAAAGGCCATCACCAGCGCCTGAAGCAAAGAAATCCGCAGAATGTTCGACGGGTCCAGGGCCTCCGGGCCCTTTCCCCACAACTCTTCGATCGGCACCACGAGCGCCAGACCGACCAGACAAGCAGCGATGCCGCCCAGGCCGATCACCACCGTCCGGTTCTTGCCGAAGCGCCGCGTGAACGTCTGCAGGAAGCGCAACCCGATCAGCGCCCCAACGCCTGTCGGCGCGAAGATCAGCGCTGCGTTGTCCGCCGGCACCTCAAGCACGTCCCGCATGTAGCGCGGAATCAGGATGGCAAACAGTAGAACGAGCGAACTGCTAAGGACCAACTGCCCAAGCGCCACGACAGATCGGCGGTCCGAGACCAGCGCCCGCCAGCTCTCCCGGAACTCCGTCGGTATGTTGCCGAAGTCTGCGCCCTGCTTGGCCTCGGGCCTCGCCGTGTCATGCCAAACGTTGACCCGCGCCGCGAAGATCGCCGCGATCATGAACAGCACCGCCGAAGCCAGGAACATGCCCTCTGGCCCCAGGCTCTTCAGCAGAATCGGCGCCAGGAAGACGATGCCGAGCAGCTGCGCACCCGTCAACGTCAGGTTGTATAGGCTGTTCGCCGCCACCAGCTTCTCCCGCGAGACAATGGACGGGATTATTGATACGACGGCGGGGTTGAAGAAGAGGCCCGCGGTAGCGATACCCACGGAGATCACGTAGATGCCCCACGCCTCGGCGTGGAAGAAGAAGAACAGAATACAGCCGCCCGCCCGCAGCAAGTTGGTAACGACGAGCACCGGCCCCTTGTCTACGCGGTCCAGGATCACGCCGACAGCGAAGCCCAGTGGGATCGACGGCAGGATGAAGCAGAAAACGAGGATGCTGGTGTGAATCGAGGAGTTCGTGATGTTGAGGATGACGACCAGAAGGCTGAACAGCAGCGCGTTCTGCGCCGTCTGCGCGATGCCCTGACTCAGCCAGAGGCTGAGGAAGCGCCGGTCCGCCAACAGCGCGCCCGGACGCACAACCTCCTGCACTTCTGGCTCCGTAAGGACGTTATTCCCCAGCGGAATCCTCCGCCGGACCCCTCGCGAGGAAAGTCTTCACGCGCTTCTCGAACGTGCTGCGTTCAAGAAGCACCCGCCGCCGGCAACCGAGGCAGCGAATACCGATATCCGCCCCCAGGCGCACGACTTCCCAGTCGTAGCCGCCGCAAGGGTGCTGCTTCCGCAGGCGCACTTGGTCGCCCAAGCGCACCTCAAGCACCATGGCGCTAGTTCCTGGCCAGCAGAGCGTCGCGGGCCCGGTTGATGCGGCCGCGCAGAGCCTCCGCCGCTCGCCGTGCGTTGCCGACGTAATCGCCGCTGCGCGAGGCATAGAGCACGCCACGCGAGGCGCTGATGATGGCCCCTTCCCCGCGCGAGTCGAAGGCCGCGCCGGCGGCCGCTTCCAGCTCGCCCTCCTGCGCGCCGACGCCTGGCACCAACAGCACCTGATCCGGGCAGATCTCACGCACACGGGCGATCTGCTCGGGCCAGGTGGCCCCGGTCACGAGGCCCACGTTGCCGTTCTCGTTCCAATCGTGTGAGAGACGAGCGACCTGCTCGTACAGCGCCCCACCGCCATCCAACGGCACGTCCTGCACGTCGGCGGCGCCCGGGTTGGAGCTGCGGCACCAGATGAACACACCCGCTCCCGATATTCGGTAAACGGCTGCACGGCGTCGCGTCCGCCGTAAGCGTTGACCGTTGCGGCGTCGAAATCATACGTCTCGAACAGCGCCCTGGCGTAGAAGCGGGCCGTGTTGCCGATGTCGCCGCGCTTGGCGTCGGCGATGATCGGAATGTGTGGAGGCACACCTCGTAGCGACTCCAGAAGCGTTTGCATGCCGCCTACACCCAGCGCTTCGAAGAAGGCCATATTCGGCTTGTAGGCGCAGACGAGGTCCTTGGTCGCCTCGACGATCTCGTGGAGGAAGGACGCCACGTCCGGGTGGGGCATCAGCGCCGGATCAGGATCGAGACCAACGCACAGGAAGCTCTGGTTCTTCTGCTGGGCTGCCTGGAGCTTCTCAACGAACATGCGCGACCCCGCTCCTTGTCGAATGTACGGAAGCTGTCCGAATCCCCGAGGGCACTTCGCCGGCGCCGCTGATTCTACTGCTCAATCGCTTAGCGGCATATTATAAACTCGCATCTCATGGGTCAAGAAATTTCCAGCGGCTGCGAAGGGCGCGTCGACGTCGCCCTTCTTCCCGGCCAGCGCTTCGACGCCGCGCGGAACGTCTGCGTTATCGTCGATGTCCTGCGTGCCTCCTCCAGCATCGTCACGCTTCTGGAGCGCGGCTGCTCCACCGTCGTCGCCGCACCGACCGTCGACCGCGCCCGTCAGCTGCGCACCAGCCTGCCGGACCACCTTCTATGTGGTGAGGAGCACGGCCTGCCCCCGCACGGATTCGACTACGGGAACTCCCCGTCCGAGTTTTCGCGCCTCGACCTTTCGGGCCGCTCGGCGATTCTCGCCACGGCCAACGGCACGCGCGTTCTCGCCGCCGTCGCCGCCGATTCGCCCGCAGTGCTCGTCGGCGCGCTCCTCAACCGCACCGTCGTCGCCCGCGCCGCCCTCGACATCGCGCGCCGGCGCGGCCTGGGCGTGGCCGTCGTCGCTTCGGCGGCCCACGGCGGTGGCGCCTTCGTGCTCGAGGACGCGCTGGGCGCCGGCGCAATTGCCGACGCCGCTCTCTCCCAGGACCGAGCGCTACAAGCATCCGACGCCGCGATCTTCGCCCGCGACGCTTTCACCGTCGCCTCGACCGACATCGCGGCGGCCGTCCGTTCCGCCTACCACTCGCAGGAGCTGATCGACGAGGGGCTCGGCGAAGACGTGGCGTACTGCGCGCGGCTCGACGTTTCCGACGTCGCGCCGCTGCTTGAGCGAGGCGAAGACGGCCTCCTCCACCTGCGGGCCTATGACCCCACGTGAGTCGAGTGCCAGGCCCACTCTGCACGTCCGTTCGACCCTTGCCCCAGCCGGACGGGTGCTATACTGTTGCGCCGGGTGATAAATTTCACATACTCCCAGACCACGTAGATTCGCCCCACACACAGTTAAACGTCCAGGAGGAGGCTTATGCCCCACATCATCTGTTTCGCCAAGCAGGTGCCGGACCCGGAGACGCCCGCCTCGCAGTTCAAGGTTGACGAGGCCGCGAACAAGGTCATTCCGGCGCCCGGCGTGCAACCAGTACCCAGCCAGTTCGACACGATCGCCGTTGAGGCCGCTCTGCGCATCAAGGACAACCACCCCGATTCGACGATCACGGTGGTCAGCCTTGGCCCGGACCAGTTCCGGGACACGATAAAGCACTGCCTGGCCATGGGCGTGGACGAAGGCGTCCACATCAACGACCCCGCCGTCAACGACGCCGATCACTGGGCCACGGCCGAGGTCCTCGCCGCCACCGTCCAGAAGCTCGGCGACTACGATCTCATCCTCACCGGCCGCCAGTCGGTCGACTGGGACATGGGCGTCGTCGGCTCTACAGTCGCCGAAATCCTCGGCGTCCCGATCGTCACGATCGCCAAGCAGATCGACTTCGACGGGGACAAGGTCACCGTCGAACGCGTGCTGCTCGACGGCTTCGAAACCGTCGAGGCCCCGACGCCGTGCGTCGTCACCGTCAGCAATGAGCTGGGCGAGCCGCGCTACCCGCAGCTACGCCAGATCATGCAGGCGGCCAAGAAAGAAGTGAAGGCCTGGACCCTCGCCGACCTGGGGATCTCCGCGCCTGAGAACCGCGTCAACCTCGAGGCCCTCTACGTCCCGGACACTTCCGTCGAGACCGAGGTTATCGAAGGCGAGACCGCCCAGGAGAAGGCCGCCACCCTGGCCCAGCGCCTGAGCGACGCCAAGCTCATCTAGGAGTTGATGAACATGCCTAACGGAGTACTGATACTAGGAGAAGCAACTGAAGACGGCCAGCTCGCCGGCATCACAGCCGAGCTGAGCGGCGCCGCCGCCGCCCTTGGCGGGCCCGTCACCTGCGCCCTGCTCGGCTCCGGCGTCGAGGGAGTCGCCGAAGAAGCCGGCCAGTACGGCGCGGAGAAGGTGATCGTCGTCGACGACCCGATCCTCAAGGACTACCAGGGCGACGCTTACCTGCCCGTCCTTGAGCGCATCGCCAAAGAGGTCGACCCCGCGGTCATCCTCCTTGGACAGACGATGGTCGGCCGCGATCTGGCGCCACGCCTTGCCCAGCGCCTCGGCACGGCCGTCGCGATGGACTGCGTGGCGCTTTCGATGGACGGCGACAAGCTCCTGGCCGAACGACCGGCCTACGGTGGGGCAGCCCGCGCAAAATACACGATCAACGGCACGCCGCAGATCGCCACGGTGCGCGTCAAGGCCCTCGACGCTCCCGCCGCGTCCGGCTCCGCCGAAGTCGTGAAGCAGGACGCCGGCGTCTCCGCCGACCAGGTGCGCACCACCATCACCGGCCGCACCAAGCCAGAGTCCACGGGCATTCGCCTTGAGGACGCCACCGTCATCGTCAGCGGCGGCCGCGGCCTCGGCGGCCCGGAAGCGTTCCAGCAGCTGGAAGAGCTGGCGGGCGTCCTCGGCGGCGCTGTCGGCGCCAGCAGAGCCGTCTGCGACCTGGGCTGGTACCCGGTGGCCGCGCAGGTCGGCCTGACGGGCAAGATGGTGACGCCGGACCTCTACATCGCCGTCGGCATCTCCGGCGCCAGCCAGCACATGGCTGGCATCTCCAGCGTCAAGAACATCGCCTCCGTCAATAAAGACGCCGACGCCAGCATCTTCAAGGCCTCCCGCTGGGCCGTCGTCCACGACTGGAAAGAGTTCATGCCGCTGTTCCTCGAAGAGGTGAAGAAGGTCAAAGCCGGCTAGCATCCATCACGACGCAAGAACGAAGGGGCGGCACAAGCCGCCCCTTCTTCGCGCTCGCGCCTCTCGCCGGCCCTTGTGGCATACTGTCCCTGCCATGCCGCGCCGCTTCAGCCGCGAAGAGGCAGACGCCCTCCTTCCGGAGATCGCACCACACCTCACGCAACTCCGCGATCTCAAGCGCCAGAACGACGAGACGCGCTCTGCCGTGAACGACCTGCAGAGTACACTGAAGGCGAACGGACATAGCCTCGATATCGAAATGTCGCGTCTCTCCCGCGCCCTGCAGAGCAGCGCTGCCGAGATCAACGCCCTGATCGAGCGCGTCACTAGCCTCGGTGTCGAGGTCAAGGATTTGGAGATGGGTCTGGTCGACTTTCGCGGCGAGCGCAACGGGCGCGAGATCTACCTCTGCTGGAAGCTCGGCGAAGAGCATGTCGCCTTCTGGCACGAACTGAACACCGGCTACTCCTCACGGCAGCCACTGGATTAGCGATGACTGAAGAGCAAGCACAGAAGACCGAGACCGACGACCTCCTGCAACGACTCGATGGCGCGCGCCTTGCCCTCGTGGAGTCGCTTGAGTCCAGCGATCACGAGTCGTTCACCAGCGCTGATAGCGACGGCGAGTCGATCAAGCGGGTGATCGAACGCACGGTGGACGACGTCAACTTCTACTTCGGCCGTCTCGCTTCTCGCGCACTGAACTTGCCGCAGCCACCCGACCTCGTTCGTGCCGATCTTGGCTCGCTTCGAGAGGGCGTCATGGCGTTTCAGGTGGCGCATCGCAGCTTCGGCACCCTCCTCCACGACCTCGTGCCGCCCGACCTGGAAAAGAAGGCCGAAGACCCGGAGCTCGGCAGCTACACGCTGCGCCAGGTCCTGGAGCTCGCTGCGGCGCAGTACAACCAGCGCGCGCAGGAAGTGCGCCGTCTCTCCAGCGCCTAGACGATGCCGCCAGCTCAGCCGGTCCGCATCGCGCACGCTTACGGCAACAGCCGCGCCGCCCTCCGCCGTGCTCTAGCCGCCGACGTCGACATGATTGAGGTCGACATCTGGTATCGCGGCGGCGACGTCTACGCCCACCACGCCCGTCGTCTCAGCCCGCTGCCCCTCCTCGCGGACAAGAAGATGCCTGGGCATCCCCTGCCGCGGCCAGCGTTCCCCGTCTGGCCCGGCTACTGGGTGTGGCCTGACATCAACCCCCTCAAGCTGGACGAACTGCTCCGCATCGTCGGCGGCCGAAAGCGCCTCCTGCTCGACGTCAAGGGGCGCTACAAGGTTGGCCGCAGCGCGGAGTTCGCCGAGGCGATCGCGCACCAAGTGCGCGAATACCAGGCGTCATCGTGGACCGTCGTCTGCGGCCAGACGTACCCGGTCCTCAACGCCCTCCGCCGCACCGACGACGCGATCGAAGTGCGCTACTCGCTAGAAAAGCCGCATCAGTGGGAGAGCTTCCTCCGCAAGATGAACAAGCACGAGCGGGTGCGCCAGGTCTGCATCTCACAACACTTCATCGACGACGAAAAGGCCCGCATCCTGGAGCAGAACGGCGTCAACGTCTACGTCTGGACGATCGACGACCCGGAAGCCGCCCGTCAGCGCATTGAACAGGGCGTCGACGGCATCATCAGCAACGACCTCGATCTCCTCGAGAATCTACCGCGGCGGTAGAGACAGGCAATCCCTGTCACCCGTCTCCTGTCTCCTGTCTCCGGATCAAATGCACCGCAGTCGCCTTCAACGTGGCGACGGCCGCCGACCCAGGCGCCAGTGACAACTCCTCTACCGATCGCTTCGTAATCAGCGCGACGAGAGGGAAGCCGGCGTCCAGCTCGACGCGCACCCAGGGCCCCGCCGGCGTAATGCGAGTGACAGTCGCCGGCAGGCGGTTGCGCGCGCTGGTCAGGCCACTGGCTCCAGGCGGGCCGATCGTCACGTCCTCGGGCCGGATGCAGACGAGCACAGCGTCACCGGCGGCAACATCGCCGCCGGCCTCGATCACACGCTCGCCCACTCTGACTGTCGCCAGGCCATCCGCAACTTCCTCCACACGTCCGGGGGCGACCGTCTCGGTGCCGACGAACGCCGCCACCTCCTCGTCGGCTGGCGCCGCGAAGATATCTCCCGGCGTGCCTTCCTGGCGAATGCGGCCGTCCATCAGCACCGCCAGCCGGTCGCCCAGGTGCAGCGCCTCGTCGCGGTCGTGTGTCACGAACACCGTCGCCGCTCCGCTCTCACCCAGGACGCCGCCGACGTCATCCATCAGCGCCTGCCGCGTCGGCTGATCCAGCCCGGCGAACGGCTCGTCCAGAAGCAGCACTTCGGGCTCCAGCACCAACGCCCGCGCCAGGCTCGTCCGTTTCGCTTCACCACCGGAGAGCGTGCGCGCCGAGCGATCCGCCAGCCCGGCGATTCCGAACCGCTCCATCCATTTTCGCGCCCGCTCCCGCCTTTCGTCCCGAACCACACCACGCAGCGAGAGACCGGTCGTCACGTTCGCCGCCACCGTCGCGTCCAGCAGCAGCGGCTCCTGGAAGACGACCGCCATGCGCCGCCGGTACGCCAGGTAGGGCCCGCTAATCGGCTCGCCCTCGAACCAAACTTCGCCGCGCGCCAGCTCCTCCAGCAGGCCGAAGACGCCGATCAGCGTGCTCTTGCCCGCACCGTTCGGCCCGACCACAGCCAGCACCTCGCCCCCGCTCACGTCCAGCCTCCCGATGTCCAGCACCGTGCGGCCGCCTTTCTCGACCTGTACGTCGCGCAGGCCGATGCGCGGCTCCCTCACGATGCCGACCCCCTCTGCTGTAGCACCGTCAGGCAGCCGACGACCAGAAAGACGATCGCCAGCAGGATCAGCGAGAAGGCGATTGCCGTCTCGAAGTCCCCTTGTTGCACCTCCAGCAGCAGCGCCGACGTCAGCGTCTGAGTCGAGCCTCGAATGTTGCCGCCGACCATGATCGTGGCGCCGACCTCTGAGATGGCGGCGCCGAAGCCGGCCATCACCGCCGCCAGCAGCGCCAGGCGCGCCTCCCGAAAGAGGAGCAGGCCAGCCTGCCAGCGGGACGCGCCCAGCGCCAGGATCTGCAGCCGCAGCCGCGGATTCACACTCTGCAAGGCGACGAATGACAGGGCGGTAATCACCGGCGTCGCGATAATCGCCTGCGCGATGATGATCGCCGTCGGCGTGAAGAGCAGGCCAAGGTCGCCCAACGGCCCGGTTCGCCAGAGCAAGATCACAACGAACAGCCCGACGGTAACCGGCGGTAGCGCCATTCCAGCGTTGAACACGGTCAGCGCCGCTGTGCGGCCCGGCGGAGCGCGGAACACAAGCAGCGAGGCGATGCCGAAGCCGAAGAAGACGGCGATCAGCGTCGCGGTCCCCGATACGTAGAGTGACGTCAGCGTGACCTCGTACACGTAGGGGTCACCGGTGACGATCAGTTCGATCGCTTCCGTGAATCCGTCCCAGATCAGGTCCATGACGGCACCTAGTCTAGAAGAAGCGGCTCGAACAAGCCCACGCCGTACTCCTCCCGGCCGGACTCCAGGATCACGCGTTGCGCCCGATCGGAGGCCATGAACTCGATCCAGGCGTCGGCGGCGTCTTCATTGACGTGAGCGAGCCGATCAGCGTCAAGCCGCAGCACCGAGTACACGTTTGGCGCGACTGTGTCCCGGTAGATCTCCACGATCTGCAGCCGCTCAGCAAAGACGACGAGCGTCGCACTGTCGACGAGGGTGTAGGCCGCTCCGTCGTTCGCCACAAGCAGGCTCTGGCCCTGACCCACCGCCGACACGCGATACCAGCTTTCGCCGGCGGGATCGACGCCCAGCTCAGACCACACCGCCAGTTCGCGTCTGTGCGTACCCGACTCATCGCCACGGCTGACGAACCCCGCCTCGGCATCGGCGATGCGCGCGAAGGCGTCTCCCAGGTTGCGCGCCCCGGCAACGCCCGCCGGATCGGCCGCCGGGCCGGCCACCAGAAAGTGATTTCGCATGATGGGAATCCGCTCGACCGCGAAACCGTCGGCGATCAGCTCCTCCTCGTCCTCAGGCGAATGCGCCATGATCACGTCTAGCTCGCCCCGCCGCGCCATCGCCATCAGCTGTCCTGATCCGAGAGCGATCGGCTTCACATTGATGTCGGATTCGTCCTCGAAGGCGGCCACTAGTTCGTCTAGCAGGCCCGAGTCATGAACGCTGGTCGTGGCCCCCAACAGCAGCTCATCCTGAGAGCCACAGGCGGCGAGAAGACCTATCGCCACGAGGGGCACAATAGCGATTCTCCAGACCACCGCCAGCATGCGCCGGATCATAGACCCGGCCCCCGCGCCACGCAACGGCTCGCCTTAGGTGGCTTCGGGGTCGTCGCCCGTGGCGCCACCGGCCAGAGGCGGCATCGCGCGCTCAGCGCCGATCGCGGGCTGTGCTTCCTCCTCGGCCGTTAAGTGCGTCTTGCGCAACGGCTCGTCCTTGAGGAAGGCGCCCGCAACCACCGCCAGACAGAGCACCCAGATCGCGATGAAGAACGATTGCGAGACGCCGGCCGCCAGCGACTCGCGCACTCCAGCCATCGTCTCCACGAACAGCACTTGGCCAGCCACACCGAACTCCGCAAACGCCGATTCCACTTGCTCCAGCGCCTGCGGGTTCAGCAGGAATTGCGGATCTTCCAGCGCCTGCGCGAACTGCTCCTGCTCACGGACGACCGCCGGCACGTTCTCCTCCACGCCGTCGTGGTACTGCACCTGGATAACCGAGAACATGATCGCCACGCCCATCGTCCCGCCGACCGAGCGCAGGAACTGCATCGTCGACGTCGAGACGCCCATCACCCGGTATGGCACCGAGTTCTGGACGGCCAGCGTGTAAAGCGGGATCGAAGTGCCCAGGCCGATTCCGAAGATGATCATTGCGAGCGTTACGTCACTTCGCGACGACGACCCGTCCACCGTCGACAGAATCACCATACCGATGACCATCACAATCAGACCGATGACCCCGATGACGCGGTACTTGCCCACACGCGACATCACCTGCCCGGCGATGCCGGCGGCGAGCGCCATCGCGATCATCATCGGCATCGTCACCAGCCCGCTGTTGGTCGCCGACGCGCCCAGCACGCCCTGGACGAACAACGGGATGTAGAAGAGGCTCCCCATCATCGCGAAGCCGGTGAGCAATGCCACGGTTCCCGACACAGTGAACACACGATTCTTGAGCAGTTGCATCGGCAGAAGCGGCTCCTCAGTGCGCAGCTCCGTGTAAACGAGCAGAGCTAGCGCCCCGGCCGACCAAACCAGGAGGCCGATGATCTGCGGCGAAACCCAGTCGAAACGATTACCGGCCCAGGAGAAGGCCAGCAGCATCGGCACCGTCGTCGCGCAGAGCAGCACGATGCCGCGATAGTCCATCTTCGGCGTCGTCGGCGGACGCAGGCGCGGCATCCCGAAGGCCAGCAGCGCCAGCGCCACGCTACCCATCGGCAGGTTGATATAGAAGACCCAGCGCCAGTCCGCATGATCCGTCAGCGTGCCGCCGATCAGCGGCCCTAGCACGCTCGCCGCCGCGAAGACGCCCGCCATCAGGCCCATCCAGCGGCCGCGCTCCGCCGGCGGAAACACGTCGCCGACGATCGTGAAAGCGATCGCCATGATCATCCTGGCGCCGAATCCCTGGAGCACCCGGAAGGCGATCAGCTGCTCGATGGTCTGCGAAGAGCCGGCCAGCGCCGACCCCAGCAACAGCAGAACGATGCCCAGCATGAAGAACGGCTTTCGGCCGTACATGTCGGACAGCCGCCCGACGATCGGCACCGTCGTTGTCGACGCCAGCAGAAAGCCGGTGCCGACCCACGCAAACAGCCCGAAGCCACCGAGGTCCGCCACGATCTTCGGGATCGATGTGGCCACAATCGTCTGGTCCATGGCCGCCGTGAATAGACCCAGCAGCGTCCCGGCGATGACCAGCACCTTCGTCCGCGTATCCAGCTCAGCGATCGGCCGCATGGCGCCGGCGTCGGCGGCAGATGCGTTCACTAGCCCTGGTCCTCGCTCGCCACGGCCTCCACCGCCTGGATCAGATCGCGCAGCGCCTCGACGACGCGTTCAACCTGCTTGTCGTCGAGCTGTTCGAAGACGCGGGTCAGCCGCTCGCGGCCCATGCTCTGCAGCTCGCGGAAGACGTCGGCGCCCTTCTTCGTCAGGCGATGACGCACAAGCCGCCGGTCATTATCGTCCACATCCCGCGCCACGAGCTTGTTCCGCACCAGCCGGTCGACGATGCGCGTGACGGTTGAAGGACGCACGTTCAGGCGCTCCGCCAGCTCGCCGGCGGCCAGGCCGTCCTCCGTCTGCAGCGTCAACAGCACCCGCATCTGCGTCATCGTCAGGCCCAGGCCCGCCCACTGGTCCATCCTCGCCGGGTCTGCCCGCAAGAGCAGCTGCCCCAGCAACTGATAGGCCTGCGTCCTCACCTCTGAGTCAGTTACTTGCATGTACGTAAACCTTTCGCATGACGACAACTAGCCTATCACGACCGCAACACGCGACATGTGACGAGCGACACGAAACGACGGCAGAGTCCTGTCTCCTGTCCCCTGTCTCTTGTCCCCTGTCTCTTGCCCCCTGTTACCATTTCCGCGTGTCCACAGAGTTCGAGCCCGTAACAGAGAACACGGCCCTCAAGGCGGCCATCGCCGCCGCTGTCGACGACGCCGGTGGCGCCCTGCCCTTTCGCGACTTCATGCAGCTGGCGCTCTATCACCCCACGCTCGGCTACTACACATCGCGCCGCTACGTCATCGGCCGCAGCGCCGACTACGTGACGAGCCCCGAGCTGACGCCGCTCTTCGGCGCCATGCTCGGCCGCCAGCTGCGTGAGATGTGGGAGCGCCTGGATCGCCCGCAGAGCTTCGACGCGGTCGAGGCCGGCCCCGGCACCGGCATCCTCGCGCGCGATGTGCTCGCCTGGGCCGCCCGCAGCGCGCCCGACTTCGCGGCCGCTCTGCGTTACACGCTCGTGGAGACAAGCCCCACGCTCGCGGAGCGCCAGCGCGCCACCCTCGCCGCGGAAGGCTTCGAGGCCGAGTCGCGCGACAGCCTTCCCTCCGGCGTCACTGGCTGCATATTCTCCAACGAACTGCTCGACGCCATGCCCGTTCACCGCGTGGCGGTCGAGGACGGAGCGTTGCGTGAGGTCTACGTCACCCGGGACGGCGACGGCTTCGCTGAGGAGCTGCGCGACCCGCACCGAGACGTCACCGCCTACTTCGAAGCGCTGTCTCTCCTGCCCGGCGAAGGCTGCCGCGCTGAGGTCAACGTCGAAGCTCCTCGCTGGATCGCGAGCGCTGCCGCCGCCCTCGATCGCGGCTACCTCCTGACGTTCGACTACGGTTACGCCTCGGACGATCTCTACGCCGGCTGGCGGGAGGACGGCACGCTCCTTTGCTTCTACCGCCACAACCCGTCGGCCGACCCATACGCCCGCATCGGCCGCCAGGACATCACTTCCCACGTCGACTTCACGACGATCCGCCGCAGCGGAGAGGACGCCGGCCTGCAGACGCTGGGCCTGACCACGCAGGCGCTGTTCCTGACCGCGCTCGGCATCGGCGAAGCGCTTCAGCCACCGACGGGCGGCCGCCCGGACATGGAGGAGTTCTTCGCGCGCCGCCGCGCTGTCACCGACCTGATCGACCCGGGCGGCCTCGGCCGCGTCAAAGTGCTCGTGCAGGCAAAGGCGGCGGCGGGCCCGCTGACCGGCCTCGCCGCTGCCGACGACGCCTGATGCCTGTACCCGGCGATCCCGCGCCCCCCTTCACCCTGCCGACGACGGCCGGCGAAATCTCTTTGGACGACCTTGCGGCGCGGGGCAAGGTCGTCCTCGCCTTCTACGCCGAGGACGCCACACCGCTCTGCTCCAGCCAGCTTGCGATGCTCAAGGACGACTATGACGCCGTGCGTGAACTCGGGGCGTCCGTCCTGGCCATCAGCGCCGACTCGCTCGACTCTCACCGGCAGTTCGCGGAACGCCTCGGCGGCCTCCCTTTCCCGCTCGCCAGCGACGTGGATCTCGCCGTCGCCCGCCTCTACAACGTCGCCGACGAGGAGGCGAAACGCTCGCGGCGCGCCGCGTTTGTCCTCGACGAGAAGGGCGTCATCACGCACGCCGAGCCGTGGTTCCAGCCGGGCAACTCCGCACAGTTCGGGGCGATCTTTCGCGCGCTCGGCCTCGAAATGTAATCCCGGTCTCGCATCGCGCCCGCTCAGCATGCGCTAGAATAGCCAGCGCAACACGAAGGGAGACGCCTTGCGCACATTCGACTACAGCGCGCCCGAGACTATCGATGAAGCGGTCAGCCTGCTGAAGGCAGCCGGCGGCTCGGCGCGCCCGCTCGCCGGCGGCACCGACCTCGTCGTCCAGATGAAGGAACGCGCCACCCGCTTCCCCTACCCGGCAACGATCGTCAGCCTCGACCGTGTCTCCGAGCTACGCGGCGTTGATTTCTCCGAGACCGACGGCCTGCGCATCGGCGCGGGCGCCACGATGACGGACGTCGCCAGCCACCCGGCTGTCCGCGAACGATACGCGGCGCTGGCCGAGGGCGCCGGCGTCGTCGGCTCGCTACAGACGATGAACATGGCGACGATCGGCGGCAACGTCTGCAACGCGGCACCGTCCGCCGACACTGCGCCGCCGCTCCTCGTTTACGAAGCAGAGGCGGTGATCGTCGGGCCCAACGGCCGCCGCACTCTGCCGATCACCGAATTCTTCCGCGGCCCCGGCGAGACGGACCTCGCGCCGGACGAGCTGCTCGCCGAATTGCGACTGCCCGTGCCACCATCAGCAACAGGCGCCGCCTTCAAACGACACACACCGCGCAAGCAGATGGACATCGCCGTTGTCGGCGTCGCCGTCGCCGTCACGCTGTCCGGCGACACAATCGAGCGCGCCCGGGTCGCCCTCGGAGCGGTGGCCCCGACGCCGCTGCGCGCCGGCGCCGCCGAGGCCGCGCTGCAAGGCCAGACCGCGAACGACGAGACGTTCGCCAAAGCCGCCGAAGCCGCCGTCCAGGACAGCTCTCCGATCACGGACCTCCGCGCCTCGGCCGAATTTCGCCGCCATCTGGTGAAAGTGATGACAGCGCGCCTGCTGGCCGAAGCGGCGAATCGCGCGAAGGGATCATCGTAATGCCCAAACAGCTGATCACCCTCACCATCAACGGCCGCGATCGAGAAGTCGCCGTCGAGCCACACTGGACGCTCCTCGAGACCGTCCGTGAGGCGCTTGACCTGACAGGCTCGAAGGAAGGCTGCGGAACCGGCGACTGCGGTGCCTGCACGATGTCCGTCGACGGCCGCATCGTCACGTCCTGCCTCATGCTCGCCCCGCAGGCCAACGGCCGCCAGGTGACCACGATCGAGGGCTTGCAGAGCAACGGCTCCCTCGACCCCGTGCAGCAGGCGTTCATCGACACCGGCGGCCTGCAGTGCGGCTTCTGCATCCCCGGCATGATCGTCGCCGCCCGCAACCTGATCGACGACAATCCGAGCCCCACCGTCGACCAGATCCGCGAAGGTCTCGCCGGAAACCTCTGCCGCTGCACCGGCTACGCCAAGATCTACGAGGCGGTCGAACTGGCTGCCCAGCGCATCCGAGGAGGCGCCTGATGGCCCAGAAGACGAAGGTCCGCGAGACCCCCGCCACGGACGCCAACGGTCACACAGCCGTCGGCAAGCGCGTCACCCGCCTCGACGGCGCAGCCAAGGTCACCGGCAAGACCGTCTACGCCGACGACATGAAGCTTCCCGGCATGCTGCACGCCAGCGTCCTCTACGCGCCGCACGCCCACGCCCGCATCAAGTCGCTCGACACGGCGAAGGCGCGTGCCCTGCCCGGCGTATTCGCCGTCATCACCGCCGCCGAGCTGCCCGAATACAAGCGCAACGATAGCAACCGCCGCGGCATTATCTTCCCGGACAAGGAGGTCCTCTTCTTCGGCCAGCCCGTCGCCGCCGTCCTTTCCGAGGACCCTCACATCGCCGCGGAGGCCGTCGAACTGATCGAGGCCGAGTTCGAGCCGCTGCCGGCGGTCCTCGACGCCGTCGCCGCCATGGAAGAAGGCTCGCCCCTCGTGCGTGAGCCGCTCCACGACGTCGACCGCTCGGAGGAACGCGGCCACGTCTCGGTCGAGACGAAGGAGACGGAGCAGGAGGGCGAGCCTTCGAACATCGCCTCCAGCGCCCCGTTTCAGCGCGGCGACGTCGCGGCTGGATTCGCCGAGGCCGACATCGTCATCGATCGCACCTGGCGCTCGGCGATGGTCCACCAGAGCTACATCGAGCCGCACTCCACCATCGCCGACTACGACATCAGCGGCGAACTCAGCGTCTGGACGAGCACGCAGGCGCCCTTCTACATCCGCGACGAGCTGGCGCAGGCGCTCGGCCTGCCGGAGAACCGCATCCGCATCACCGCCACGGAAGTCGGCGGCGGCTTCGGCGGCAAGATCTACCTCACGGAGCTAATGGTCGCCGCCCTCGCCATCGCCGTACAGCGGCCGGTCAAGTACATCATGAGCCGCAAGGACGACATGCTCGCCGCCACGCCGGCGCCCTTCGCCCACATCGAGCTAAAGACGGGAATGAAGCGCGACGGCACTCTGACCGCGCTCCAGGCCCGCCTGATCTACGACTCGGGCGCCTTCCCCGGCGCGCCGATGCTGCCTGGATGCATGCTCATCGGCGGCTACTACCGCTGCGACAACCTCGACATTAAGGGCTATGAGGTGCTCACGAACAAGGTCAGCGTCGGCGCGCTGCGAGCGCCCGGCGCGCACAACGCCACCTTCGCCATCGAATCGCACATGGACATGATGGCCAAGGAGTTGGGCCTCGACCCGCTAGAGGTTCGTCTCAAGAACGCCGTCGCCGAGGGCGACCTGATGCCCAACGGCCAGACGTACCCCGCGATCGGCCTTCGCGAGTGCCTTGAAGCGATCGCCGACAGCGACGTCTGGCAGCGTCGCCGCGAGGTCGAGGCAACGCCCAACCGCGGCGTCGGGCTTGCCGTCGGCGGCTGGCTCGGCGGCCTGCAGCCGGCCAGCGCCATCGTCTGCCTCAACCCCGACGGCACCCTCAACGTCACCGTCGGCTCAGCAGATATCACCGGCACCAACACTTCCTTCCAGCAGATCACCGCCGAGGTCCTCAACGTGCCGCTCGACATGGTAAACGTCGAGACCGGCGACACGAAGACTGCGCCCTACGCCGGCATGAGCGCCGGCAGCAAGACCGTTTACACGGTGGGCCGGGCCGTCAAGGCAGCCGCCGAAGACCTGAAGCAGCAGATGTTCGAGCTGGCCATGAAGCGCCTGGAGGTTGAGCCCGAGGAGATGGAAGTCGCCAACTGCCAGGTGCAGGTCAAGGGCGCGCCCGACCGCGCGATGACCTTCAAGCGCTTCGGCAAGCTGAGCACCAACTTCGGCGCGCCCTTCCCGGTCATCGTCGGCCGCGGCTCTATCGCCGCGCGCAAGACCGCACCGGGATTCACCGCTCAAGCCGCGGACGTCGAAGTCGATCCCGACACCGGTGACGTCACGCTTCACGGCTACGCCATCGCCCAGGACGCCGGCTTCGCCATCAACCCGCTGTCCGTCGAAGGGCAGATGCAGGGCGGCGCCAGCCAGGGCATCGGCATCGCTCTCTGGGAAGAGATGCAGCATGACGAGCACGGCCGCCTGCTCAACCCGAACTTGCTCGACTACCGCCTGCCAACCTCTCGCGACTTGCCGCCGATCGAGACAATCATCGTCGAAGTGCCGTCCGAGGAAGGCCCGTTCGGGGCCCGCATCGTCGGCGAGCCGTCGATCGTCGCCGGCGCCGCCGCC
>PVMK01126801.1_pt1 | contig 33975 bp, 28 predicted proteins | sample 1853481 | NCBI WGS metagenome assembly PVMK01 (sample SAMN08533507, study PRJNA380276) | Marine sediment metagenome, whole genome shotgun sequencing project.
GTGAACGCGTCCCTTTCCAGCGGGTGGCTTACGCCGACCGGAGGGACTCCCATCAACGGGCAGATCAGCCCGGATCGGCGGATCGAGTGGCTCAGCACACCGCTCGACGAGGTCAAGGAGGTCAAGAACCTCCTAGGCGGCACGGTGAACGACGTGATCCTCACCACCGTGGCGGGAGGAGTTCGCCGTTTTCTGATGGAACAGCGGGACGTGGATGACGATGCGCTCTTCCAGACCGAGTTCAGAGTGATGGCGCCCGTGAGCGTCCGCAGCCCGCAGGATCGCGGGACCTTGGGCAACCAGGTGGCGATGTGGCTGGTAAACCTGCCCATCGGGGAATCGGACCCGGTGAAACAACACGCCACCGTGGTCGAGGAGACCCGCATGCTGAAGAAGTCGAATCAAGCCCTGGGCGCCTCGACGCTGGTGCGGCTATCGGCCGGGGCCCCGGCGACCCTGGTGGCGCTCGGCGCCCGCCTGGCGGCAAACGCCAGACCCTTCAACATGACGGTGACCAACGTTCCCGGCCCCCAGTTTCCCCTCTATCTCCTGGACGCCAAGGTGGAGAGAACCTATCCGCTGGTACCGCTGTGGCAGAGCCACGGCGTCGGGGTGGCGTTGTTCAGCTACGCAGGTTCGGTGGACTGGGGCCTCAACGGTGACTTCGGGTTGATGTACGACCTCGACAAGTTCGGCGCCGCCCTGGAAGAAGCGTTCCGCGAGCTGCTAAAGGCAGCACGCGAGCGGCTCTGAGCCGCAGGTTTCCAGCCAAGGGGAGTCGATCCAAGAACTATCGGCGCTGCCGCCAGGGCGGGTCGGGGCCTGCTCGCGGTCGAATCAGTCGACGCCGTTGCCGTGGGCTGTCGGGGGCGATGCGGAATCCTTGACCGTGGATGGCGACGTGGTGGTGGTACCAACACAGCGTGGTGAGGTTGTCGGGGTCGTGGGTGCCGCGATGGCGATGTTCTCGAATATGGTGAGGTTGGAGCCGGTAGCGGCTCTGACAGGCGTCGATGGTGCAGCAACGGTCACGCCAGGCCACGAAGCGGCGAACCGCCGGTGGGATGGCCCTGGCGGCGTCTGAGGTGACGACGGGACGTCCGTCGCTTAGGAGCGCGCACCGATAGGTGACCGGTCGTCTCGACAGAAGTGGAGCCATTTTTCCGCTCTTGCCGCTTCGCGGCGGGCCGCTCGGGCCACGGCTCCGCAAATGGCCTTCGCCGACAGAGACCGGATCGTGCCCTAGTTGCGGAGCCTCTAGGCCGATGATTTGCACCGACCCCGTACACAGCAAGGTTTCGAGTGTGTTAGGTCCGACCCGCGGTCCATATTCGATCTCGGCGCCGGTCTCACCGCTGCTGGTGTTGGCGGCGTCGAGGTCGACGAACACTGCTACGGAAGGCCCTGCTAATCCGCCGGCATCAGCGTTTCCATTGCGGTCGAGGGAGTCTTGTGCGATGGCGACCAGGGCGTCGGCTTGGCGTTGTGCCCTCGTGAACTCGTCACCCCCGGGGAGTTGGCGAAACTCGTCGGCACGGTTCTGGAGCGCTTTGGCGAAGGTTCTGCCGTCGAGGCCCGGGAGTTGCCCTGAGATTCTCCACGACGATTCATCGAGGGTCGGCTGCGCCACGCAGAACCGGTCTGCAAACGCCCGCCGCTCGTCGCGCTGAGTCATCCAACGCTGTCGCGCGCTGAGCCGAGCCACATCATGCAGGTCGAGGTGCTCACTGGATTCGAGCATCTGCGGGTCGGCACCCGCCTGAGCCAGGCGCAGCGTCGCGATGGCGCGATCAAACGAAGCCAAACCCTCGACGAACCGGTTGTCGATCGACCGGAACCTGCCGAACCAGCGGATTCCGAACACGAGATCCGAGGCCACCGACCGCGACATGTCTAGCGTCGACTCCACCCACTCCACGATCGTCCTGGCACCGTGTCGTTGGGCGATGTCGCGTTTGTTCAACTCGTTGATCAAGACGCCCTGCCTGGCCCGCAGGTCACCGATCTGTGCCTCGCACTTCTTGAGCTCAGCAACCCATCCATCGATGCGCTGTTCGTCGTACCAGAGCATGCTGACAAAGTATCAGGAGGGTGTGACAGAAATGAGTGGAGCGTTTCAAGGTGCCTGTCCTTCGGATCGCCGGCGCCGTCGGCGAATCTTGCAGGCGATCCTGGTACCCAGATTTTCGCGCCTCGCTTGTGTGGTCCCGGCGTGGTTGAATGCCACTGATGTAGTTCCGGCCAGCCGAGGAAGCCGTTGCCCCGCGAAGGGTTCGCCCACTTACACGTTCACTCTGAGTTCTCCATGCTCGACGGAGCGGCGCGGGTCAACGACATGGTGGCAGCCGCCGCCGCCGACGATCAGCCGGCGATCGCCATCACCGACCACGGGGTCTTATACGGGGTCATCGACTTCTACAAAGCAGCCACCGAGGTCGGGATCAAGCCGATCATCGGTATGGAGGCATATCTCACCCCTGGATCCCGGTTCGACCGACCACCACGGCGGGAAGACGTTCGCTACCACATGACCCTGCTCGCGGTAAACCAAACCGGGTATCGCAACCTCATCCAGCTGTCGTCCCGCGCCTATCTCGAGGGGTTCTACTACAAGCCTCGCATGGACGCGGAGCTCCTTGCAGAGCACAGCGAGGGGATCGTGGCAACAACCGGATGCCTCGGCGGCCATGTGCCTCAGTTGCTCGGTCCCGAGGGATCCAGCGAGGAGGGCAACGTTGGTCAGGTCCGCGACTACTCGGGTGCGGTGGCCGCGGCGGCCCGTTATCAGGACATCTTCGGCAAGGACAACTTCTTCGTGGAAGTCCAGGACCACGGGCTCACCGCCCAGAAACGGATCATGGACGACCTGCTGCAGGTGGCAACTGACATCGGCGCTCCGCTGCTCGCAGCCAACGACAGCCATTACACCTACGCCGCAGAGGCCGACACCCATGATGTGCTGCTCTGCATTCAGACCGGCGCTAACAAGAGTGATGAAAAACGGTTCCGGTTCGACTCTCAGGAGTTCTACCTCAAGTCTGCGAAACAAATGCAGGCGCTATTCCCAGACGACCGGTACCCGAGTGCAACTGCCAACACCCTCCTGATCGCAGAACGCGCCGACCTCACCATCGAGTTCGGCAATTTCCTCCTTCCCCAGTTTCCAGTACCGGAGGGGACCAGCGAGAAGGAGTACCTGCATCAGCGAGTGATGGAGGGGGCAAGGAAGCGGTACGGGACACCGGGGCCCGACGTCGTCGACCGTATCGACTACGAGCTTGGTGTGATCACCGAAATGGGTTTCGCTGCCTATTTCCTCATCGTCTGGGATCTGATGCGACACGCCCGCGAGCGCGGCATCAGGCGAGGACCCGGCAGGGGCAGCGCCGCCGGCTCGATCGTCTCGTACTGTCTCGACATCACCGATCTCGACCCCATCGAGTTCGGCTTGCTCTTCGAGCGGTTCCTCAACCCGGGGCGTCGCGAGATGCCCGACATCGACATGGACTTCGACGAGCGGTACCGCAGCGAGATGATCCGATACTGCGCAGAGAAATACGGATCGGACCACGTCGCCCAGATCATCACCTTCTCTACGATCAAGGGGAAGCAGGCCATCCGGGACGCTGCCAGGGTGCTCGGCTATCCATACGGGGTGGGGGACCGAACCGCGAAGCTGATGCCCCCGTCGATTCTCGGCAAGGACGCAACCCTTGCCCAGGCGCTCGACGAACCGGGTCCCTATGCCGATCAGATGGTGCGCGATCACTACACGAGCGCTGCCGGGCTCAGAGAGCTCTATGACGCCGACCCGCAGGTCAAGGAGGTTGTCGACGCCGCGCGAGGCCTCGAGGGCCTTCGCCGCCAGGACTCGATCCACGCTGCGGCGGTAGTGATTTCTCCGCAGCCGCTCACCGAGGTCGTTCCCATCCAGCGCAAGGGCGACGATGCCGAGGTCGTCACCCAGTACGAGATGCACGGTGTCGAGGCGCTTGGCTTGCTGAAGATGGACTTCCTTGGGCTGCGGAACCTCACCACCATCGAACGCACGCTCGATTTGATCGACCGGAACACCGGGTCCAAACCCGATATCGACAATCTGCCGCTCGACGACGCTGCGGTATACGACATGCTCAAGAGCGGCGACTCGGTGGGCGTCTTCCAGTTCGAGGGTGGGCCGATGCGGGCATTGATGCGCAACCTCGAGCCCGATCGGTTCGAACACCTCGTCGCCCTCAACGCCCTGTATCGCCCCGGACCGCTCGGCGCAGGAATGCATCTCGAGTACGCGAACCGAAAGAACGGGAAGGCGGAAATCAGCTACCTCCATGATGACCTCGAGGAGATCCTCGGTGACACCTTCGGGGTCATGGTGTTCCAGGAGCAGGTCATGCAGGCCGCTCAGAAGATGGCGGGGTACTCGCTGGCAGAAGCGGACAGCCTGCGCAAGGCGATGGGGAAGAAGATCCCAGCGGTGATGCAGGCCCAGGAGGAGCAGTTCATCGCAGGGTGTGTTGCCAGCGGGTACACCGAGCAGTTGGGCAAGGAGCTCTTCGGGTTCATCGAGCATTTCGCCGGCTACGGGTTCAACAAGAGCCACTCTGCGGCCTATGCCCTCGTCGCTTACCAGACCGCGTGGTTGAAGGTCCACTATCCGGCGGAGTACATGGCGGCCCTGCTGACCTCGGCCAAACGAGACAAGGACCGCACCGCCGTCTACCTGCACGAGTGCCGGATGATGGGAATCCCCGTGTTGGTTCCCGACGTAAACCTTTCGGAGTCGGATTTCGTCGGGAAGGACGGTCGCATTTCCTTTGGGTTGTCTGCGATTCGCAACGTTGGAGAGGCTGTTGTAGATCTCGTGGTATTCGAGCGGGAGAAGAACGGCCCGTTTGTCAGTTTCGACGATTTCGTCAATCGGGTCGACGTCAACGTGCTCAACAAGCGAACGATCGAGGCCTTGATTAAGGGTGGCGCCTTCGATTCGCTTGGCCACCACCGCCGCGGCCTGCTCGAGGTGGCGTTCGACACGCTCGACGCCACGATCACCCGTCGCCGGGCGGAGGATATGGGTCAGTACAGCCTGTTCGGCAGCACAGATGTTGGTGAAGAGCCGGCTGGGATCGTGGTCCCCGAGATCGAGTGGGACAAGAAGGTCAAGTTGGGATTCGAGAAGGAGATGCTCGGCCTATACGTCTCCGACCACCCCCTGCTCGGTGTCGAGGCGACCCTCGAAGCCATGTGCTCGGCATCCATCCCCGGGCTCTGGGATCTGAAGGATCGTGCGCAGGCCTCGATCGGTGGCATCGTCGGAGCGATCACCACCCGGTATACCAAGGCCGGCGAGCCGATGTATTTCTTCAGTCTCGAGGATCTCGAGGGTGCGGTCGAAGTGGTCAGCTTCCCGCGTACGGTGTCCGAGTTCGGCCCGCTCATTCGCGAGGATGCCATCTTGATCGTGACCGGACGGGTCGACCATCGCGGCGACGATATCAAGTTCATCGCCCAGCAGATCCACGAACCTCAACTCGATGCTGATTCGGTTGTCCGCCTCAAGGTGTCCGCGACCCGCCTGTCGCAGGACACGGTGGGCAAGCTGCGTGGCATTTTGAGTAATCATCCAGGAGCCGCGGAGGTGTACCTCCACATGACGGCGGACAACGGTGAGAAAGTGCTGCGACTCGGAAAGGAGCACAGGGTAGAAGCCCGCTCCGCCCTGTTCGCTGAGCTGCGCGAGCTGCTGGGACCGTCGGTGGTGTTGTAACCACCCAGTTTCCAGTTCCCAGTTCCCACTTCCCAGTCAAGCCCATCACTGGTCGATCATCGCTTCGAGATCAATGCCGTCCAGCAGTGCAATCAGCGATTCCGCGTCGGTCAAGGGGACGGGTACCCACGGAACGGCGACGAGGGGGACCCCGTAGCGGTCTGCGAGTCCCACCATGGCAGCCGACTGGCGCCTGGCCTCACCGCCCCAGTTCACCAGGTTCTTCGTCAGCTCGGCTCGGACTGCGGGGTCGGGGACGTTGGGGATCGGCTGCAGGGCGGCGTCGGCCCAGGCCGTCGGTAGGGCGCGGTTGAGGATGATGGCGGCCGGCTTCACGTCGATTTCGGTCAACTCCTCGAAGAAGCGAACAGCCTCGGCAACGGGTGCGGGATCGGCTGTGGTCACCACCAGCGTGGTCGCTTGCTGTAGATACCGCTGCATCGTGTGAGCCCTCGCCGTCAACGCGTCGTACATGGTCCGCAGATCGAGCAGGAACTCGGCGACATCCTCGAGTAGCGGTCCGCCGAGCACGGTATCGGCGACCTTGAGCAGCGGCCTTCCGGTGAATCGATACAGGAATCGGCGGCCGGGCAGCTGGGCACCGGTCAGCCAGTGCAGCAGCCTCCCTCCCACGAGATCGGCTGTTCTAGCCGGGGCGAGATAGAAATCAAGACCACCAGCCGACGGCGGGGTATCGATGACGATACGGTCCCAGCTCCCGGACTCGATGAAGATCGACATTGTCTCGGCAGCCGCAAAGGACTGCGCGGCAGGGAATCGATCCGCCAGGGCTCGGAAGTACGGGTTCACCAACAGGCGGTCTGCGATCTCCGGCTCGCTGTAGCGATGTACGATCGCTTCCCATGATGCGGTAGCGTCGAGCATCGCGGCCCACACGCCGGGTGCGTCGATCACCGGCACCGGATCCCCACCGAGGCTGGTCAAATCGAGGGCGTCGGCGAGCCGCTTCGCGGGGTCAACCGTCATGACCAGGGTACGTGTGGTGCGAGAGGCGACGGCGATGGCCAGCGCTGCCGACAGAGTGGTCTTGCCAACTCCTCCGGCTCCGGTTACGACGACCACGTTTGTTTCGCTCACAAGAGCCGCTCGCATTCATCGGCAAGGCGCTCCGCGACCTCTGCTGGTGTCCGCATGTCGAACAGGTAGGGGAGCCGTGGATCGTCTGGGACGGCGTCGAGCCACTTCGTTTGCTGTGCGGTGAGGTCGCTGTGCAGCAAGCCCGCGTCCCTGGCCTCCGATGGATCCAGCCGTTCGATGGTGGCGCGAGACGCTTCCAACGGGTCGAAGACGCGATTGGCGAGCACGCCGGCAATGAGGATCTGACGCTCCTTGTCGATCTGGGCGATCGCCTGACGGGTCTCCACGATGGGAAGCTCCTCGGCGGTTGTGACCAGCACCAATCCACTCACTTCAGGGTCGCCGAGGGTGTCTTGGAGCCTTGCCGCCTGTTCTCGTACCCCACCGGTTGGGATGAGACCGGTGATCGTTTGGGGGGCGGTCAGGTACGACTGGAGCTGGCCAAGGGGGGGTGCGTCGACAACCACCAGATCCCAATCTCCCTCCCACACTTCGAAGATCGGCTTTCCCATCGTGACGATCTCGCGTACCCCTGGAGCGGTGTCGACGAGGACGTTGAGTGCCTTGGCCAACTGAGTGGTAGGGAGAGATCGAGCCGCTCGCACCTGGAGTTTGAGGTATTGGTCGAGGGCGTTAGCGCGGTCGACAACGGAGGCGAAGAGACCAGGGTGGACCTGCAGCGGTTCGGCGCTGAGGGTCTCGATGCCGAAATGGGAAGCCAGGCCGAGGGCCTCGGTCATGGCAACGGCGAGAACCCGCCGGCCATGACGGGCAGCGACAATGGCAAGCGCCGCGGTCACCGCTGACTTCCCGACACCCCCCTTGCCGGAGACAAGCAGCAGGCGTCGGTCGAGCATCATGGGGCGGCGATAGTCGGCAGCCGCAGGTTTCCGACGGCGGTGCGCTTGGTGTTGGTGAGATCGGTCGATGCGCTATGGGTTGTCGCGACAGAAGTGGTCTGATTCTGTCCGCTCTTGCTGCTTCGCAGCGGGCCGCTCGGGCCCCGGCTCAGCGGGTCCTCTTCTTCACCAAAAGCCAGGTCGCGTTCCATCCGCTTCGCCTCTGGTTGGGGTCAGGAACCGCCGTCGCTGAGTGGAATCCGCAAGACCAGCGCCTCGTCATCGAGAGACCACTCGGCGCGTCCGATCAGTGAGTAATCCATGTAGTCGTTCTCGGCGCTCGCGATCCACTGCCGGCGCGCATCACCCTCGAGCGGTGGGATGCCGCGCTCCTTGACGGCGGCGGCGCGGTCTCGGAACCGCTCGACGAAATCGTCGACATTCAACTGGGCCATCGCATCCTCCTAGCCGGGCAGGCTAGTGGGCTGGATCATCCACCTGGCACTTCGAGGGCGGCCCGCTTTGCCGCAGATCGGCGCTCGGACTCGAGTCTGGAGAGGTCGTAGTCGTCGTAATCGACAAACTTCATCCCATCGGCGATGAGGCGGTGCCCGGCGACGTCACCGATGAGCCGGTGCATCTCCTGAGCCACCCTGCGGTAATCCGGATGCCCGGTGCCCTGGCTGCGCAACTCGGTGAAATGGAAGGCCTCTCTGGCGTTCATGTGCAGGTAATACCGGATGCGGTAGGCGAATGGGATGACGTACTGGGCGGCATCCTCCCCATGGGCGGATGCCACTCTCTCGTGGAGCGCCGCAGCCCGTTCCATGGCCTCTGCCCACTGTGCCCCGCCGCCGATGTCGGCGATAGAGCCCGGGGTGACGAAACCGTGGGCGGGTGAAAGGCGCTGCCATTCGAGGGTCAGCATCCGGTGGCGCTGCAGGTCGCGGAAGACCCCGTAATCGGAGAGGACATCGAATCGGTAGAACACCCGCTCCATGGATCGACCCGGCTTGTGCCTCCGGTTGCCACGCTCGCCGATGGCGGTGCGAATCAACGTTTGCCGGTCCTCGACGGGAAGCCGGCGCACATAGTCGAGCAGTTGGTCGTCTGGCAGATCGGAAGCGGCGTACAGCGCAGCTGCCGCCACCTTGGTCTCGGCGTCCGGATCCCATTCAACGAGCGTGACCTCGTTTCGCGGCTCTGGCGCAAGCCCGATTTGGGCGGCACGGGCGCCGAGTCCAGCAGCCACAGACGCCAGATAATCGCTCCACGCTCCGCCCCTATCGGGGACGTCGACTCGTTTGAGGAAGGACGGGATCACCTTGCGCAGCTCGGTGAGGATGAGGTCGGAGTAGCTGCGCGCCTCGTGCAGAGGGTGGGAACGCATGCGAAGCAGCAGTGCCTCATAGGCTTGGCCGCTCGCGAAAATGCCGAGGTTGGACACGGTGGATGCCGGGAGCAGCCCGCGAAGATCGTCGCACGCCTTGGCTCTGATCGTGGAACGCCAGACGAAGTTGGAATCCCCCTCCTGTTGTGGGAACAACGTCTCGTAATACGGCACCGCACGGGCGACGAGGGATGAATAGGCGTCGAACAGCCAATCCATTTGCTCCACGTAATCGTCGCCGAGGGTGGAGCCTGCCAGCTCGGTTGGGATGTGATAGCGATAGCGGGCTCCGAGCTTCTGGTCGTAAAAGATGTAGCGGGTCGATTCCTCCAGGTAAGAGCCGAGGCGTCCCCATTCGAGGACCTTGGTGAGCAGGTTGGAGGCTTGTTCGCAGGCGATGTGCGCAGCACCCAGCTGGGCGACCGAGTCGTCCCCGTACTGGGTGAATACGCGGTCGTAGAGTCGCTCGGCTCGCTGCAGGTCGACTATCGGATCGGCGTTATCGAGTTGCCCGGCGATCGCCTCCAACCCGGCGTCAGCGTCGGCGACGAATTCATCGAGGAAGAGGCGCCGCACCGATTTCGGTGAGCGGCTGTAGCGTGCGAACAACGCACCTTTCACCACCTCAGGCAGGTTGACGACCGCATAGACCGGTCCGTCGAGCTCGGTGAAGAACCTGCCGAGCACGGCGCGTTCGTCGTCAGTGAACGTCTCTACGTGGTAAGCCGGCGGTGGAAGGATTGTGGTGGTCATAGGCCGAATGACATCAGTGTGATTCGAGACGGTAGCAGCATGTCAACCTGCCCGTCGGGGTACGCTGCGCTGCGTGGTTATCCTGCTGAGAGTCGTCCAAGCGATCCTGCTCGCGGTCGTCGCTGCAATCGCCGCAGTGCCGCTATTCCTCGTATTCGATCTGGTCTCAGGCGGAACGGCACTGGGGCTGTGCCCGAGCGGGCTCGCCAGGTGTGAGCCTGGATATTTCAGCGGTATCGAGCTATTCGGAATCCTGCTCGTTGCTCTGTCCATTGCGATCGGAGGCGTCGGACTGTGTGCGGCAGGGATCCGACGGGTTCAAAGTACGAAGTACGAAGTATCAAGTAACAAGTAGCAAGTACCAAGTAATCGATTCTTCAGTCCTCAGCAACAATCGTCACGTCGAGGTTTAGCCCGCGACTCAGGACTCGTAAGCTTCGCTACCCATGTCCGATGCCCCGACCGTCGCCGAGCGCGCACAAGCGGGAGAAATTCTTCACCGCCTGAGGCACCGTTACCCGGAGATGTCGACCGCACTCCGGTACGACAATCCGTGGCAGCTGCTTGTCGCCACCGTGCTCTCCGCGCAGACCACCGATGACAACGTGAATGCGGTCACGCCGGTGTTGTTCCAGCGTTGGCCGACGGTTGACGACCTGGCAGGAGCCGACCTAGAGGAGGTCGAGGAAGTGGTGTACTCGACCGGGTTCTTTCGGCAAAAGACCGCGTCGATCATCGCCCTCTCCGCGGATTTGGTGGACCGCTACGACGGCGTGGTCCCCGGCGACCTAGACGATCTGGTCACGCTGCGTGGCGTCGGGCGCAAGACCGCAAGTGTGGTCCTTGCTGAGGCGTTCGGTCAGCCGGCGATTGCCGTGGACACCCATGTGAACCGCGTGTCCAACCGACTCGGGCTGGTGTCGACAGATGCACCAGAAAAAATCGAGTTCGCCCTGCGCGATCTATACCCGCAGGAAGATTGGGGTGCAATCTCTATGCGGTTCATCCAATTCGGCCGCGAGGTTTGTGTAGCGCGGCGCCCGAGATGTTGGAAGTGCCCGCTAGCCGACGTGTGCCCATACCCGGACAAAACACCGGCCCCGGAGCCGGACGAGGTTTAGAAGCGCACCCGCGCCTCATTTCAGAGAACCCCTAGGAGGCAGCGGAGCTCCTGCCGCCGCGGGGCTTTACGATGTCCATGCCCTTCGTCTCAGGTAGCCGCAGGGTGAGGAACACCGCGCCGATCACGCCGACACCGAGAATGGCGATTGTCGTTGGCAACCCGACTTGGTCGATGAGCAGGCCCGCGATCAGGAACCCGGCAATGCTCCCGATAATGGCGACGTTGGTGATCCAGCCTGCGGCGGTGGCTCGGACCCTGGTCGGAAACAGCTCGGCTCGCATCGCACCGAGGGCGGGGGTCAGCATCGTGGCGCCGAACGTCGCTAGGAATACCGAGACGGCAAGGAACCAGCCGCTGTCGAGCAAATAGAAACCGAGGCCCCCGACCAGACCGATAATGATCGCGGCGACAGTCGTCGGCCGCCTCCCGATTCGGTCTGCGGCTCGCCCCCCAACGAGCAAGCCGACCGTGCCGAGTCCGCTGGCCACGATCAGTAGGAACCTGGCGGCTTCCGCCTGCCATCCCAAATCGTTGATCAGCCGTTCCAGGACGAAGTCGAAAGCGGGCGAGGCAAAGGCGGCGATGAAAAAGGACACGCCTGCCAGCGGCCAGAAATGCTTGCTGAGCCCCATGCGCAGGGCGCTCACGAATGAGATCGCAGGACCCGTTCGGAATGCGCGGCTCTCGGGCAGGAACCTAAGCAGCAAGGGGATCGCCAGCAGGCTCAATCCGGCGAGAGCAAACAGGATTCGCCACGCCTCATCGGCCCGCTCGGCCAAGGGGAGGAGAAGGAGACCCGTGCCGACGCCAAGCGAGCCGGCCAACCCGTACAAACCCATGCCGTAGCCGCGCAACCCAGGCGTCAACTCCTCTGCCAGCAACACCATCCCGAGCCCGGCGATGGCGACGACGCCGATCCGGACTCCCGACTGGGCAACGATGTAGACGGCGGGAATGGGTACGAAGGCCGTGAGCAAGCTGCCGGCCGCTAGCAACGCATATGCAGCCATCAAGGGAAGCTTTCTCCCCCGGCGGTCGGCGACGATCGAGAACCCGACTCCGAGGAGCGAAGCGGCGCGTACGCCGGCGAATACCAGGGCCATGGTTCCCTCGGTCAGATCGAGGGAAAGCCTGGCAAAAGGGAGGGTGTGGGCCATCTGCGCGCCGGCGTAGCCGGCGACGAAGGCAACGATCCCGAGCAGGAACACGATTCGCCGGTCGCTGACGGTGAACGTTTCAGTCGGGCTGAGGAACTTGGGTAATGCCATGCGCGAGCCGAAGAGGGGGTGGAGGAACGACGGGAGCCTACCGTCGCCGGGAACATCAGGGCCGCCGCTACCGTTCTTCCCCACGGTCCCTACGGAGGATCTGTGACCGAAGTCTCACTCATTGCCGCCGCACTTGCAGGCGCCGCTTCCTTCCTGTCGCCTTGCGTGCTGCCCTTGCTGCCGGGATATATCTCTTTGATGTCCGGCTACTCGCTTCAGGAGTTGTCGACCGGCGAGGTGTCGATGCGGAGGGTGGTGGGAATGACAGGGCTATTCGTATTCGGGTTCAGTGCTGTGTTCGTTGCCCTCGGGGCCACCGCCACCTCGCTGTCGGCGTTCCTGAATCAGCAGATCTTCACCCAGGTCGCAGGTTGGGTGATCATCGGTATGGGCCTGTTCATTGCCGTCACCGCCGTGTGGTCTCCAATGGTGCTGCTGCCGATCATGAGAGAACGGCGCGTCGAAGCCCACGGTGCTCAGACGCTCGGCTACTTCGGCCCCCCAGTAATGGGAGCGGCCTTTGCCTTCGGTTGGACCCCGTGCATCGGGCCCTTTCTCGCCTCGGCGCTCGCCCTGGGAGCGGCCACTGCGACGGTAGGGGAGGGCATGACCGTGCTCCTCTTCTACTCCCTCGGACTCGGAATCCCGTTCCTGGTGACATCGCTGTTGCTGGCCAAGGCCTTCTCAGCGTTTGACTGGATCAAGCGATACCTGACACCTATCACCGTCGTCTCTGGACTGCTGCTCGTCGGGTTCGGCGTGGTGATGGTCACCGGTCGCCTTGGCCAGCTGTCCAATTTCTTCTTCGAGCTGCTCGACAGCCTCGGCCTGGACAGCCTGACGACTTCTTAGAGTCGCAAGTCACAGTTGCAGGTCGCAAGCCAGAATCTCTGGGATGGGGGCTCGGAAACTGGGGACTCGTGTCCGGCTGCCGGGCATCGGCGACGGGAACAGAAGGTCAAATAGGCCCCTTTTCGCCTTCGGCGGTACTCCCTCCAGGAGGTGTCGTGTTTCGCGATAGTGCGACACCGGGTGTTATCGGAATGGCCGCTCCACCGCTGCCACCTCCCCCAGGGGGGAAAACGCGCCACATATTCACACGGTCGCAACTCGTCGCGATCGTTACCAGGAGGGGGAGAGACGAACATCGCTGCTCGGACTTGCGACTTGCGACTTGCGACCGGCGACTCCCGAACTCTTCGCTAGTCTCGCTCGGTGAGGTTTTCCCTGAGCGAAGACGATTTTCTCGACCTGGCTTCCGATTATTCGGTGGTCCCAGTCGCGCTCGAGGTGCTCGCCGACAGGGACACGCCGGTCTCCGTGTTCGAGAAGCTGGTCGGTGACGATGCCGGGTTCCTGCTGGAGTCGGTGGAGAAGGGGGAGCGCTGGGCGCGCTGGTCATTCGTGGGGTGGGATGCCGCGTTCACGGTGATCGCCGGGAATGGCGTGACCCGCGTCGAGGGCGCCGATTTGGAGCTCGTCGATGGCGATCCGTTTGCGGTGCTCGACGATCTGATGCAGCGCTTCAGCGCCCCGGACGGGGCCGCTGCCGGGCTGGGTCCTGCGCCTCCACCACTGCACGGTGGTGCCGTCGGCTATCTCGCATACGACATGGCGCGCTACATCGAGGATCTGCCACACGCACCGAAGGACGACCGCTCATTGCCCGAAATGGTATGGCAGTTCACCGGAGGGTTGGCCGCCATCGACTCGTTGCGGGACTCGGTGATTCTCATCCGCAATGTGTTCGTTGGTGACGACCCCCGACAGCAGTACCGCGAGGCCGGCGCCGCATTGGCCGCAGACGCCGAACGGCTGGCCTCGACGCCGGTCCCTGGTGCCGTTCTTCGTCCAGCGTTCGACCCACCAGCCGAGGCCGAAGCGAACGTGGACCAGGCCGAGTTCGAAGCAGCGGTACGGACCGCGATCGATTACATCAACGCAGGCGACGCGTACCAGATCGTCCCCTCCGTTAGATTTGCCGTGGAATTCAACGGCGATGCCTTCGCCGTATATCGCGCCCTCCGGCTGATCAACCCCTCACCCTTCATGTACTTCTTCCGTCACGGGACGATGTCGATCGCCGGATCCTCACCGGAGCTGATGACGCGGGTGCGCGACGGTGTGGTGTACAGCCGGCCAATTGCCGGAACCCGGCCGCGAAGCTTCGACCCCGAGGAGGATCGCCGGTTGGAGGCCGAGCTGCTTTCCGACGAGAAGGAATTGGCGGAACATGTGATGCTGGTGGATCTGGCTCGCAACGATCTCGGCAGGGTGTGTGACTACGGGACCGTGGGCGTTGATGAGCTGATGGTGATCGAGCGGTACTCGCATGTCATGCACATCGTTTCCGGTGTATCAGGTCGGCTCAGGGAGGGTGTCGGCGCGGTTGATGTGCTGAGGGCGACCTTTCCGCACGGCACCGTCAGCGGGGCCCCAAAGGTACGGGCGATGGAAATCGTCGACGAGTTGGAAACGACGCGGCGGGGCCCGTATGCAGGCGCCATCGGCTACCTCGACTTCTCAGGGAACGTAGATACGGCAATCGGTCTGCGGACGATGATCGCCGACGGCAGGCACGCCTGGGTACAAGCCGGCGCAGGCATCGTCGCCGACAGCAACCCGGCTTCCGAATATCGCGAATGCGTAGCCAAGGCAACGGCGGTGCTCACGGCAATCGCCGCCGCACCGGATCTGTGATCAGACGGTGAAGCGTGGCGCCCTGGTCCTCGTCCTGCTGGTCGCCGTGTTGATTGCAGGGTGCAGCGACCGGCTGGAGGGGACACATGGCGAGGAGCTGTATCGAGTCGCCTGCGCTCAGTGCCACGGGGCCGATCTCACCGGAGGGCTAGGCCCACCGATCGGTGCCGGCTCGAACGCCGACATCGGCCTGTCGGACGAACAGGTGGCCAACGTCATCGAAGTGGGCCCGGGAGCGATGCCCGGCTTCGACCGTCGACTCACCGAGGAGCAGATCGAAAGCCTCGTGAAGTATCTGCGGGTGACACAGGGCCGGTAACCCGTATTACGTATTACGGACTACGGACCACTGAGTACTGTTCCCCCATGCTGAAACAGATCCTTAGCGACGCGGAGCGGCGCGCCGACGCGGTTCGCCCGCGGGCCGCCGAGTTCCGGGCGAAGGCTGCCTCGGCGCCACCAGCCAGGGGTTTTGGCAGAGCGGTGACCGGCGGCAAGCTCATCGCCGAGGTCAAGCGTCGCTCGCCATCGCGAGGGGTGCTGGCACCCGGCCTCGACGCCGCCGCCCAGGCTAAGAGGTACCAAGCCGGAGGCGCGGCCGCGGTGAGCGTGCTCACCGAATCCGCCCATTTCGAAGGCTCGCTGGAAGATTTGATGGCGGTTCGGTCGGCGATCGACCTCCCGGTCCTGCGTAAGGATTTCCTCCTCGATCCGGCCCAGATCTGGGAATCCAAAGCGACCGGGGCGGACGCGGTGCTGCTGATCGTCTCCATCCTCGCTGAGGAGGTCCTGGCCACGATGCTGGAAGAGGCTGCCGAAGCCGGCGTCGATGCCCTCGTCGAGGTGCACGACACCACGGAAGCGAAGCTGGCGCTCGCCGTCGGCGCCCGGATCGTCGGGGTCAACAATCGTGATCTTGTCTCGTTCACCACGGATCTGGCTGTTGCCGAGTCGGTGGCGCCAATGATTCGCCGCCCCGGTGTGGTGACGATCGCAGAGAGCGGCGTATCGGATCCGGAGGGCGCCGGGCGGATGTGGGCGGCAGGCTACGACGCGATCCTCATCGGTGAGGCACTGGTGACGGCGAGCGACCCGGAGGCGCTGCTGCAAACGCTGGTCGCGCCATGATCTGGGTCAAAGTCTGTGGCTTGCGCCAGGAGCGCGACGTGGAGGCCGCCGTCGAGGCGGGCACCGATGCTGTCGGGTTCGTCCTCGCAAAAGGCTCCCCGCGGCGGGTGTCGATCGATCGTGCGGCCTCGCTCATGGAGGGTGTGCCGGCGCTGCGCATCCTGGTCACATCCGACATGGAGCCGGGTGAGATCGCAGCGGCCATGGCAACGACCGGGGCAGACGGGATCCAGGCTCACGGTCGTCATGCCGGCTCCGCAGCTGCGGCAGGTGTTGTCTCCGGGTGGTTCGTGCTGCGCCCGGTGGCGATGAAGGTCGACCCGCCGGCGCCGGAGCCGGCCACCCTGCCCGAGGGACAGATTCCACTCCTCGACTCGAGCGCGGGGTCGAGCCTCGGTGGTACCGGAGTCCCCTTCGACTGGTCGATGGCTGCCGCTATCGACCGGCCCTTCGTGCTCGCCGGCGGCCTGAGCTCGGACAATGTCAAGCAGGCGATCGATCAGGTCGGTCCATGGGGCGTCGACGCATCGAGCGGGCTGGAGTCGTCGCCGGGGATCAAGGACCCGCGTAGGGTCGCCGCCTTCGTCGAGGAGGCGAAACAGGCATGACTCCCGACGAGCGTGGAAGGTTCGGCGAGTACGGCGGCCGTTTCGCACCGGAGACGCTCCTGTCGGCCCTCGATGACCTCGAGGCCGCGTTTGCCGAGGCCTGGGAGGACGAGGCGTTCCGCGCCGAGCTCGACGCACTGCTGGCGAACTACGTCGGGCGCCCGACGCCGGTGTATCACGCCACCCGTCTCTCCGAGCAACTTGGCGTCGACCTGTGGCTGAAACGCGAAGACCTCGCCCACACCGGCGCCCACAAGATCAACAACACGGTCGGCCAAGCGCTGCTGACCCGCCGCATGGGGAAGCCCAGGGTGATCGCAGAAACCGGGGCCGGCCAGCACGGTGTGGCTACGGCCACCGCATGTGCATTGTTGGGGCTCGACTGCGTCGTCTATATGGGCGCCAAAGACATAAAGCGGCAGGCGTTGAATGTGTACCGCATGGAGCTGCTCGGAGCCGAGGTGGTGTCTGTCGACGTCGGGGCGGCGACGCTCAAGGAAGCCGTCTCCGAGGCACTGCGCGACTGGGTGGCCTCGGTGGGTTCCACCCACTACATCATCGGCTCGGTGGTGGGCCCGCATCCCTTCCCGTGGATGGTCAGGGAGTTCCAGCGCGTCATCGGTGAGGAGATGCGGACCCAATTGAAACGCCCGGACGTAGTCGTCGCCTGTGTGGGTGGCGGTTCAAACAGCATCGGGGCATTCAGCGCCTACATCGGGGACCCCGACGTTCGCCTGGTGGGGGTCGAGGCCGGTGGCTACGGGATCGCCACCGGCAAACACGGGGCTTCGCTTTCTGCAGGGTCCCCCGGTGTGCTTCACGGGTCGTATACCTACCTACTCCAGGACGAAGGTGGTCAAATTCTCGAGGCGCACTCGGTGAGTGCCGGCCTCGACTACCCGGGCGTCGGGCCGGAGCACGCATTCCTCCGCGATGCAGGCGTCGTTGAGTACGAGTCGGTGACCGACGAGCAGGCGATCGCCGCCTTCCACTTGCTGTCGCGCACAGAAGGGATCATCCCGGCGCTCGAGCCAGCCCACGCCTTAGCGTGGGTGGTCGACAACGCGGATGCCCTGCGCGGCCAGACGATTGCCATGGTTCTCTCCGGGCGCGGCGACAAAGACGTGCAAGAGGTGGCCGGGCGCGATGGCTGATTCCGGAACCGAGCGAATGCGGTCGATGTTCGCCGCCGCCGCTGAGGAGGGCCGCGCCGCCTTGCTCCCGTTCATGACCGCAGGCATCCCGGACCCGGAGTCGTCGCTAGCGATGTTCCAGGCGATGACCGCAGCCGACGGATTCGAGGTTGGGATCCCCTACGCCGACCCGCTTATGGACGGACCGGTCACCGCATCGGCGGGTCGTCGCGCTATCGACCTGGGAATGACGATCGACGCCGGCCTCGAGCTCGTCCATCAGGTTGCCGCAACCACCGGCAAACCGGTCATTGTCATGACCTACTCCAATCCGGTTCTGCAGTACGGCATCGACCGCTTCGTGGATGCAATAGTCGCAGGTGGTGCGGTGGGGATGATCATTGCCGACCTGCCCGTCGAGGAGGCAGCGCCATTTCTCGAGGGGGGGCGGCGACGCGGCGTTGGGATGGTGCTGTTCGTCGCCCCCACGACAACCGACGAGCGGCTGGAGCGGATCGTGGCTGCGCAACCCGCCTTCCTCTACGGTGTGGCCAGGCTCGGCGTTACCGGGGAGCAGAGCGAGCTGGCGGCAACCGCAGGTGAGCTGGCACAGCGGGTGCGAGCTGTCACCGATCTCCCGCTCGTGCTCGGCGTTGGCATCTCAACGCCTGATCAGGCCGCGGAGGCCGGTGCGGTCGCCGACGGTGTAATCGTCGGCAGCGCCCTGGTCCGGCGGGTGCTCGAGGCTGAAGATCCGGAGCAGGCAGCCGAGACGCTCGGAGCGGCGGTGGACGAGCTGGCCGCCGCGATGAGGAGTTCCAAGAGGCTCCGCAAATAGGGCTGGATCCGGTCTGTGTCGGCACGACCGGTCACCTATCGGTGCGCGCTCCGATTCTTGACCGAGCAGCTCGAGCTGTCGACTCCTGCTGCGCTAGGGCCATTTTCGTGGTACCCCGATCGAACTAGTGACCGGATCTACCGAGACAACGCCCCAAGAGAGCGTGACGAGGATCCTGGTACCGGGAGTGGGATTCGAACCCACACGGGCTTGCGCCCAGCGGATTTTGAGTCCGCCGCGTCTTCCATTCCGCCATCCCGGCTTAGGTATCCGGGCTTGCGCCCAGCGGATTTTGAGTCCCCCGCGTCTTCCTTTCCGCCATCCCTGCCTGGTCCTGAGACATGGTATTCGCTCGTGAACTGGTACCGATCCTGGGATGGTCGCGGTAGGGTGGCTGAAGCGGCGGGTTGGGGTGAGCCGTTGCCCGGAGGTGGGAGTCGATGCATCGAGAGCGCGGCGCCGTAATGGTCGAGATGGCCATCGTGGTGCCGATTTTCGTTCTGCTCCTTTTCGGGATGCTCGAGTTCGGGCTCGCCTTCAAGGACAAGCTGGCGATGGCGCATGCGGTGACCCGGGCCTCCCGCGACGCTTCGGTGCTAGGCAATGAGGATATCGCCGATATCGAGATTCTCCGGGCCTTCGAGGATGGGCTGGTCGGGGCCGTCAGCATCGATTCGGTAGTGCACGTCGATATCTTCAAGGCCGGCAGCGGTGGATCCCCCATAGTGTGGGACCGGTACGTACCAGACGCCGACGGCGTGCCCTGTGAATGGGATCCCTGCCCAGACCCGACGATCGTGGGTTCAGTTGTGTACGGCAACCCCGCCGGTTACCCGCCGTGTATAAGAGATACGGCGTTCGACCCGACCGATGGTTTGGACACCATCGGGGTCCAGGTGGAGTACACCCACACCTGGGTCACCGGGGTGCTCGGTTTCTCCAAATCCACCTGGCACGAGGCAACCGAGGCGAGGATCGAGCCGAAACGGTTCGGGGCCGAGAACCCGTCATGCTGATCGCAGCCGGAGATCACCATGGATAGCCACGGCGTCACCAGGTTCGGCACTTTCCGTCGCGGGGACCGCGGTGCGGTGGCGGTGGAGATGGCGATCGTGGTGCCGGTGCTGGTCCTGCTGGCGTTTGGGATGCTCGAATTCGGTTTGGCGTTCACCAACAAGCTCGCCATGTCACATGCGGTGAACCAGGCGACCCGGCACGCCACCGTGCTGGGCACCGATGACTATGCCGACATCGAGATCCTCGATGCGCTGGATGCCGGCCTCTCCGGAAACGTGGGGGCGATCCTGCATGTCGACATCTTCAAGGCCAATCCCAGCGGAACCCCGTTGGTGTGGGACCGATATACGCCCATCGACGGCACCGCCTGCGGATGGGATCCTTGTCCTGACCCCGGCTTAGGACCGCCGATATATGGGAGCCCCTCCGATTACGAGCCGTGCTCGCGCGACATCAAGATCGGCGACGGCAAGGTGGACACGATCGGTGTTCAGGTTGCATATACCCACACCTGGATCACCGGTGTGCTCGGGCTTCCGCCGCAGACCTGGCACGAGACGGCGCGGGCGAGGCTGGAGCCCGATATCTTCGGTACGGGAGGGCCACCTTGTCCTTGACTGATACGACCACCGCCCCCGACCGCGAGCGTGGCGCGATCCTGCCGCTGATGGCGATCGTGCTCATTGTGCTGATGGGTGCCGCCGGCATGGCGGTGGATCTGGGGTGGCTGTTCTGGCAGAGCATCGAGATCCAGCATGGCGCAGACGCCGCCGCCCTCGCCGGCGTCGTATATGAGCCGGATCACCGTGACCTGGCCTACGTCGCCGCGGTGGAGGCTGCTGAAGAGAACGGGTACGACGGCTCGTCAGCGGCAACAACGGTCACGGTCGTCGACTTCACCGACGATACGACGGCGTCGCTCAAGGAGAGCATGCTGCGGGTGACGATCACACACTCGGTGCCGACCTTCTTCATGAAGCTCTTCGGGTTGACCGATCTCGACATCTCCCGCACCGCGGTTGCGGAGTTCGTGCAACCTCTGGCGCTTGGCAGCCCCGAGTCGTTCTTCGGGGACGACCCGGCGCGAGGGCTCTCTCCTGGGTTCTGGGGCCAGATCAACGGCAGCTTCGTCGCCAAGTGGGGCGGCGACCGCTATGGCGCCCAATGCTTACACGCCGGTTCCGGCTGGGCTTGCGCCAAGAATCCAGAAGCCCGCCCGGTGTCGGGCTGGGGCACCGGGGCTGCCTCGGGGGGTTACCTGTACGGCATCGAGGTCGAGAAGGGCAGTTCCGTCGGCCTCACGGTCGAGATCTTCAACGGCCCCGTTTATGCCATCCCCAAGTGGGCGGAAGGCATCCCAGAGTTCGAAGGGACCTTTCCCAACCCGCCGCTAGACATCTGGGGCGAGGAGATCAGGGGCAACTTCGCCGGTGACACCAAGAAGACGTCGGGGGTGACGGTCAGGGCCAGGACCTGGTTCATGCTGTACGGGCCCGACCTCACCCCGCTCGACACCACCGACAACGAGCTGCTGTGCTCGGTGTACTACGACGAGCGCGTGAACTCGTCGAGCGAAGACAGACCCCCAGTCTCCGACGCGTATCTCGATGATTTTCGGACGCTGGGTTGGGACACCAACTGGCTTGAGTTCGACCAGGTCCCGCAGAACATCCTCGACGCGATGTGGGACAACATGGCGAGCCCGGCGATCGCCGACTCACCACCTTGCGGCGGTAGCTTCGACAGGGAGGAAGGCATCTATGTCTTGCGGGTCTTCAACGAGCAAGACCCCACCGGAGCTCCCGACTGGCAGGGAGCAAACAAGTACTCGCTGCGGGTTTCGAGCTCCGGGCCAGTACAGCCGGCGATTTACGGTCTTGGAGATATGGCGATCTCGGCAACACGCGACACGACGAAGACCCAATTCCATCTGGCGAGGGTGGAACAACGGTATGCCGGTAAGGATCTCATCATCGAGCTTTGGGACGTTGGCGACATTTCCGGCGGCGATCCCCCGGACGAGAACGCCTGGTTCAAGGTCGTCGACGGCACCGGGGCCACCGTCACCTGTGACTGGGAGGCGACGAACGGGGATGCCAACTCTGGGTTGTGCAGCATCAATGCTTCTAACAGGCGATTCAATGATGAGCTGGTCACGATCATCGTCGCAATCCCCGACAACTACATCTGCACTGGCGACGGTTGCTGGTGGAGGATCATCTACGACATTGCCGGCCAGGTGAGAGAGACCACCACCTGGACCGCTTACGTCGACGGCAGCCCGATCCAGATCATCGAGTAGGCGGTTGAGAGTCCGGAGGTCAAGAGAGTCAAGAGTCAGGAGTCCGGAGTCAGGAGTCCGGAGTCAGGAGTCGAGAGTCCAGACCTTGTAACAAGTGCCGGATTCTGTCTCTCGACTGTTGACTCTTGACTGTTGACTCTCGTCTCCTGACTAGATAGGTCGTTCGACCCAGAACCCATCCGTTCTGGCGTCAAGTTTCCCCCAGCCACCACCGATAGCAGTCATAGACCACATTAGGTAGCTGCTGATGAGGGGTGTAATCAATGCGCGTGGCAAAGGCTCGGGGTGACCGTTGGGAACGGGGTGCGGTAGCCGTCGAGATGGCCATCGTGGTGCCGGTACTCGTCCTGATGGTTTTCGGGATGCTCGAATTCGGGATCGCCTTCAAGGACAAGCTCGATATGTCGCATGCAGTGAACCAGGCGACCCGCAACGCCACCGTGCTCGGCACCGACGATTACGCCGATATCGAGATCCTCAATGCGTTGGACGCCGGTCTCAAGGGCGACCTTGGGTCGGTTGTTCACGTCGATATCTTCCTCGCTGCGGTCGACGGCTCGCCGGTAGCCACGAAATGGGATCGGTATATCCCGGATGGTGGCGCCTGTGGCTGGAGCCCCTGCCCCGACCCCGACCTGGGAACGCCGGTGTACGGCAGCCCCAATGGCTACAAGCCGTGCGAACGCGATATCACCCTCGATTCCGACGGTGTGCATACGATCGGTGTTCAGGTCCAATACACCCATACCTGGATCACAGGTGTGCTCGGGCTCGGCCCGCAGACATGGCATGAGACAGCGCGGGCAAGGATGGAGCCCGACCTGTTCGGCAGTGGGGGGGCCTCTTGTCCATGAACGACCCGCCCGCGAGCGACGTCGATCGCAGATGCTGCTGCTCTGTCCGGTGTCGTTTACGAACCCGACCAGCGAGCTGAGGCGCATACGGAGGGGATCGGAAGGGCGGCGGAAAACGGGTATGTGGATACCTCGCTTGACGGGCCCGCGTCGCTGGTGGAACGAGACAACCAGTTGCGGGCGACGGTGACCCATTCTGTCCCGACCTTTTTCCTGAAGGTGTTCGGGATCGATTCGGTGGACATCCAGCGCACCGCGGTGGCTCAGTACACGCTCCCGTTGTTCCTGGGTAGCCCGGAGTCGTATCTGGGGGCCGACCCATCCCGCGGCCTGACGCCGGGGTTCTGGGTGAGTATCCACGGGACCTGGGCGAAGAAGGATCACGGGGATCGCTATGCCGACGGGTGCGCCGGCAGCGAGACGGGGTCGGGTTGCACGCAGAACCCGGAACACCGTCCCTCCCTGAACCCGGGGCAGGCCAACGCCTCGGGTGGTTATGTGTACGGCATCGCGGTCCCGGCGGGTGCCAGCAACCTGGCGTTGGGGATCTTCGATGGCCCGTGGTTCGACTGCCCATACAGTTCGGGCACCTGCGGCAAGTCCCTCACCGGTGACCAGCAAGAATCGGGCACCACCTGGTTCATGTTGTATGGGCCCGACCCCACTCCGTTGGACACCACGGACGGCAACGAGCTGATGTGTGTTTTGAAGTACGACCCGCGAAGCCCGGGTCGCAGTGTCGACATTCCCGGGTGGGACGACACCTGGCAAGATTGGGACGACGTCTCCCCGCAGTCGTTGATCGGACAGCTTTGGGACGATATGGCTACCTCGGCCGACAAGGAACCAGGCTGCACTGCAGACTTCGATCGAGGTCCCGGCATCTATCCGCTGCGGGTGATGCTGGAGCACGACGACGCTCAGAACTCGTACAACAAGTTTTCGTTCCGGGTCACCTCTTCCGGCCCGGCTCCGAGCATCTTTGGTCTGGGTGACATGTCGGTCTACGCCAACACCGATTCGGGGGGCTCCACCGATATCTTCCTCGCCGAGGTGTTGCCACCTCACGCCGGCAAGGATCTCATCATTGAGCTGTTCGATGTCGGGGACATCTCAGGTGGTAGCGGAGGGGATCAGTTGGAGTTCTACGACGGTTCCGGTACGTTGGTCGATTGCAGCTGGGAGTCGGACGGTGGGGAATCCGGGGCGATGGGAACGTGCATCATCAGCGCACCGAGCAAGCGGTTCAACGAGGAGCTGCTCACCATCACCCTCCCCATAGCTGCGGACTACACCTGCTCCGGGCTCGCCTGCTGGTACAGGTTCAAGTACGTGTACACCGGTGACGTAAACGACACCAGCACCTGGGCGGTGTATATCGAGGGGAACCCGATCCGGATCATTGAGTGAGGGGTCGAGAGTCCAGAGCCTGGAGTCCGGGGTCCTGAGTGCGGGCTTTGCAACGAGAGCCAGATTCTGCCTGTTGACTCTTGACTGGGTTCAAGTTCCCTTCCGATACCACCGATAGCACTCATATAACCACGGTGGGTGGCCACCGGTGAGGGGTGCGACGATGCGCGTGTTCGCGGCTAGGAACGGCGGGGATCGCGGCGCGGTGATGGTGGAGATGGCCATTGTGGTGCCGATCTTCATCCTCCTCGTGTTCGGGATGCTCGAGTTCGGCCTGGCCTTCAAGAACAAGCTGACGATGGCCCATGCCACCAATCAAGCGACCCGTCGCGCCACCGTGCTCGGCAGCGACGCCGCTTCCGACATCGACATTCTCGAGGCCTTCGAGGAAGGCCTGGTGGGGGCGGCAAGCCTGGATTGGGTGATCTCGGTGGACATTTTCAAGGCCAACCCCGATGGTTCCAAGGGTGTCTATGACCGGTACTCCGTCGACGCCGACGGGCTGCCCTGTGGGTGGGATCCGTGTCCGGACCCAGCCATCGTGGATCCTGTCACCTACGGGAATCCCGACGATTATCCGCCATGTTCGCGCGACACGTCTCTGGATCCGTCCGATGGTGTGGACACGGTCGGGGTCGAGGTCACCTACACCCACACCTGGGTGACCGGCGTGCTCGGGTTCGCCGACCAGACCTGGCACGAGACCTCAATGGGGAGAATGGAGCCCGACCTGTTCAGCACCGACCCTCCATCCTGCCCCTGACCGACGAGTAGGGAGCCTCGTCGAAGTCACCAGACCGGACGCCAATCGCGATGGCGACGACAACGCTCAATCCCAACTGCACCCAACCGGAACGCGCACCAGTTCACATAGTTACGCCTTGCCCGCGGATCTACCGCAAGCATACGCGAATGCTCTGAGAGGCGGGATCACTGGTTCCGCAGATCCGACAGCGTCGCTTGAATCGGAGCCACACGGCGGAAACGGGTAGCGCATATCCGGCGGCGGAGATCGCCGAGTTGTGGGATCGACGGCAGGCGGGTGAGCCGACTCGGTCGATTGCTCGTCGGCTGGGGAGAAACGGGTCATCGATTCGGCGATTGTTCGAGGATGCGGGTGGGGTGCGTCCCGCACCTTGGAAGCGGTCGGTGCGGCATCTGTCGCTACACGAACGAGAGGAGATCTTTCGGGGTGTGGCTGGCGGTGAGTCGCTTCGGGTCATTGCAGGCCGGCTGTGCCGGGCGGTGTCGACGATCAGTCGGGAGGTGGCACGCAACGACGGCCGCGACCGGTATCGAGCGCATCGAGCCGCCCGGGCGGCGTGGCAGCGGGCTTGCCGTTCCCAGGTGTGCAAGCTGGCCACCAACTCGGCGTTGCGTGCCGAAGGTGGAGGACAAGCTGGCGGTTCGCTGGTTGCCTTGGCAGATCTCGGGGTGGTCACAGCGAACGTACCCTGGCATCGAGGAGATTCAGGTGAGCTATGAGACGATCTATCTGACGTTTTTTATCCAGGCCCGTGGTGGCCTGAAACGGGAACTCACCCAACATTTACGCAGCCGCCGTGCCAATCGGAGACCTAAAGGCACCAAGCCTCCATCGGGGAAGGGCCAGATCGTCGACCCGGTGATGATCTCACAAGGGCCAGCTGAGGTAGAGGACCGTGCGGTGCCGGGTCATTGGCAAGGCGACCTGTTGATGGGCAAGAGACCGACTGCCTTCGGCACGTTGGTGGAACGCTCGTCCCGCTTCGTGATGCTCTTCCCGCTCCCCGACGGGCACATTAGCGACGCGGTTCGTGACGCCCTCGCTGAGACGGTGCAGCGTTGCCGGAGCATCTGTCGGAGTCGTTGACGTGGGATCAGGGCAAAGAGATTGCCCAACACGTCCAGTTCAGTGTCGACACCGGAGTCGAAGTCTTCTTCTGCGACCCGAACTCACCGCGGCAACGAGGCACCAACGAGAACACCAACGGCCTACTGCGTCAGTACTTCCCCAAAAGCGCCGACATGTCCAGGCGCCCAACAAGACCTCGACCAGCCGCGTACTCGCTGAACACCCGTCCTCGACAAACCCTCGACTGGATGACACCATCGGACAACTTGCCGAAACGTTGCAATACCCACCTGAAATTGCATCCGATATGGGCGGGTTGATTGGGATTTCGGCGGGTTTATTCGATGAGGGAGACTGGGTTGCCTTCGATGTAGGCGGTCCATGAGGTGGTGTCGTGGACTTGAGTTCCGGTGTAGTCGTACTCGACGTGGAACCAGCACTGGTCCCCCGTACAGGTGTAGTCCTCGGGGATGGGGATGACGACGGTGATCATCTCGTTGTTGTATTTCTTGGCGCTGACATTGATGATGCAGGAGGAGCCGCTGTCGTCGTTGCTCGCCGTCCAGGTGCAGGCGGGGATCGAGCCGCTGCCGGTCCTGATCGTCAGCGTGTCGTCGACACCGCCGTTGTTTACGTCGCCGGCGTCCCAGAACTCGACGATGAGCGTCTTGCCGGCGTGCTCTTCTCCTATCAGGGTGAGATGGAAGTCGGTCAAGCCCATGTCGACGTTGGTGTAGATCGACATGTCTCCCAGGCCGTAGATCATGGGGGCCGGCCCGGAGGTGGTGCTGGTGCGTAGCGAGTATTTGTTGCTGGTCCACCAGTCGTCGTCGTGTTCGACCATCACCCGCAGCGGATAGATTCCTGGTCCGCGGTCGAAGTTGGACGCACAGGTCGTCTGGTCCGCCGAAGACACCATGCTGTCCCACAGCTGGCTCAACTCACCCAGGCTCAGCTCGCTGAACTGCGTCCAGGCCGGGTTCCACCAGGGAAACTCATCGGTCCCGTTCTGGCGTGCGTCGTACTTGACTGCACAGAGCAGCTCGTTGCCGTCGGTGGTGTCGAACGGTGTCACGTCCGGCCCGTACAGCATGAACCACATCGGCGCATCCGGGAACTGCGAGGAGGAGGCATTGTCGCCAGCGAACTCAAAGACGCTGTTTCCGTCGTAGTACGGACCGTCGAAGATTTCCACCGCCAGGCCGCTGGACCCCGCCTCCACTTCGATGCCGTAGAGGTAGCCACCGGTCGCCGCGGTCGTTCCCGGGCTGAGCGACGGTCGAGCCTCCGGGTTGGGAGTGCAACCTAAGCCGAAACCGCCGTCAAGACACAGCGAGGAGTAGCGGTCACCCCACGACTTGGGGCCGTACGTGCCTTTGATGCTCCCCCACAGACCCGGGTCGTAGCCGGTTTCCGGATCGGTGCCGAAACGCGACTCGGGACTGCCCAAAGCCAATGGCTGCACATATTCGGCGAGTGCGGTGCGCGAGATATCGACCGTCCCTAGTCCGAATACCTTCATGAAGAACGTGGGTACGCGCCGGGTCACGGTCGCCCGCAGTTGAGAGGCTTGGTCCACCGCGGTGGGATCGTCGACGAAGTCGAGGATCTCGATCTCATTGCCATTGATCGGATCGTGGACGAACCCGTTTTCGACCGCCGCCGAGGTGCCTTGCGTGTGTGCCTCGTCTCGCTGGTCCGGCTCGTACAAGACCCCGGCAAGTGCGGCCGCGTCGGCGCCATGCTGGATCTCGATACTCTGCCAATACAGCCAACCCAAGTCGACGGCCATCGCCGCGGCCCCCAACAGGACGACGAGCATGACGGCCATCATCGGGAGGATGGCGCCTCGATCGTTGCCTATACGGGCGACCCGACCCTGGTCGTTGAAGGGCAAAGGCACATCGGACCGCGAACAACCACGATCGAGCACGTCGAGATCGTCCCTCGGTGGTCTGCGGGTGACGACGATGCGCATTTGGCTGTCAGGTCCCCCGAAGGCTCTTCCTGAAGCCTTCGAGAGAACCAACGACCTTTGAGGCGTCGTCGCCCATGCTGGGCAACTCTGCCGACTTGCGCTCGTAGCGGGTCCGCCCCGCCGCCTCCTCTTCGTCGTCGAGCTTGTCATCGCGAGCTCGGTCGGCCTCTTCCTGCTCGGCTGCCTCCATGTCAACGATGCGCCGTGCCAGCTTGTCAGAGGCAATCTTCTGGTCGGCGGATATCCGGTCCAGCTCGGCCCGCCGTCCCTCGAGCTCCGCGGCGTCTGGATCGGCAACCTTGCGCGTTTCTTCGGCCGCCGCCTTCTGCTGCTCTGCGATCTTGCTGGCCTCAGCTGCGGCCGCCCGCATCACCTCCACCTCGGTGTCGGCCTCTGCGGTCATGCTCTGCTGCGAGTCGGATTCCTCGACGTTCCTTGTGGCCTTATGCACCAACGTGGCGGCTCCCCGCCCTTCCTGGGTCAAGCGGTCGGCCTCGGCCCTTGCCGTCTCGAGGATCGATTCCTCGGTGACCGGTGTCGTTGTGGCCTGGGTGGCCTCGATCATGCCGGCGATCACCGCAGTCACCTCGGCAGCTCTGCGATCTGCGTCTGCGATGATCTCCGCCGCGCGCCGTTCGGCGTCGGCAAGGAGCGCGGCTGTGGCTTCGTCGACATCAGCCGGAACGCTGGCGCCGGACTCGATGGCAGCGGCACGCTCCTTGGCGTCGGCTTCGATCTTCTCTGCCTGGAGCCTGGCTCGCTCGAGCACACGGTCCTTGGCATCGAAAACCGCGTTCATGGCCTCGTCGACCTCATCCTTGGAGTCTTTCTCCTCGGCGATCGCCAGGCGCGTCTTGGTCTGTTCCGCCCACTTTTCCAGCTCGCGGAAGTTGGCCTCGATCTCAGCCAGGAAGGTCCTTACTTCCTTTTTGTCGTACCCCTTACGGGAAACCGAGAACTCGCGCTTATCCAGAGATTCCGGAAGTTCCGGTGAACCTTTCGTCACGGACGTTCTATCGGTCATCGCGGCAATCCGCTTGAAGGCAGTGGGCCGGGGGTCGGTAGACCTGCTGGAGCGCAACGGTGGATATGGGACCTATCGACCCCACCCGCACAACCCTTCAACGGGCCGTATGACCGAATACGGCCGCTACCCCCGGGGTAAGGTCCGGCCTCCTTAGGTTGGCCACTCCGGTGTTCCGGGCGGTGAACCGTGGGGGAGGCGTCGGCCCCTCTGGGGTGTCCCCCCGCCTTGCCACCAACCACACTGGGGCGAGGGTCAGGCCGCTGCGGCCTGACCCTCGCTGCCACAGACCGACCTGCCCATATCGGCACATATGCGCTACCTGGCTCTTGGGATCTGGTCTAGGCACCATGCATTGTTGGTGGGTGACTAGTCACCACGTCTAGTCGAGGACTGTCATCCAACATTGCGGAGTTGGTGCCGATTCATAGAGGAGGACAAATAGAGGGAGTTGGCAATGCGCAACTGGGGTCGATACAAATACGTGCAGCGCAGGTGGAAGCACCGGTGGACACCGTTGTCGCACCAACGCCCAATTATCACATCTGAACCGCGGCGATGCTCCCCTGGGATCACGGATGTCTCCGGTCCTCAGTTGTCGCACGGTGGCACTCCGACCCGAGGTCGTTACGGATTTCGGGGCAGAGACTGTATTGGTTGATCAAGGCGGATGATGGCGCGGAGGTCCGGGTCGCAAGGGAGGCGTCGTGGCTTGGCTGAGTGACCGTGATTCGAAGAGCAACCGTGATGAGAACGGGAGCGCTTTGAAGCGTCTCGGCCAGGTCCTCTCTTCGAGCACCGCCCTCGAGGATGCAGACCCAGCTGAAGTTGAGGCTCGCATCAGGAACCTGTCCCACGGAACGAACCCCGACTCGCGACATCCCGACCACATCGAATCGCAATAGCCGACCGTCCATATCGGCTCAGCGTCATGCTTTGGGCGCGTCTGGCGGGTTGGCTCTCCATATCGGTGCCCACCGTTGGTGTGGCTTGTTGAGTGTTTTGCCGCCCGTCGGACGCGCCGGACCGGCCGGCGTGGCTTGATAGGAGATTGACCTCCCGGCCTGTACTGAGGCGTGCCCACCGACCGTCCTGACAACACCCCTCATATGAGAGAGGAGTCGGGATCCGTGATGGTCCTGTTAGGAACGGATGCCCACAAGCGAAGCCACACGGCGGTGGCGATCGATCAGGGTGGCGCCGAGATCGGTTCGGTGACAGTGGCGGCGACACCGGAGGGAAATATGCGGTTGGTGAAGTGGGCAGCCCGTTGGGAGCAGCGGCGGTGGGCGATCGAAGACTGCCGGGCGCTCTCTCGCCGCCTCGAGGCCGATCTGTGCCTCGCAAATACCCTGAGAACCAGGAGATGCAGGTGAGCCACGAAACAATCTATCTGTCGTTGTTCATCCAAGGCCGCGGTACCCTACGCCACGAACTGGCGCAGAGTCTGCGTACTGGACGGGCCTATCGACGACCGAAGACAAAAACGCGACCCCATCGGTAAGGACTAGATCGTTGATCCGGTGATGATCGATCAGTGAAAGGCCCGCTGTGGGGGAGGACCGGGCGGCGTCGGGCCATTTGGGAAGGCGACCTTCTCATGGGGAAGCGCCAGACCGCCATTGGCACGTTGGTCGAGCGCCACACTCGCTGGGTGATGCTCTTCGCGCTGCCAAAGGGCAACACACCGAAGCTGTTGGTGACGCCCTCGCCGAGATGGTGCAACGCCTGCCGGTGCATCTGTGGCAGTCGCTGACATGGGACCAGGGCAAAAACATGGCCCACCATGTCCAATTCAGCGTCGATACCGGAGTAGTCGAACTCTACTTCTGTGACCCAAGTCACCCTGGCAGCGAGGTTCAAATGAGAACACCAACGGGCTGCTACGCCAATACTTACCGAAAGGCACCGACATGGCAGCACTCACTCAACAAGATCTCGACGATGCAGCTCACTCTCTCAAACGGAAGGCCTCGACAAACCCTCGACTGGATGACACCCTCAGAGAAACTCGCCGAAGTGTTGCAATGACCCCTTGAGGCGGCACCGGTTATGCGCTCCCTGACTCGGGGAGCCGTGGGTTCCGATGGCGGTCTCCATCCAAGGCTGAAATCGCAGCCGATATAGGCGGGTCTGTCGTGGGGGCTGCTCAAGTGTTGATTGATTTTTTCCGATAGATGGGGCAGGGGGGAATGAATGGGCGTGTCTTCGCTGTCAGATGCTCAGGTTGAGGCGTTTCTGACTGACGCTGTACCTACCTATGTAGACGTAGCGCCGGTCGCCGAAGTATTGAGTGCTGTCAGAGCTATCGCGTGGACCGACTCCGACGTTGATTTCTCCGGTCTCTTCGCTGCTGCTGCGCGCGAGTCGAGAGTGACTCCGATCGAACGATTCGCTGACGAACACGTCGCTCTCACAAAGGATTGGCGGCCGAAGGTGATTCCACGCGTCGCGATCGCGGGCGTGGCGCTCTTGGTGTTCGTGACGGTGTCGAGCGGTTTGGCCTATGCAGCAGACGGGGCGAAGCCAGGGGATTGGATGTATGGGCTTGATCGGGCGTTTGGGGTGGTCGGGGTCGGGCGGGTGGCGGCGCTTCTGAACGTCTCGTAGAGGTCGAAGCCCTTGTTGCTGCGGGTGCCATCTCCGAGGGGCTGGCTCACGCCTCCGAGGTGTTCGAGGGTATACGGGCGAGCGATGAGGCCAACGCGGCGCTCGCTGCTGCGGTAGCACGGTTGAACGATGGAACCGATGGTGTGGATTTGCTGATCGCGGCACAGGTCGGTGGTCTGGTCGAATATCTGAAGATGGCGATGGATACCGACGAGGGGGTGGACGGGCAGTACGTGGCAGCCATGGTCCGAGAGTTCGGCGCCCCACCAATCGACGACCCAGGCCCGACAGTTGGCTCAGGGCCACCGGTCAAACCCCCAGCCCCGCCAGTTGACCCAGCGCCACCGGTCAAACTCCCAGTCGACCCAGGCCCACCGGTCAAACCCCCAGCCCCGCCAGTGGACCCAGCGCCACTGGTCAAACTCCCAGTCGACCCAGGCCCACCGGTCAAACCCCCAGCCCCGCCAGTGGACCCAGCGCCGCCAGTCGACCGCCCAAGCCCGGGCGTTCCCACGAGCTAGCCCCTGACCCGACAATATGGGTGGTTCGTTTCTGCGGCCCAGCTAGCTAAGGACCGAAACTGGCCGCCCATATTGCTGGCGATGCGCCAACTGACACCACCGGGGCGTATTACGAGATGGCATCTGACCTTCTTCGAGGCATTTGTTCAGCTCCTCCGAGAGCTGTCGATGAAACGCGGAATGTGTTACACCTCGATTTGACTCGCCCAGCTTGCCGACGGTCCTCCTCAAAGGGCCGCTTGGGATAGGGGCCAGTCGGTCTTTGGGTCGCCTTGACGGGGAGTGACCGATATCAAACGGAAATGCAGCCAGTGCGGTGCGCATACGACCATCGACGGGGTGGCGTACTGCTGGAAGTGCCGTGAGAAATTACCCATCCACACCTCGGGATCGGTGGCCAGAGGCGCTATCGCACGTGGGATCGGACAGGCTGTTGTAGGTTTCTCCCTTTTCGGAGTCGTGGCGGCCACAGTCTGGTGGGCGCTCCAGTAGCGCCCCGTTCCCCACCGCCCAAATCGGCACATATGCGCTACCCGGAGTTTGCTGTTGGATGTGGCTCACATGCCCTGGCGCGAGCAGCGTGCCGTCATCGCCCTCTTAGTTGCCACCACCGAGGTTCCGGTTCGGGGAGGAGGAATTGCTCTCGGATTTGGCTGGGGAGTTTCGGCGCTTGTCGCTTCGCGGCCGTGGCGTTGCCAGCAGGCTCGGTGGCCTCACTTTGCACGTCGGGCTCGGGACTCCACCGGGACTCCACATCCTCGAGATGGACAAGCCACGGCGAGTTCTGCGACCCGCCAGCGCGTTGACCCCGGATCGTCCCAGCATTTGCTGCCCGACGAATTGTGCTGGACGAGATCCCGACGATTGCTGCTGCCTCGGCCAGAGTCACCCACGTCGAAGCATCGAAGGCCGTCCTTCGATCGTCGAAACGGATATGGATGGCCTCGCTGGCTGGGTGCTCGGTGGGTGGACTGATCTCTACAGGCTCGGGCACAGCGTTCCTTTTCGCGAACCCCGAATCATATCTAGTCACCTCCGCGACGGAAAGTGACCACCACCAACAGCCCGCCCATATCGGCTTCAGTGTCATGCTTTGGGGACGCCTGGCGGGTTGGTTCTCCATATCGGTGCCCACTGTTGTGTGGCTTGTTGTGTGTTTTGCCACCCGTCGGGCGCGCCGGACCGGCCCACCTGGCTTGATAGGCGGTTGACCTCCCGGCCTGTACTGAGGCGTGCCCCCCGACCGGTCCTTTGGACCCCTCACGAAGGAGGAGACAGGGTCATGGTTGTATTGGGAACGGATACACACAAGCGGAGCCACACGGTGGTGGCGGTTGATGAGGCCGGCGCCGAGATCGCCTCGATGACGGTCGCAGCGACACCGGAAGGGCATCTGCGGTTGGTGAAGTGGGCGGCGAAGTGGCCGCAGCGGCGGTGGGCGATTGAGGACTGCCGGGCGCTGTCTCGTCGCCTCGAAGCCGACCTGTTAACGGTTGGTGAACTGGTGGTCAGGGTGCCACCGAAGCTGATGGCCGGCGTTCGTCGTTCGGCTCGTACCAGAGGCAAGTCCGATCCGATCGACGCGTTGGCCGTGGCCCGTGCTGCGATCAGGGAGCCGGATCTCCCAGTGGCCCAACTCGACGGGCCCTCCGTGATCTGCGGCTGCTGGTCGACTACCGAGAAAGCCTGATCAAAGACCGGACTGCAGCCCAGAACCGTCTCCGGTGAGCGGCTCCACGAACTCGAACCCGGCTACGACCCGCCACCAGGTTCACTGAACCGA
>PVMK01127869.1_pt1 | contig 33971 bp, 31 predicted proteins | sample 1853481 | NCBI WGS metagenome assembly PVMK01 (sample SAMN08533507, study PRJNA380276) | Marine sediment metagenome, whole genome shotgun sequencing project.
CACAACGAATAACCGGGCCCGTGTATACAGAGCCAGTTGCAGTACCCGTTTCAAGGTTTGCCGCCAGCACCTCCATGTCCACCTCCTTGGCGCGTCCCACATAGCCCTTGCCAAGCGCTTCCCAGTTTCCGTACTTGACCGTGTCCTTCTTGGCTTTCGCATGGGTAGCAGGGGCCATAACCAGCAGCGCTGCGACCATAAAACCAATCATCGTTAACGGAAAAGCGCTCAATGCGGAATGGACTGGAGCGCAAAAAGATCGTGTGTTCTTTCTATATCGCCTAAACATAATCTTACATTTTTCACCTTTGTACGTCACCGTGTTATCCACCTCATGGTTATCCCTAATGACAACCGGTAACTTATTAATCGGACCTAGCGCACAGGCAATCGTCCTACTTTTGAGAGAATTATCCCACCTGTGGCAACTGCGGTCAAATCGAATTACCGATCTGGAATCGTCAAAATCCATAATAATCAAACATTTGCATAATTGTTCTGATACTGGATACAGCTAAAATCAGACATACGGCAGGGGTTATCCGATAAAAGGGAATTCCAGCGATTGCAAATCAATCATTTTCCAGCATACAACAGGCAACGTCGATAAGGGAGTAAGGAGGGGTAAGCCAGGTTTAGCCGGTCCACATAACTACTAATCATGGCGCGGGCCCTGTCCCCGTGCAAACGGGGATCCCTGTCCCCGCGGAAGCGGGGATCTCATTGGGCTCCGCGGAGCTCGTGACGAGGTTCCCGCTTTCGCGGGAATGCGGAGGGGGGAGCGGGGATCTTTTTAAATCCGCGTTAGTCTTTCTGAGATCCCCGCCCCCCGATCAAGTCGGGGACAGGTTTCGCGGGGAAACCACTATCCGCACTTGCTTTCGCCGCAGTTGAGGCAGGTCATGCAGCCGTCCATCAGCACCGTGGCCTTGGTGTTGCATTTTGTGCACAGGGTGGCGCCTGCGGGGAATGTACTGTCCATGCCTTCTTCATCAACGATGCTGGTCTGGCCGTGTTTGTCTTCATACTCGCGGCGCTTCTGGTCGACCAGGGCCTGCTGGTGCTGGTCGAGGCCGGTGTCGACGATCATGCCGATCATTTTCAGGTGGGACTCGATGGCATCGCCGATCTCCGCCACCAGCGAGGGCATGAACTTGCCGCCGCGCTTGAAGTAACCGCCCTTGGGATCGAAGACGCTCTGCAGCTCGTTGACCAGGAAGGTGACATCGCCGCCCTTGCGGAACACCGCAGAGATAATCAGGGTCAGCCCTGAGATCCACTGGTAGTGATCCATGTTCTTGGAGTTGATGAATATCTCGAAGGGGCGGCGTTTCTCGTAAGGGGTCCCCGGGTTGAGCAGGATGTCGTTGATGGTAATGTAGAAAGCATGCTCGGAAACCGGGGTCTTGATCTTGTAGGTATTGCCGATCAGGGTGTCTGGGCGCACCACCTTTTCGTGCATCTGCACGATCTTGGCCTGCTCATGGACACTGGCAAGGGATTGTTCAACCGGGCCAGCCTGGTTGTCCGTAGGCGCCGCCGCCTGTTCGGGTTTGACGACCTCATAGCCGACTATCTTCTTATCAATTTTTACGCTCATATTTCTTTAACACTGAATTTTAAACAACCATGGACTGCATTTTACTACCGGTCCGGGCCACTGACTACAACATCATGCGTACAACCGATTACAGCTGCAACGGGTTTACAGTTTCATCGGTAGCGGCATGGATGTCGGCTGGATCCCCGGAATTGTTTTCTGGGCTTGATACACAACTTCGTTTTCCTGGCCAATATGCATGTTGAACTGAATCCTGCGGTTTCTTTCCTGGGATTTCGAAAGCGGTTTCTTTATGGTCTTCTTCACATTTTGCCCTTTATCATGACGATTTGTTGACGATTTTTGTGGAACGACTGAACTGATTTCCGGTTTTACAACTCTCCTGGTCTAGAATCTTCCGTAGTATCCTTCCTTAAGCGCATCAAACAGATTGGCGGCGGTGTGCATTTCACCGTCGTATTCAATTTCTTCGTTGCCCCTGACTTCGAGCACCTCTCCGTTTTCCAGGGTGAACTGGTAGGTGGTTTTCTCGAGGTCCTCGTCTTTCACCAGTACGCCCTGGAAAACTTCCGGGTTGAATCGAAAGGTGGTGCATCCCTTGAGCCCTTTTTCCCAGGCATACTGGTAAATGTCCTGGAATTTCTCGAACTCGAAATTAGTAGGCACATTGGCCGTTTTGGAAATCGAGGAATCCACCCACTTCTGCGCTGCGGCCTGGACATCGACATGCTGGGTCGGGGTGATGTCATCGGTGGTTAAAAAGTAATCCGGCAGCCGGTGCTTTTCGTCTTCGGCAAGGGGTGCCGCATCGGCATTCACCATGTGACGGTAGGCCAGCAGTTCGTAGGAATACACGTCCACTTTTTCCTTGGACTTCTTGCCTTCGCGGATGACGTTGCGGCTGTACATGTGGGCGAAGCTGGGCTCGATGCCGTTACTGACATTGTTGGCCAGGGATAGACTGATGGTGCCGGTGGGTGCGATAGAAGTATGGTGAGTATAACGGCAGCCCTTTTCGGCAATTTCGTTCTGCAGCTGTTCGGAAAACTGCTGCATGTAGCGGCTGTATTTTCCCATCAGCACGGAACCTTTCACCATGTCGCCGGGGCTGTAGCCATGGTCTTTCATTTCCGGCCGCCGAGCCAGCATTTCCGCAGTCACCGCGTATTCCTGCTGCAGCGCCGGGGCCACCCCTTTTTCCGCGGCCAGGTCGATGCCCACGCGCCAGCCCACTTCGGCCATCTCCCGGGCCACCCGCTCGGTGAACACCAGGGAATCGGCATCGCCGTATTTCATGGTCAGCATGGTCAGGGTCGAACCCAGCCCCAGGAAACCCATACCGTGACGGCGTTTGGACAGAAGTTCATCGCTCTGCTTCTGCAGCGGCAGGCCGTTGATTTCCACCACGTTATCCATCATGCGGGTGAATACGGCGACTACTTCGCGGTACATTTCCCAGTCAAATTTCGCCTCATCGGTAAACGGATTTTCGACAAACCGGGTCAGGTTGACCGAACCGAGCAGGCAGGCACCGTAGGGCGGCAGGGGCTGTTCGCCGCAGGGGTTGGTGGCACGGATATTTTCGCAGAACCAGTTATTATTCATTTCGTTGATGCGGTCCACCAGGATAAAGCCCGGCTCGGCGTAGTCATAGGTGGAATTCATGATCAGGTTCCACAACCGCTGGGCAGGCAGGGTGTTGTAAACCCGACACGCCACCTCGCCGATTTCATTAACGGTGTAGTCGTCCGTATGTGGCCAGTGGCGGTAGATGATCTCGTGCTCGCCGCCTTCAGCTTCCTGGCGGGTAGCCGGGAAAAACAGCTTCCACTCGGCCTCGTCTTTTACCGCCTCCATGAACTCGTCGGTTATCAGGCAGGAAAGGTTGAACTGGCGCAGCCGGCCATTTTCCCGCTTGGCCCGGACGAATTCGAGAATATCCGGGTGGGAAATATCGAAGGTGCCCATTTGCGCACCGCGCCGGCCGCCAGCCGATGAAACGGTGAAACACATCGAATCAAAAATATCCATAAAGGACAGCGGGCCGGAGGTGTACGCTCCGGCACCGCTGACGAAGGCGCCCTTGGGGCGCAAGGTGGAGAATTCATAACCAATCCCGCAACCTGCCTTAAGGGTAAGGCCGGCCTCGTGGACTGAACTCAAGACTCCATCCATAGAATCCGGGATGATTCCGGAAACTGTACAGTTTATGGTACTGGTTGCTGGTTTGTGTTTTCGTGCGCCGGCATTGGAAATGATCCTGCCCGCGGGGATGGCGCCGTTTTGCAGCGCCCAGATAAATTTTTCGTGCCATTGCTTGCGCTTTTCGGCGTTGTCCTCGACTTCGGACAGCGCTCTTGCGACCCGGTCGTAGGTACCGAGGATATCCGCATCCACCGGATCGCCTTTCATGGTCTTGAGACGGTACTTCTTGTCCCAGATATCCAGTGAGGCTGGCTGGAGCGCTAATTCGTCCAGGGGATTGCCAACAACCGTCACATTGTTATTACTGGCCGAATTGACCATTTTATTATTGGCTGCGTTGGCCATTTTCATTTTATTTGTATCCTCGCTCATGACCCTCACCGAGCCATTGAATCAATCACATCAATAAAAACAGTAATCCCTAGATTTTCTTATCTCCCTGCAAACAAAACTAGAAGTTTTCTCACCATCTATCGCCAAACCACTGATATGTCCGACTTTTTACATTCTAACACAAAAACTATATGTTGTGGTGAATCTTGAATGTTAAACCCTATATATGGGTTTCGTCAAAAGAAATTTTACATTCCAGTGTTTTCAAGGGTTTAAGTTCACAACCGGGCAACAACTTTTTGCAGATGCCCGAAATTGCTCTCCAACCGCCCGGGATCGGGCCCTGGAAAGCGACATTTTCAGAAATTGTCATCGATTTCCGGTCTATCCGCGACCTCTTTCCGGTGATTTTCCGGCCCCTTTTCAGACTGCAATGCAGTCTGCCATTTCCATCCCCGCACCATTTCCATCCCCGCGAAAGCGGGGATTCACGGGGACGGGCCCGCACCAAATTAATAATAATCAGATTATCTATTAAAATAGATTAGCCATTTTTCAATTCCTGGTCCGCCTTCATGAATTATTCGGGCTATTCCTTTATTATTGCCGGGTTGCATTGCAACAATCCGGAATTCACCCGGTCACCTTGAATGTCGGGCAATATAAATTCCACTGGAGACTATCAATGCAGCACCAAGCAAGGTGATGATGGAAGGCAGTTCATTCCAGAACAGGTACCCGAACAACCCTCCCCATATGAGGGCTGAGTATTCCCACGGTACCAGGATGGACACGGGGACCTGGCGATAGGCGTGGGCAAGAAGCAGGAATGAGATGCACACCGCGATGCCCGCCACCAGTAAAAGCCCGGCGTGGTTAATGGCGGGCGCAACCCAGTAGCTGCCAGCGGGGCTATACCCCTGGGGCAATACAGCAGGCACAATGAATTCCATCACCAGTACTGAGAAACCGGCAAGCACTGCATACATGATCAGGGTGTAGTGGGCGGTAATGACGCCCTGGTCGGACTCCCCGAGTATTCGGGTAACAACAATTGATCCGGCATAAAGCACCGCCGCCCCGAGTGCGAACAGGGCAATTCCCTGGTCAAGTCCCGATCCACTGGGGCCGATCATCAGCATTGCGCCGACGAAACCAAGGCTAACCGCGATCCAGTGCCTGACGCTCACACGCTCCTTCAGAATCCATGCGGATAAAGCAACGGCAATCAGGGGGGCTGAGAAAAATATTGTAACAAGATCCAAAATTGGCATGCTCTTGAGCGCGATGTAGTAACAGCTGAATGACAGGAACTGCAACGATCCACGAAGTATCTGCATTCCCTTTCGATTGGATTGGAGAAATTGACCGCGAAATAATATTGGCAACAGGCAATATAACGCCAGGAGTGCGAATACACCGCGCATAAACATCAGTTGAATGACAGAATAGTGAACGCTCAGGGTCTTCATGATTACATCCTGGGCGAGCAGCGCACCCAGCCCCACAACAACGCCGAGAATACCGGCCAGCGTAGATCGATTCACCATGGTTGACTCCCTAAAGGGCACCTCTACTAGTTGATTCAAGAACCGTTGAGTCTACGACTTCAAGTTTGGTTTAAGTCAATAGAAGATTTCGCAGCGGGGGGGATCTGTATCCATGACTCGAAACTCAGTATGACTGGTCGATTCGCTCCAGGACCGTGGAAGGCAACAGGTTGTTGAGGCAGTTGAAGTGGCCGAGGGGGCATTGCCGGCTGAAGCACGGGCTGCAGTCCAGGGCCAGGCTGAGCCGGTCACAGCGTTCGGTCAGGGGCGGGGTGAAGATGTCGCTGGAGGAGCCGTACAGCGCGATTACATGGCATCCCGTCGCTGCGGCGACGTGCATCAAGCCGGAGTCGTTGGTGACCGCATAACGGGCGCAGGCGAGCAGGTCGATAGCCTGTCCAAGGGAAGTTTCCCCGCACAGGTTGGTGCAACCCCCGCCTGCGTCGTCATTTACCTGTTCAGCAATCTCGCGGTCGCTGCCTGATCCGAAAATCCAAACCTGCCAGCCCGCGGCCAGCATCTGCCTGGCTACCTCGGCAAAATGCCGCGGGGGCCAGCGCTTGGCCGGGCCGAATTCCGCTCCGGGGCATAATGCCAGCACTGGCTTGTGCTGCTGCAGGCCGAATTGCTGCAATGCCTCGGCCTGTTGCGACTTTTTCACCTGCAGTGACGGCCGCGGCTCGCTTTCGGCCATGGCGGAATTCCGGTCAAGGCCAAGACTGACATAGCGCTGGACATTTCGCGGCATGGCGGCCTGGTCGAGCCGGCGAATGTCGTTGAGCAGGCCCCAGCGCTGTTCGCCGACGAAACCGGTACGGCGGGGAATTTTTGCCAGCCAGGGGACAAGCGCGGACTTGAACGACCCGGGCAGGACAATGGCCTGGTGGTAGCCATGCTGCCGCAGTTCCCGGGCAACCCGGCGTCGCGTTCCCAGTTGCAGGGAGCCGTGGCCAACCGGCATCGAAACGGCGACACTGACTTCGGGCATGCGCTGCAATATCGGTTCGCTCCACTGCGGCGCCAGAACATGGATTTCCGCCTCCGGAGTCCGGGATTTAATGGTCATGAACAGGCTCTGGGCCATGACCATGTCGCCTACCCAGGATGGGCCCACTACCAGGATTTTTTCAACCTGGCTGGATCTGCTGTCCCTGGCGTTCATGGGTATCTATGGGCGTGGTCTGGTTTGCACAGCACGAAGCTATCATAGCCTGGCTGTGGTGGGCATTGCTGCCAGACCGGGCAGAGTCTGGCCGTCAGTTCAATGGTTGGACTACTAGTGATGGGAGCCGGCCGGGCCTCGCAGGATAAACCGGGTTCCACAGTAGGGGCAGCTCTCTTCGCCGCTGTCTTCAATGGGCAGGTAGACCTTCGGGTGGGAATCCCACAGCCGTTTGCCCGGCATCGGGCAATGCAGGGGCAGGTCGTCTGCGGTGACCTCGACCTGCTCGCTGGCATTCGGTGTATCGGGATCCATTGCAGGGTGATCTTCGGGAATATTGCTTTGTTTATCAGACATAGGTTAACCAGCCCTCATATTCAGGAATTCGGCCATACACGGCATCAAAGAATCTGCTCTGGATTTTTTCGGTGATCGGGCCGCGGCTGCCGCTGCCTATCTGGCGGTTGTCCAGTTCGCGGATGGGTGTTACCTCTGCGGCGGTTCCGGTAAAGAATGCCTCGTCGCAAATATAGATTTCATCCCGGGTAATGCGTTTTTCTACCAGTTTCAGCCCTTCATCCTCGATAATCCTGGATACCGTATTGCGGGTTATGCCATCCAGCGCCGAAGTCAGGTCGGGAGTATAGACGACATTGTCACGAACGATAAACAGGTTCTCGCCGCTACCTTCCATGACAAATCCGCTGGTATCCAGCAGCAATGCCTCGTCGTAACCGGTGTCTATGGCTTCCTGCAGGGCCAGCATGGAGTTGATGTAATGGCCGTTGGCCTTGGCCCGGCACATACTGACATTGACATGGTGGCGGGTATAGGAGGAGACCCGGACACGGATGCCCTTCTTCATGTTTTCTTCGCCCAGGTAAGAGCCCCATTCCCAGGCTGCAACGATGAGATGGACATTGAGGTTATCGGCGCGTAATCCCATGCCCTCGGAGCCGTAGAATGCCATGGGCCTGATATAGCAGGACTCGAGATTGTTCTGCCGCACTGACTCAATCTGTGCTGCGCTGACTGTCTCCTGGTCATAGGGAATTTTCATGCCGAGGATATGGGCAGAGTGAAACAGCCGCTGGGTGTGCTCGTTGAGCCTGAATATGGCAGTGCCTTTTTCGGTCTTGTAGGCACGAACGCCTTCAAACACCCCCATGCCATAGTGCAGGGTATGGGTGAGTACATGGGTGGTTGCTTCGCGCCAGGGGACCATTACGCCGTCCTGCCAGATCACTCCATCGCGATCACTGAATGACATCTTCTATTTCTCCAAAATGATAATTTTGCTGCGGGCTGGCACGGCATTGTGCCTGGGGGCACCGCAGTTCGATTCAGGGCCGGATTTGCTGGCCGTCATCTGACCCGTATCCGAACAATGCACCTGTCACCGGGCAGCGCCCCTCACTAATTTTAGTAATTAAATCACTTTCGTGGCATTGTCAACCAAAAGTGGCTGTCCAGATGGCCGTGACGGCTTCGCGTTCCTCCTGCAGTATTGACTGTTGCACCAGTACCGGGCGGTCCAGCAGCTTGAGGTCGAGGGAGTGGCGCAGGTAAGTCCGGTAACATTGCAGCAGCCTGTTACCCTGTTCGCCATCGAGGATTCCCGCTTCGACCAGCGCATTGAGGGAATCCGATGTTGTTCTTGGTGAAATCAGCCTGCTGTTGTCGGCAGCGTGTAACAGCACCAGGTACTGGACCAGGAATTCAATGTCAACGATGCCGCCTTCATCCAGCTTGAGATCGTACAGCTGCGAGGTGGACTGGCAGTTGGCATCGATCATTTTGCGGCGCATGGTAGTGATGTCTGACTGGAGCTGGACACTTTCCCGTTTGAGACCGAGGACGGCACCTCGCATCCTTTCGAATTCCCGGACAAAATCCTCGCTGCCGACAACAGGCCGGGCCCGCACCAGTGCCTGGTGCTCCCAGGTCCAGGCGTCTTTCATCTGGTAATCGAAAAATCCGCCCAGTGACGTCACCAGGGTTCCGCTGCGGCCGCTGGGCCGCAGCCGCATATCGAGATCGTACAGAATTCCTGCCTGGGTTCGCACTGTCAGAAGATGGATGAGGCGACGACCGACCCGGCTGTAGAAGTATTCCTGCTCATGGCCGCTGCCGTTGCCTCCGCCTGTTGCCGGCAGGTAACACACCACCACGTCAAGGTCGGAATGATAACCGAGCTCGGCGCTGGCGAACTTGCCATAGGCAATGATTCCCGCGTGACCCGGCATTTCGCCGTTGTGGGATTTTACGTGCTCCACGGAATCATCGAAAACCTGCTGCAGCAGCACCTCGGCAAGTTCGGTCAGTGACCGGTGAACATCTCCGACCTCGAGCACACCGGCAACATCCGCGGCGGCGATACGCAGTACCTGGGCATGGTGAATTTCGCGTAATGCATTCAGCTGTCCCTCCTGGTCTCCTGGCTCAACCTGTGCCAGGCGCTCTTCCAGTTCTTCCGAAAGATCGCTTTTACCCCGCTCCCTGATATCCACGATCGGGTGCAGTAACTCGTCGAGAATAACCGGATGCTGGCCAATATGCCGGGATACCCAGGGGCTGGCAGCACACAGGTGCAGCAGCTGCTTCAATGCGATGGGGTTTTCGATGAGCAGGCTGAGATAGGCCGAGCGCCGGCCAATAGCTTCTATCACCAGGACAAAGGCGCGTATGGCCCGCTCGGCATCGGCATGCCGGGCAGCCTGTGCCAGGGCCAGTGGCATGAGTCGGTCTATTCGATCCCGCTCAACCCCCGAGAACGCCTGGTACAGGCGTCCCTGGCGGAACCCGCGAAGAAGCTGCGGGGTCGATGTGGTGCTGGCAAAGCCCAGTTCAACAAGGGTTTCAGCAGCCTGCTGGTCATTGATTTTACCTTCCCAGACACTCAGTAACTGTCCGCTGACCGTGCCGGACTGGCCCGCCGATTCCCCGGGCTCTTCGAGAATCGACCTGAACTGCTCGTGGATGCGCTCCCGGTGCTGGTCGAGCTGGTCCAGAAACATGTCCCAGCCCGGGTATCCCATGCTCCATGCCAGCCGCGCCCGCTCGTCGTCGCTGCCGGGCAGGGCCTGGGTCTGTCTGTCCGCCACCATCTGCAGGCGGTGCTCAACGTTACGCAGGAACCGGTACCCGTCCAGCAGCTCATCATGCACGGCTGTATCGAACACTCCGAGCCCCAACAACCCCTGCATAGCCGTATAAAGGGACTGCGTCTGCAGCATCGTGTCCCTGCCGCCGCGGATCAACTGGTGGCTCTGGACCAGGAACTCGACCTCCCGAATACCTCCAGTTCCCAGCTTGATATCCATTCGATTCGCTTCGTCGCGCAGCTCGCGCTCGATCATACCCTTCATTTCACGAATCGAATCGAAGGCACCAAAATCGAGATACTTGCGATATACAAACGGTTTGAGCATGGCCAGCAATTCCCGGCCCTCGGCCTCCGGTCCGGCGATAACCCTGGCCTTGATAAGAGCGTAGCGCTCCCAGTTACGGCCATGGGTCTGGTAGTAATGCTCCATGGCGGCAAAGGAAAGAACCAGCGGTCCGCTATCGCCGTTTGGCCTCAGCCTCAGGTCTGTCCTGAACACGAAACCGTCCCGGGTTACTGGATCCAGCGCAGTAACCAGTTTTCTGCCGAGGCGGGTAAAGTATTCCTGGTTATCCAGGATCCTGGCGTCGCTATCGGCGGATATGGTGTTGCCGGGGCAGCTGTAAGCCAGCACCAGGTCAACATCGGATGAATAATTAAGCTCGACGCCACCCAGCTTGCCCAGCCCCAGCACCACCAGGTATGCGCGTTTGCCGCTGTCATCACAGGGCGCCCCATGGCGCCCGGCAAGCCAGCGATCGTGGTGCTCCAGGGCAATGCTGATGCACGCGTCAGCCAGCGCCGACACACTTGACATGGTTTCCTCAAGGGCTGCCTGTCCGGTCAGGTCGCGCCAGCCCAGCCGCAGCATTTCCCGCATCCTCGCCTGGCGAAGCCGGCGATGCAGTTCATCCTCGTTTTCACAGGCCCCCACCGCGTCGTGGGTCCCTGACACAACAGATTCGTAGTTCTGCGCCCGGTCCAGTTCGCCGCTGGTTACCAGTTCGAACAATAACAGCGGCTTGGCAATGCAGGCACTGGCAATAAAATCGCTGGCCGCCCACACCCTGCGCAGCCCGCTACGGCCTGTGCAACTGTCAAGAACCTGCTGCCTCTGGTCTGCATCTGGCAGACGCTCCACCGATTCCCGGAACCGGGCCAGGTAACCATTCACCTTTGCATCGAGGTGGGGGGGGATTCTCTCCTCGCTGATCATGTCCGCAGCTGCGGATACACTGCATCCGCAGGAATCATGGCCGCGTTTCCCAAGCCTGCAAACTGATACAGTCGCGTTGTCCTGTTGATGATCATCATCTTGTTCGATGCCTCAGGCAGCTAAGGACGGGGACCCATCAAACAACGGCCGGATTAATCGATGATCTTTATGAGTTGGCCTGGTACAGGCTCGCCATCGGGATACATGCCGTTGAGCAACCGCAGCCTCTCTTCGGCATATTTTCCGAGACTGGTTTGTTGCGCCAGTTTGGAGAATGTGTCGCCGGATTTTGCCCTGACCAGGCTGATGCGCTGGGCCGTGGCCAGGGTCGACTTCGCCGGGCTCCAGGGCGCGGATGGACAATGTGGTATCCAGCAGGACCTGGTCGAGGCGCCCGGAGCGGGAGAATCCGAGCAGTAAAAATACCTTGTTGTCCTGGTAAGGCGTCGAGGAAACCCGGTAGCTGCGATTTCCGTATGGCGTGTTTCCTGTAGTCACGCCCGTGTATCCCCCGCCAGTAATTTTCTCGCCACTCTGCAGGCCCTGAAAATTTCGATGCAGGTACTGGGCCGGATTTTCGCTGCCTTTGAGAGTGTCGAGCCTGACTAAAATCGCGGCTTCGCCGTCGCTGCGAACCCCGACCAGCTGTTGCGGCTGGTTTTCTATACGCCAGCCCTCGGGAAACCCCAGGGTGATGTTGAGCGGCTTGTGGTAGAAACGAGTCCCGCGCACGATACCCTGGTCTTCACTGTCTCCGAAGGTGACCCCCTCCATGAGGCGAAGGAACGCTTCGGTATCTGTTACAACCGGATCGGGATTGGCAAACTGGTCCGCGGCCCGGACAACTTCCTGGAGGCGTTCATCATTCTCCGGGTGGGTCGAAAACACGCCATGGTATACCCGTGGCTGGCGCCCCTCCTCCCTGGCGCGCTGCAGCTCAAATTCCTCCTGGTTCTTGAGTATGCCCACTACATCAAGCATTTTCTGGGGGTCATAGTCCGTCCTTGCGAGGTACTCCGCTCCGAGCCGGTCCGCTTCGAGCTCGTGGGAGCGTCCATATCCCCTGACCAGGGCGCTGCCGAGCTGGTTGGATGCGTCGGCGACTGCCTGGCTTCCGGTCGCTAAGGTTGCGATCAGGCCGATCACGCCTGCCGCTGTCTGTGCGCCATGCTGGCGCACGCTGTGACGGGCGGTAACATGCCCAATCTCATGCCCCAGCACCCCGGCCAGATCCTCTTCGCTGTTCATATACGCCATGATGCCGCGGGTCACATAGACATAACCGCCCGGCAACGCAAACGCATTGACCTCGGGGGAGTCGAGCAGGGTAAACTTATAGGCGAGATGGCTGCGGTGGCTGCTGGCGGCGAGTTTCTGTCCGAGTTCTTCCACATAGGATTGCAATTCGGGATTTTCGTAGACCTTGTATTGCTTGAGCACCTGCTTGTCATTCGCTTTTCCCATGGCAATCTCCTGCTCTTCGGACATCAGCACAAAATCCGATTCCCCTGTCACCGGGTTAGTTGCACATCCGCTCAATGCAGACGCCAACAGGAGCAGGAGAAAGACACGGGTGACCTGGACAGTAGGGTGGAATTTCATATTTGCAGACCGGGAATAAACATTGCTGGCTGGCGATATAATACCTTAATTCCAGATTCCGCAAAGCGCTAAAATAGTAACGTCATGACCCAACAATCCCGGCAGATCAATGTGCGTGTCCTTGAAGGTATCGAGGATGTTGCCGCTGCACAGTGGGATGGGCTGGTGCGTAACAATTATCCTTTTCTCAAACATGGTTTCCTGGCGGCACTGGAGAAACACCAATGCGTAGGCAGGGCAGTGGGCTGGATACCCAGGCACCTGTGCTATCTGGACAATGGCCAGCTTGTGGCCGCCATGCCGCTCTATGAAAAACATAATTCCTGGGGGGAATTCGTGTTTGACCACGCCTGGGCCGACGCTTTCCAGCGCTATGGCATCGAGTACTACCCAAAGCTGGTTAACAGCATCCCGTTTACACCCGCAACCGGTCAGCGCGTCCTGCTTGCGGCAAATAACAGGCAGACTCTTGCCCGGAACCTGATCGCCGCCACTGACACACTGATGGAACAGGGCCCCTACAGCGGTGTACATTGCCTGTTTCCCGACCAGGAAGATTTCGATCTGCTCGACTCAGCGGCCAGCGTTTGCCGGGATGACTGCCAGTTTCACTGGTATAACCGCGGATATTCCAGCTTCGATGACTTTCTTGTAACGCTGAAATCACGCAAGAGAAAAAACATTCGCCAGGAACGCCGCAAGGTCGCCGCAGCCGGGATCACCATCCGCTGGATGGATGGTGCTTCGGCAAGTGACCAGGACTGGCACGACTTCACCCGGGTGTACCAGAAAATATACGATCGCAAATACGGCATGCCCGCGTTCAATCTGGGGTTCTTCCAGCAGATCGCCCTGGCCATGCCGCAATCGATACAACTCGTCCTGGCCGAAGACCCCCACGGCACGGTGGTTGCAGGAGCGCTGATGTACCGCGACGACACCACACTGTACGGTCGGCACTGGGGATGCGATCACTATGTCGACTCACTACACTTTGAATTGTGCTATTACCAGGGAATTGAATTCTGCATCCGTGAGGGGCTGGCAAGGTTTGACCCCGGAGCCCAGGGGGAACACAAGATCGCCCGCGGCTTCGAGCCGGTTCGAACACGCTCCCTTCACTGGATGGGCAATAGCCCGTTCAGTGACGCGATAAGGCAGTTTGTTGAACGCGAACAGGTGGGGGTCAAGCACTATATTGATGCAGTATTCGACCATACGCCGTACAATTCTGCCGGACAATGAAATTGCTATCAGACATTTTTGGTAGATGCGGCGCCTACCTGGACGCCCTGACCCCCAAAGAAGCCTATCGCCGAGGAGTTTACTGGGGCACGGTGGCGGTTGCGATCTTAGTGCTCGGCCTTGCCAACTACCACATCCAGTCGATTCCTGCCGGAATCCAGGCGGAAATCAGCAAGCGTCTTGAAAAACGTCCCTGGATCAACGACTACGTCATGGTTGACGGCAGGGATATATACCTGACCGGGGAGATTGAACCCGGTTCAGGAATCGAAATCGAGCTTGCTCAGATCGAACAGGTCCCCGGGGTACGCCGCGTGTTCAATATCCTGATTGAATACCCGAGACCCAGCGCGCACCTCAGGTTGCAGCGCCGCGGCGATGAACTGGTCGCAAGCGGCCGTCTCAGCGGCGAAATCCTGGAACGGGTAATGACATACATTGAGTCCGGATTTCCGCGGCTCAAGATTATAGACCGCATCAGCATTGATGACAGGGTTGGTCGACCCTTGTGGATAGAAGGCTTCGGGCAGAGCCTGCAGGCCCTCAGACCAGTCAGCTCATTCGAGCTCAATGGCTGGAGAGACCAGATCGAGCTGACCGGAACCACTGCGGATCTGCACACCGGAACTTCGGTGGGATACTCGATACCGGCTTCGCTGGTAGAGCAGGTCGACGTAGTCAACCTTCTCCATCCCGAGACTGCCAGCAACTATCCTGAAATCGCTATCATTATGGACTGGAGCGGGTCCGAAGTTTCAGGTACCGTGCCGTCACCGCAACACAGGCTTGAGCTGCTCGAAGCAGTGAGCGAGGCGTTCGCTGTCGATAACCTTCGAAGCGATATCAAAGTCGACAGCAGCCTGGAAAAAAGCACCCACCTGACCCTGTTGATGTCCCTGCTTTCGACCCTGAACCAGGTCCAGGATTTGAGACTGGAAAGTACCGGAAAAGGTTATATTGTGTGGGGCCGGGTGGACAATCCGGTCCAGCTTGGCCGCTTCCTGGCGGCCAGGAACCAGCTCGGACTGGGGTCCGTATTGCACAACCGCATCGCAGTTTCGCGTCCTGAAAGAGGCGCATCGGTGGCCCTGTTCAGCGACCGGCGCCGGGTTATCGTTAACGGCATTCTGCCAACCATGAAATCAAAGCAGCAGCTGTTCGGGGAAATCATCGACATTCTGCCGGTAGTTGAAGTGATCGACCTGGTCAGCATCGAACCCAATGTCGCACACAGCGAATGGCTGTCGCGCTGGCCCCACCTGTTATCCGGTTTGCCCGCAGGGGTGATCGGGATTACTATTGATGAGCACAACCTGCTGCTTACCGGAACAGTGAACAGCCAGGCCCAGCTGGCAGAAGTCGATACCCGGATCGGCAGGCTATTTCCCGATTCCAATAATATTAACTGGTTAACTACAACGGACTGAATTCCCGCCATGGCTTACCTTTTTTTTGAAATACTCGGGTCCCTTGTCGTCGTCGCCATTGCCGCATTCGCGCTTGGATGGTACCTGCGCGACCTCAGGGAAAAAGCGCGCAGCCGTTTTGATTCGGACCTGGACTCCGACCTCGACACTGATCCCGACCCTGATCAGGAACCTGGCCCCGACCCCGATTCGGGACTCGGCCCCGGCTCCGACCGGGGCTGATCAATTTTGCCCTGTAATGCTGCGATTACCAGCTGTAGCGTTATTGGCAACCGGAATTCGCTGAAAAAAAATGATTGCTACTCTTAAGCTCAAGCTTGGCACATGGCTGGCCGGCTACCTGAGCCGTCCGATTCCGGGATACCAACCATTTTCCACCTACGAAATCCCGGTTCTCGAAAAAATTCTCCAGCCCGGGGATATCCTGCTGGTTGAAGGCAACACGCGAATCAGTACGGCGATCAAGTACCTTACCCAGTCGACCTGGTCCCACGCCGCGTTTTACGCCGGATCGGCGATCCAGCAGACCAGCCCCCAGGGCGAAGCCTGTCCCCTGGTTGAAGCCGAGCTGAGTACCGGTGTCATTGCATCACCGCTATCGAAGTACAGGAATTTCAATGTGCGGATTTGCCGGCCGGTTAACCTTGATGAACCCGATCGGCGTAAAGCTATCCAGTTCATGGTGGATCGGATCGGCCTGAGCTATGACCTCAAGCATATTTTTGACCTGCTGCGTTACTTCCTGCCAACGCCGCCGGTCCCGGTCAAATGGCGGCGCCGGATGATCGCACTGGGCAGCGGTGATCCGTCCCGTGCAATCTGTTCGAGCCTGATCGCCGAATCCTTCCAGTCAATCGGTTACCCGATCCTGCCTAAAATTGAAAAGCATACCGAGGTGGCAAGATATCACTATAGCGAAAAGCTGCTTTATCACATCCGTCACCACAGCCTGTTTACGCCCAGGGATTTTGACGTATCGCCATTTTTCAGCATTATCAAACCGACTATAGAACAAGGTTTTGACTACCGCTCCATAGAATTTCACAAATGAAAGTCGACCCGGGGACCGGGCAGCATAGTCAGCCGACGATGATCCGGGCCTGTTGTTCCTGGCCCAGCAGGTCCTTTTCGTAGGTTTCAAAAGAGGGCCACTCGGTATCCTTGAGAAACAGGTCCGCGAAATCGTGGAGATTCTGCGGCCGTTTGGTAATATCCATTTCCAGCGCCCACCTGATTGCATCAATCACAGACTGGGTGATCCGTTTTTCTGCACCACGCAGTTTCAACTCGCGGTTTTTCTCCTCCCGTTTCAGCGATGTGGGAGGCGGGCGGCCGGTTATGCAGGCATAAATGGTTGCCCCCAGGGCATATATATCGGAACCCGGTCCGAGCTGCTGCTTGTGATGCTGTTCCGGAGGTGCAAAACCCGGGGTCAGTGTCTGGAAACTGGTAAACCGCTCTTTCTTGTCCATGACCTTGGACGCACCGAAGTCCAGCAGCAGCGGCCCGCCATCAGTGCGCAGGAAAATATTTGCCGGCTTAATATCAAGATGCAACAGCTTGTTCTTGTGCAGCGCATTGATGCCGGACATGATGGGCGGGATCGCTTTTTGCACAAAAGCCTGGTCAAGATCGCCCTGGCAGCGCTTTATAAACCAGCGTAAATCCTTGCCCGCCTCAAGCCTGGAAACCATGTAGGCGGTATTGTTGGACCGAAATACGTTGGTGATATTGATGACATTGGGGTGGTTGATCTGGGACAGGGAGTGAGCCTCTGCAAAAAACTGCTGCATGCCTACCTGGAATGCACGGGTCTTTTTTTCGCTGACAGGTTCGATCTCTTCATTGGCCTTGCGCCTGGACAGCTGGTTCGGAAAATATTCCTTCAATACTACACTCTGGCTTTCCCTGGTGTCGAAACACCGGTATACAATACTGAATCCGCCACCGCCGATAACGCCCTCGACCAGGTACTGGTCCACGGTTGTGCCTGATCTGAGCGGCAACCGCTTTACGACAGCGCCTTCGCCGCCCCTACCAGACGCCTTGCCGCTTCGCTTTTGAATTCGTTTTTTATTGAATATTCCCATAGAACCAATTCATTACATGGGCTCAATTCGCCTGCATGAATATTCCCTGATACGGGATGGTGAAAACGATCTGATGGCATCGCACACGCCAATCAGCGTTTTTCACGGACGAGAGATTTTTTGTACTTGATGCTTATTAGCCCCCCATGCTGCATACAAACAAACTACGACCGCTAAGTATTCGGTAAAATCTGATTTTTTTCAAGGTTTTCCCGCCTATTTGGGCAATTTTTCTTTGATAGCAATTGCAGCCTGTTGGCGGGATGAATACAATCGGTACCCCCTGAAATACCGCCTGTTTCATGACTCGGGCGGTGAAATAACCCGATGCAAGCCGCCAGGCACCCAAATTATGATAATCAGCATGACCGCATTCGCCCGTACCGAAACGGCAATTGAAGATTGCCAGCTGGTGTGGGAGATCCGCAGCGTCAATCACCGCTATCTGGACATCAACCTCAGGTTGCCAGATGAGTTTCGTCAACTGGACTCCAAATGCCGCAAGGCTATTACCGCATTCCTGAATCGTGGCAGGATCGATGCCACCCTGAAGTTTGAAAAATCACCAGGCTCAAGTACCGCAGGTATTGATCTTGACGCGGTAAAAGCACTGGCAGCGATGATCGCACAGATCGAACAGGTGCACCCCGGCTTGCAGCCCGCTCGCAGTACGGATATCCTGCGCTGGCCCGGTGTTATTCTCGACAGCGACATCGAAACAGAAAACTTGCTTGAACACTGCACTGCCTCCCTCAAGCAAACCCTGCAGCAGCTGGTTGATGACCGAAAACGCGAAGGCGAACGGCTGGGGGAACTAATCGAAGAGAAAATCCGGGCATGCCAGGAAATCAGGTCGGAACTGGCTTCGAACATCCCTGAAATACAGCGCCAGATCCAGGAAAAATGGAATCGAAAGATCGATGACATTTCGGCCAGCATGGATCCAGAACGCGTTGCCCAGGAAATCGCCATCATTCTCACCCGCAGCGATGTAGTGGAAGAGCTTGACCGGCTTGAAACCCATCTCGATGAAACACTGTCACTGCTGAATTCCGACAAACCGGTCGGCCGCAGGATGGATTTCCTCATGCAGGAACTCAATCGCGAAGCCAACACGCTGGGGTCAAAGTCCATCGATGAGCGTATGACCAATGCTTCCATCGAACTCAAGGTTTTGATCGACCAGGTTCGCGAGCAGGTCCAGAACATAGAATAAAGGCTTGCCCGGGCCTTTAAATTCACAATCATGGATACCATATCATCACAGGGAATACTGGTTCTTTCGGCGCCCTCCGGCGGGGGGAAAACGAGCCTTGCCCGCGCCCTGGTGGCGCAGCGCGATGATGTCGAAATTACCGTTTCGCACACAACCCGTGGGCAGCGTCCCGGTGAGCAGGACGGGGTTCACTATTACTTCGTTGACAGGCCCGGGTTCGAGGCAATGATCGAAGATGGTGCGTTTATTGAATATGCTACGGTATTTGGCAACTATTACGGGACCTCTGTAGAGGCTATAGAAACACTGATTTTAGATGGCAAGCATGCTATTCTGGACATCGACTGGCAGGGTGCCCGCAATGTGCGAAAAAGATACCCGGCCGCGGTTTCTGTGTTCGTCATGCCGCCATCGGTTGCGGCCCTGGAACAGCGCCTGAGACAGCGCAGGCAGGATAGCGAAGACGTGATAGAGCGCAGGATGCAGGAGGCGGCAACCGAAATGAGCCACCGCGACGAGTTTGATGTAATCATTATCAATGATGATTTTGATAACGCCCTTGCTCAACTTGGGCAGGTCCTCGATGACCTCGGGTGTGCAGCACATGTTGAACAAAAAGACTGAATTTTAATTATTTTGAGGTTTTAAAGAATGGCACGAATTACCGTTACAGATTGTCTGGAACATGTTGATAACCGGTTCCAGCTGGTCCTGGTTGCTACCAAGCGGGCCAGGCAGCTGATCCTGGGCTCCGAACCCCTGGTGGAACCAGACAATGACAAGCCCACAGTAATTGCACTGCGGGAAATTGCCGAAGGGCTGGTTGGCCCTTCAATTCTCGATGAAGAAGTCACCCTGCCTGGCCTGGATTTTGGCAATGATGGCGATGACGGTGAAATGATTGAAATGGACGATGCCGCAGTCGAGGAAGCGATCAGATTAGCGATGCTCGAGGATTCCGATGGCGACCAGGCTAGCCCTGGCGCAGAGGTGGAAAAAAAACCTGAGTGACCTGCTGGGCGCGCAGGCTGATGCCTCGCTCCCGGACAATGACACCCTGGTCAGCGAGCTCAGCGGGACGCTCGAAAGCTACCTTGATGAAGACGCTATATTTGATATATATAGCGCAACCATTTATGGCGCAGAGGCCCACCGGGGCCAGAAACGTAAAAGCGGCGAAGACTACATCTATCACCCCATCGCCGTAGCCCGGGTTCTGGGGGAAATGCGCATGGATAGCCGCACCATCATCGCGGCTATCCTCCACGACGTCGTCGAAGACACAGAAATCACCCTGGAAGAGCTGGCTAAACATTTCGGTGAGGATGTCGCCATCCTCGTGGACGGCGTCAGCAAGGTCAGCCAGCTTGAGCTGGAATCCCGGGAACATGCCGAAGCGGCGTCATTCAGAAAAATGTTCATGGCTATGGCCAAGGACATTCGTGTAATCATTATCAAGCTTGCCGACCGTCTGCATAACATGCATACGCTTGATTCCCTGGATGACGAACGCAAGCGCCGAATCGCACGCCAGACCCTTGAAATCTATGCCCCCATGGCGAACCGGCTCGGCATGAGGGAAGTGGCCCAGAGACTCGAAGATCTCAGCCTCCTTGCCCTGTATCCCAAGCGATACGAGGCAATAGAGAAAAGAATCAAGGCGTCCAGGCGCGGCAGGAAGCCCGTTGTCGGTGAAGTGTGCAAGAAATTCAGCGAAAAGCTGGAACTGAATGGAATACCGGCAGAGGTCCATGGACGGGAAAAAAACGTCTATAACATCTACCGCAAGATGCGGCGCAAGAAATTGCTGTTACGCGATGTAAAGGATATTAACGCCATACGGGTAATCACGGACAATCGACAGAGCTGTTACCACGCGCTGGGCGTGATTCACCAGCTTTACAAGCCCCGGCCTGAAAGCTTCAAGGACTATATTGCCATACCCAAGGTAAATGGCTACCAGTCGCTGCATACGGTAGTTGTCGGCCCGTTCGGCCAGGCTGTCGAAGTACAGATTCGCAGCAAGTCCATGCATCGCACCGCAGAAAAGGGCGTGGCATCTCACTGGCTGTACAAGACCGACACCACCGGCGAACACGCGCCCCAGCAACTGGCCCAGCAGTGGCTTGACAGCTTCCTCGAATCCCAGCAAATGTCTTCGGATTCCGGTGAATACCTGGAGCATCTCAAGGCCGATCTGTTTCCCGACGAAGTCTATGTTTTTACCCCCAAGGGAGATATCAAGCGTCTGCCGAGAGGCGCAACTGCGCTGGACTTTGCCTATTCTGTACATTCAGGTGTTGGCGACCGCTGTATTGGCGCCACCGTCAACGAGACCAGCGTACCCCTGCACCAAAAGCTGTCCAACGGCGATCATGTTGAAATCAAGACCTCGCGAAAAGCACGGCCACTGCCCTCGTGGCTGGACTACGCGGTAAGTTCCAAGGCCCGGACATCGATCAGGCATTATCTCAATCAGCAGGAGGGCAGGGAATCACTACGGCTCGGCAGAAAGCTGCTACGCACCGCACTCAGCAACCATGGCTATCGCCGGGTCCGAATTCCCAGCGCACACAAGGTGAACCTGCTCAAACACCTTAATCTTGATGACTGGGAGGCACTAATGAGGGACATCGGATTCGGCAAGCGGCTTCCTGCCCTGGTAGCAAAGCAGCTCATTGCGGAATCCTCGACCCGACCCGACGCCCCGGATCATAATCGTTCAGTGCTGACCATCGAGGGCACCGAAAGACTGCTGATTACCTACGCAAATTGCTGCCACCCCATTCCCGGGGACAATATAATCGGCACCACTACCAGCGGCCGGGGACTGGTTGTCCATCGATCAAACTGTGCAAATATCAAGGCCCTCCTTCGTCATGCCGATAATTATTTTCACCTCAACTGGTCTGAAGATACCCGGGGCAATTTCCAGGTGCAGCTGCATGTGGTTACCCGGAACCAGCCAGGGGTGCTCGCTACAGTCAGCAATATCATTGCCGAACACGATTCGAACATCAACAACGTGTCCGTGGAACTGCATCACCGGGATTATTCGGAAATGACCTTTATCGTTGAAGTCACCCACCGTGATCATCTCGCCAACATCATCCGCAAGATCCATGCCGAGCCCAAAGTAGCAAGGGTTGCAAGACAGTAGATAGTGAAGATGAACCGTATTCTCTTTATCTGCATGGGCAATATCTGCCGCTCTCCAACCGCAGAGGGGGTGTTCCGGCAACAGGTGGAAATGCTCGGGCTTTCGGAACACTTTGAAATTGACTCTGCCGGGACCGGAGGCTGGCATGTCGGTTCAGCGCCGGATTCCCGGGCCCAGGAGGCTGCCAGGGAACGAAATATTGATCTTTCCGGGCTGCGGGCGCGGCAGGTGGAATTGCGTGACCTTGAATACTATGACCTGGTCATTGCCATGGACAGGGATAACCGGGAGCAGCTGATGGGCATGGCCGGTGACCGGCACCGCCACAAGGTCAAGTTGCTGCTGGAATACAGCGACAACCCCGGGGATATGGAAGTGCCCGACCCCTATTACGGCGGAGAACACGGCTTCGACCTGGTCCTCGACCTGATCGAAGAAGCCTGCGACCAGCTCCTGGACAGCCTCAGGGCGCATTGATGAGCGCCGGCTATACTCTGGAAATCGATATTTCCAGCCAGTCCCTGGAGGTGCGGGACGTAGCCGGTGAACGGATTTCAGGGTATCCGGTTTCTTCGGCAAAAAACGGAGCGGGCGAAATTGTTGACAGCGGCTGTACCCCCACCGGGAAACATATTGTGCGAGCAAAAATCGGTGCGGGCGAGCCGGTTAACACGGTTTTCAGGGGTCGCCGGCCCACCGGGGAAATCTACCAGGCCGGGATGCGTGATGACCAACCGGGGCGAGACTGGATTCTGACCCGTATCCTGTGGCTGAGCGGCACAGAGCCCGGGATAAACCGTCTCGGTAACGTTGACACGATGCAACGATTTATTTATATCCACGGCACCCCGGATGAGGTGGAACTGGGTCGGCCTGGCTCCCATGGCTGTATACGCATGCGCAATGGCGACGTGCTGGAATTGTTCGAGATGATTGCCGTCGGTACCCGGGTAATGATCCATGCCTGAATCCGGTGCCGGAAAATCACAGCCCCTCGGTCCTCTCATGGTGGACGTGGAGGGTACCAGCCTCACCCCGCAAGACATAGCTTTACTGGAGCAGCCCGCAGCAGGTGCGGTTATCCTGTTCAGTCGAAACCACCAATCACGGCAACAGGTCAGCGACCTGGTTGCGGATATCAAGGCACGGCGAACGCCATCACTGCTGGTGGCGGTGGACCAGGAAGGCGGGCGGGTGCAACGTTTCCGGGACGGATTTACCATCCTTCCCCCGGCCCGGGCCTATGGCCGCGCCTATGATGAGAGCCCCGAGAAGGGAGAACGAATTGCCGAGGCTGCCGGCACACTGATGGCAGCAGAAATCCTGCGCACAGGGGTCGATGTCAGCTTTGCACCGGTACTGGACATTGCCAACCCAGGGAGCAAGGTGATCGGCGAGCGCGGCTTTCACTCTGACCCCGAAATCATATCGATACTTGCCGGCGCTTTTATCCGCGGCATGAATTCCGCGGGCATGTCCGCAACCGGCAAACATTTCCCGGGCCATGGCGGGGTAACTGGAGATTCCCACGATCACATGCCCATTGATGACCGCACGCTGGATCAGATCACAGGCTGCGATTTGCTCCCCTATACCCGCCTTGTGAACCAGCTTGGCGGTATCATGACCGCCCATGTCGCATTTCCTCAAATAGACAGCGCGGCGCCCACATTTTCCCGGTTCTGGCTCAACCAGGTTCTCAGAAAACAACTGGGATTCAAGGGGCTGGTGTTGAGCGATGACCTCAGCATGAAGGGGGCCCATACGGCAGGAAACCCCTTGCAAAGAACCCGGCAGGCACTGCAGGCCGGCTGCGACATGGCGCTGATCTGCAACGATCCCCATAGCGCCATGGAGGTTGTTTGCCAGCTCGGGAGCTCGGTTTCCGTGGATTCTAAAAAGCTGGATGCGATGCGTGGCGTGCCCGGCCCGGGGATAGACTGCGACGAACTGAAAGAAATACTTGGCGACTGCAAGTAGGCATGGAATGGTGCCTGGAGTTTTTATTCCGGGTTGAACATGTGTGACCGGAACCAGGCCAGCATCTCGGCCCGGCTTTTATCCGCCGCCGCTTCGTTTCCACCCACCTTGAACCCGACATAGATCTGTAAGGGTATTGGCAGATCAAAGCTGTGGTGTGCTCCATCATAGACGATCACTTTAAAGGACGCGCCCTTGATCTGATCACTCACCTCCACGCAGCGCGCCGGACTCACCCATTCATCCTCGGCGGCCCCAAGCACCAGTAACGGCACCTGGATTTTAAGCTTCAGTGCACCGCACCAGGGATAGTAGGCGACCATGGCACGAAAGTTCCTTTTTTCCGTATAGTCGCCTGCAATAAGGCCGGTGGTAAGCCCCAGCGCCACGCTGCCGCCGTTGCTCTGACCCATCATGAAAATGTTGTCAGGATCGATTTTCGGGTTAGCCTGGAGAAACCTCAGGGTATTGAGGGCAATATACTGGCGATAGTTGCGCGCCTTGCCGAGCTCAATGAGCGATTCGCAGACCATACCTCCGTTTTTACCCCGGGCAGTGAAACTGTCCAGGATGACCGTGGCAAACCCATTGTCGTTGAGGAAACGGGCATGCTGGTCCATTCCCGCACGAACCCCGGGGGACAGGCCCCCGCAGCCATGCATCAGCACGACAGCTGGAAATGGCCCGCTGCCTTCGGGCACAGCAATGTCACCGCTAACCGTTGCCTCAAAGGGATAGCGGATTGGCGACCCAATCTCATCAGCGTTGGCCGGACCCGCAAACAGCGTCAGTGCGACAATCCAGTTTAGCCACCCCGGAACCTGGACAGGTGGCGTGATCAAGTACTGCGGGGCAAGCTGATCCACCTGGTCAAGCCGGCTGCCGAATTTCCATAACCTGCAGCGAATCAACGGACCAGGGCAGCCGCGGCTACGACCAGGCCCCGAGCGCCTTCAGGACCTTTTTCTGGAAATCGTGGACCGCGTGTTCGCTGAAGTAACTGCGCCCCTGATTGGCAATAAACCGTCCCTGGTTATAGCCATCGCTGTGCAAGCCTTTCTGGACTGTTTCGCATAGTGGAATATCTTCATCGCGGACCTGGTCGACAAAATCGATGACTTCCTGCTGCTCTGGTGTCGGTATCTCGGATCCGAAATACCATTCACACACCTGGATGGTTTTTTCCGGGCCGTCCGGCAGGTGGTGGAATACATTGAGGTAACCACCGGGATAAATCTCGAGGACAAAGTTCGGCCACAGCAGCCAGCTGCCGAATTCCCTTTGCCCCGTCCGGCTCCCGAATGACCTGGCATAGGCCGTATCCTTTCCCACGCCGCCGCTGGCATGGCTGTGAAACTTGTCATGCACCGTGATCTGGTAGGACTCCATGTCCAGTGACCCATTGGCCAGCCCCGGGTGCTGGTTGGGACAGTGGTAACACTCGGAGTAATTCTCTACTGAGTTTTTCCAGTTCGCCGCTATGGGTATCTCGCGGTAGGTCGCGCGCTTAAGATTATCGACATCCGGGCTCATTTCGCGGATTTCCCATTCCAGTTCTTCAAGTCCGTCCAGCAGTGGTCCTGCATCGGGATTCAGTGTGATGAAAACAAAGCCGCACAAAATCTCGGCGCGTACCGTACTGAGGCAAATTTCGCTGATCTCAAATCCCTCGACCTGGTCACTGTGGCGGGCGAATTTCAGCTCCCCGGAGAGGTCGTAGGTCCAGTTGTGATAGGGGCAGACGATGGTCGACCCGGTCTTTCCCGAACCCTCAAGCAGGCGGTGGGCACGGTGCTGGCAGACATTGTGATGGGCGCAAACTTTTCCGGACTGGTCCCGAATCACGATAACGCTCTGGTCACCGAGGTCGCGAACCGCGTAGTCGCCGGGTTCCTGCAAGCTGCTTGAATGGCACACGTACTGCCAGCTGTTGCTGAAAATGTCCCGAAGCTCCCTGGCATAGACCTCCGGATCATAGTAGTAAACCCCCGGCAGGGTATAGGACTGGCCGGGGTCGTCGTGGAAGCGACCAATATCAGGAAGCTGTTTCGCGCTGGTGTCTGTTGCCCTGTTCATGGAATCTCGGGAATCATGCCGTTATAAAAATTATACGCCCGGCAGTTACCGTAAATCCATCAATTTTCGACAACGAGCCGGTAACAGGGATTAGCTGGTTAGATGGCTGTTGTTTGCATCCCATGCCCGCCCGGGGTTGATGCGCTGGGCCTGTCTGTCGGTGAATATACCAACCATCGCGGCGGGCACGTCCCTGCTCAGCTTCGGCGTCTTTCGATTCAGTTTACTTCTGAACCCGTCACCGCAGGTTGTACCCATGGCTTTCTCAACATATTGTCCGGTCACTAATCGATCAGGTAGCTGGCGATTGCGTCCTGATTAAATGTGAAGCCGATTCCGGGGCGATCCGGTACCGCGATATAGCCGTCACTGATCTCCATCTGTTCGTTGAACAGCGGCGAACACCACGGCATATGCTCCACTGAAATGCAGTTCACCTCCGAGGCGGCAATGCAGATGCTCTGCTCGGTGAAGATATGGGAAGAAACCGGCACATGATAAACCGAGGCAATGGCGGCAGTGCGGCGAAACTCGCTCAAGCCTCCGATACGCTGCAGGTCAGGCATCAGCACATCTACCGCACCGGCTTGCAGCATGGCGTGCATGCCATAGCGCGTGTATTCAGTTTCACCGGAGGCAATGGGCGTGCCCAGGGCCATTCGCACTTCGGCATGGCCTTGCAGGTCGAGGTAGGATACCGGTTCCTCGAACCAGCCAAGATCAAATTCTTCCAGGGCTCGCCCCAGGCGGATGGCCTGCTTCACGCTGAGGCCCTGGTTGGCATCACCCATGAGCTCGATATCCGGGCCAATTGTCTGGCGCACCGCCCGCACCCGTTCCACATCTTCGGAGATACCGGGGGCTGCCGAGACGGATTTTCATGGCGCGGAACCCTGACTCCACGAATTTCGCTGCTTCTTCCACCAACTCGTCGATGCTGGCGGAAAGCCAAAGTCCGCCGCTGGCATAGGTCCATACCCGCTCCCGGCAGGCACCGAACAGGCGATGCAGGGGTTCACCAGCAGCTTTGCCGACCAGGTCCCAGCAGGCGGTGTCGATGGCACTCAATGCGGCGATGGAATAACCCTTGTGTCCTACCGGATTCATTTCCCGCCACATGCTATCGAAAATCGCACTGACATTGTGGGGATCCTGGCCTTCGACATGATGGGAGAAACCCCGCACCACTTCGTGCAAGGCCCCCAGCCTAAGGCCGTTCAGTGTCAATACATAACTTTCCCCGGTAATACCCTGGTCGGTTTCGAGCTCCAGCAGGACACAGCCGACACTGCGCATGTCATGGATGGCTGTCCTGATCGGCCGGTCCAGTGGCACTTCCACCAGGGTGGTTTTAAATCCGGTGACTTTCATCAGTTGCGATACCCGGGGTCGTGGCGGTCGGCCCGCCGTTTCAATGCCGGCCATTCATACTTGCCGGGAGCAAAGGCTTCATACTGTTTCGACGACATGGCCCACAGCTCAGGCGTGGCCGGCTCCAGCTCCAGCCCGGAGGCCTGGGCCTGCAGCGCCACCTCGCACATGCGAATGGCGTAGTACATGTTCATGAATGCCTCGCCGGCACTGGCCCCCACGGTGAGGAAACCGTGGTTACGCATCACCAGCACTTTGTTATCACCGAGATTTTCGGCAATTCGAAATCGTTCATCGAGGTCTACGGACAGCCCTTCCCATTGGTGATAGCCGATCTTGCCGTAGAGCATGGCCGAATCCTGGACCCACAACGGGATGCCATCCCGGAACGCCGTGGCTGCCAGGGCGCTGGGGGGATGGGCGTGAAACACATACAGATTTTTCGGGTGATGAAGGTGAATGGCGCTGTGGATGACAAATCCTGCGGTGTTCACATCGGTTGGCCCTTCCAGTACGTTGCCGTGCTGGTCCACCTTGATCAGGTTGGAAGCCGTGATCTCCTCGTACAGCAGGCCGAAGCGATGCATCAGGAAAGTATGATCTGTGCCGGGAACCCGGGCGGTAATATGGTTCCAGATGGTATCGTCCCAGCCCATGATGTGGGTCAGCCGGAACATCGCCGCCAGGTCAACCCGCACCTCCCATTCTGCTTCGCTGACCTGCGCTGCACCCTGCACGCCCTGGACATCTCCCGTATTCACTTCTTTGCTCATTACTTTTGCCTCTGTATCCAATATCATTAGTATGGTCGGTAGAATGGTTACGCGGACCCGATGTCCCGCAGCCAGGTCTGGTTGTCTTCTTCCAGCAGCCGCACTGCCTTGAGGTGGTTGGCATCAAAACCGTACTGTTCAACTGCCCTGGAGTAGGTTTGGGTGGTGAGGTCGCACATCGGCAATGTGATGCCCAGGCTGGCGGCCATTTCCTCGGCCAGTCTCATATCCTTGAGGGCCAGTCCCAGGGTAAATGAAGGGTCGTAATCGCCGGCCAGGATTGGCGGCCCATAATGGTCGGCGACGTAACTGCTGGCAGTACTGTTCTGGATGATGTCCAGCATTTTCGCCGGCTCGACCCCGCCTTTTACGCCCAGCATCAGGGCTTCGGACAGGGCCAGGGAATGCAGGTAACAGAGCACGACCTGGGAAATCTTTGCCGAGTAGCCCGCACCAGTGACACCGAGATAAGTGATATTGCTTCCAATCACTTCCAGCACCAACAGGAATTTTTCAAAACTCGGCCTGTGACCGCCGACCAGGATGGTCAGGGTGCCCGCAGCCGCGCCTTTGTCTCCTCCGGATACCGGGCAATCGAGAAACTCGATGCCCTGCTGTGCTGCCTCCTTTTCAATCCGCCCGCATACCTCAAGGTTATTGGTACTGAGATCAATCCAGGCAGCACCGGGCTGGATACTGGCGAACAGGCCGTCATCTTCGAATGCCACCGCGTCCACCTCTTTCGGCCCGGGCAATGAAGTCATGACCAGGTCCGCACCCGTTACCGCCCCGGCAATAGACTGCGCCGTGATCACACCGTGTTCGGCAAGGCGGTCCACTTTCCCGACATCGATATCGAATGCAACTACATCGTAGGCACCGGACCTGGCCAGGTTTGCGCACATGGGGCCGCCCATGACGCCAATGCCGAGAAAAGCGATTTTCAATGGATCAGGATTCATTCCACCAGGTTCCGGTAGTGACCAGGAAGGGGATTGTATCCTTTTGGTGTTAATCAAGTATAATTAATATTATTTGATTGTTATATCGAAATAATTGATTTAACCAGGATGATACGAACCAGCAAATACTTGTGAACATCGAAAACATGCGTGCCTTCCTGGAAATTGCTTCCAGCGGCAGTTTCCAGCAGGCCGCGGAAAGGCTGCATATTACCCAATCGGCGATCAGCGCCCGCATCAAGAACCTCGAGCAACGGCTCAACCGCCAGTTGTATCTGCGCAAGCGCAGCGGTGTGGAGCTGACCAATGCCGGCCAGCGTTTTCTCCGCCATGCGCAGTACTGTGTGCAGTCCTGGGAACGGGCCCAGCAGGAAATCGCCCTGCCGGTGGAAATCGACAACCTGATCAGCCTCGGCGTGCACCTGTATTACTGGGACCGGGTTACCACCCCGTGGACCCGCTGGATGGAAATCCACGCGCCCCGTTTTGCCACCCGCATTGTTTCAGAGTTCTCGGACAAGTTATTGAGTCAGCTGCGCGACGGCATGCTGGACCTGGCCCTGGTTTACCAGGTCCGGCAGCGTGCCACTTTGCCATCGAGGATTCCGCGAGGAGCGCCTGGTGCTGGTGTCCCACAACCACGGTCCCTCAACACCGGATGGACGCCGGGCGATATCATGGTGGACCGGGGAGACCAGTTCATGGCCGAGCACGCCGCCGCATTTCCCGATTCCCCCAGCCCCGGCTCGTCGTCGGCTCCGAGGCAGTTGCCCTGGCCCATGTCCTGCGGCACGGCGGCTCCGGGTATTTTCCGAATCCGATGTCGCCTCCAGGATTGATAGCGGGGAACTCAGCGTGGTTGAGGATGCCCCGGTATTTCAACGACGCAGCTACCTGGTGTATCGCAAGGATGCAGCAGTCCAGGATTCCATAGACATTGCCATCCGTGGATTGCGTGAAGTACTGGCCCTGGGGTCTGTGGGTGATAGATAACGCTAAACGAAATCGCTATTTTGCCAGGGGCTGGTGCCGTTTCGAGCACGATCCTGCATTGCTTGAGTGGACAATCCGTGCGCTACCCCATGCCAGAGCGGCAGTTGTGGCGAAGGAGAACGCACGGTGGCTGCGCTGCGGCGGCACCTGGTTCGTCGGCGTCAATGCCCTGCCCAACGACGCCGCAGGCGCAGTGGGGGATTCCGGCCCCCTGGCCGGTTCGGCCGTGGACTTTATTCGAGCTGCCGTTGAAGTGGACAACTTCGCCTGGGATGCGGCCCAGGTCTCGGTTTGCTATCCGGGCTATCCGCAACCCTCAGAGAATGAATCCCCCACAGCCTACCGCTTCCGCCTTGAAAAAGACGCCGCCCACGTTGACGGGCTGCTGCCGGTGGGGCCACAGCGGCGGCGCCACCTGCAGGAACACCACGGCTTTGTTCTCGGCATCCCGCTGGTGGAATTCAGCGCCGATGCGTCGCCGCTGGTTGCCTGGGAGGGATCCCACGAAATCGTCCGGGCGGCATTCCGCAACCGTTTCGCCGGGCTTACACCGCGGCAGTGGGCGAGGGAGGATGTGACGGATGTTTACCAGGAAACCCGGCGCCGGGTCCTGGCACAGTGTCCCCGCAAGGTGATTCACGCCCGCCCCGGCGAGGCATTCCTGGTGCATCGCCTGGCTGTGCATGGCGTGCTGCCATGGGGGGATAGCGCAACAGCGGGCAGTGACGGGCGAATGATCTGTTATTTCCGCCCCGAGACCGGCGGGCCGGAACACTGGCTTGAGGCGCCCTGATTGATCATGTAAGCAGGCTATGATTCGAGCTTATCCTGCCAGCGCTCACGGAAACGCTGCATGCTCCAGATACTGAGATCCCACGGATGGGCGTGGGGTTCACCGGTTTGTGGATCTACCGGAGCATAGGGCGGCGGACCCCATTCCGGGCAAATGGTGATGAATTCACGGCCTTCTTCCAGGCGTTGCTGGATGATCCGGTCCCACCACGATTCGTACAGTTCGGTCCATTTGTAGCCTTCACCTATGCGGGCTTCGGTGAATCCACACCTATTTGTAGAAAAGCCTGGTATCCACCTGGAAGTTTTCCTTTTTGATCCAGTATTTTGTTGTCCTCCCCAGGGTCTCGCGCAACAGGTCGACAACTTCTGTTTTTCCCTCGACTTTCTCCACCATGGGCAGCAGCAGCGCCTGGAACAAGATAATGTAGTGATCGGCGCTCTCGGTAAATCCGATCTTGTAGTGTTTAAGACGGGTCGGTTCCCGGGTCTGGTCAGGCTGGCTCTGGAAGTCATCGACGGCGGATTGCCAGGCGCGAAGGAGATTTCCGGACACCAGGCCAGCCTGGCCGGATCGAGTCAGGAACTTGTCCTCTCTGATTTTCGCGCAGCGGTAGCCGTCAATCACCCCGCACTGCGGTGCCTCCACTGCGTACTGCTGGCTGCGTGCCAGCACATCCGCCAGGTTCGATCCGCCCGCCCATGCTGAAATCGGCAAAAATACCGCACATATCGCAATTTTGAACATACCCGTCACTTGCCGAGTTAATTGGCAATTGTACCCAATGTAGTGATGGAGTCATTACTGATGTCGTGAAATTTGAACTGTCCCGCCGGGGTCCCCAGGTAACCATCGAGTCCGAACGCCAGGTCGGTCGCAATATCTGTGGGGGAAAAATTTTCATTGTCGTAGCGCGGGTCCGCTGCGGCGTGGGTATGGTAGGACGCCCGGGCTACCGCAGAGCCCGGCACGATCTGGGAAATGGGCGGGATCAATACTGAAGTCGGGGTTCCCTTAACCGGCTTTGTACTGGAATAGCTGCCGTCCGGGTTGCGATATACATAACCGCCGTACTCGAGATTTTGCGCCACAGATTTGGGGTTTATCCGATTCAACACATCGAATGCGGCACCGTGCTGGCCGCTATGGCGCTGGGCTTCATCGGTACCGCTGTTCCCCGAACTCAGGACAACACCCACTCCCACCAACGCACCGCCTATGAGGTAATTGTTATTGTTTACTCCCTCATCCCCGGACGACTGTGTCGATTCTGCGGCCGCGTTCAGGCGGCTGCCACCGGTACGGAATCCGAGGCTGAACATCAGGCGGGTTTCATTTTTCTCACTATACAGGGGGTTGCTGGCGGCCTGTAGCTGGATCCGAAAATGCTTGCCGCGCCGGTTGAAACTATAGCCAAAGCCTTGCCAGGTCGAGCCGTTGTCCTGGCGCAGAATGTCATAGGAAAGTCGATGTCCACGGATATCTCCCGATAAAGAAACAGCCGACCCTACCTTGTGGCTACCGCGATCAATCTCGACGTAATCAACGCCAATGCCGCGGTGGTACAAACCCAACGCTGTTACAGTCCGGTTTTGCAGCCCCTTCGAACGAATCCCGGCCAGGGATAAACGAACCCGTGTTGCAGCCGCTATTTCTGTATGCAATGAGATTCCGCTATGTTCATAGCGCTGTTCGATACCGCCATGAAACTGAAACGGGTCAACTCCACTGTAACGGCTGCGTATTGCAGACACGGTTTCACCGTAGCCGGACCAGGCCTCGAGCCCTAGCTGGCCAAATTGAATACCCAGCTGGTTAAGCCCGGCATTGTTCGCACTGACGTTGGCAAAATGAATTCCACCGTAATCGGTGTCATGGAAATACCGGTATTCCCCGTAGGATACCGGTTGCCATCTAATGCCATCCATTGGCGTTGCTGACGGGTCCGGACGCTGTACCGGGTCGATTGAAACAAATGGGGTAAATGACTGGGCTGCCATTGCCGCAGTCGAAAATATTAGCAGCAACAGCGCGCAAAAGCTTGCGGGGGCTGCTGGCATCGGCCAGGTAATTTTCATGCTGTAATCCTCATATCAAATTCCCTATTTCCAGGGCTTTGCACGATTGGTCGCACAGAACAATAATTCCAGCCGCGAATCCCTGGCCTGGTATGACCTGACCGGAGCGGTACGGAATTCGCCAGCCTTGAAGGGTATGATCATGAAGCCATTGTTCCGATTTCACAATCAATTTATAGGTATACCTGTATTCAGTATTGGTATGATGGCTGGGATTGTGTCAAAAAATCGTCGATACTTCCGCATTCAAGCACTGGACGAAACACGATGTACAGTAAAAAATCATTATTGAAGTCAGCCGAATCCCTGGTGGTCATAAAACGTCTGCTGCAGGGAGTTTCCTGATCTCCCGTAACCCTCAAACTCACATTACATGACATGTCCATAGCCGATTACCTGGAACCATTCAGCAGGGGCTGCAATATCAGCATCGTGGGCCCGTTCCATCCCGATTCGTTCATTGCAGACGAGCCGGTAATTTTCGTCGACCGCGGCACCGGTGCACGCCGGAACAGCGAGGGCCTGTCCGTAGGAGACGGAGACTCATTTCCAGCCAGCCTTGATATTACCCTTAGCCCGGACAAGGATTTTTCCGACCTCGCCTTCGTGCTTGATGCCATACCCCCGCAATATACCACGGCAACGCTCATCGGTTTCCTTGGCGGCCGGCGCGATCACGAATACTTCAACCTCGGTGCCGCACATCATTTTTTATTGGCCAGGGCCGGCCCCGCCCGGATTCACTTCGATGACGTCATTTTTGGTTACTCCGCCGGCAACTGGGAGTTCAACCGCATGGGCTGTTTCAGTATTGCGGCAGTGGAGCAAACCTGGTTGACCCTGGCGGGTGACTGTCGTTACCCGCTGCCGGATAAAACAAGATTTTCAGCCTTGAGCAGCCATGGCTTGAGTAATCATGGCAGCGGCACCATCTATATGCAGTGTGATGGCCCGGTATTTGTGTTCTTCGAGGACTCCTAGATGACTGACATCTTTGACTTTTCTCCTGATTCCACCAGGTTCGCGGTCATGGGTAACCCGGTAAAGCACAGCAAATCACCGCAAATTCACG
>PVMK01137075.1_pt1 | contig 33940 bp, 31 predicted proteins | sample 1853481 | NCBI WGS metagenome assembly PVMK01 (sample SAMN08533507, study PRJNA380276) | Marine sediment metagenome, whole genome shotgun sequencing project.
GATGAAAAATTTGGTTCTGCGGAATCTATTTTCTTATTTGATTCCGCAGAACCAAATTTTTCATCATTTTGAGATTCCGAGTTGACCCACCTGGATTTTACTGGTACATACCGGTTCGAGTTCAAGGAGTGCCTTTCCGGGTTTTCCTTGCTTAAAGCCTTCGCTGAATCCCATTAACAGGCTTCTTCTTTTTCGGTGGAGGCTTTTTTATATCGAAACAAGGTGTTAAAATCAATATTTTCTTGCTGAATTGAATTTCGTGTTTTTATATTTTCGTGCTTTCGTGGTATATAGTGGTTGTCAAAAAAATATTCCGTTATTCAAACATTTTTTTCTACAACCACTTATACCCCAATTCCGTAATTCGGAACATTATTATGGAAAGCGGTATAAATATTTTCAGGTTCATCGTTTTGCTCAAAGTTTAATTTTTTACAACCGCAACATTCTGATACTGGGGCAGTCGCAATGAAAGCAGAACTGATCGATATGCTGTGTCGAAAATCTTTTAAATTCAGCAAAGAGCCGATCTATAAACTGGTGTCGGGCCGTATGAGTCAATTTTATGTGAATTGCAAACCGGTTACCCTCTGCGCCCGGGGCATGTTTCTGGCAGGACATCTGTTATTTGAGGAGATTAAAGACGCCGATGTGACCGCAGTTGGCGGGTTAACTTTTGGTGCCGATCCTCTGGCAGTCGCCACCGCTTTTGCCTCCGAATTGAAGGCCAAGCCCATAAATGCTTTTTCCATTCGCAAAACCCGCAAAGATCATGGGATGATTCGCTGGATTGAGGGCGATATTCAGCCAGGTGAGCGGGTGGCGATTATCGATGACGTGGCCACCACCGGCGGCTCCACGATTAAGGCCATCGATCGAGCCCGCTCCGAGGGACTCGAAGTTGTCAGAACCGTTATTTTTGTTGATCGGCAGGAAGGCGGGCTTGATAACATCAGACAGCACGTGCCGAATGTCTCCTGCATTGTCACCCGTGATGAGTTGGTGGAGCGGTACCTCTCAGGAAACAGATGACAGAGGTCAGAGGTCAGAAGACAGATGTTAAAAACTGAAAGATAATGGACCTAATCTGACTTCTGTCTTCTGTCATCTGTTCCCTGACCTCTGTCATCTGTTAACGACATACGTCGCACACGCATCATGGGACTCCCAGGCGGTGACCCGGCTGACCCGGGCTGATGAATTGTCTATTTTGGATTGAAGCTCCGAGGCAATAAAATAGGCGATGTTTTCCGACGAGGGGTTTCCATCAGGGATATAATCCAGTTCGTTTAAAAATTTGTGATCCAATTTTTTTATCACATCGGCCAGATGGGTCTTGATCTCCCCAAAGTCCACCAGGACGCCGCCGGCATTTAATTTATCACCGGTCACATAGACCTCTATTTTCCAATTGTGGCCGTGCATGTTTTCACATTTGGATCCGACCATCATCAGCTGATGTGCCGCAGCAAAACGTGTTACCACTTTTAATTCATACATCTTCCCAGTCCGCAATATTGTTATTAGAATGAAAAATCATCCGGTATCTCCTTTGAGGATGTTCTTTATTTTACTTGAAAGCTTTTTGGTTTCGAGCTTGGCAAATTCTTGCAGAATGGCTTCCTGTTTTTTGGTTAGATGGGTCGGCGTTTTTATTGCCACCTGGATAATCTGGTCGCCGCGTCCGCGAGTTCTTAACGATAGGATGCCTTTTCCGTTGAAATAAAATACGTCACCCGGTTGAGTCCCTTTTGGAATCTCCAGGGTTTTGTTGCCGTTTAAAGTCGGAACACTGATTTTATCGCCCAGCGCGGCCTGGACAAATGAAATTTGAATCTCACAAATAATATCGGTATCCCGGCGCTTGAAGAACTCATGGGGCTTCACATGGATGAAAACATAGAGATCACCGGGGGGGCCTCCATATACACCCGGCTCACCCTCGCCGGTCAGCCTCAATCTGGAGCCGTGATCAACACCGGCCGGGATTTTGACCGCGACTTTTTTGCTGGCCATCACCTGGCCCATGCCACGGCATTTCGAGCAGGGATGAGCAATGACCTGGCCATTACCGCGGCATGTCGGACAGGTGGTGCGGACCGTAAAGAATCCCTGACTGCGGGAAACTTGACCGGTGCCGCTGCAATGCCGGCAGGTTTCCGGTTCGGTGCCTTTTTCGCAACCATTGCCGCCACAGTCGGGACAAATTTCGCGCTTTTCGATTTCAATTTCGGTTTCGGTACCAAAAACCGCTTCCATAAAATCCAGACTCAGATCATATCGCAAATCGGCTCCGGGACATGGCCCGGCTCCTTGAGTGCCGCCGGGATGTGAAACCGAAAAAATCCTCAAAAATGTCTCCAAAGCTTGAAAAAATATCTTCAAAGCCGCCGAATCCGTGGAAGCCGGTATTTTCAAGCCCGGCATGGCCATATTGATCATAAAGGGAGCGCTTTTGCGCATCCCGCAGAACCGCGTAAGCTTCAGCAGCTTCTTTAAAATTTTCTTCAGCTGATTTGTCGTCTGGATTTCTGTCCGGGTGGTATTTTAATGCAAGTTGGCGATAGGCTGCTTTTAATTCATTATCGGTGGCATTTCGGCTGACATTCAAAATTTCGTAATAATCCCGTTTGGTACTCATATATTTTTCCAATTAGACGTCTCGAAAATTCTGCAACGAATTTAAAATTTGAGACCTGAGTTTTTATCTCGACCAGGGAATAATGGAATTGTGGAAAGATGGAATAGTGGGTTTTCAAAGGATATGATCCATTTTAAACTTTACATCAAGCCGGATTTTGCCATTTACCCAATATTGCAGTTCCCTCTTCGAGCCGTAGGCTCTACCCTCCGGGGCGTAGTACCCTACGGGACGGAGTCGGGCTGGAGGTCAAGACCCATTTTTCCAATATTCCAGCATTCCACCATTCCATTGGGGCGAAGCCCTCAACTTTTTGTTCTAATGTAATGCAAGTATGATCGATGTCAATTTAACTATTCGATAATTTTGTCTGGGAGCTTGTGCTAAATACAAACACAGCAACGGTTACAGCCATAACGGCCGCACCCAGCGGGAAAGCAGCGCGCAACTGAAACACATCCATCATCAGACCACCGAGTAAGGGATCCGCAAAGCATACCCAGGGCGTGCGCCAGTGTTAAAATTGCCATCACTGATCCCATCGAATCGGTTTCGCTGCCTTTAACGACCGCAATGGCCATCAGGGCCGGCATGGCAATCCCCCCACCGATTCCCAAAGAAAATACTGGCCCATACCATTCCCCAGAAGCCCTGGACCCATCCAAATGAAAACACGGCAACCCGCAACGATCAGGCCGCCGGCAACCACCATCCATTTTTTGCTGATTTTGTCCGCCAGAAGACCCCATGGGCAGGTGGAGTGCTCCGCTGACGAGCACGCCCAGCATGATTAATATACCGATGTCCGAGCTTGAAGATGAAAACTTTAATCTTGCAAACAGCGGCAGGAAGGCCCAGACAATTCCGATACACAGGATATGGGAGAATCTGAAAAGAAAAATACTGGCGATATTCCGATCTAAAAATAGTTGCTTCCAGGCATATGGGGATTTGCCGCTGGTGATATATTTTTCTGAACGGGTCGGGAGGGCAGCAAAAAAAGACATAATAAAAAACCGATTAGTGCCAGCAATCCCATACAGGCAAACGAGGTTTCCAGACTGAAACGGTCATGCATGACGCCGCCCAATAAGGGTCCGATGCTCAACCCGCAGAACATGGACATGTTAAACAGTCCCCATGCTGAATCCCTCATTGCCGGTCGGCGTAATATCACCGACGTATGCCTGGATGACCGGCATCAGCATGGCGGAAGCAATTCCCTGAAAAAACCGCAGGACAATGAGGGCATTGACCTCCTTGAAAAAAATAAATCCCAAGGAGATAACCGTGTAGGCCAAAAGTCCCGGGAAACGATCAGCGGCTTGCGTCCTTTTGTGTCTGAAAGCCGGCCAAAGTAGGGCAGGAAAAATGTTCGCCCCAGTGAAAAAGAGCCAAAAATCATTCCAATTAAAAAGCCGCTGGCTCCCTTGGTCATGCGCGTAAACCGGCAGCAGCGGCACCACGATTCCAACGCCGGTGACGGTGGCGAATATGGAAAAGAAAAGCGTGGCAAATATTTTTTTATCGCCTAAATTCATACGGGTTTTTACATTTCTTGGCGCAAAGTGGCTCCTTTTATCATTGGGATAGATTCGGCACAAGAGGATTTAAGGGGTCAGAGGTTCAGGGTTCAAGGACTTGTTCGATTGGTTTGATTGGTCTTATTGGTTGAATTAGTTGGCTTAAACCGAACCAATGGAACGAATTAAACCAATTAAACAAATGTAACATTTGCCAGCTGGCTGACACCTGAACACTGACACCCGATGACAGATGTCAGAAAACAGAGAACCGCATAATATCGAATATCGAAGGAAAAGAAAACTTCATCATTCGAAATTCCTTGTTCGATATTCGATATTCAAAATAGGGGGAATTGATGGGTTGCCTGGCATCTGAAACCTGACGTCAGATGACTGGCAACCCGAAGCGAGTAACGAGCGGCGCCAGCGACCCGGTTTTACCAGCTGAAAACGATCGCCAGGATGCCGGCCATCCAGCAGTAGGGTGCAAATAAATGCAGGCGTCCTTTTTTTACCACATGCAGCAGTGATTTTAATGCACCATAACCCACAAGAGCGGCTGCAACCGCACCCAGCAGTGAAATCTGGATGGCTTGATCCGTCTGGGATAAACCCTCTTTAAAGCTCAGCAGTCCGGCTCCCGATAATGGCCGGAATGGAAAGCAAAAATGAATATCGGGCCGCCATTTCACGGCGGATGCCCAGCAGCAGTGCGATGCTGATCGTAGAACCTGATCTGGAAATACCGGGGATGATGGCCAGTCCCTGCACGACGCCGATGATAAATGCATTTTTAGGGGCCAGACGGTCTGCGCCGGGCTGCTCGACACGGGTTGCCGCCCAACGGGTGAGCCATAAAATCAAGCCGGTAACCATCAGCATCAAGCCGACGATAAACGCCGACGCAAACAGCCGATCGGCGATACCGCGGAACAAAAATCCCAGAACAGCGGTTGGGATGGATCCGATAACAATCAGCAACGCCATTTTTAAATCCGGATCGGATTCAATCTTCTGCAAGATGGTTTTTTTTGAGCCTGTTGAAGAAATAAGCCGCATCAGTGCCAAAATGATATTCTTTATTTCTTGACGGAAGACCACCATGACCGCCAGCAGTGTTCCCAGGTGGACGCAAACATCGAAAAACAGCTCGGCTTCTTTCAGCCCGAACAGCTGTTGAAACAGGACCAGGTGCCCCGAACTGCTAACCGGTAAAAATTCGGTCAAGCCCTGGATGATGCCCAGTATTATCGCCTCGGTAGAATTCATGTGTACCTGTTTAGATCATTTTTTGACCGTAAATTAGCGGCAGCGAAAATAAACAGAATTTATCCTATTAAACAACCCGAGGGGGCATGTTTTAGCAAAATGTGACAGGATGTGAAATCATATCGGACATCTGTCTTTTTTAAAGCCATGTCGTATGACGCCATGCGGCTCTGCCCGTAGATTTGTTTCGCGATTATCATATATTGAATCTCGCATAGCTACTAAGATATATCATCACCCGGTCTTTTTTCGTATTGTACCCTCCCAGGGCCGTGACCCGCTGTTTGAACGCCGGGCGGTTTATGATTTCAAGCAGGATCTGAACCGCTTCGGTTTCAAAATATTCCAGGGGAATCACCAGGTCGTATTGCTCGGTGACCACCGGTATAAAATCCAAACCCAGGGCTTTGGCTGCCGCATAAATCCCCAGGCCGGCATCCTCTGATCCGCTGAGGACGGATACCGCCACGGCCATGTGAGTAAATTCTTCATTTTGATAGCCATTGATGGCATGCGCTTTGATGCCCAGCTGGTTTAATTTGTAGTCCAGTAAAATCCGGGTGCCTGAACCCACCTGGCGGTTGATAAAGCTGACGTCTTTGCGGCCGAGATCCTCAATTCCGTGTATTTTCTTCGGGTTGCCCGGCTTTACGATCAGGCCCTGATCGCGTTGAACCAGATGGATGAGTTTGACGGCCGTATCCGGCAGATATTTTTTTAGATAGGATATATTGTAAGACCCATCTTCGGTATCCAAAAGGTGAGTGCCGGCCAGATGGCAGACACCGCGTTTAATCGCCATCAACCCTCCCATGCTGCCCACATGGCTGGAGGACAGCGTCAATTCACTGTGACCGGCCTTGAGTTGATCAGCCAATACATCCAGGGAATTGTCATGGCTGCCCACGATAACGATTGTTCGGCGAATGGCCGCAAGCGGACGAAGAAGTTCGACAGAGACCCTCTCGGTGTCGTTGATGCCCTCCACATGATTCGGTATGCGGATGATGCCGTCGGCTTCGGTAATGGAGGTAATGGTGCCGGCTCCTCTGGGCAACGGGGTGGCGACGATGCGACCTCCCACTTCACCCAGCTTTACGCGCAAAAATTCTTCCACCCCGAGCTTGGAAGCGATCTTTTTGGTCGGCTGAACCGCGATGGTTTCTCTTTGCGGATGGGGTTGGCCCAGCAGCGCATATAACAGGGGTTGAACAACTGCTCGAATGCAATAATGGCAGACACCGGGTAACCGGGAATGCCAAAGACCGGCTTATTTTCCACTGATCCGATGAGAACCGGTTTGCCGGGCATGATGGTTACCCCGTGGACCTGGATTTCACCAAGATCGACAATTGCTGTTTTGACGAAATCCTCGGAACCGGCTGAAGATCCGCCCAGAACCAGGATCAACTGATAATCTTCATTTACGGCTGTTTTTAGCGCCTGTTTAATCTTAGCGGTATCGTCAACGACCATTTCGTGGCGCCTGAAGGTGCCCCCGCACTTTTCAACCAGCTTACCCAGAACAAATGAATTCGTTTCCAGCACCTGTCCCGGTTTAATGTCGTGCGGTTCGAGTTTGCGCCAGTCTACCAGTTCCGATCCGGTGGGAATAATCAGAACCTTGGGCTTTGATTTGACCGCGACGCTGAAAACACCCCCTGCCAACAGGGCACCCACGCAATAGGGTGTGATGACATGATTTTGAGGGAAAAGCAATTCGGTGGCGACAATGTCTTCCCCGACCCTGCGGACGTTTTGCCATGGAAATGCCGGTGCTTCGATCTCGATGTGTTCTTCATCCAGTTCGTTGACATTTTCGACCATGATGACCGCATCGGTATCTTGCGGCAGGACATGGCCCGTGTTGACGTAAAAGGCATCCCGGCCGACGATAAGCGCCCTGGGGGCAGCAGCGCTTGCGCCAAAGGTGATTTTGGCTTTAACCGCCAGCCCGTCCATGGCTGCCAGATGGAAGTTCGGTGATGAAAGCAACGCATTCACCGGTTCCGCCAGAACGCGGCCGACTGCATCCGGAACCGAAATTTGTTCGGCCGGCAGCGATGGCAAATCGGGAAACCTTTGAAAAAGAATGGCCCGTGCTTCCTGCAAGGTTTTCATTTTCAGATAGATGTTGCGCTTGAAACTCATGGTTGCTTCCTGTCACAAAGGTTCAGAGGTTCAGGGGTTCAAGGGTTCTGCCCCGCCGCTGGCCTGAAAAGTTTACCCGCCTCAGTGTGGGCGGCCAGTCTAATCTTAAAAGAAACTTTGTCCTTGGCTAGTTTCATATGACGGGTTAACTAAAAAATGAACATCGAACATTGAACGTCCAACTCGCCAAAGGCGAGCAAGCACTTGTCTGCCTCCGGCAGATCGAATAATGTATTCTGTCGATTTAAAAAAAGACTGAGCAACCCGCGGCGCAAGCGCCTGCGCTGCACGAGCGAAGCTACCCTTCGAAATTCGATTCAACTGAGCTCGTCGCAGGCTGCGGTTCGCTTGTTTTAAAATCGATAAAGCGTAGCGTCATCAATATTCGACGTTGGATGTTGGACGTTCAATGTTCGACGTTCGATCTGTTCACTGTTCCGGCCAGGCGAAGTTTCATACGAGGGTTAAGAGGTTCAACGGTTCAGCTTTCAAGGCTGTCCTAACCCAGAACCTCTGAACCTGGAACGTTGAACCTTTAAACCAGGCTACCGAAGCCTGGTTTACACCGGTATCACCTCAACCTCATCCCCTTTATCCAGCCCTTCGGTATTGATATCGATTTCAACCAGTCCGTCGGCGTTGACCATGGTGCTGATAAGTCCGGATTTGCCAAGCACCGGATCCGCCCAGAGCTGGCCTTCTTCAAGACGCAGCTGAACCCGAATAAAATCGATGCGGCCCTGTCTCGAAGCGACATTTCTGCTTAGCTTAGCCTGCAGCCGCAGCTCTTTTTTCTTCGCAGCGGCTTGCCCGCTGAGATGTTCAATAAATGGTTTGATCACTCGTGAAAACACAATCATGGCGGATACCACATGCCCGGGCATTCCCCAGAACGCCTTGTTTTGGGCCTTTGCCAGAATGGTGGGTTTGCCGGGGGAGATGGAAATGCCGTGAACAAGAATTTTTGCGTCCTGCAAGGCTGAAAGTACATCAACGGTAAAGTCGCGCGCGCCGACCGAACTGCCGCCGGAAATTAAAATCATATCACATTGCTCAAGTGCGAGCTTGCATTTTTCAAACAGAATTTCAAAATCATCGCAGACGATTCCGTATGAGACGGCCACTGCTCCGGCTTCGTGAATCAGACCCCAAAGGGTATAGGTATTGATATCGCGTATTTGTCCCCGACTGGGCGTTTCGCTGATCGGTAAAATTTCATCTCCGGTGGAAATAATACCGATGACAGGTTTTTGGTAAACGGCAACCTGCTGTTTGCCCAAAGCGGCTAAAAGACCGGCTTCCTGGGGGCGAATCATTTGTCCTTTCATAAGGACACGCGTTTGTTTTTTGATATCTTCACCGATGGCAATCATGTTTTGGCCGGGGGCGACACTGCGGTAAACTTCAATGGTGGTGTCATCGATGGCTTCGGTGTGTTCAACCATGACGACACTGTCCGCTCCCCCGGGTAACATTCCGCCGGTGGCGATCTGAGCGGCTTTTCCGGGACCAATGGTAATTTCCGGCGACTCCCCCATGGCGATGCTGCCGCTAACTGTTAGATAGGCTGGATTGCCTTCACTGGATCCAAAGGTGGATGCGCCTTGAACAGCGTAGCCGTCCACAATGGCTCGCGGAAAGTCCGGCAGATTATCATCCGCAACCACATCTTCTGCCAGAATCCTTCCGGCTGCTTCCGGCAGAGAGATCTGCTCTAACCCTGTCCGCGGAAATTTTGTGCGATAGTTTAGAACCGTTTCTAAATCGGTAACTTTGAAAAATTCTTTCATGGTATCGTTCTCAACTAAAAATGTTGTTATTTTTAGCAATCATCTGAACATGTTTATGCAGCCTGGTTTTAACATAAAGAGAATTGCAATTCAAACAGTAGAATTCTCCCTTCTTGCAAAACAGTCTGATAAAAGTATATAATCACCAGGAGTCAAAAATCGATATGCGATTGTTTACACACTCAGAGAGAAACCTAATAAAATACCATGGCTGAGACATCTGAATCTCCGGCAGCGAGCCCGCGGGCTGAAAAGCCTGAATTTTTAACCGAAAAGCGATTCGACGAGTTTGCATTGCCGGCGGAGCTGTTATCGGCTTTAAATGAAGCCGGTTTTGTTTACTGCACACCGATCCAGGAGCAAACGCTTCCCATTACGTTGAGCGGCCGCGATGTTGCCGGCCAGGCTCAGACCGGCACCGGTAAAACCGCGGCCTTTCTTGCCACCGTCATTACCCGTATTTTGATGCTTTCTGACCGCGATCCCCGTCTGCCTTCGGCGCTTATCGTGGCACCCACCCGGGAACTTTCCCATCAAACATACGAGGAGGCCCGCACCCTGTGCCGTCATGTGGATTTAAAGATCGCCGAAGTTGTCGGCGGGGTTGATTATAAGCGCCAGGCCGATATCCTGCGCCGGGGAACCGATATTATCATCTGTACCCCCGGACGTATCATTGACTACCTCAAGCAGGGCATTTTTAAAACGGAAGGCATCAAAATTTTGGTTATCGATGAGGCGGATCGATTGTTTGACCTGGGATTCACCAAGGATATGCGCTTTTTGCTCCGGAAACTCCCCAGCTATGAGATCCGCCAGTCCATGCTCTTTTCGGCCACCCTTTCTTATCGGGTCATGGAACTGACCTATGAATACATGAATCTGCCCGAGTTTATATCGGTTACCCCCCAGACCATAACGGTTGAGGGAATCGAGCAGCAGCTGTTTCACGTCGGATCGGGGAAAAAATTAGAGCTGTTGCTGGGCCTGCTGAAAAGAGAAGACTGGAATCGAATACTCATTTTTGTTAATACCAAGGTCGGCGTTGATTGGCTGACAAACAAGCTTAAAGGCAATGCCTGGCCGGCTGAAAGGATCACCGGAGATTTGCCGCAGCGCCAACGGTTTCGGCTGATGGAACAATTCAAAAAGGGTCAGATCAAAATTCTGGTTGCCACCGACGTTGCCTCCCGCGGCATTCATGTTGAAGATATCAGCCATGTGATCAATTACGATCTGCCCCAGGATTCTGAAAATTATGTCCACCGCATCGGCCGAACCGCCAGGGCGGGCAAGACCGGTAAAGCATTTGCGCTGGCCTGTGAAGACTACGTCTACCACCTGGAGCCTTTGGAGGAAATGCTGGGATACAAAATCCCCGTGGTCTGGCCTGGAAACGACTGGTTTGTGGCGGACACCTCGAAACCCATGGCTCCCCAGCGCAGATCACGTATTCGCAGCTCCGGGCGAAGTCGGAGCCAGCATCGGGAAAAGCAGCGCACCGAGGCACGGCCGGCGTCAAAAAAAACCAAAACCCGTTCGACTCCAGGCGCATTTTTCGGCTTTGGCCCCGAATCTTCCGAACCGACTAAGACCAAAACCACCACCAAGTCTGAAGAATCCGCCCCTAAAAAAAGACCGCAGCGGAACAAGAAGAGACCTCCCCGGGCTGCCAGGAAGCCCAAGCCGGACACCCCGACCGAACAAACTTGAGGCGCAAGCGCACTGTCCTTTACCCCGACTATCTTGCGGAATATGTTATAGAAATTCCAAGACCTAAATCCGACGGACAAGGTGCAGTTTTCACTCTTGATGGTTTCGTAAAAAGTCCTATCGCCGGTCATTGCGAGGAACGAAGTGACGAAGCAATCCCATGATTTCAGAGACATAGATTGATAGAGATTGCTTCGCTACGCTCGCAATGACAGCTTGGCAGACTTTTTACGAGTAAATCACACTTGATAAAGTCACATTTTTTATTTAAATTATCTTGCATGGGCCATGTCTTCGATTTCAAAGATGCCATCGCTTACGAGCAGTGGCTCAAAAAGCCGGAAACTAAAGTGGCTTTAGAGCTTGAAACCCGGCTGATGCAAACACTGCTGCAATCCATGCGTGGCGAATCTGTGCTGGATATCGGGTGCGGTACCGGCGCATGTCTGCGGGCTTTTCTGGAGATGGAGCTGCTGGTAACCGGACTGGATCCCTCGACCTATATGCTGGATATTGCATCTCGCAATGTCGGCAACCGGGCTGACCTTTACCGGGGTTTCGCTGAAGACCTTCCCTTTGATGATAATTCGTTTAATTATGCCTGCCTGTTTACCACTCTGGAATTTGTCGATAATCCTCAAAAAGCACTGGAGGAAGCCTGCCGGGTGGCCAAGGACCGCATTTTTATCGGCGTCTTAAACCGTTATGCCATCAAGGCAATCCAGCGGCGTGTAAAAGGCATGTTTAGCGCATCTATTTATAACCATGCGCAATTTTTCAGTGTCTGGGGGCTGAAACAAAGAATTCGAAAGATCGTCGGCCATACGCCCATATCCTGGCGCACCGTCTGTCAGCTGACGTCGCAATCGGGAAAGATTGCGGCCAGTCTGGAACAGTCTAAAATCATTCAACGCTGTCCCTTTGGCGCGTTTGCCGGAATGGTGGTGACCCTGGTCCCCAGATTTAGAACCCGACCGTTGACGATGCGTTACCGTGCCGGGGATTCAAGCGGGGCGACCTCCGGCTTGTAACGATTGAATATTTTCGATTGAATATTGAATATTTAAGCCTCCGGCTCGTAGATCCTACAGCTCGGAGAGGAATTCTTTCCATTTTATAAAGGACGGAGCGCAGCGACATCCACAAATATTCAATTTGCAATCTTCAATATTCAATTCCTAAATTCCTCAATTCGATGATGGAGTCATCATACCATGGAAGCTTACCTGTATGAGCCGCTGGCGGATAAAAAGGTCAAATGCAATTTATGCAGCCATCGTTGTGTGATAAAAGAGGGCCGCCGGGGTAAATGCAGCGTGCGCGAGAATCAGGCCGGCAAACTTCACACGCTGGTTTATGGTAAAGTCATTGCCCGGCATGTGGATCCCATCGAAAAAAAACCCCTGTTTCATTTTCTGCCGGGCACGCTTTCATATTCGGTTGCCACCGTCGGGCTGTAATTTCCGCTGCCGGTTTTGTCAGAACGCCGATATTGCCCAGATGCCGGCCGATCATAAAGGCGCTATCATGGGCGATACCGTCACCCCGCAGGAAGTCGTGGCGGCGGCGGATAAATCCGGCTGCCGCAGCATCTCCTATACCTATACCGAGCCGACGGTGTTTTTTGAATTTGCCTACGACACCGCCAAGATTGCCCACAGCCGGGGTATTCGGAATGTGTTTGTCACCAACGGCTATATGACGGCCGAAGCCCTTGAGATGATCAACCCCTATCTGGATGCCGCCAATGTGGATTTAAAAGCCTTCACCGACCGGTATTATAAAGAGTTGTGCGGTGCGCGTCTCAAGCACGTCCAGGAAACTTTAAAACGCATGAAGGACTACGGCATTTTTGTCGAAGTCACCACATTGATCGTTACCGGGCTTAACGATGACAGCGCCGAGCTTGAGGAATTAGCCGCTTTTATCGCCCATGATCTGGGAAAAGACACGCCCTGGCATATCAGCCGCTTTCATCCGACCTATCAGCTGACCGACCGTGCGGCCACACCGCTAAAAACCCTCACAAAGGCACGTGAAATCGGGTTGGAGGCCGGATTAAAATACGTCTATACCGGCAATGTGCCCGGCAACAGCGCTGAAAATACCTTCTGTCCCGGCTGCGGAAAAATGGTCATTGAACGCTGGGGATTTCAGATAGGATCTTTAAGAATCAAAGAAGGCCGGTGTGCGCTGTGCGGTGTCGAGATTGATGGTGTGTGGCAATAGTGTGGTGCCCCTTATGTAATTTGCAGAACACGGTTTGGTTTTATCAATCTTCTTTTTCAAAAATAAATTCATTTAGAGCGTTTGTCAAAATAACGTTCCGATAGCGGTAGTTTGTTGTGTCTTTTCCGGGTTGTCGATAACGTCCAATATGGCCTGATGCAAACGCTCTAATAATTTTTCTTCATTTTTACAATATAGCGGTTGTCTTTTTTTATCATAATTTCAAACCGCTACACACCACCATTTCGCTTGTTAGGAAATCTGGCAAACGGGACATATTTATGGCAACCGGTATAACCGGAGCTTTCCTATTTTTTGATCCTTAAATTCGCTTTCGATCTCTGTTGTACTTTCATCCGCTTTGAGTTTATTGATGACGATTCGATCGATAACAATGCTGATATCGGCTAATTTCTTTCGGATGCGAAAGGGGAGTTTTAATGCTTCAAATCGGATTCTGACGATAGGGAACTATGAGGTAACATTTCGGCCGGGCAGCCGTATTTTTTGCACTGCCATTAACGATATCACGGCCATGACAGCTCCTCCGAAAAACGGAATACGATAATCCAAAACCCACAGAAAGCCCCCCAGGGCCGGCAGAAAAACAGCGGCGATGTGATTGATGGTAAAGCCCACGGCCATGCTGGGCGCAATATCCCGGGGATCTCCGATTTTCTGGAAATAAGTTCGGATGGCAATGGCAAAATTAAAGAAAATATGATCCAGAATGTAAAGAAAGGCCACCATCCATTTGGAAGGGGTCAGGGCATAGGCCATAAATATGAAGAACAGGCTGAAGTACTCCAGGGATAAAACCCTGCGTTCACCGAAGCGGATGATGCTTTTTCCGATCAGGGGGCTCAAATAATAGTTGATAATGTTATTGATCACAAAAAGGATGGTCACTTCCTGAACCGTATAATGAAACTTCTGGACCATCAGCAGGACTGCAAAAGCGATAAAAATCTGGCGGCGGGCGCCGGCCATAAAAGACAGAAAATAAAAAAGCCAGTACTTTTTTCGCAAAATCATTTTTTTATGCTGGAGGGCCACCTCCCGTTGTGCCGGCTTTTGGTTAAATGCCCAGACGGCTGCGGCAATGATCAGCCCGCCGATCAGCAGATAGATTTGAGAAAAGCTCATGAAAAACGCCAGAATATATATCGCAAGGCCCACCGCAATACTGGAAGCGGCCGCATAGCTGCGCTGTTTGCCAAAAACCCAGGGAGAGGCATTTACATCGAAATACTGCAGTGTCAGGGACATGTTGGTGGTTTCGTAATAATGGAACCCGAAACTCATCACCAGCGTGGTCAAAATCAGCCCGACGTAAGTTGGAAGTAAGCCGGTAATGGCCAGCCCGAATCCCATAATGAGTACCGACAGTGCGGAAAGTCGATGCTCTTTGATCATCATGATGACATAGACCGTCAGCAGTGCCAGAAATCCGGGAATCTCCCGCACCGATTGAATGACGCCGACGTGATTTCCATCCAGTCCGGCAATGTCTACGGCAAAATTATTGAACAACGTTAGCCAGGTTTGCAATCCGATGGTGGAACAGATGGTTAAAACCACCAGGTACAAAAACATCGGATTATTTTTTATTGATTTTTCGGATTTCATGCGCTTATGATTGTATTTACGCAGGGATAAATAATTGGCTTTTTCCGACGAATTTATCACCAGTTCAAAGCGATAAACCCAATTTTTTAATTTAATTTTAATAAGTTATGCTTTTTTTGCTAAGCAAAAAAAGCCTGGGTTCAAAATTTTGAACCTTACCCAATAATAATAAAATGGTTTAAAAACAACAGGTTTTTCCATTTTTATATATATTCGGTTCAAAATTTTGAACCAAACCTCTCAATTTGATCTCTTATAATTAATTTTGCAAAGTTGGGCACATGAACGATAATATCCATAACTATTTGAAATCTAATATAAATTTAAAAAATATTACATAATTTCGGGAACCGAAATTATTTTGGCAAGGGTTTTGCAAGTACCCATGTGCAGCCTAATAATTTCTTCATCTGTTCTCCTCCTTAACGGCTAATTGGAAAAAACCGATTAGCCGTTATTTTTTTTTGTTTGAATTTTGATGCCCTTTCCAATAACAATATCCACTGAAGGCATTTGGAAATTTAAACAGTTGTATCTGGACGGTGCCGGCGCAGCGGTATCGTTTTGGTTATTTGAAGAATAATAGAGTGTTCGGAGCGCCCGGTTGATGATCATCGATGTCCATACCCATATATTCCCCGAAAAAATTCGCAAAAATAGAGAAAAATATTTTTCAAACGAGCCGGCCTTTAAAAAATTGTATCTATCGCCTAAATCCCGGCTGGTCGGTGCAAAGGAAATGCTGGCTTCAATGGATGCCGGCCAGGTGGATAAATCCGTTATTTTTGGATTTCCCTGGCAAGATTCAATCCTTTTTAAAAAGCATAATGATTACATCAGCGAGGTGGTCAACCGATACCCGGACCGCTTTATCGGTCTGGGATGTTTTGATCCTTTTAGCGACGGGGCGGCTGAAGAAACTCACCGCTGCCTTCAGGAGGGTGGACTATCCGGAATCGGAGAGCTGGCGTTTTATCAAAGCGGTATTGAAAATTCTTCACTGGCCAGGCTGGAACCGGTCATGGAAATTTGCAGAGATCGGAATCTTCCCGTTTTAATTCATACCAATGAGCCCATCGGGCATAAATACCCCGGAAAAACCCCCAATACCCTGGCACAGATCTATCAGCTGATTGACACTTTTCCACAAAACAAAATTGTTCTGGCCCACTGGGGCGGCGGCCTGTTTTTTTTCAGTCTTCTTAAAAAGGAAGTCAAGCAGCGCCTGAATCGTGTGTACTTTGATACGGCCGCCTCTCCTTATCTATACGATCCGAATGTTTATCGCCTGGCAATTGATTTGCTCGGGGTGGGAAAAGTTCTGTTTGGCAGTGATTTTCCCCTCCTGCCTCCGGCAAGGTATTTTGATGAGATGAAGGCTGCCGGGTTGTCGGAGGAGGAGATGCAGCAAATTTGCGGCGGCAACGCCGCCGAGCTTTTCAATGTGGCTGTTTAATTGGCCACGGACACACACAGACTTGCACAGACGTATAACCTATGATGGTCTAAAGTCGGGCAGGCTATGTAGGGCGGGCCACTGTGCCCGCCGGTCCAGGATCGGCGCGGCGGCCACACACAGCAAGCGGAATAAGTTAATAGGTGTCAGGTGTCAGAGGTCAGAGGTCAGAGGTCAGAGAACAGAGGACAGAGAAAAGCGACTGGGACTCGATATTAACAAACTGCCATCTGTTTTCTGCACTCTGACTTCTGTCATCTGTCTTCTGACACCTGAACACTGACACCTGGTTCCTGAGAAACACCTGACACCTGAACACTGAAAACAGAAACCTTCATTTCGGGGCGTATTAATGAAGAATTATAAGGTTGCGGTGGTGCGTTATGAAAAACCGACCGAATCGGTTCGCAAAGCCGTCGAATTATGCGGTGGTCTGGACCCTATGCCGGCCAAGGCCAGGGTTTTCATCAAGCCCAACATCGTATTCTGGACCCGTGCCGTTGCCTTTCCCAAGTGGGGGGTGATTACCACCTCCCGCATTGTGGAAGATATCATCATTTTGCTCAAAGAACGCGGCATAGATGATATCACCATCGGGGAGGGCACCGTCACCATGAATCCCAAAGACACCGCAACCCCGGCCCACGCCTTTGAGACCCTGGGATACGGTGTCTTAAAACAAAAGTACAGCATCAAGTTCATCAATGTTTTTGAAAGGCCATTTGAAAAAGTAGACCTGGGCGATGGTGTCGAGCTGAACTTTAACACCGATATTTTAAACAGCGACTTTGTCGTCGATCTGCCGGTGATGAAAGCCCACAACCAGACGGTGGTGAGTCTGGGCATTAAAAACTTGAAGGGCACCATCGATATTCCCCTCCCGCAAACGATGCCACACCATGACGCCGGGCAAAGACCTCCATTTCTGGGTGGCGAAGCTGGCCGACAGGATGCCGTCCCATGCTGACCCTTCAAGATGGGATTTATACCAACGAGCGGGGGCCCGGTCCCGGATGGCCGTATGCACCGCAGCAACCTGCTGGTGGCGTCAGCCGATGTGCTTTCGGCCGATCTGGTAGGGGCGAAACTACTCGGCCATGAACCGCAGAATGTCCCCCATCTGGTGCATGCCGCCCGCAAGCGTCAGCGATCCCTTGATCTTTCTGATATCGAGATCCGGGGTGAGGGACATCGAGGGTCTCAGTAAATTCCACGAATACGACTTTCTCTACAGCGAAACCGACGACGGCATGATGCCGCTGCCGTTAGCCAGGCAGGGGCTTAAAGGTGTGTTTTACCGCAAATACGACCTCTCCATGTGTACTTACTGCTCCGGGGTCAATGGTGTCATGCTGACAGCCATCCGTTACGCCTGGAAGGGTGAACCCTGGGATGAGATCGAGATTCTGACCGGTAAATCCATGCAGCCCACACCCGGCATGAAAAAGACGATTCTGCTGGGCAAATGCATGTATCAGGCGCATAAGGACAATCCTGACATCCGGGAACGGATTGCGGTCAAGGGGTGTCCACCTTCACCCGGTTCCATGCTTAAGGCACTTCACAAAGCCGGCATCGATGCGGATCCGGGGTTGTTTGAGAACATGGATCAGCTGCCGGGATTTTTCCTCAGCCGTTACAAAGACAGGCCCGAGTTTGATGAGTCGTTTTTTCAGGTTAAGGCGTAGGCCGTTTTATTTATATCTCACACAGAAAAATCTTGCTGCTGCTGATATTGTCCGGGGTCACTTTTAGGAAAATTTAATCTCTGCGATCTCTGCGGTGAATATAATTCAGAGAATGGGAAGTTTTTTCGTTTCAAGCCTGTCATTCCCGCGGAGGCGGGAATCCAGAAATGTTTTGCTGAAAAAGCTGGATGCCCGCCTGCGCGGGAATGACGGTAAAAATCCCCGAACCCTAATATAATTAAATGCGAATTTCTCGCAGGGAGTTCAGGATGGGTTCCATTCTGGTGCGGTGTTCCGGTGGGATCATCAAAACCTTAAGGGGGTGATTCGCGATCAGTCCCACAGTCGAGCACTTTAACCGATTGTCTGCATAGGCCTGCCGATTCTCTTTTACGGTCATGACCCCCAGTATATCCAACAGGTTTCCGGTACAGCCATTAGCATCCATATGTTCAATGGTCTGCGATTCTTAAGGTTGACAACCTAAAGCAACCACACTATAGACGGTGGTTCTATTACAAGGAGAAGACCATGCCAAGAACCGTTTATTTTATCGATATGAGGGCAAAATACAAGGAGAACTTTGTTGATAAGCTGGGGAAATTGCTGGAATCCGCCGGACTTGACCAAGCCGTCAAAAAGAGAGGTCTGACGGCGGTTAAGCTTCATTTTGGAGAGATCGGAAATACGGCCTATATCCGCCCTGTCTTTATCCGTAAAGTTATCGAGTGCACCAGGGAAGCCGGCGGGGTTCCATTTTTAACCGATGCCAATACGCTCTACGCTGGAAACCGCAGCGATGCCCCCCGGCATCTGGTGACCGCCGTCCAGAACGGATTTGCCTATTCGGTGGTGGATGCACCGGTCATTATTGCCGATGGATTGCGCGGCAAAAGTGAGACGGCGGTGATTGTCAATAAAAAGCACTTTAAAAGGACCTATATCGGAACGGAAATCATACAGGCTGATTCGCTGATTTCAGTGGCGCATTTTAAAGGCCATGAATTTTCCGGCTTTGCCGGTACTCTGAAAAACGTGGGCATGGGCTGCGCATCCCGCAAAGGCAAGATGGCCCAGCATGCCGATGTGGCGCCCAAAGTCAAAGTAAAAGATTGCGTTGGCTGTGGCGAGTGTGTTGAGCATTGTCCCGTCAAAGCCATAGCGCTGGTTGAAGACAAGGCCCATATCAACGACGATAAATGTATCGGCTGCGGCGAATGTGTCATCGTGTGTCCCAATGAGGCCGTTAAAATTCAGTGGAACGAGTCCGTGCCGTTATTTTTGGAAAAGATGGTTGAATATACCTGCGGTGTGTTAAAGGGCAAAAAAGGAAGGGCGCTATTTGTCAATTTTATCACCGATGTGTCGCCGTCCTGCGACTGTGCGCCGTTTAACGATGCCCCCATTGTGCGCGATATCGGGGTGGTGGCCTCCACCGATCCGGTGGCTATTGATCAGGCCTCAGCGGATCTGGTCAATCAGGAAAAAGCGCTGCCGGGAAGCTGTCTGAAAGAAAACACGGGCCCCGGTGAAGACAAATTCAAAGGCCTCTATCCCAAAGTCGACTGGGAGATTCAACTCGACTATGCGGAAGAGATCAAACTGGGCACCCGCAATTATGTCCTGGAAAAGATTTAGTCCAATATCTTTAATACACTTGATCCAAAGCTTTGAGGACCGATTCCAGGGATGCATCTGTCAGGCATCTGGGTTCTGAGCAGTTTTCAGATTCGTTTTCAAAGCACGGGCTGCAGTCCAGCTCGGGGTGCACAATTTCAACGCTGGGCCCCACCGGTTTCCAGCGGACCGGATCGACGGGGCCGAAAATGACGGCGGTCGGCAACCCTAAAAAAGCCGCCAGGTGGCTGACACCGGAATCGTTGCCCACATATCCCCCTGCGGATTGAAGCAAATCAACAAGCTCGGTCAGTTCACTTAAATTTCGAACGTTTCGATTTTGATTCTGCAATTTATCCATCAGATGCGACTCTGCCGGCCCGCATATAAATTGCGGCCGTAATCCCCTTTTTTTAAGGACATCGGCCAGTTTTAAAAATTGTGCCAGGGGCCAGCGTTTGCGAATGCTGCCGGAGCCCGGGTGGATGATGATTTTTGAGGCGTCGATCGGTCTGCCCGTCCTTTGGTTTTGCTTCCTTTGCAAGGTGAAAATCTCGTAATTTGAATCAGCGGTTTCGAGCAGTCCGCAATCGATGAGGTTTTTAAACAAAAATTCGGCCACATGGATTTTATCCTGTGCCGGCGGTCTGGGCGGTATCTGAAAGCATTCGCTGTCGGTAATTTGACTTATGGATTTTTTAAGGTCGCAAGAGAATGAAAAAACAAGTATGGTTGTATAACCGCAGATGAGATCTTTGATTTTCCCGTCGATCTGATCAGAAAAAAGGGTTGCAAAACAGGCCGTTTCCAGGGGGTACCATTTTTCTACCAGTCCCAGGTGCGCGGCCAGTTTGCCCGGCTGACGCTGGCTGAGCACATCGATGCGGCTAAATTTTTTGCGTAGCCCGATGATGGCCGGAAACGTTAAGACCACATCGCCCAGGGCCCCCTGGTGAATAATCAGGAGACTTGATTCTGTCATTGAAATCGCCTTTATATTTTAATGACCGGGAAAATACGAGATGCGGGAATTGACGGGCGCGGTCCGGCTTAAATCCGGCCGTTGAGATCCTTCATTTATTTAAAGCGTGTGTTTGTTATGGAACATGGAGGCTGCCGAAAATCAATTTGATACCAGAATTTCACCACGATCTTCCAGGCCGGAAATAACCAGAAGCACTTTCTCCTGGGATTCGTTCATTTCGGATTCCCGCATTAAATCCAGGTGTTCTACGGTTTCCTGTAAGATAGCCGCGGAGCGTTTCGGCAAATTTTTAAACACCTTGATCTGGGCTTCGCCTTCGATACCCTTGAGCGCCCGGGCCAGGTCGATGGTGCTGATCTCTTTGAGACATTGTTGGATGGACTGATCATTGAGTTGCATAATGGTATGCCCCAGTTTGGAACTTAAGGGCGTGGCGGCCCGGGAGTTTTCAATTTTTTTAAAAAAGGCCTTTAACCGGTCATTTTTCCTGTCACCGAATTCGTTTTCATAGGCCTCATAACTGCCTTCGCCGAATAAAGATACCAGCAACTCTTTAATAATAGTGGGGTTGACGCCGTTTTGGATGACTAAAACCCCTTCCATTATGATGCAGCGCTGCAAAAGTTCCTTGCCGTGGTATTTGCCGGACAGGATGTAGTACTGCAGGGTTGTGGTTACCATCTGGGGATTGACTCCCTCCAGGACCAGTTGAAGCCCGTTGCGTAAGAGGAAATGAGACGTTTCTTCCGCTTCTTGCACCAGGGAAACAAGTCCGTTGCGTTTGGCCGTGTTGGCCATGGAAGCGATCTCAGCGACCAGTGCCATACATTCTTTCTTTTCAGCCGTGCTGCACTGTATTCGCTCGCCGAATTCCCAATCATATTTCATTGAATATGCTCCAAAACACGGTATTCAATTAACGTCGCGGAATTTCTACAACTAAATGAAAATACAGGGTATTTTTTGATGAATGAGTTTTTGCCTCAATCATGGCCCGCCCTGGTGCGATGTGTCCGGTTAGCGCTTGGTTCGGTTTAGAATTGCGAAGCTTGAGTCTCTGTATGCAATTTCTGTAAATAAGGTCTGGGCCAGGGAATAATGGAATTTTGGAACGATAGAATAGTGGTTTTTCAAAGGATATTATCCATTTTAAACTTTATCGTCCAGCCTAATTTTGCCATTTACCCAATATGGCAGTATCCTCTCCTAGCCTGAGGTCAAGACCCATTTTTCCAATATTCCAGCATTCCACCATTCCAATTGGGGCGAAGCCCCTAACTTGTTCCTTAATTATACCACAAATCGCGGAAATTCCTACTAAAAATTGCGGGACGGAAAGATAAGAACGGTTAACTTTCTGCTTTTTACCATTGTGCTGCATCGGTTGATTTAGCTAGTTCGGCAAGCTCGCCTGAATTAACACCATAAAAATTTTCGAGATGCTCAATTTGACCGGATGTCGGTATTCTCACCCCCCGTTCAAGCTCCACCAATCTTGAGGGCGGAACACCGGCCTTTTCGCATATTTCTTTTAAGCTCAACTTGCTTTTGGCCCTTAACTGGATCAACCTCTCTCCCAATTCGCTCATCGAAAAATCTCCTTAACAACCTAAAAAGGATCCGCAGATTTCGCAGATTAACGCAGATTATTTCCATGTTTGCATCACAGCTGAGCATGAATCCTTATCTATATCTGTGAAATCTGCGTAATCGGTGGATTTATAGTGGTTGTCAAAAAAACGTTCCGTTATTCAAACGTTTTTTTCTACAACCACTTATGCCCCTATTCCGCAATTCGGAACATTATAATGGAAAGCGGTATAAATTGTTTTCTATCCTTGGGTGAGATTGCCCATAGCATAATTCAAATGAAAGATAAATAACCGAGTTAATTTGAATCAACCTTTGCAAGAGGTTGAGCAGGGCTTTACGATTGATACCGGCTTCAGGCATTATTCGATACCTGAAATAGCGACAAATTGTGCCAGTGCAGCGCCTTCGCGAATCTTCTTGGCGTCAGTGTATTCCTGCGAATAATAGAATTCCTTCGCTTTTTCAAGATCGGGAAACTCTACCACAACGACCCGCCATTTTTCCTCCGGGCCCTCGAGGGTGACCATTTCTCCCCCGCGGACAATGAATCGGCCGTCATATTTTGCAATGATCCCCGGCGTTACTTTGATGTATTCATTGTATTGGTCCCAATCGGTTACATTGACTCTGGCAATCATGTATGCAGCCATCTGGCAGTCCCTCCCTCTTAATTTGGATCTTCATATAAAGGATTATCAGGCGTTGAAATCTTAATACCGGCTACCGGGTGCGTCTTGCAATGGGGAGTTGACTCGCAGATCGTATAAGTCATTGATCAATCTGTTTACACAATCGCAGTGCATTCACTTTCAGTCCTGATATAGTGGTTGTCAAAAAAACGTTCCGGTATTCAAAGGTTTTTTTCTACAACCGTACACGCGGTTATGCCCCTATTCCGCAATTCGGAACATTATTATGGAAAGCGGTATAAATTACAAAAGGTATGTTCTTTTGGGATGAAAAAAGGCATTTCTTCAGACATGCGAATATAGTCATCCGGCATATATGAATTAACTCCGGCAGAAACTTCCACCGGAGTTAATTCACCGGAAAACTTTTGAATGAACGCATTGCTGTGCACTTTGAAACAAAATGCAGCGTCTTGGGGTTCGAATCTACGAAAATTCACCGACGAGTCTCGATTAATATTTATTAAATGGCGTAAAAAACGCGAGACCGGCAGCCTTATTTGCTCTTACCTATCCTGAACATCTTGGTGCCGCAAGTTGGGCACACGCCCTGGGTTGCCGGCCGGCCGTTTTTCATCGTTATTTCCTTGGGGTCGTTCATTTCTCTCTTAGCCTTGCATTTTACACAATAAGCTTCCATGGTTTTTCCTCCTTAAATTTTTTTTAATTATTGACCCGTTTGTCCCACTGCAGGCTTTGCGAACGGGTGGGTGAGTGTAATTATTATTGTGATGATGAACAGACACAAAAAAAGTGGATTTTAGTTGTTGCCTGTAATTTTGAATTCTATACCGAAAACAGTAAATTTAGCAACCAAATAAAAGTCAATAACCGATCATTTGTGTGCGAACGGATCATTTTATCCCCGAAATAATTATGGATCCACCCGATAGAAATTTTGTTGTAATCTCTGATAAATATCATTCTGTATACGCGGAGGTATAATTTATCGTACACACCGCCGATTGGATCATAATCAACCCCGAGTTGTGATTTTCATAGCGGGTGAAACCGGGATATGCCCCGAGGTTTCCCAAAGGCCTAAGGAATTGATTACACAGAGGTTTTGAAAGTTGGAAAAAACAATAATAACCCCTGCGGTGGGTCATTTGAATAAGGGTCGTATGAACGCCTTATGTGGTATTCATTTTGCATCTGATTCTATCGCCGGCAAAACAAACCGTGTCTTTTTGGATGGCTGGAGACCGCCAACAGCCGGGGGGGCTTTTGGGTTCCAGGGTCCGGGAAACAAATGTCGGAGTTTGTAATAAAGGAGAATAATCATGAGGCATTTTTGCCTCGCTTTGGTGGCGGTTCCGGTGGCTATAATTATAAATGCAATGACGGCATGGGGGCAACAGGCACCGGAAACCGTCACCATAATCAAAGAATTCGAATTTGGTGATGCTTCCAAGGTAACCGGCAGCGACTGGCAAACACCGGTGGCAACATACAACGATGCCATTTACTATGTATATGTGACCCGTCAATTAAAGACGCTGATTGTCAAGAAGTCATCCACTGGCACGGTTTCTAAAAACGTTATCTTTGAAGAAACCGACAGTGCCCCCTGGTATAATGGCGCCTCTGTGGGTATTGACCGCAACGGGTATATTCATGTTGCCGGCAATATGCATCATTCCCCGTTTAATCATCCCAAAACAGGCAATCCTTATTATGAATATGCATGGCAATATGTCGTCTCCGATAAACCGGAAGATATCTCCTCCTTTACGTTTGTCGGAGCTGATCGATCCCGGACCATACCGGGAACCTGGATCACCTATCCCTCTTTTGCCCGGGACCTGAACGGGGTGCTTTACGTTGCCTTTCGCCATCGGGTCAAATTCGGTACCGGCTGGTCCCCCGGCATCATGGCCGCAGCCATTGCGCGATATGATGCCGACGCCAAAATCTGGGTGATGCTGGGTGGAAATGACTACCCCCATGAGGAGAAAACCTTCTTCTGGAATGATTCCGGAGCGAGCGGTACGGCCTATCAACCTTATCGGCCGCGCATCTTTTTTGACCGCAACAACCGCATGCACGTTACCTGGGTAGTTGATGACGGTAATGGTTCATCCGGCTATCACACCCATGTGCTTTATGCCTACTCGGATGACGGCGGAGACACGTTTAAGCGCGCTGATGGTTCCCTTTTACGAAACCTTTCCGATTACCCTGGTAAACGGAGATGTGGTTGTGGGGCCTGACTGGACCGGCAGCGACGGGAGCCTGTGGTACACCAGCTACGTTGGGGTTACCGCAGACGGGTATCCGGCAGTGTCTTTTGCCGATAACAGCAACGATACTGCCTGGTGGTCACTGTGGCGCCCGGGGATCGGCTGGTCTGCACCCGCAAAACTGCCCTTTGATTACATTCCCGCCAGGATTCTGACGGATGCAAACGGCATCCTGACGGCGGTTGACGGACACAACAAACTGCACCGCAGCTTGAACAACGGCATCAGCTGGTTGCCCTATCATGTGGAGACCCTTGGTATTCATTCCACCAATTTTGACTATCCCTACCTTCTGGAAACCGGGAATTTACGATTTCAAACCTATTCAACCACTACCGGTAAAGTTAAAGTCTGGACCGTTGGATTTGCAGGGAATAGAACACCGCGCGCAGAAACATCGGAGACTTCTCAAAAGATAAGTGCCAGTCGAAAAAAAATTGAGTAATGAACTGGCCAAGAAGGCGCTGCAGGCATTTAGAATCTTCCAGACCTTCAGGAATCAGCCGTTCTCTTCTTAAGATATTCCTCGCCGTAGTCGATTTTTAATTCCAGCCACATGGTCAGGTGGTCCGACATCTGACGCCGTCGCCAATGATTGCGGTAATAAGCGCGACGCTGTTTTTCAGTACGAACGTTGCCTTTGGTATCATACACAAACGAGTTGTCGGGATCATCTTCTGCCTTGCCTTCCATCATGGCCGGGATATAGGCTTTATAGTCTTCATTCCTGTAGATCAGATCAAATTAGTCAAAAACACCGCCGCGGCCGGTGGGGGCCAGATTGTTTTGCCGCACCTTCAATGTGATTTGATCATAAAAGCGCGGTTTTTTCCCGACATTGGAGGGAGGAATGTTTTGCAAGGCTTGCGGTATTTGAAAGCCGTTTTGAGTAATGGCGTTGAAAGCCGCGTTGGCTGGATCGGCATCAAAAATATTAAAATCGCCGAGTAAAATCAGATTCCGGCTCCAGGCCGTCGGGTCTTCGGTGCGCTCCTTGAGGAATTCGGCCAGTGCTTTAATTTCGGCCACGCGAACGGGATGTTCTGCAACCGTTTTGCCCCAGATAATGTGAACGGTAGAAAGCATGAATCGGAACCAGCCGGCTTCAAAGCCGACAATGGTGGGCGTGCGTGTCAGCTGATTCGCAGGTGCAATGCTGTTGCCCTTTTTATCTTCGATCGGCGGAATGACGATTTCACCGGCCACGCCGCTAAACCGGATTTTGCGGCGGTCAAACAAAAAGGCCAGGCGTTCCTGGTTGCCGGCGGAGCCTTCGGTTACGTCGCTGACCACAAATTTCCAGGTGCGCCCCAGCCGGGTCTGCAGCTTATTCAGCGCCCCCAGGTGGGCACCGACTTCCTGAATGGCGACCAGATCAAAATGCGAAATGATCTCGGCGATATACCAGTGGGACTCTGCCGTGCGTTTATCATTTTTACCGCCTTCGAATTCTTTCAAATTCCAGGTGGCCAGCAGCAGGGTGTCGGTGGCATTTTTGTTGGGCACGCTGCGTTGAGGCCCGTCCGGATGCGTTTGCAACGTATGGCGCAACGACTCCAGACGGCCGGCGATTCTGGCGGTGTCTTTTCGCAACCCGTCAAGCCTGTAAAACAACGGCATCGGCATTCTCCATTAATGGGTACAGTGCATTCGCATATTCTGTCCAGCAACCCTCTATATCTCGTTTTGCGCAAGCTTTGCAAAATTCGCTTTTATTGTTTATTTGCATGATATTGTCTATAAAGAGAAGCGCTTGCCCAAATAGTCCATAACAAAATCATGAAACAAGTACAAATTCATACTTTCAGCGATCTTCATATTTCTCAGTGCCTATCTGATGGTTGCCACCGAAAATTGAAATAAACCTTAAATTTTGATATTATAAAAGAAAGGGGGCTAATTTCCAAAGTGCAATTTTAAACGGGAATCTGTGGAGGAGACGGTTCTTATTGTAACCGCGGGGTCGGACAACGATAGGAGTTTAAGACATGCGCAAGGATAGCCAAATCAGCCAACGTTTAACAAATCTCAAAGAGCGCCTAAAACAGGAAAATCCGGTCCTTTCTCAAGTGGTGGATAGTTTTCAAAAACTTGATTATATCAGCCGGCGGCTCGGATTTTTTCATAACGGGCAATCCCATGCGACGCGGACGTCCTGGTGGCCCCTGATATCCATATTGGGAATTTATTCATCCGGCAAATCCACTTTTATCAACCATTACCTTCAATACCGCTTGCAGGCCACCGGCAACCAGGCCGTTGATGACAAGTTTACGGTTATTTCTTATACGGATGATGACAAAGTAAGGGTGCTGCCGGGCCTGGCATTGGATGCGGATCCTCGTTTTCCTTTTTACAAAATAAGTCAAGCCATTGAAGAGGTGGCCGAAGGAGAAGGGCAGCGGATCGATTCTTACATCCAACTCAAAACCTGCCCCAACGAGCGCTTACGCGGCAAGATCATTATCGATTCCCCCGGCTTTGATGCTGACGCCCAACGGACTTCCACCCTGCGAATTACCGATCACATTATTGACTTATCCGATTTGGTCCTGGTGTTTTTCGATGCCCGCCACCCGGAATCCGGCTCCATGCATGACACCCTTGAGCATCTGGTTAACCGGACCAAAAACCGGCGAGATTCAAATAAATTTTTATTTATCCTCAACCAAATCGACAACACGGCCTTTGAGGATAATACCGAGGAAGTTTTTGCATCCTGGCAGCGGGCACTCGCCCAATACGGACTGACAGCCGGGTGTTGCTACGCCATCTATGTTCCGGAAGTTGCCATACCCATTAAAGATGAGAATGTTCGGGTTCGTTTCGAGAATAAGCGCGATTCAAATATAGATCAGATTTTCGATCGTATCGAACGGGTCGGGGAGGAAAGGGCCTATCGAATTGTGGGCATGCTGGAAGAAACCGCCCAAATGCTTGAGAACGACATTATCCCCCGAATCCGGCAGTTTATTTCCCGCTGGCGGAGCAAGATCATCTGGCTGGACGCAATCCTCTTAGGGGCAGTGTTGGGCGCTTTTTTGGCTGCCACCATCTGGGGTGGATACTGGAACGGGATGACCCTCAAGCTACCATTTCTGGACAATTTGCCGGGCGGAAATTACAGTAAGCTTGGCCTGTTAGCGTTGCTGGTGCTGCTCTTCGGCTATGTTCACTTGTCGATTCGCAGGGTAACTGCAAATTATGTATCGCGCAATTTGTTAGCGGAAGTTAAGGACCCTGATTTGCGAGCGAACTATACCCGCGCCTTTAAAAAGAATAGCCGCTGGTATCGTAGTTTGTTGAAGCGTAAACCAGCGGGTTGGGGTCGGCGAACTCAGCGCCGCCTGGCGAAAGTTTTAGAAGACACCAACACGCTACATTCAGAAACTCAATGATATGTACACCAACCCTTCCGGTAACGAAAGCGGCCATCCGCAGGGGCCACGGACTGAGGAACAAACGCAAGCCCCTGACATCTCCGACGGCCCTCAGGCAGAACCCCTTGAGACGACCGCACCCAAGGACGCAACCGAGCCCCATAAGTAAATCGAAGCCATAAAAGATTCTTTCCCCTTTTTATCGCTTTATTTTTTCCACCTTGTCCACCGTCAGGGTGATTGCTCCCCAATCCTCTTCCACTTTTCCCGGTGAGTAAATACGGGCCGGTTACGGTCGATCATGTGGCAAAACCGGCGGTAGGCTTGCGGGAAAAAGGTGGTTTCCACGATGTCGGTTTCATCTTCAAAGGTTAAAAATTCCATGGGATCACCCCGTTTGGTGGAAACCACCTTGCCGGTAATCAGCCAGCCGGCCAGGCGCACCCGCCGGCCGACAAAACGCGGCAGATCCACGGCCTTGACGGTGCGGCGGTTTTGCAGCTTATCGGCAAACAGCTCCATGGGGTGGCGGTCACACAGAAAACCCAGCACGGAAAATTCGCGCCGCAGCCGCTCGCGCTTATCTTCGGCAGGCAGCAGCGGCGACTGGCAATCGCCGGCCGTCTCGGTGCGGTTAAACAGGGATGGCGTGGGCGCCTTGGGTCGTTTTGATTTCAACCAGCAGGCCAACTCCCACAGCAGTGCTGCGCGGTTGCCGCCGGGGTTAAGGGCGTCCAGGGCGCCGCAGTTGATCAATGACCGGGCCTCGTCTTCAGCAGGGCGCACGCGTTCCAGAAAATCCCCCAGGCTGCTGTAGGGCTGCCGTCGGCGCTGGGCAACGATGCGCTCCCGGGTATCGGCTCCCAGCCCTTTGACGGACAGCAGTCCCACCCGGACGGTTTTGCCCCGACCGGACCAGCGAACGTCGCTGGCATTGATGTGAGGCGGCAGCACTGTCAGGCCCATGCGGCGGGCTTCGGAAACATAGGCAAAGGTGCCGTAAAAACCGCCCTGGTTGCTGATCACCGCGGCGATAAATTCGGCCGGATAGTGGACCCTGAGGTAAGCAGCCTGAAAGGATACCCGGGCATAGGAGGCACTGTGGGGCTTGCAGAAGGAATAGCCGTTAAAACTCATCATCATATCCCAGATTTCGGCGACTTTGCCTTCGGGCACCCCGCGCTGTCTGGCGCCACTGAAAAATCGCTGCTGAAAGTCCCGCAGCTGATATTCGCGATCCTTTTTGGTCAGGACCTTGCGCAGGGTATCGGCTTCGGCATGGGAGAAGCCGGCGATCACCACCGCTGCGCGGGAAACGTCTTCCTGATAGACCATGATGCCGAAGGTTTCATCCAGCACTTCAGCCAGGAAGGGATGAATCGGGTCCCAGCGGCCGCCGTGCAGACGGCGAATGTATTCCTGGATAAATTCGTTGGCGGCCGGGCGGATAATGCTGCTGTGGATGACGAGGTGCTCGAAATCGCCCACTCTGGATTTTTGTTGCAACAGCCGCATGGCCGGGCTTTCGATGTAGAAGCAGCCCATGGTGCGGCCCTGGGCCAGGGCTTCCTGGGTGGCAAAATCGTCTTCGGGTTCCCAGTGCATCTCGTCAAAGGTGAGGCCGTTGTCGTGCAGGTTGGCCAGGGCATCGCGGATCACCCCCAGGCTGCGGTTGCCCAGCAAATCGATTTTGACCAGCCCGGCATCTTCGGCGGCATCCTTGTCCCACTGGATGATCGGCACGCCCTTGGGGGCCCGCTCAACGGGCACGTATTCTTCAATGGGCCGCGGCGTGATGACGATGCCGCCGGGATGAACGGACATGTAACGCGGGGTGCCGATGATGCGCTGGGCAAACTGCAAAATGTCGGGCCAGGGCGGGGGGAACGCCAGGGCTTTGGATTCCGGCCGGTGTTTCAGCTCGGCTAAAAATTCGGGGTCGGATTCTTTCACGCGCCAGAAATGCGGCAGTCGTTTGGACACCTGACCGATCTCGGCGTCGGTCAGACCGAAAACCTTGGCGACTTCCCGTACCGCCATGCGCGGCTGAAACAGCACGTGGCTGGATACCATGGCGGCATGGCCCGGATACTGCGCCAGGACCGAATCCAGCACGTCATCGCGCTCATCCCAGGCGAAATCCACATCGATATCCGGTGGATCTTTGCGGCCCGGATTTAAAAACCGTTCGAAGTACAGGTTGTGTTTCAGCGGGCAGACATTGGTGATACCGAGGCAGTAAGCCACCAGCGAAGCGGCTCCCGAGCCGCGGCCGCAGGTGCGCGGGCTGCGTTTGACAATATCGCGCACGATTAAAAAATAAGCGGCAAACTCCATCTGCGTGATGGTGTGCAGCTCGTGTTCCAGCCGGTCCACAACGGCTTCGGAAAGTTCAGTGCCGTAGCGGCGCCGCGCACCTTCATAAGCGTCCTGCCGCAGGCGCTGAGCCGGATTGCCGCCGTTTTGGTTCAGCAGCGGCGGCATGACAATGCCGAACCGGGGTCCGCTAAATTCCAGGCGGTCGGCAATTTCGTAAGTGGCGCTGACCGCCTGCGGGCAGATGGCAAAGCGGCGCTCATATTCTTGAGGGCCTGCCAGCCAGGCATCCGGCGGGGCGACTTCATCGGCTGCCAGGCGCGACAGAGAGGTGTTGCGCTCGATAGCCCGTAACATACGGTGCACCGCCAAATCTGCGGGATGCAAAAAGAAGCTTCCCGGTGTGGCTACCAGCGGCAGTCTCAGGCGGTCGGCCGTGCGGCGCAGCCGGTGGGTGGCCGGCAGGGGGCGGCGCGGCATGGCAGCGGCAACCGAAACACCGGCCGCATGCCAGGCACCCAACAGATCAGCGCTCTGAGTGAGAACCACCAATCCGTTTGCATGCGAAATCAGGGCGGCCGCCAGATTAAAATCTGCGTCCATGTGACGACGGGTGAGCAGGCGGCAGAGGTTGCGGTAGCCGCTGTCGGATGCCACCAGGCAGACGGCCCGCTGTTTGCGCTGCGGATCGCTGACCTCGGCCCCCACGATGGGCGTCAGCCCTTCGCGCCGGCAGGCGGTTAAGAAAGGCCACAGGCCGCACAGGTTGTCGGTATCGGTCAGCGCCAGATGGGTATAGCCCAGGCGCCGGGCGGTCCGGCAGACCTGTTTGACCGGAGCCGTGCCCCACATGAACGAATAATTGGATCTAACGGTTAAAGGAATCATTGTTCGTGTAAGTTCGAAATCCGAAGTTCGAAATCCGAAACAAATTCGAAATTCGAATATTAAATGTTCAAAACAAATCCTATATTCGAAAAGTAGCACACCAAGAAAAATTTTTAGCTTCCTGGTCTCATTATATCGAAATGTCAAGTTTCGAATTTTGAATTTTTGTCATTCGTATTTGTTTCGTGCTTCGGATTTCGTATTTCGGATTTTTCTAGTTTTAAATTATATAGAACTCCAAATTTAGTGCTAAGCGGCCAAGACTCGGCCCATACGGATGGCTTCATTGCCGAAGCGGTGGCGGACGGCATCGATGGCCGTGATCAGGCCGCAGCGTTTTTCATTGGCTTTTTGGTCGGCGGCAAACAGTTGCAGCTGAGCCGGCGGAAAGATCAACCGGTCGCAGACCAGACGCATGTGCCGGATGCGCACCCGGCGCGTCCAGGCCAGCTGGAGGGTGCGGCAGGCCAGCTCAAAGAGGGTGAGGTCATTGGCCGTGGCCGGCCGGGCGGCCACCTGGCGGGCGCGGCGCATGCCGTCGGAATAGTCAAGGACAATAGCGATGCGTCGGGCGGCGCGCCGGCGCCGGCGCAGCCGGCTGCCGACCTGCTCCACCAGGCTGTAGAGAACCGCTTCCAGGGTGTGCGCGTTGTTGGTGTCATTGCCGAATTCATGGTCTGCGATTACCTTCGGCGGTTTTTGTCCGATCGGCAAAACCGGAGACGGATCGATGCCGCGTACCGCCTCGTAAAGCAGCAGGGCACGGGTTGCAAAAGGGACCTCCAACTGCTCCAGACTCAGGGCCGAGACCTGGAATGCATGGGTCAGGTTAAATTCCCGCAACCGCAGCTGATCAGGGTACTCGATGCCCGGAACCAGACTGACCGGCAGCGGCGCCAGCAGCGGTTCCTCTTCACCGGCGGCGACGATATACTCCCCGTCAGGCTTCACCAGGCGGGTGGCCACTTTGGCAACCAGCTTGTTGGGCGCCACCGACCAAATCGGGTCCAGGCCCAGGTCGGTTTTAATCTGCCTGCGCAACCGCCAGGCCACGTCCATGGGCGGGCCGAAAAGACGGGAGGTGCCGGTGGCATCCATGAACAGGTGGCCGTCGTCTTCACCGGTTTCGATCAGGGGCGAATACGGCAGGGCGCGCTTGAGCACATCGTGCATAGCGAGCTCATAGCGGTCCGGATGGGGCGGCAGGACTTGAACATCCCGGCAAAGGCGCACGGCCCGGCGCAGGGCCATGCCCTTGCGGATACCGGCCATGTAAGCCTCGTTGCTCATATCGTAAACAGCGGCCCGGGCGGCGCCTTCGGGTGCGATGATCACCGGGCGCTGGTTTAGCCGGTGATCCACCGCGCGTTCCACCGCCACGGCAAAATCGGCCACATTTAAATGGATAATTGAACGATTATAAGGGTTCACAGGTTCAGGGTTCACCGTTCAGGGTTACCTTTCTATAAAGGGTTCAAGGGTTCAGGGTTCAGCGTTCAGGAGCTGGAAACGATGTCTAATGTTTAATTCTTCAATGTTCGCTATAGCGTTGCAATTTCCGTTTGCCGGATCCTAACAAGGGTGTAATGTGTCAGCTTAAAATATTAGCAAACTGCAACGCTAATTAAAAAGGATTATTGCGTTTGTCAATTCGTTATCGAAACCCTGGAGCAAACACACCCTTCGAACGTTTAGCCAAGCCACTATTCAACCAATAAGACCAATAAAACTAATCGAACAAGTCCTTGAACCCTCTGAACCCTGAACCTCTGAACCTACAGACCTTTTCTCGATCAACTGACTGATCAAACGCCGGGCATTTCTGGGTGCCTGGGCGCGGACGTGGTTGTTGAAAAAAATCACGCCGCTGCGGGCGAGCCGGGTCATGGGGGTCATAATTTTTGCGGCCCATTCCTGCAATTCCGCATCACTGTAGTCGTAGTCGAACTGTATTTGCATATTACCCGAACGCCAGCCTCTGACGTTGCGGCCGTGAAACCGGACATAGAAAAAAGCCGGGTTGGTGACGACATCCAGCTGCGGGAACAGACCCGGCAGATTCGGTTCATCCACGGCGACCAGGGTGGTGCGGCGGCGTTCCAGTTCGGCAAAAACCCGGTCTGTGGCCCAGGAAGCA
>PVMK01141340.1_pt1 | contig 33938 bp, 26 predicted proteins | sample 1853481 | NCBI WGS metagenome assembly PVMK01 (sample SAMN08533507, study PRJNA380276) | Marine sediment metagenome, whole genome shotgun sequencing project.
GACCGCCAGATTGCGGCGTATCGCGGGCCGTAGCAGAGGCCCGGAGCACCAGCGCCAGGGGCGGCGCAGCCGCCACGCCGACCTCGGGCGCTCCAGGAACGAACAATGCCCCGCGGAATCGGAGCGCAGCGGAGATTCCGCGATCGCGCCGAGTTTGGGCCTCTGGGTGCGTTTCTCCGACTGGAGCGAGGGAGGGATAGGCCGTCCGGCCATCCCGACCGAGCGGAGGGAGGAAAACGCGGCCAGAGGTCCGGAATCGGCGCGATCACACAAGAGGTGGGGGGTGCGTGTTCGGTAGAGGGCAGCCCGCCGGCGCGCCAACGGCGCGTTCACCGGAGGTGCCTGGCATCCCGACATGACGTTGTCCTCAACGTCATGTCGGCGTGCCTGGCATCCTCGCGCGGCAGCGCCTACCCGGGGCACAAGCACTGACACGGGCGTGGAAACGGGCAGGGCCGCGGTCGAAGACCGCGGACGGCGGGTGGGCACGGAGACGGGCACGGGCATGGGCACGGGTCGGGCAGGATGGTGGGAGTAGGAACGGGGCTGCGCGTGTTGGCCTGACAGGAGTTGTGGCCATGGCAAAGATGCGGTTCGCAGAGTTTCCGCACAACCACGGCATCGGCGCGATCGACCGGGTGCTGACCGAGGTCGTAGACGAGCTGCAGGCGCAGGCCGAGCACCTCGCCACACCGCTGCGAAAGACTTCACCGGCCACCCTCTGCCGTCACGCACCGAAGTCGTGCAGATGGTGGAGCTCCTCAGGTCGGTGATCTTCCCGGGCTATGTGGGCAGCCGCGATGTGACCGAGGAGAGCCTCGGCTACCACATGGGCGCGGCGCTCCACCGCGCTGCGATCATCATGGTCGATGAGGTCCACCGCGGGCTGTGCTTTGCCTGCGAACGGGAAAAGGGCGATCGCGTGCCGGAGCAGTGCCTCGGCCACGCGAAGCAGATCACCGAGCAGTTCCTGCAGCGGCTGCCCGAGCTGCGCCGCCTGCTGGCCCTGGACGCCGTGGCATCCTACGAGGGCGACCCCGCGGCGCCGAGCCCATCGGAGGCGATCTTCTGCTACCCCGGCGTCCTCGCGCTCACCTGTCACCGCATCGCGCACGAGCTGCAACGGCTCGGGGTGCCGCTGATCCGCGCATGATTACAGAGCACGCCCACAGCCTCACCGGCATCGATATCCACCCTGGGGCGAGGATCGGCGAGAGCCTTTTCATCGACCACGGCACCGGCGTGGTCATCGGCGAGACCTCCGTGATCGGAGATCGAGTCAGGGTCTACCAGGGCGTCACGCTCGGCGCCAAGAGCTTTCCGCTCGACGACGACGGCAACCGATCAAGGGCATCGACCGCCACCGGTGATCGAGGACGACGTCACCATCTACTCCGGCGCGACCGTCCTCGGGCGCGTGACGATCGGCAAAGGCGCAGTCATCGGCGGCAACGTGTGGCTGACCAGGGACGTGCCGCCGGGTGCGAAGATCTCGCAGTCGAAACCACGACCGAGCGCTTCGAGAATGGCAGCGGAATCTAATTCGGATTTCGGATTTCGGATTTCGGATTTCGGATTTGACGTCCCCAAGCTGAATCCTCTTCCCGGAGCCCGCAGTCGGCGTGACGCTGTCGCGCTCACCGGAGGTGCCTGGCATCCCGAAATGACGTTGTCCTCAACGTCCTTTCGGCGTGCCGGCAAAACGCCGGCGGCAGCGCAGTGAGCTCAGGCCTCATCCGAAGGAGGAGGCCAAGAACCTCTCCGATAAGCACCGCCGCCACAAAGAGGGCGTGGGTATCCGGAATCAGCGTGCGTAGTACGGGGTGGCGCCGGACTCGTGGTCGGTGTTGTCGAGCACCCGCTTGATCTCGGGCACCTCCTCCAGGATGGCGGTCTCGATCCCTCCTTGAGGGTGACCTGCGACATGCCGCAGCCCTGACAGCCTCCACCAAACTGGATGACGGCGGCGTCGCCGTCAACCTCGAGGAGCTCTACCCAGCCGCCGTGACCGGCAAGCGAAGGAGCAATGCGCTCGTCGATCACCTTCTGCACCTGTTGCGCGAGAGGGTCGTCCCAGTTCACCTCGGCTTGCGGGTTATTGAACTGGAACCCGGTCCCGCTGGTATCGGTGACGAAGTCGACTGATGCGCCCTCGAGCCACTCGGCGCTCTGCGGGTCGAGATAGACTGTGATCGAATCCTGGTCAACGACCACATCCTCGTCCTTCGTCTCGCCTTCCATCATCAGCGCCAGCTCGTAGCGGAACTGGTGCTTGCCGAACCGGTGCGCCACCACGCGGACGCCGAGCGTTGGAGTCTCGCTCAGGTTCATGTACTCACGAACCTTCTCTCGCGCGGTGTCGGTGAATGTGATCATTTCGCCTCCCCTTTCGCAATTGCCGCAAGGCGGCGTGCCCATGCTACCAGACAAAATCTAACGTTCTAACGTTTAACTTTCTAACGTTTTAACGTCTCGCCGTTATCGCGCGCCCAGCACCGCCGACACCGTGGTCTCCTCACCGCCCCGCGAGACCGTCACCTCGACCTTATCGCCAGGCGCGTGGCTCTTGAGCAGCGTCGAAAATGAACGGAGATCGGCCACCGGCTCGCCGTCCAGGGCCACAATGACGTCTCCGGCCACGATGCCTGCCTTCTCAGCTCCGGAGTCCGGCATCACCTGTTGAACACGAACGCCTTCGCCCTCGAAGGAGAAATCGGGCATGGTGCCGAGGCTCGCCCTTCGCCCACCCTGTCCGGTCGGCGCCTTCGGTGCTATCGGTGGACCCGACTCGCCCATGGTTACGGTCAGCGGGTCGGTGCGCTCGGCCAGATAGCCGACGGCTTCGTGCGCCGCCGCAGTCACCGTTACCATACCGTCGGCGTCGATGGTGTCGGCCGTGTCCGACGGTCGGTGATAGTCAGGCGTGGGGCCCGTGAAGAGCTGGACCGCCGGCACCCCGTTCTCGATGCATGCCACCTGATCAGAGGCGTCGAGGGGTTCTGAGACCACCGCCACCGGCGCCCCCGTTGTGTAGCCGACGCCCATGAAAATAAAGCGCCATTCGCGGGCGGTGTCGGCATTGAGGACGTAGAGCTTGCCATCCGCGAGCCGGCCCACCGTGTCGAGATTCACGCAGGCAAAGGGCCGGACCCCGGGGGGCATCGATTTCAGCAGATGCCGGGAGCCGACAAGACCCGCCTCTTCGCCTGTAACTACCGCGAAGACCACGGGCCGCGGCCGCGGCGGTTCCGTCGCCATGGTCCGCGCCAGTTCGAGCAGCACCGCAACACCGGAGGCATTGTCGTCGGCCCCAGGATGGATCCTCCCTTCATTTCCGGAGCGAACATCCGGCCAGCCCCGACCGAGGTGGTCGAGATGGGCGAGGACCAGAACGGGTTGATCTGCCAGCTCGGGGTCGGCGCCGGGCACCCGCGCCACGAGGTTGACCAGCTCCATTTCCCGCTCCGGTTCACCTCCAGTCCAGCGCCAGCTCTGACGAAATGCCTGGTCGCCGGCCGCCTCAAGACCGCTCTCGGCCAGCCACGCCTCGACCATCGCGGTTGCCTGGGCGAGGCCCTCGGAACCGAGGCCTCGTCCCTCGAGCGTCGGGTCCGCAAGAGCAGCCACCACCCGCCCAAGCGCCTGAGCATCGTACGCCGGAGGCAGCTCGGCCAAGGGCGCCCTCTCCGGCAGCTCTAGCGGCGGCATCTCTCCGTCCGAGAGGTTGCGAACCAGCGGCGATGAGAGCGGCTGCCACATTCCCTTGGCCACGTTCTCAGGTCCGTCGCCGCGGAAGCCGAGGAATGAGTAACGTGTGTAATGTGGCAGCTTGCGGGCGAGCCCTGGAACGGCTTCGACCGGGGCTGCGGTGATCCAACCGACCGCAGTCTTCGGGTTGGCCGCGGCCCGAGCCACCAGCACCAAGGAATGGTCGCCGCGAGCCAGCGTGTCGCCGGCCAATCGCACCGATTGGGCCGTCAGCTCAACCCCCTGTTCAGCCACTCGGCGGGCGATCTCGCCCCCGAACAAATTGTCCCACCCAAGCACCCAGGTCGGGCTGTCGGGCAGCTGCTCGATCTCGCTGTCAAGGACAATGCGCGGCTCGTCGGGCAGCGCCCAATCCGCAGCCAGCTGCCGCCACGCAGCCGCCTCCTGGTCGCCCGCCTTTGAAGGGAGCACGTACATAGGATCTTCCCCACCGAAGATGGTCGACAGGGCCGGCGGGACCTCGAGCGGGTCCAGGCGGCGCATCACGTCAAAGGCAGGATCCACGTCGACCCGCAACGGCCGAGTCGCGCACGGCACCTCGACGATGCAGTCGCGTCCACAGGAACCGGCCTCGGCCCACACGGGCTCCTCACGACCCTCGACCGTCACGGCCACCGGCACCGTGACCGGAAAGGGATCCTCCTCCTGCACTTGGCGCAGATGGACCATCACCCGCCACGGCGCCTCGCCGGGCGCGCCCTCCTCGACCCGCGCCTCGTGGATCTCGATCTGTGGCGCGCCGGTGCGCTCCACCCACTCCTTGACAAAGGGAACCCAATCGCCTCCGGTCTCGTCAGTAAAGGCATTCGCAATGTCCGTAAAGGAGGCACGGGTGAACCGGTGCTCCCGATCAAAGCGGGTCACCGCCGCCAGGAACTCGTCGTTCCCCACTGCGCGCCTCGCCATGTGGAAGAGCATCAGGCACTTGCCGTAGCCCACGGCTTCCGATGCCGCGGATGAGCGCGAACCGAACTCGGTGAGCGGAAAATCCTCTCCCGCCGAGACCATGTCGGTGAACTTTTTGAGAGTCGCCCGGCGGTAGGTGGCGCCTTCGCCGCGCTGCTCGGCAAAGAGGTGATCCGCCATGTAGGCGGTGAGGCCCTCGCACCAGTTGCCGGTTTCAGAGTCTACGTAGACCGAGTTGCCCCACCAGTTGTGGAGAAGCTCATGGGGGTAAGACGACGTGAGGATCCAGGGAAACCGGATCACCTGCGGACCGAGGAGGGTGAACCCGGGCATCCCGTAACCCGTCTCCCAAAAATTCTCCACGAGGGCGAACGATGCGTAGGGATAGGGCGGCAGCATTTCCTCATATAGCTCGAGGTAACGCGCCGTGGCGTCGAGAAAGCGCTGGGCGAGGGAGGGGTCGTCTTCGCGAAGGAACGCGAAGACCTCCACCTTGCCGGCGCTCCTTGCGTACTCGTGCCACGGCCCCGCCACGAGGTAGATCTCCTCAGTCGGGTGATCGAGCTGCCACGCTGTCACTCGAAGGCCGTCTTCAGTGATCTCGTGCCGGGTGCGGCGGCCCTGGGACACCACCTCCCACGGCGGCGCCAGGTCCTTGACCTCTAACTTGAAGGTCATCAGGCCGTCACCAAACGTCGGAACCCAGAAGCTGGTACCGGCGAGGAATACACCTCTCTCGTCGATCAGGCCGGGGGTTTCAGAAAAGCTCCTCTGGTACTCCTCACCCTGCGTGGCCAGAGGGTGATCGATCCGACCCCTGTACACGATCTCGACGGGCTCCTCCGCACCTTCCTCCCGGAACAAGCGAAATCCCTCGAGGGGCACGTTTTCTGACACCGTCTCCGTTGTGGCGTTGATCCCGAAGAAGTCGGCCTCGACAGGTCCCGCGACCGGTTCCAGACGCCAGCCCGGGGTTGTAACGCGCGGCGCCATCCCGGCGTGGAGCACGAAAATGTAGGCCCCGCTCTCGTCCGCCGCCACAGCCCCATTCAAGCTGAGATCGTCCACAACGGCAACGGCCTGCTCTGCCGGCTCGATTCGGACCTCCAGATCGTGGTGAACGATTTCTGCAGAGAATCCTGGGGCTGCAACGGCCCACACAACAGACACCAACACACAAACGCGTCTCAGAATCATGACGCCTCCTGCTGGCATTCTACTCGATCGGGGTATGAAACTCTGCGACCAGAGGTTGCCGGTCGTGGATCTGCGACCCACCCGGGAGGACCTCAATGATCACCGTCATCTCTGGGACTAACCGTCCCGAATCGAACACCCGCAAGGTCGCGGGTCTGGTTCTCGAGGCATTGGCCAGGCGCTCGGTGAGACGGGACGACTTACCGACCCGAAGCTCGACGAGCGCCTGGTCGCGATGGTGACCGGTTTCGTAAACTTTTGCGGAAACCTGAGCGACGAGAGTTAATGCCTGTGGACCTGGGGCGCGGCGCGGGATACCATGCGCTGCGTCCGAGAACCCCTGATGTGGAGGTGAACATGTTCGCTCGTAAGACCCTCGGTGCCGTTTTCGTCGTTCTATTGACCGCCGGCGCGGCCGCTGCGGACATCAAGATCGTCAAGATGACTCACCGCGACGGCTTCACCATGATGGGCCAGACCCAACCTCCCTCAGACGTGGAGCAAACCACCTGGATCGGCGCAGACAGGATGTTCATGGACCAGGGTGATACGGCCACAATTGTCCGCACCGACACCGGCAAACTGATCGTCATCAATTACACCCACGAGACCTACAGCGTCCTCGACCTTCCGATCGACTTGGAAAAGCTCCTCCCGCCCGAAATGGCGCAGGGATTCCTGGCGATGATGACGTTCGAGGTCACCGTAACCGCGGCTGACGAGCACAAGACCATCGGCGAGTGGAAGGTCCGGCGCTACGGCATGACGATGGCCTCCAAGATGATGAGCGCGGAATCGACCATGTGGGCAACGACTGACGTCGATTTCGACCACGATGCTTTCCATCGCCTGTACACGGAGATGGTCAGTCTCCAGCCCGGAATGGCCGACGCGGCCAAGGAGATGCGCCAGATCAACGGAATTGTGGTCGAACAGGAAACCGTCATGACCATGATGGGTAATACGACGGTCAAATCCTCGGAAAAGACGACCTCGATCGAGGAGCTTGACCCACCGGCGGGCATCTATGACCCGCCCCCAGACTTCACCGAGAAGCCGTTCGATTTCATGGCGTCAATGCAACAATAACGTTAGAACGTTAAACGTTGAACGTTCTATCGTTTGAACGTCCGGTGACCATGATGCGGCAAGAAGGGTCACGTCGTCGTATGGTGTGTGACCGCAGGTGAAGGCCTCGATCTCCTCGAGGAGGTAGTTCACCACGTCCTGCGGGTCGGCGGGGGCAGATTTCAGGCCCTCTGCCAGGCGGTCCTCGCCGAAGAACTCACCTTCCGGGGACTGTGCTTCTACGACGCCGTCAGAGTATGCGACGACCATGATCCCCCGCCCCGAACTCGGCCTCGAGGATTCGATGACCCCGACCCTCAACGCCCCCAGGGGCACGCGGTGCTCCGGCATCTCGAGACACTCGACGCCTCCGGAGTGCACGCCGCACCATGGGAGGCGGCTGGCCCGCCAGCGTGTAGGACAGCACCCCTTCACCTGCCCGGAAGCCGAGGTAGCCGAGGGCAACGAAGCTGCCCGCCTGGAACTCTGCCCGATTTCGCCCCCCACGGAGGCTGTAAAGCCGTTCGTTGGCAAGGCGGAGGAGTTCTTCGGGTTCCGGGGTTGGCAAGCGCCACCGAGTTGAGCACCTCGTGGGCCGCCATCATCATCAGCGCCCCGGAAATCGACTTGCCGGAGACATCTCCATACACCACAACGTGCTCTCCATCCACCCGCCCGGGAAGCTCGGTAAAGAAATCTCCGCCGACCTCCTGCGCCGGTCGGCAGACCGCCGCCAGCCGCCATCCGTCGGCCGCCGTCATCTCCTCCGGCAACAGTGACGCCTGGATCGATGCGGCGATCTTGAGCTCTCGTTCGAGCTCCGCCTGGCGCGTACGCTCGTCGAGGAGGATGCTGGTTTCGAGTGCGATGGAGGCCTGGTTGAGGAGGCCACGCAGTAGCTGGAGCTCCTCCTTCTCGAACGCGGTCTGGCCCGCCTTTCCAGACAAAAGGATCAAGCCGACTGCCCGCCGGGTAGTTGCCACCAGACCCACCAGCTCCACCCCCGCCTTCGTCAGTTTCGAGCTCAGATCCTCCACGTCGGGAGACAGCAGGCGCAGCGGTGCGAGCCCCTCCAACCGGACCAGCGACCCCTGACGCTTGAGCTGGTCGTGGAGAATGCCGATGACCGGGAGCTCCTCTGGGAGAGCCTCCGGACCGGCCTGTCGGACCAATCTGTCCTCAGACAACAGGTACAGGGCCGAGAAACGCAAACCGAGCAGCTCGGGAAGCCGTTCCACCAATTGCGCCACCAGCGGACCGATCTCCACTTCCCGGGTAATGGCCTCGCCCATCTCGACCATGGCGCGCTGCAGGCGAAGGCGCTCGGCAAAGAAGAACCTATCGACCGGGCCTTGCAGCCGCTGTCTCAAAGGCTCGAAGAGGAGCACGATGGCGAGTGCGAAGATCACCGGGAAGTAGGGCGAGTCCGCGATTCGAGTGCCGCGGAAGAGGAGTTGGAACGAGGCGATTCCGAGGGCGTAGACCGCAGTCACCATGGCGGTGGTGACGGTGTAGAGCAAGCTCTTGCGCAGGATGACCTGGATGTCCAGGAACCCGAACCGGATGATGGCGTAGGCAAAGGTGATCGGTACCAGGATCAGCGGCACAACCCCATAGAAGAGGAACCGCTCGGTTTTGAGGAACGACGGAAACGCGACCGCCAGGACAATGAAGGGAACGACCCCGAATAGGGTGCCGAGAAAGACCAGCCCGGCGCCGCGCCTCTGGAGCCTGTCCGGCAAGAAGCGGGCGCTGAGACCTAGGGCTCCAAGGCCGAGCAGCATATAACCGCCCATCACCCACCAGTTGGTCATCGGCGCGCCACTGATCAGAGCCAGCGAGTTCCCGGAACGCCGCGCCCACAGTACCGTACCCAAATACACCAAAGGCGGCAGAAGATAGATGGGCAGCATCTTGGAGCTGATGCGCGCGATCCATCCGAGAAAATCGGCTATGGGGTCGCGACGCCACTCCCACACCGGGCGCGGGAAGATCAGGAAGAAGTGGAGAAAGGCCGCCGGCAGGAAGAGCAATGCCATGGTTCCGGTCGTCAGGACGAAGGTGTCGACCCAGGAGTACGATGCGGGGCGCAGCCGGCAGACCAGGAAGAGCATGAAGAGGCTGCACATGGTGAAAAAGACCCGAGCCGCAGGCAGGCGCGATTGTCGCAGAACGACGAATAGGCCGACTCCGAAGAAGAGAAAACCGAGGAGGGCGGCATAGAGGTACGTGGTGCCGCCGATCTGCCGCCGGCCGAGCTCGACCTCGACCTCGAAGATGCTACCGCCCGACCGCACCAAATATGGAACCGATTCGCCGATGCGATGCTGGTTCAATAGCTCCTGGGCGTGGGTTTGGGAGTCGAGGAAAGCCCGGTCGATCCCGACAATCACGTCAGCCGGACGGATTCCGGCACGATCGGCCCCAGAGCCCGGGACTACCGCACGCACGACCCGCGCGCCCGGGACATCCGCTTCCAAAATGACGCCGTCGTAAGGGCGCGGAAGGAACATATCCGCGACCGAGAGAGCGGCAATCAGGAACGCGAGGATCCCGGGCGCCAACATTAACGTCAGACGCCGCTGCGAACGCTGCATCACAACATCATACGCTTCCGAGAGGCATCTTGTTCGCGACGAGATCGCAATTTCGGATTTCGGATTTCGAATTTGCCGTCCCCAATCTGCATCCTCCTCCCGGAGCCCTCGGTCGGCGTGGCGCTGTCGCGAATGCCGACCGGACGTGCCGTCTCTGACGGTTTTAGGAGCACGGATGACTGTTGCGAGTGGATGACTTGGGCCCAAACATCGTCAAAGGGGGCACTCACGGGCAATGCCGCCTCGGGTAATCGAAATCTTCAAGCCGAAGGGATCTCGCCGGAAAGCAACCCTGCGACCGCCGGATTGCGGCGTATCGCAGGCCGCAGCAGAACCCACCGCCGGCAGCAATTCGCGCCCGACGGCTGGGATGGCAGGGCGGGTGGGGCCAGCCATCGGCCGCTCGCTGGCGGCAGCGCGTCACGACGGCCGCAAGGCCGTCAGTAAATCCGAAATCCGAAATCCGAAATCCGAAATCCGAAATCCGAAATTCCTACCGCACCCAGCTTGTGTTGTAGTTTAGATCCTCGATCTCCGCGGCAAACGGGGTAGGCAGAAGCGGCTTGAAGGTATCGATCATTACCGCAAGCTCGTCGGTGCGCTCGGTGCCGATCGAGGCCTCGTAGGTACCGGGGTGCGGGCCGTGCGGCATCCCCCGCGGGTGCAGCGTCAGCGAGCCGGGTCCGACGCCTTTTCGCGAGGTGAAATTGCCTTCGACGTAGAAAAGGACCTCGTCACAATCCGGCGACGAGTGCGGGTAGGGGCAGGGAATGGCTCCATCCGCGAAGTCCACGACCCGTGGCACGAAGGAGCACACCACGTAACCGTCACCGGCAAAGGTGGTGTGGATGGTGGGCGGCAGGTGGACCGCCCCCGTCTTGGGCTGAAAGGCAAGGATCGGGAAGGCGAAGGGCCAGACCTGGCCGTCCCACCCGACCACGTCAAAGGGGTCGTACGAGAGCTCGAAGGCGGAAAGCATGCCGCCGTTCTGGACGATCAGCCGATGCGGCGCGTCGAGGCTTTTTGGGCCTCCGTCCGGCCACTGTGGTTCGACGAAGTCGTGGTGGGTGTAGGGGGCGTACATCGAGAGCTGGCCCTCGGGTACCCGGTACTGCTTCGGGACACGGACCGGCGAACGCCCCTCCACGGTCAACAGCAGCGCGGGGCCGTCGAGCAGCCACCGATGCGGCAGGCTCCGGGGCACATAGACGTAGTCCTGCGCCTCAAATGGCACCACGCCGAGCGCGGACTCGACGCGGCCGGAGCCCTCGTGGACAAAAACCAGCTCGTCGCCGTCAGCGTTGGCGACAAGGGTCGGCTCGCTCTCGGTGGCGCGGCCGAGCCAGACGCCGATGTCCGGGTTGGTAAACAGCAGCCGCCGCGCGAGAAACGGGCTCCCTCCCGCGCCCTGCCTTTCACTCAGGTAGTGCGAGCGACGCAATGACCCGGTCGCCCCCACCTCCGCCCATCCCGGGTGGCGACCGAGGTCCTCCTCCGACTCGACCCAGTGCGGCGGCTCACGGTGCCACATGATCGTATAGATCGACTCGAAACCCATACGGGTGAAGCAATGCTCAAAGGTGAGCTTGCCGTCCACCTCGAAGACGGTGTGGGGTTTCTTGGGGATGAGACCACGAGTAAGCCTGTGAATCATTCCGTATCACCATTTCCTGATTTCGAATTTCGAATTTTGAATTTTCGAATTTCGAATTTGCACCCGGCCCTTCTCTTCTATGACGGGTGGGCGGAGGGAAAATTCGAAATTCGAAATTCGAAATTCGAAATCTTGCGATCATGAGCCCGCTCCCGCTTTCAGCTGCCCCTCGGCTGCCGCCCGCTCGACCTGGTCGCGCTCGATGGATTCGAAGAGGGCGCGGAAGTTCCCCTCGCCGAAGCCGCGCGCACCCTTGCGCTGGATGACCTCGTAGAAGAACGGCCCTGCCCCGTCATCGCCGTGGAGCAGCCCGCCCTCGACCATGAATATCTGCAGCAAGTAGCGGTCGTCGCCGCCGTCGACCAGGATGCCGAGGCGCTGCATCTCGTCAATCTTTCTCGTCGAAGTTCGTCACCTTCTGCCGGGCCAGCCGCTCGGGCAGCATGTCGTAGTAGGTGGCCGGGGTGTCGAGGAACTCGATCCCGGAGCGCCGCAGGTTCTCGACGGCGGGCGAGATCACCGGCACGTGAAAGGCGACGTGCTGCACGCCCGGTCCGTTGTTGGCCTCGATGAACGTGTAGATCTGGCTCGCCTCGTAGTTTCGGAGTCACCGGCTCGTTGTTGGCGAACTTGATTCCGGAGTCGGAGTCCCACATGACAATTGAGGCGAGGCCCGAGCCGCCCGATTCCGGGGTGATGTCGGCGGTGTGAAAGTGAATTCGCCAGTACTCGGCAAAGCCCATGACGTCGCGCAGCCAGGTGACGTGGGGCTCGATGGTGAGGAAGTTCGAGGTGATGTGATCGATGACCTGGAAGCCGTTCGAGTTCCTCTGCGGGCCTGCCTCCAGGGGTGAAAAGCCGGGCGGCAGGGCATCAGCCGCCCGTTCGACGAAAGCGGCAGCGCACCTCGCCCAGCGGGGTGGCGATGTCGAGGTGGCGGTAGGGCCCGTCCCTGGCCGTCCACCCTCTCAACCACTTCGGTGCAGAACGCGGCGCCGCGCTCCGCCAACACCTCCCGGGTCGCCCCGAGGTCGCGCACCCGGAAGCTCACTACCCGCACTCCGTCCGGGATGCCTTCCGAGCCAACGGTCCGCAGACGATCCGCGTTCGCGGGGGGTGACGCACACGCAGCGGGCCTTGCCGGCGTGAAGAGCAGGGCGTCCTCGCCCCGCTCCGCCGCCGCACGCTCATCGAGCCGCGCCACCTCGGGCACGTCCATCATCTCGGTATAGAACCGGCGGCTGCGCTCGACGTCGGCAACCACGAACTCGTAGCTGTCGTAGCCAATAATGCCGAGCCCCGAACCGTTTTCCTGCTTCTCGGTCATGAGTGCCTCCAAGCGAATCGCGACTCATCATAGCAAAGGAGGGATTGAGTCGCGGTCACTGACCGACCTCGGGTACCATGCCGTCAGTGACCCGAAGTTCCCTCCTCCGTTGGCTCGCTGTCGCTGGGTGGATCGTAGTGATCTTCGCCGCGATTCCGTTCGTCCTCAGCCTCAGAGAGTACTTCGTGGCGCGATGGCCAGCCGAGCTCATCGGCATAGGCGTTATCCTCCTGATGGTTGCGCTGTGTGCGGCCGCGCTCATCTTCCTCTGCCGTCGACGACGGCGTCTTCCGGTCGCCGACGCTTCAATGCTGCTCGTGGTCACCACCGTCCTGGTCATCTGGACCTGGCGCCTCATGGGACAACCCGAGGAGGCGGTCCACTTCCTCGAGTACGGGGTTCTCGGCGTGTTGCTTTTCCGAGCCCTACGCACCGGCATCCAGGACAGCTCGGTTTTCGTCGCCGGCGCCCTGATTGGAATCCTCGTTGGCATCTTCGATGAGATCATCCAGTGGCTCGTGCCGGGCCGTTTTTGGGACGTTCGTGACATCGTCCTCAACGGCGGCGCTTCGATCCTCGTCCAGATCGCCATCTCGGTCCTCGCGCCGGTACCGTCGTCTTCGGTCAGCCGTAGATCGCTGCGACGGCTCTGCCGGCTCGCCGCAGCCGTGGTCATGCTGCTCAGTCTTTGCTTCGCCGCCACTCCGCAGCGCGTCAACCACCTCGCAAAGCTCCTCCCAGCCCTCGAGAACCTCGTATCGAGGGACGAGGCTATCTCCGAGTACGGCCATCTCCACCGACTCGATGAGCTGACGTCTTTCCGGTCTCGTCTCTCCCTCGACGACCTGGCACGCGAGGACGGCTCGCGCGCTGGGGAGGTCGCGGCCATACTCGACGCCTCGCGGCGCAATTATGCCGATTTCCTCCGCCACACCTCACCGGCCGTCGACCCTTTCACCTACGAGGCCCGGGTCCACCTCTTCGCCCGAGACAGAAGCGCTGCACAAGCCCGAAAGCTCACACCGGGCGCACCGGCTTATCGCGAGAGCATGACCGCGGCGTTTCGCGAGAACTTGATTCTCGAACGTGTCTTCGGCGCGACCCTCGCCCGTTCGTCCTACCCCTGGCCGCCACATCGACGGGTCGCGATCGAGGGTGCACAGGACGAAGCTTCGGCCTTCGTCAGCAAGGTCGGTGCGCACGTGATCACGGCGGTGAGCGAGTCCACGCTGCGGACGATCATGGTCGCCATCCTGGTCGCTCTCGCGATCTGCGATCTGCTCCTCAGGAACCGTCTGCCCTCTCGATCTCCGCCGGGATGAAGAGATCGAAACCCGGATCGAATTGGGCCAGGAACTCGACGCTGAAGAGCCGGTACGTGACCCAGATCGGGAGCAGGATCACCGTCCCAACGTAGGGCAAGGCGACGATGCAGCAGGTGAGCAAGCACGCCAAGCCGAAGATCACGACAACGCAGAAGCCCAGCACGAGAACAAAGAGTCCGTAGAGGAAGAACGGCAGCGGTTGCGCTTTGAGCCAGGGCAGAAAGTAGCGCCACGCCTCGGTGGCCTTGAGGTCGAACTTGTACATGATCGGAATCACGAAGCCCTCGAGGAACAGCGCCACGTACGCGGCGAGGATCCCGAAGACGATGAGAATCAGCACGCCAAAGCCCATCGCGGCATAGGACAGACCTGCGAGGGCGTCCGAAAACGACAGAGTCGCCGCCGGTGCGAAGAAGAGGAGGAGGAGCAGCAGCACGATCAAACCGCACGCCACGACGAAACCGACCCGCCACATAAAGAGAGAGTTGCCGAGGCCGCGGAGCCGGTGCCACGGCTCGACGATCTGGGCCCGGTTGTGGATCACATTATCGAGATAGATGAACTTCGCCCGTGATGACAACCAAAGGATGAGGAGCAGGATGGCTGCCACGGCCATGATGACGACAAAGATGATCGGCAGCCAGATCAACGCTTCGCCGGCATTCCGGAAGATCTCACCGCTGCCGTCTAGGTTACAGCTCCCAGGAAAATCGTTGTCGTCTGCCATCCACTTCCATCCGCCGCCGCCGGCGCCGTCGGCGAGACCGGCGAGCCAGGCCGAAAAGCCCAGCACGAGCCACTTGGCGAGGTCAAAGGGCTGCAACAGGATGTGCTTCATCCTCTCCCAGGAGCGGTTCAGCGGCTCGAAAAAGGCGATGTTCATCGATCCTCCAGTCGGCGTCCCACCGATTGTAGCCGGATCGGCTCGTCGGCGGGGACCCATCTACACGTCGGAAGCACCCCGCGGGGGCCACCTCCACCACATCAAACGTCGAAGCCCCGGGTTCGGTTCGCGAACCCATCGCATGCTCTGTCAACAAAATGTGAAAGCTGCGATTGAGTCGATCGATGCTGGATGCTGGATGCTGGATGCGGCCCGCGGAATTTCGGATTTCGGATTTCGGATTAACGCCCCCCAGCTTGCCTCCTCCGCCGGGAAGCCTCAGTCGGCGTGGCGATGTCGCGAATGCTGACCGGACGTGCCGTCTCTGACGATTTCGGGAGCACGGATGGCTGTTGCGAGCGGATGATTCTGGCCCAAATATCGTCAGAGGGGGCACTCACGGGCAATGCCGCGCCGGAGAATCGGGGTCTTCAAGCCGGAAAATCCCCTCCGGAACGCACCCTCCCGCGCCAGATTGCGGCGTATCGCGGTCAGGTTCACACCGGATCGCGTAAACAGCTTGCCAGAAACTCGGCGAGGTGCACGGGGTGGGCGTCGGTGAGATCGGTAATCTGGTGGCGGCAGCTGGTTCCGGAGGCCACCAGCGTCGTGTCCGGTGGCAGGGCGTCGATGGCCTCCACCAAGGGGATTGCAACTTGCCGCGACAGCTCGCGGTGGGCCTTGAGCATGCCGAAGGCGCCGGCCATCCCGCAGCAGCCGGTCTCCAGCCAGCGTGCAGAGGCGCCCGGAACACGGTCGATGAGTTCTATCACTCTGCCCGCATCGGCCAGCGCCTTGGCGTGACAGTGGCCGTGCACCGCAACCTCCCCTGCCCGGCTCTCAAACGGCAGCGCTTCCGGATCGTCGCTAAGGACCTCGAGAACGAAATCCTCGAAAAGCACGCAGCGTTCCGCCACCTCGTGGGCGCGCGGAATCCCCAGCTGCCGGTACTCGTCGAAGAACATCGACCAGCACGACGGCTCGAGAAACACAATGGGTTCTCGGGTCGCCGCAAGCAAGCGCAGGTTGTGCTCGCCCAACCGCCGCACTTTGTCGAGCAGCCCGCGGCTGGCCGCCGGCCTGCCGCAACAAACCCTTCCAGTGGCTAGGATGACCTCGAAGCCCGCCGCTTCGAGGACCGCCACCGCCGCGCGGCCGACGCCGGGCTCGTGGTAGCGCACCCAGGTGTCGTCCCACAGAATCACCCGGCCACGCCGTGGCGAGACTGCAGTATCGCGTCGGCGGAACCAGCGGTCGAACCGCTCGTGACTGAATTGCGGAATCGGCGCCCCGGCGTCGAGCCCAAGGGCGCGTTCCGCGATCCGGCGCAACCCTCGCCAGCCCAGAAAGGCGTTGGCGACGCTCGGAAGGGCCGTACCGAAACGGCCGAGAAGATCGGCGGCGGCGATCACCCGATCGGTCAGCGGGATCCCGTTCTCACGGTGGCGTGCGTGGCGGAGCTCTGCTTTGAGGAGGGTCATGTCCACGTTCGACGGGCACTCGGTGACGCACGCCTTACATGCAAGACAGGTGTCGAGAACCTCGGCCAGTTCGACGGTCGCGACCGGCGACCCACCGCTGAACCGCCCCTCCAGAGCCGCACGGATGATGTTGGCCCGGCCTCTCGTGGACAACGCTTCGTCGCCCGTTGCCGTGAAGGTCGGACACATCGTCGGGGCATCCTTGCGGCAGCCGCCACAGCCGTTGCACTGCTCGAGATTGGCGACAAAATCGTCATCGCGACCAGCCCAGACGAATGTCTCACTAAAGGGAAGATTGAAGACCGATTCCCCACCCAGACGCAGGTCACGGTCGACGCGGTAGCGCCCGTCACTAACGATCTTTCCGGGGTTCATGACCCCGCGTGGGTCGAAGAGCCCCTTGAGGCGGCGGCCGGCCTCGATCAGATCCGCCCCGAGGTGCGCCTCGAGGAACTCGGTGCGCGCAAGGCCGACACCGTGCTCGGCGGCGAGCGAACCGGAGAAGCGGCGGCACAGGTCTGACACCTGGTCTGCCACCTGCCTCAGCTTTGCCACGTCTTCGGACCGGTGGAGGTCGAGGATTGGCCGTACGTGGAGCTCGCCCGAGGCGGCGTGACCGTAGAATGACGCCTCGAGACCGAGCGGCGCCAGGATCTCGGAGAGCCCGGCCACGTACTCGGGGAGCCGCTCGGGTCGCACGCACACATCCTCGACAAAGCCAACCGGTTTCGCCGGACCCTTGCGGCTGGTGAGCAGCGACAGACCCGCGCGCCGCATGCTCCACACCAACTCCTGTTCGGCGGGATTGCGGCAGACGAGGTGCCGGATCCCGAGGCGGCGCTGCTCGATCTCCGCCAGTCCTCCGCCGTCGTCGTCAAAAAGCTCCACCAGCAACATCGCCTCGCAGGGTGCATCGTCAAGCCGCAAAAAATCACGCGACTCTGCGAACGCCCTTTGTCCCACGGTCTGGTCGAGCACGGACCGGTCGAGGTGCTCGATGGCGGCGGCACCGAGATCGGCAAGCTCGACCGTCGCCTGCAGCGCTTCCCCAACCGAGGCAAAGAAGAGCACGCCGAGGCTGCGGCTTCCCGGCAGCGGCACGACCCGCAGAATCGCTGACGCGATTCCCGCCAGCGTCCCTTCGCTGCCGGCCACCAGCTGCGTTAGGTCCCCCGGGGTGCGGAGCGCGCGGTCGAGGCCATACCCCGGACAGCGCTTGACCAGACCCTCGGGCAGGCGTTCAGCGATGGTGTCGGCGTGTTCGGCAACGATGAGATCAGTCGCGTTGCGAATTTCTGAAAGACCGCTGCTGTCACTCCCGACGTTTGCCACGTCGCCATCGGCCAGCACGATCTCCAGCGCCGCCACATGATCGGCGGTGGTGCCGTACACCGGGGCGTGGGCGCCGGATGAGTTGTTCGCGATCATGCCGCCGAGCGTTGCCCGTGACGAGGTGGCCACATCGGGACCGAACCACAGTCCGTGCGGCGCGAGCTGCGCGTTGAGCTGGTCGAGGACCACCCCCGCGCCAACACGCACCGTCCTGCAGTCGAGATCGAGATCGGAGATGTGCCGGTTGTGGCGCGCAAAATCGACCACCAACCCGCTACCGAGGGCGCCACCCGCCAGCCCGGTACCGGCGCCGCGCGGGGTGATCTCTATGCCGGAGTCCGCGGCCGCGGCCAGCAGCCGCGCCGCTTCCGCCGCCGACCGCGGGAAGCCCACCGCCACCGGCTCGACCCGGTAGATCGAGGCGTCGACCGCGTAGAGGCAGCGGGTGAACCGGTCCGTTCGCACCTCGCAGCCCGTGGCGTCGAGAGCTCGTCGCTGAGAATCACTCAGTTCGGTCACCCGGTGATTCTAACCGTCCCCACCGCCCAGGCGCCAAGATGCAAGATGCAGGATGCAGGGCGAATCTTGCATCTTGCATCCTGTATCGGGGCTGGTGGGCGGGCAGAGACTACAATCCCCCCATGGTGTTCCGTTCACGACGCATCCCCCACGATCTCTCCCTCAACCGATTGGCGGCGGCCCCGGATCGGTAAGTCAGCGCTCGGATTTCCAATTCAGGCGGCGAGTGAGGAGCATCACCACCCCGCACAGAACGATTAGCAAAGTCGTACCCATCAGAAGAGCCAACTCCTCGAGCTGGAGCATGACGAAGAGGCTCCCGTAGACGACGGCCATCACCCCGGCACAGAGCGAGGTAAGGGTCCACCGCCGTACGATGCCGTGAATATAGCCGGTAATCAGAGTGATGATGACGATGCTCGCGGCCGCATATGCGCGGTCGAAGCCGATGAGCTCCGACAGCGAAAGCAGCAAGGTGTAGAAGAGGCACAGGGCAAAGCCGATCACTCCATATTGCACCGGGTGAATGGAGGCCTTTCCCCCGACTTCCACCGCAAAGAAACCGAGAAGGGTGAGCAGGGAAAAGAGGACCGAGTACTTCACCGAACGCATGGTGCGCTGGTAGGCGTCCACCGGAAAGAGGAGCTTAACCCCAAAGGACGAGCTGCGCAGGTTTCTGGCATGGCAGTCGCCCAGGTCGTCGGCCGAGATCCAGTGCTGGGGAACCTCTCGGTGGAGGGAGAGAACCCTCCACGAGGCCTCGAATCCACTTTCCGTGACACTCCGTTCTTCGGGCAGAAAGGCACCCTCGAAGCTCGGGTCGGGCCAGGGAGCGGCGAGTTCGACAGCGGTTTCCCTCGCCATCGGCAAGAAACGCAAACTCTCGCTTCCAGCCAACTCAACTTCGAGCTCAAAATGAATGAGCGCACCCCCGTTATCTGGAGGCGGTTGCAGTCTTACGTCAGCGCCCAGTCCGTCGGGGAACGGGCCCTTGCCGGCCCCCGGTTCGAGGGTCAGGGTCTCGCCCTCAAAGACAAGACGCGGGACCTCTCGCAGACCCTTGGGGTCGGCGACCCCAAATGTCAGCACCGCGCGATCCCATTGGACATCCTCTGATTGCACCCCCCACCGGGCCGCGTCGAGCGGCGGGAAGCTGCCCCGAAGGCTCAGGTTACCGCGGTAGAGAACAACCTCGTAAATAGCCCGGTAGCGGACCTCTGGCTCCAGGCTTCCGCGGACCTCGAGCGTTTCCGGGAGCTGATTCACCCAGACGGTCCTTTTGGAGATCCGCCCGTTTTCTTCCTCCTGCCACGAGTGAACCGGCACCGACAATACCGGCCCCTCCAGGAACTGGGCGCGGCCCCAGGTGGCTGAGATCTCGCTCATCACCTCATCCCGACGATCGGCGCGCTCGCGGACGAGTACACCAATGATCGAAGTCGGAATCCACAGGGCAAGACCGAGGAAACCGATCACGACAAGCTTCGCGGTGAGCATTGTGGCGTCAGAAAAGGAATGCATGACGACCTCCCAGATGATGTCTTCACCACCATGGGAGACTCTCGCGATGGCGAAACGGAGGCACCGGCAGGGCCTGGCAATGGCGAAAGAAGGCAATCACCACGTGCCCGGTCTCGTGGTAGGCGGTGAGGCGCGAGGTGTCCGTGGACTGCGGATTGCCCGCGCTCGAGAGGTCGTCCGGTGTCGGTAGATGGCACCTCACCGCGCTCCCAAGAAAACGTATACTGGCGTCAATGACAGACCATCGGAGACGGCTTGGCGGATGGGGATTCGAGGGCGAGAGCCTGTTGCCGTCACCCGAGCTTCTGGCCTGGCTGGACACACGAATCGGCCCGGCGGCGCATCCGGTCCCGGCCGCCGCCGCGGCGCCGCCCGAGCTTCCGGCCGAGGATCTTGGAATGCTGCCCGCCAAGGTCTCCACCGATCCTCTCGACCGTCTCGCCCACGCCCGCGGCCAGGGTCTTGTCGATGTCCTCCGAGTTCGCAGCGGTCCGGTGCCCGCCCTGCCCGACGGCGTCTGCCGACCGACGGACACTGACGAGGTGGAGGCTGTGCTTCGAACCTGTTCCTCCCGCAACATCCGTGTGATTCCGTGGGGCGGCGGGACCTCGGTCACCGGCGGCGTCAACGTGTTGGCGGGTGATGCACCGGCGCTCAGCCTCGATCTCGAACGCCTCAGCGGCTGCTCACAACTCGACGAGCACTCCGGCCTCGCCACCTTCGGGCCCGGCACCACCGGCCCCGGCGTGGAGGCGGCGCTCGCCGGGCACGATCTCACCCTCGGCCACTTCCCCCAGTCGTGGGAGCTGGCGACTGTCGGCGGCTGGGCGGCGACCCGCTCGTCGGGCCAGGAGTCGCTCGGTTACGGCCGCATCGAGGACATGGTTGCAGGCCTCGAACTCGTCGCTCCAGGCGGTCGACTACGGGTGCCTACCGGACCGGCGTCGGCGGCCGGCCCCGACCTCGGCCGTTTCATCATGGGCAGCGAGGGGCGCTTCGGCGTTATTACCGAAGTGACCCTGCGGGTGCGCCAACGCCCCGACCAAACGGTGGTGGCAGGCGCGATGCTCCCCGATCTCGAGCACGGCCTCGAGGCGGTTCGAGAGCTGGTCGTCAACGGTGCTCCGCTCACCATGATTCGGCTCTCCGACGCGCCCGAGACCGAGGTCGCGATGGCGGTCGGCCTCGGCAGGAGCCGCATGGCACCGCTCGTCGAGCGCTGGCTTGCGCTGCACGGCATCACCGATGATGCCTGCCTGATGCTCTTCGGCGCCACCGGCGACCAGGATGGGGTCGACGACTGTCTGCGCCACGCTCGTGCGATCATTCGCAGCCGCCGTGGCGTCTCGCTCGGCCGGCGACCCGGCCGCCAATGGCTGCGCGACCGCTTCCGCCACCCCTATCTTCGTGAGTCGCTGCTCGACATCGGCTACGCTACCGACACCCTCGAGACCGCTGCCCCCTGGTCGTCTGCACTCGCGCTCAGGGATGCGATGACGGAGGCCATCGCCAACACCCTCACCGGCGAGAACGAGCGGGTGGCGGTGCTATGTCACGTCTCCCACCCCTACCGTGATGGCGCCTCGCTCTACTTCACGTTCTTCTTCCGCTGCGCCGCGTCCTGCGAGGAGACCATCTCCCGTTGGGCGCGGATCAAACGAGCCGCCACAGATCAGCTGGTCACCGCCGGCGCGACCCTCAGCCACCACCACGGCATCGGCCAGTGGCATGCGCCATGGCTGAAGTCCGAGATCGGAGCCGAGGGAATGGCTGTGATCGAGGCCGCCGCGGCACGTCTCGACCCCGCGGGGATCATGAACCCGCACGTTCTCCTCAACCCCGAGGATCGATTGGAGCTCTGAAATGTTCCCCCCGTCCTGGCGCCGGGCCTCGCTGGACTCCCTGGAGGACGGATTCGACCTTGTTGTCATCGGCGGCGGCATCACCGGTTGTGGGGTGGCCCTCGACGCCGCCCAACGCGGCCTCGAGGTGCTGCTGGTGGAACGCGGCGACATCGCCTCGGGCACCTCGTCGCGATCGTCGAAGCTGATCCACGGCGGCCTGCGCTACCTCAAGCAGATGCAGTTCCGGATCACCCGCCTCGCCTGCCGCGAGCGCGACCGCATGCTGAGGCTCAGCCCGCACCTGGTCCATCCGGTGCGCTTTCTCTACCCCGCATCACACGGCGACCGCACCCCGGGCTGGCAGGTGGATCTTGGGCTGTGGATGTACGATCGCCTCACCGCCCGACCCGAGAAGCACACCCAGCTCGATCTCGCCGAGGTCTCGGAGCTGGTACCAGATCTCGGCACCGAGGGTCTCGATCGGGTCCTCGCCTACACCGACGCTGTGGCCGACGACGCCCGCCTCACCCTCGCCGTGGCCGCCACCGCCCACGCCTACGGCACCGGTATTCTGACCCGCTGCGAGGTAGTCGAGGCCCTCCGCGACGCCTCCGGCCGGGTGTCGGGGCTCGTGGTGCGGGACCTCGAGACGGGTGCCACCCACCGCGTCGAAGCTCGGCTGGTGGTCAACGCCGGCGGGGTTTGGACCGATGCGGTGCGCGAGCGTCTCGGGCTCGAGGGCCGCCGGGTTCGGCCGTCTCGGGGCATCCATCTCATCCTGCCGTCAGACCTCGTCCCGATCACTGTCGCCGTATCGCTGCCGTCGCCCGACGACGGCCGGCCGGTATTTTTCGTCCCCCACCCGGGAGGGGTCCTTCTCGGCACCACCGACATCTACCATGAGGGCGGCCTCGACGACCCTCGGCCGACCGAGGAGGAGGTGGGCTACCTGCTGCGGGCCGCACAGACGGCGTTCCCAGGCCGCGGGATCGACCGTGCCCGGCTGCGTGGAACCTTCGCCGGTCTCCGTCCGATTCTCGACATCCACGCCGACGACCCGTCGGAGGCCAGCCGCGAGGAGGACATTTGGGAGGAGGACGGCGTGCTCACCGTGTCCGGCGGCAAGCTCACCACCTGGCGCTCGACCGCCGAGGAGGCGGTTGACGAAGCCGTCTCCCGGTTGCCGGACGAGGTCACCCGTTATGTGGGCCGCTGTATGACCAAAGGCACTCCGCTCGCCGGCTTGGCGCCGCACGACCTCCCGCAACGGCTCCAGTCCGCTCTCGGTCTCGAGCCGGAGATCGCCGGTGGCATGGCGCGGCGCCTCGGTGCCCTCGCCTGGCCGGCAACCCAGCTCGCGCGTGGCAAGTCGGAGCTCAGGCCCATTCGGCCCGACCTCGATCTCTGCGCCGCCGAGGTCCGGGCTCACTGTCGTTGGGGTGCGGTGCTCCACCTCGAGGACCTGCTACTGCGGAGGGTGCGTCTCGGGATGTGGAACCCCGAGACCGCGGCCACCCTGCCCCCCGCCCTGCGCCCGGTGCTACGGCGCGAGCTTGGCTGGAGCTTCAAGGACTGGCAGCGCGAGCGCGAGCAGTTTCACGCCGCACTCGAGGGATGGACCGTTGCAGGAATTAGGAATTAGGAATTTCGGATTTCGGATTTCGGATTTCGGATTTGACGTCCTGCAACCTGCATTCTCCTCCCGAAGCCCTCGGCCGGCGCGGCATCTTTGTCGAACCGGACGTGCCGTCTCTGACGATTTTCTCTCGCGGCAGCGCGCTGGAAGATCGGGCGCCTCGCCGTCGGAAGCGCGTCGCCGGAAACCGGGCACGGAGACGGAGACGGCACGGGCGCGGGTACAGACCTAGCCTGTGTTTCTCTCCCTCACCAACGCGTACAGGCTGTGCTCCTCGTCGAAGCCCTTGGCCTTGTGCTTGCCTATGCTCCTGAACTCGAAGTTGTCCCGGGCGAGATTCATGGTGATGGGACAGGCGATGATCGGGCCGGTTTTGTCGTTGGCGAACTTTTCGATGCGAAAGGCCAGCACCACCGACTCGCCCACCATCGACAGACCGAGGGCGCCGTCGCTACCGTAGCCGGAGATCGTAACCAGCCCGGTTGCGAGTGCAAAATCCATGGCCAGGGGATGACTGGGGATGCTCCACCCCTCAGGATCCGCGGCCAATCGGCGGACAGCCTCGTTGAGGAGCAGAGCAGCCCGGCACGCCTGACTGGCATGTTCGGGGGTGGCTTCGTTCCTCTCCCAGAAGGCGAAGATCGCATCGCCTTGAAACTCTTTGAGCGTACCGCCGAGCTTTTCAACTTCCCGTTCCAGGGCCTCGAAGACCCGGTTCACCGACTCCTGAATCTCAGCGCAGCCAGCCAGCCGCACGAGGTTGGTGTAGTCGCGAATGTCACCCACCAGGACGGTGACCGTCGTCGTCGGTGAAACGCCCAGTGTAGACGTGTCCGATGCCCTCGAAATCTTTCTTTCTGGCGGCATGCCGTCGAGGCGCAGCCGCAGCCCCTGTCCCACCGACACAACCTGGCCGAGTTCGAGTTCGGTGGTCAGATTCGGCGACAACCGACGACCGTCCACTCGCGTGCCGTTGCGGCTCTTGTCGCGGATGAAGCACCGCCCGTCAGGATCCTGGGTAATCACGCAGTGATGCGAGGAAACGGTCTTGTCTTCGACGAGCAGGTTACCCGGCAGCAACCGTGTCGGATTGATACGGCCAATCTCGATCCGGTCGAAAAAGAGAAAAACCTTCTCAGGACTCGTACCCTCCACCCCGACCAACCACTTCGCCGGGTACTCGACCACCTCCGGTGGCAGGTAGCACGTCGAGGCGGCCTGACTACCCATTCGAATCGCCGTCAACAACCGGCGCCGAAGGCATCTGCGAGGGAGTGAGCGTTGAGATCACCATTGTCCACATAAAGTATGAGACAGGGTTTCACTATTCCCGGGAGAACACAAGCCGCCCATCCCTTTTCATTTCGGATTTCGGATTTCGGATTTCGGATTTGCCGTCCCCAAGCTGTATCGTCCAACTGGAACCTCCAGTCGGCGTGCGGCTATCGCGCAGGGCTTCGTCGTGAGGGCCGCGCGATGTCACACCTATGGGCACCTGGGTGTGTTCGCAACGCGGAGCGCTTCCAGCACCGCCGACAGACCACAATCAGCCTCGAAACAAATGATCACTCCCTCCCCTCGGAAAGTCGCGGCGGGCCCGGCCCGACGTGGCTTTCCGAGGGCGGGTGGGCGGGGGGTGGGGGCGGGAAAGGAGTTCGAGGGCGTCCCTCTGCTCGGATACAGCCCGCCGGCGCGCCGCAGGCGCGCAGCGTTGGAGGATGGAGGGACCGACGAGCGCTCGCGCTCGGAGGGCACGCCATCCGAGAACGCGTGGCCGCGGGCGAAGACCGCGGACGGCGGGCGTCCGGGCACGGAGACGGGTGTTAGTCGCGCAGCTTCCACTTCATGCGGCGGTCCTGCATCCAACGCACGGCGAGAGCGTCGCGGAGGCCGGAGAAGGCGCGGTCCCAGGTGCCGTACTTGCTCTCACCCGTCGTGCGCTCGGCGTGGCGCACCGGCACCTGCTTAACGGTGTAGCCCTCCATCCGCAGCAGGGTGGGCAGGAAGCGGTGCATACCGGTGAAGATCTTCACCGAGCGGATGGCCTCGGCCCGGAAGACTTTGATCGGGCAGCCGGTGTCCTCGATGTCCTCGCGGGTCAGCCGGTTGCGAACCCCGTTGGCGAAGCGCGAGCTGAAACGCTTCCAGCCGGTGTCGCGGCGCTCGGCGCGGATCCCGACCACCGCATCCAGACCCTCGCTCTCGAGCACCTCGATCAACTTCGGCAGATCCTCGGGGAAGGTCTGGAGATCGGCATCGAGGAGGGCCACCAACCGCCCGCGGGCGTATTTGAAGCCTGCATCGAGGCCGGCGGACTGACCGCAGTTCTCCTCGAAGTGCAAGACCCGCAGCCGGTCGTCGCCTCGGGCCAGCTCGTCCAGGCGCTCGCCCGAGCCGTCGCTCGAACCGTCGTCGACCGCCACCAGCTCCCACGACATTCCCGTGGGGTCGAGGGTCGCGCGCACCCGCTCGACGAGCGGCTCGACATTGTCGATCTCGTTGAAGACCGGCACCACCACCGACAGATCGAGGGCCTCGTCCATGGCCATCAGGGTACCCCATCGAGCCACCGCCACGGGCGGTAGTCGAGCTCGATCGAATGCCGTCCGGCGGGTGCTACCACCCCGAGCCCGGCGACGTTGGTGCGCACGAGCGGCGCCGGCGCGCCGTCGATCTGCGCCCGCCAACCCGGCGCCCAGGGCTGGGCGAGGATCAGCAGACAGGGTCCGTCGCACTGGGTGCTGGCTTCGAGGCCGGTCGGCGTACGCCGCCAGAGCTCGAGGTTCACGGCACTCGCATCGATGGTCGGCACCTTCCCGCTCACCAGAGCAGCGGCCTCGAAGTCCATGACCTCTACAACCGCGAGCAGGGCGCGAGCGCCGTCCGGCTCCGGGACCGCCCTCCCGACCACCCGCACCTCGGACAGCAACAACGGATTCGACCAGATGACCCCGTCCGGGTCGGCATGCTCCCGCTCCCAACCCGGAAGCTCGCGCCCCGGTGGAGTCAGAGCCAGACCCACCCCCCACGCCCCGCACAGACCCGCCGGCGCCCGTCGCAGGGGTCCGCCAAGAATGGTCGGCGGTTCGCCGAGAACCCCCATCAGCCGCGCGAAGGGCTCGGGCCGCAGCGGACCCGACGCCCGCAGGTCGCGCAGCCCGTAGCGCGAGGCGAGGTTCGGCGCCAGCGCGCCGTCGATGCCGATCACCCGGCACGGATCCGCGGCCTGGAGCTCGATCAGGCGCTCGAGCACCGGAGGTCGCGGCAGGCGGTCGGCGATGCTCGCCGTTGGGTTGATTCCAACGGCGAGAAGGGCGAGCTCGCCGGCCACCAGGGCAGACGCGAGCGGGAGGTGGCGGAGCAGCCCGACGACCACCGCCGCCGCCACCGACAGCGCAACCAGCACGAGGTCGACCGGCTGCAGCTGCCACGGCGCCGATGCCAGGGCAAAGACGGTCACGATCAGACCCGGAACCAGCCGTGCGGCAGTGGATCGAACCCCCCCTCTGATCGCCCCGTCAAGCGCCAGCGCGGCCAGCACGACGACCCCCCAGGGGATCAGCACTCCGAAGCGCGGCACCGTCATGTGGTCGAGTGGTGGGATCCGAACCAGCAGCGCGTCGAGCGGCGGGATTCGAACCAGCAGCACCAGGCCGAGAGCCGTCATCACACCGGCCGCTACAGCGAGCCGACGCCAGCGACGGCGGATCCGGCCGACCGCCAGGAGCGCCAGGACCGCGCCCCCCCACCCCGGCCGCACCGGGCGCATGCGGGTAGGACGGTCTCCAGTCCGTCGTCCCCGGCCTTCCCAGGCTGGCCGGGACCGCAATTTGGCGCACGAGGTCGCGCTGCATGGACCAGGGCATGCGCTCGCGGTTGGCGGCACCACCCTCACTCAGCGCCACACGCGACGACGAGCCGATGTAGCCAATGGTCGGCCAGGCCAGCATGATCGCTACCATCCCGGCCACCGCACCTACCACAACCGGTCGCCACCACCTCCGCGGATGGAGGATGAGGGCCGAGAGCAGCGCCGAGCCGCAGACGATGGCCGCTGTCTCCGGGTGGAGGCCGGCACCCATGAGCCAGCCAAAGCCGGTCCCCACCGCCGCGGCGCCCCACATCGGTGTCCGCCGTCGCATGAGCCACCACGCGGCCCACCAGGCCCACGGTAGGGCAGCCACTGCCCACGCCAGCGGCACCAGCAGCCAGCCCACGAGATAGGGTGTTCCCGCCCACGCAACGCCGCCCATCGCGGCAGCTGTCCAACGCAGCCGCCACGCTCGGAGCATGAGCAGGAAGGCGCCCAGGCCGGCCAGTTCGATCTTCCAAAACGCCATGACGGTGGTTCCACGCTCGGGCCCGTGCAGCCACACCGGCACCATCACCGGTGCCCACAGACCGGTCTGGCCGTTGGCCACCAAAGGCAGTCCTGCGCCGACACCGGGCTGGATTCGCGGCAGCTCGCCCCGGCGGAGCTGGCGTCCGGCCTCGTCCCACCAGGGGTGGAACTGGTAGATCAGGTCGCCCTGGGTGGGCTGGAAGCCGGTGCGAATCGACCACTCGACATGCTGGAAGGGCGCCCGGCCCTGGATCGTGCTGACGGGGTTGAGATCGCCACCGATCACCAGCGCCGGCCCGACAACTGCGGCCAGTACGACATCGAGCAGGAGCTGAAAACGAAAGGTCATCTTCCGCTGGCGGTACAACCACAGGTGGAGCAGAGCCAGCGGCATGAGGGTCCACGCATACAGGGACATCGGTGCGAGTGTCGTCGGGCCCGTCCGTAGGTGTCAAGCGACGGCCGTTTTCGCGATCGAGACACGCGCGAGGCCGATATCGTATACGGTAGCGAGGTGAGAAGAGCCCGATGAGGGCCCAGTGCTGCTAAACTCCTTCGACGCGGGTTGATAGGCTCGGTGTAAACATTTTGAGACACTCTCTTTTCCTGCTCGGCGAGTTCACTCGTCGCGACTTCAAGGGCCGCTACGCGGGCTCGGTGATGGGCTTTCTATGGTCCTTCGTTCAGCCTCTGTGGAGCCTCGCTCTTTTCACCTTCCTCTTCTCGACAGTGATGAAGGTATCGCCGGGAATCGGCGAGCGCACCTCGAATTTCGCGATCTTCCTCTTCTGCGGGCTATTGCCGTGGATGGCGGTTCAGGAGGGCATCATCCGCGCCACCACCGCGATCACCGAAAACGCCGGACTGGTCAAGAAGATGTCCTTCCCTTCGGGGCTGCTGGTGTGGGCGGTGGTGCTGGCGGCGCTGCTCCACGAGGCGATCGCGCTCGGGCTCTTCCTCGTGGTCCTCGGTGTGACCGGAGAGCTGTCGCTGTCGGGGCTGTGGATCCTGCTCATCGCCGTCCCGCTCCAGGTCGGCCTTACCGTCGGTCTTGGCTTCCTTGCCGCCGCCATCAATGTTTTCTTCCGCGACACCGCTCAGATCAACTCGATGCTCCTCCAGGGGTGGTTCTACCTCACGCCAATCGTCTACCCGTTAAGCCTGGTACCGGACCGCTTCGCGCGCTACCTGGCGCTGAACCCGCTGACCGCTCTCGTCACCCTCTACCGCGAAGCCCTGCTCGGCGGTGAAATGCCGCCTCTTGCTTCGCTCACGCCATTGGTCGTCGCGACTCTTCTCGCCCTGGTTGTCGGCATCTGGGTCTTCCACCGGCTCAAACCGGTCTTCGCGGACGAGATCTGAGGCCGGGATGAGCGGTACCGCCGTTACTGTCCGCAATCTCACAAAGACGTACAGGGTCTACGCGCGTCCCGTGGATCGGCTCCTTGAGGGTATCCTGCGCCGGCTCCGCCACACCCCATTCCACGCCCTTCAGGACATCAACTTCCAGCTGCCCAGGGGTGAGGGGCTCGGCATCATCGGCGAGAACGGAGCCGGCAAGAGCACACTGCTCAAGATCCTCGCCGGCATCACCGCGCCGACCTCGGGCGAAGCGCAGCTTTCCGGCTCGGTGGCCTCGATCCTCGAGCTCGGGTCGGCTTTCCACGGCGAACTCACCGGCCGCCAGAACATTGCCCTCAACGCGGCCATGTTCGGGCTCGACCGCGCCCAGGTCGCCGAGCGTACGCCTCGCATCATCGAGTTCTCGGAGCTCGGGCATTTCATCGACCAGCCGGTCAAGACCTACTCGACCGGCATGGTCATGCGCCTCGGCTTCGCGATCGCAGTCCAGGTCGAACCGGACGTGCTGATCATCGACGAAGCCCTGTCGGTCGGCGACGGTTACTTTCAAAAGAAGTGCATGGTCCACCTCAAACGATACGTGAATGCTGGCGGCACCCTCCTCATCTGCTCGCACGCCATGTACTACATCTCGGCCTTCTGCAAGCGGGCGCTGTGGCTGCGTGAGGGACGCATCGAGATGCTCGGCCCGACCCAACAGGTGGTACCGCGCTATGAGGCCTTCCTCGACGCCAAGTCGGACCACAGTGACGAGGCGCCGGAGATCGTCGATGCCGGGCCGTCGGCGCCGGCCCGCATCGACGAGGTGCGTCTCTTGACCGGATCGACCTACCGCCACGGAGGACCGCTGGAGCTGGAAATCCGCTGGAGCTGCGACGATCCCGGGATGGCCTTCCATCTCTGCGTCGGACTCAACCGGCCGGACGAGGTCGAGGTGGCGTCGTTCCTCTCCAGCCGCAGCGGCGCCGGGCCGTGGTCCGGCTCGAAGAGCCACGCCGTCCGGCTCGAGATCCCCGAGCTGCCGCTGGTCAAGAATTCCTTCAAACTCTACGCCTTTCTGCTCGCCGAGGACGCGCTCCACATCCACGACACCCGAATCCTCGAAGATGCCTTCACCGTGGAGTACGACGAGTACCCGTTCGGTATCGTCCAGATCCCGCATCGCTGGAAAGATGGCGGAGACGGCGAATGAGCTTTATCGCGAGCCCCTACCTCCACCTCTTCGACCACGGCGTCTACAATCCGCACACCGGCCGCACCGTCGGTGCAAACGAGGCCTCGTACGACGAACTTCGGCGTCTCATCATCGACGGGCCGAGACTCGCCGAGCTCGAACCCGCCCACCAACAGCTGGCCGACGACGGCTGGCTCATCCACGACGACGTGGATCTGTCGCACCACTACCGCCTCCGCTACGTCTCCCTCGAGACCCACACCGTGTGCACCCAGGCCTGCTCATTCTGCCCGGTCTCGATCGCGCCCCGCAAACCCGAGTACATGCCGACCGAACTCTTCGAACGGCTCGTGGCGGAGATTTCACGGCACCGCGAGACCATCGACGGGGTGACTCTCAACAACTACAACGAGCCGACGGCCGACCGCCGCTTCACCGACCAGGTACGGCACCTGATGGAGCACGGGCTGCCGGTGGCGGTGCTCTCAAACGGCTCCACCTTCACCCCCGACAAGATCGACGCTCTCGTCGAGATGGGACCGATCAGCTATCTCTCGATCAACATCTCGAGCCTCGACCGGGAGCGCTACGCCGCCGAACGGCAAAAGGACCACCTGCCGATCGTGCTTTCCCACCTCGACTACATGAAGGACAAGCCCATCTCCGAGACCATGGACCTGGTGGTTCTCGGCCAGCAGGACGAGCAGCACATGGCGGACGCCGCCAAGCTCCGTGAGCATTTCGCCGGCAGCCGCTTCAACGTCCGCGACTTCGAGATCATGGACCGCGCCGGCTACCTGCCCATCGGTCTCAAACCCGACCAACCCCACGAACGACTGCGGGGGTGCGACAACCTCGGCTCGCGGCCGATCGAGCACATCCACATCAACCCGCGGGGACAGTGCGTCCTGTGCTGCGAGGACTACGACGAGTTCCACATCATCGGCGATCTCACGAGGCAGACCATCAATGAGGTGCTTTCGAGCGACGAGATCGCCCGCCTGCGACGGATGATCTACGGCCTCGAGGAGGCGCCCGAAAACTTCATCTGCCGCAAGTGCGTGTTCGCCATTAGCGGAGAGTGACGGTGTCCCTGAGCCTGCAGTTCGTCGTTCCCACCTCGGATCTTCACGGCGGCATCCGCCTCCCTCTCGAGATCGCGGAATGGCTCACGGACCGCGGCTGGATCACCCGCGTTGTCGGCCCCGGTCCGCGACCGGACTGGCACGATGCCTCTGTGCCGTGGTTTTCGTGCGACCTCGAGGGTTCGGAGCCGGTTCCTCGCGCCGACATCACCATCGCCACCTTCCACACGACGGTCGGGCCGGCCCTCGAATCCGGCTCGCCGCACGTCTTCCACCTCTGCCAGGGCTACGAGGGATCCCACCCGGAGTACGGAGAGATCATGGACGCGATCGACACCGCCTACCGCAAACCGATCCCCAAGCTCCTGGTATCCCGTCACCTCGAGGCGGTGTTGAACCGCCGCTACCCGGACTGCCACTACCACTTCATCGGCGAGGCCGTGGATCCGCGGATTTTCTTCCCGCTCGGTTTCCGGAACACAGCAACCCCGCTGCGAGTCGGCCTCGTCGGCACCTTCTCCGCACGCGTCAAGGGCATCCGCGACGGCCTCGAAGGGCTTGCGATCGCTCGCAAGCGGGGCCTCGCGCTCGAGGTCCACCGCGCCTCGACCGAGGAGATGCAGGACGAGGAGACCGCCCTCGGAATGAGCGACGTTTTCCACCACCGGCTGCCGACCGTGAAGATGCCTGAGTTCTATGCCGGAATCGACGTTCTGCTCTTTCCCTCCACCGCCGAGGAGGGCTTCGGGCTGCCGGTGCTCGAGGCCATTTCCTGCGGCGTTCCAGTGGCGCACAGCGATATCCCGTCGTTGGAGGTGCTGCCCCCCGAGGCGACCCTGCGCTTCGCCCCGGGAGATCCGGAGGCGATCGCCGACGCCGTGACCCAGCTCGTCGACGCCGGACCCCGCCATGCACTCCGCTCCAAGGCTCTGCTCGCGGCCGAGGACTACCGTCCCCATGTCCTCGTCGGAAAGTTGGAAGATGCCTTCAGGCGTGAGGGCTGCCCGCTGCCGTAGCCCGCACAATTAGGGCATCCGGATCACCACATAAAACCCCTGCGTGGCAAGACTCTCGGCGTCCACCTTCAGATCTTCGGGCAGCATATTGAGCCACGCCGGCGGCTCGGTGGGCTGGGGGGTGATCTCGAAATCCTCGAACCCTGCCGCCCGGAGCGTATCCTCGAGCGTTCGGCGGGTGAAGAATCGGTAGTGCGTGGAGCACAGGAGACCCACCGGCAGGTAGTCCCAGCGCCCGGCGAGAAGGTCGCCGACCACCGAGTGGTGGCCCACATTGGGCACCGACAGCACCGCGCGGCCACCGGGGCGCAGCCACTCGCGAAGCCGGCGCAGGAACAGCCCCTGCTCCGTCAAGTGTTCGAAGAGCTCGCACGCTACCACCGCGTCAAACGGCCCGCCCGGGTCGACCTCGAGGATGTCGCCGACCACGACCCGGTGGAGGCGCTCCGCCGCAGCTCGAGCGACCACCGGGTTGAGCTCGACCCCGGTCACCCGGCAGCCCAGCCGGTCCTGAAGCAACGCCCCGGTGGCGCCGCGCCCGCACCCCACCTCCAGCACCTCGCGGCAGTCGGCATCGAGGTACGGCAGGATGTCCTCCCGAGCCTCACCGTAGTAGTCGATGAACTCGTGACAGAGGCCTTTTGTGACCACGCCATCCGGCACGCCATCACCCGCCAGGATGGAGACCGGCGCGCGCCCCGATAGATTCTTGCTCGCCTCCGGGGACAGGAGGACGGCGGCGTAGGGCGGCGACTCGGGCGCCGCCGCTCCCGTCTCCGCCTCCAGGATCCATGACTCCGCGTGCTCGATGCCGCTGAGCGTACGGACGGTATCGAGCTCCGGTAGGCCCGAGTTGGCGAGCCGCCGTGGAACCACAGCCTGAGCACCGCCTTCGATCGCCCGCAGCATCGATTTCAGCGATCTGTTACCGATCAGGCAGCGGTCGCCGATGATCAACAGCGGCCGATGGCGGGCCGCATCCGCGGCGTCGGCAACGCTTTCCACGTGCTCCCAGACCCTCTCCGCCTGAGTCCTCACCCACTCCTGCAGGGTCACGAACTCCGGCGCTTCCCGAAACTCGGGCGTCCAGGCCACGATCAACGTGACGTCGCTCAAGCTCACCTCACACCAGATCCGCGTCGGCCATCGTGGTGTAATACCGTTCCGGGGCAAACGACTCCGCGTCCAGTGACTCATCGAGAAAGCGGGTCACTCTCGCCACCCCGCTCGGGTCCGGCCCGCCCTCGAAACCGAAGACCTCGAGCCAGCTCGCAGCCTCCTCGTCCCCGTCGAGCCACAGCTCCTCGCTGCCGGCGCCGGTCTGCTCGGCGAGCCCGCGCGACAGGTGGTCGACCAGCTCGAGGGCGCCGGGGCGGCCGTCCCACACCAAATCGACCCAGCGAACGACGACGCCGTCGCTACGGAAGGCGACGAAGGCCGCCGGGGACGAGGAGAGGCGGGGCGTGATCAACCACCGGTGGTAGCACACGCTCGGGTGACCGCCCAGTCGACGGCGGGCATGCTCCGCGTCGCGGACGACAGCCACCGGGTAGCGGCGGCCCGCCCGGTCCCACAATCTATCGAGGGCCGGCTCATCATCACCGATCAGGCGTGCCTTGAAGAACCGCGACGCCAGAGATCGTCCGGCCGGCCGCTGCCTCCGCACATAGAGCGGGATCTGGTGGGGGGCCACCGAGTCCCAGCGAGCCCGCCGAACCATGTGGCTGACGGCCCGACCACCGGTGAAACCGTAAAGCAGCGAGACGCCGAAATCCGCCGCCGCGGTCTCGGCAAAGCGGTCCATCACGGCCTGCCACGCGCCGCGCCATTCGGGGCGCCGCTCGGCCGCAGCCAGAGACAGGGTGTCGGCCCCCTGCAAGGCTCTGATCCGCCGCCCGTCG
>PVMK01118077.1_pt1 | contig 33936 bp, 35 predicted proteins | sample 1853481 | NCBI WGS metagenome assembly PVMK01 (sample SAMN08533507, study PRJNA380276) | Marine sediment metagenome, whole genome shotgun sequencing project.
GTCTGCAAATCTTTGTAACGATAAGCAGAGTTGAGCACCTCCCCGTATACCCTGAGATTGCGGGAGACCCCTTTGAAGTTAGGCGTGCAGAAATCACGGATTTCAGGTTTAAGGACTTAAGACACACCTTCTCAAGCTATTTTGTGATGCGTGGAGGCACTATGAAAGAGCTTCAGGAGATCTTAGGCCATAAAACTATGACTATGACCATGAGGTATGCACACCTTTCACAGGAACATAAAAAGAAAGCGATCAACCGATTAAACGGACTGACCGCTTCCAAAAACGACTTATGTCAGAAAAGTGACAGATTTTCTAATTCCCGTCTTTCACCCTCCCTCTAAGTAGTTGATTTTACTGGTCGGGACGCGGAGATTTGAACTCCGGACCCCCTGAACCCCATTCAGGTGCGCTTCCAGGCTGCGCCACGTCCCGCATTTAGTAGAGCCATATTATAACACCCACCCTCTTTGTCAAGAGATAAAATTGATCTTGCAATAGACCATCCAAGTCGATTTGATAATAAAGCTGCTTGTCAGTTTATCCAAATATGAATATGATGGTGCAGATTAAGGGCTCGCGTAAAACCTTTATGACCGAGAGTTGGGTGTAACCAATGAGTCGTCCTGATTGTATCAGTAATCGTAATATCAAAATTATTGCCACTTATGTCCAAAGCAGGGTGGGTAATTACAACTCCCTCCTCGAGGGTCTCTCCTATCCTCGGGATCAATACCTTTCAGCAGAGGATTTCTTCCTGAACGAAGATGAATGGACCACTTACGAAAACTATGAGCGGATATTCAGGAAGGGGAAGGAGCTTGTTGATGAACCGGACTTCTTTTTTAAATGCGGCGCATCTTCGGCCAGTCTGCGTTCATGGGGGCGATTCCATTATTTTGTGAGGGTCTTCGCCTCTCCTAATGACGGGTTTAAAAAGGTACCCTTTTTTAACAAGAACTTCGACGACACCAAAGAAATCGAGGTAATCCTGCCTCCAACCTACAATCACCGGTCTAGAAAATTCAGGACCATTATGAAGGTCCAGTTCCACAATGATATTGATCCAAACAACGATTATATAGGTGATCCATACCTCAGAGGGATCCTTTCCTCTATACCGACCATTTGGGGGCTGGCCCCGGCTGTAATCCGACAAACCGTGACTGCTTACGATCCCGAAGTCCTCTTCAACCAGGAACCTGAATTCACCCAATACAGGCTGGACGTCAAAATGGAAGAAGACGTCATGACCCTGAGAGATCCGGACAAGGGCCAGCGTCTCCAGGTGGGGAAAAAGATCCTTCTCAAGTCTGAGCAGATCAATGGCCAAGAAATTTATCTCGGGAAATACACTGAAATGCCTCCTGATTACCAACCCGGCCATGGTGATCAAAGAGAAGCGATCCTTATCACAGAGACCATCAAGTTCAATGACCGGATACTTTTAGCGGCTGGAGAAATTTTTCTGGCTCCCTATTTCATCCTGGACATCTCATATGACCGGGTATCCACTTTCCACCGAATGTCCCAGTTATGGAGGAGAGGGGACGGGAGGAGTTCGGGACAGGAATTAATCGAGACTATAAATCAGCTTAGAAGAAGTATGGGCGCCAGGAATGAGGCCTATGCGGAGCTCGAAAAGACCGTCAAAGAGCTGGTAGTGGCCAAGGCTCGTTTAGATGAGCATAATCGAGAGCTGGAAAACAGGGTCGAGGATCGAACTTCTGAGCTGCGGAAGACCCAGCAGGATCTCCTGCGGCTAAATCGCGACCTCGAGGCAACGGTCAAAGAACAGGTGACCCAGTTGGAGCGGCATAATGAGCTGCGCCGTTATCTCTCCCCCAATCTGGCGGAGAAGATCTTAGCGAGTGACCATGCTCTTGGAACAGAGCCGCAGAGAAAAATGATGACCGTTGTGTTTACGGATATCAGAGGGTTTTCAAATCTCACGGAAAACTTGGAACCAGAGGAACTATTCCACCTCTTGAATAGATATTTTTCTGAAATGATAAAGATTGCACATCTCTACGATGGGACAGTGAGCAAGATTGTCGGTGATGGAATCCTCATATTCTTTGGCGATCCGATCCCCATGGAAGATCATGCAGAACGGGGGGTGCGAATGTCTATAGATATGCAAAAAAGGATTAAGGGTCTAACAGATGAATGGGGCCAGTATGGTCATGAACTGGGTGTGGGTATAGGTATCAACAGCGGATTTGTGACTGTGGGCAATGTTGGTTCAGATGCTTTCAGGGACTATACTATCATAGGAAACCAGGTCAACGTGGCGGCGCGTCTTGAAACATCTGCCAAGCCCGGGCAAATTTTGATCAGCCAGAGGACATACAGCCTGATAAAGGGGCTGATTGAGGTGGAAGAAATTGGCGCCGTAAAGGTAAAAGGTATCCACAACCCAATCAAGACCTATAGTGTGGTGTGGTAGTTGTAATCAGCAGTCAGCAGGCAATGAACAATGGTCATTTGGCTTCGCCGTCATTCGATTGTCATTCGGTAGTCATTGGTCGTGGGCTATCGGGTTCGAATTAAGGTGGGGGACTCAGCGCTCTGGTTAAAACAAAAGCTGCCTGTAGTGCCGATGTGGGGCAAAGCGGAAAACATTCTTTACAGTTCCAGCATTCCTTAGAGGCTATGTCTGGAATAAAACTGATCTCTTTATTTATTCCTCTGTCAACAAATCCAACGGCGTTCTTCTTTTTGACCTCAGCACAGTATCTGACACATAGACCGCAATGGATGCAGAATGAAGCATCTTTTTCAAAACGATCTCTTTCTGCGCCATACTCTTGAGCCAGATCCTGCAACTCTGGGGAATCCGGGGCATGCGCCATCAACAGCTCTACAATGGTTTTGCGTATTCTATCGACCTTCTCAGATCTGGTTGTTACTATTAGATCTTTTTCTACCGGGTAAACGCAGGAAACGACGAGTTTTGTCCAGCCGCCACTTTCCACTTCTACTATACAGACCCGGCAACCCCCGAAGGGATCCAGTTTTTCGTGGTGACAGAGTGTCGGTATGGATATCCCGGCACTTTGAGCTGCCTCCAGGACGGTCATCCCTTCAGTAGCTTTCACTTCTTTTCCATCAATCTGTAAAAGAATTTCACTCATTTTTTTTGCTCTTTTTGGCTATAATTCTTGTGTCTTCAGGGATAGGGGCCGGAACAGGCTCGCCGGAAATCTTCTTCACTGCACCAAAGCGAGAAGGGCAAACCTCAAAACAGGTTCCGCAATTTGTGCATTTCTCCTGATCAATGATATGTATCTTTTTCTTGCCGCCGTCAATGGCCTCGGCCGGGCATTTCTTTGCGCAAATCATACATGCCTGGCATTTTTCCGGGTTTATATAGTACGAGATCAGCTCCTTGCAGGATAGGGCCTGGCACCGCTTTTCTTTGATGTGCGCCTCATACTCATCTCTGAAGTAGCGTAACGTGCTTAAAAAAGGGTTAGGGGCGCTCTTACCTAAAGCACATAGAGAGGCTTCAACGGCTGTTTCGGAAAGCTCTTCCAAAAGCTCGATATCGCCCTCTTTTCCCTTTCCCCGGGTGATATTCGTTAGAATCCTGTGCATCTGCCTTAAACCCTCACGGCATGGGACACATTTGCCGCACGATTCTTCTGTGAGGAAGTCAATGAAATACCTCGCCACATCAACCATACAGGTATCTTCATCCAGGACGATCATCCCCCCGGATCCCATCATGGAGCCGGCTTTTGTCAGCTCATCAAACCCGACTTCCAAGTCTAATTGTTCTTCAGGGATACATCCCCCGGACGGTCCACCGGTCTGAACGGCCTTGAATTTTTTGCCGTCAGGGATACCGCCCCCGATATTGTAGATAATATCTCTTAAGGTAATGCCCATGGGGACTTCAACAAGACCCGTATTGGTAATCTTACCGACCAGGGAGAAAATCTTCGTACCCTTGCTTCCTTCGGTTCCAATTCTTGTAAACCAGTCCGCACCGTTATTGATAATCAGCGGCACGTTTGCCCAGGTTTCAACATTATTCAATACAGTGGGTTTATTCCAGAGGCCCTTGATGTTGGAGCGGATATACTTCGGTCTGGGCTCGCCTACCCTGCCTTCCAATGCCGTCATCAAGGCAGTTGATTCACCGCAGACAAACGCACCCGCCCCCTGGTGGACAATGACTTTGAAATTAAGGTCTGACCCCAGGATATTTTCCCCAAGAAGACCATATGTTTCAGCCTGCTTAATGGCAAGGTTGATATTTTCTACTGCGAGGGGGTATTCTTGTCGAACATAGATATAGCCCTCTTGTGCGCCGATGGCATAAGCGCCGATGATCAACCCCTCAAGGATGGAGTGCGGATTTCCTTCAAGCAGGGCCCTGTCCATAAATGCGCCGGGATCCCCTTCATCCGCATTAACGATCACATATTTAACTGGCTCCGGGGCATTTCGGGAGCCTTCCCATTTTCTTCCTGCAGGAAATCCGGCACCGCCTCTACCTCTCAGGTTGGATTTCTTAACTTCCTCCAAGACATCTACATCGGTCATTTCGGAAAGCGCTTTTCTTAGAGCTGAATACCCGCCAATGGCCAGATAATCATCAATACTCTTGGAATCAATTTTGATGTTATTGCAGAGGACCGTTCTCACCTGGTTCTTATAGAAGGAGATATCAGATTCCCTGATTGCTTTTTCACCTGTGGCAGGGTCTTCAAAGAGCAGACGGTCGACAACCTTATTCTCCTTTATGGTCTGTTGGATAATCTCGGGAACGTCTTCTGCCTTTACCTGGAGATAGCATATCTCCTCAGGATAAATCACGACCACAGGTCCCCGCTCACAAAATCCCGGGCACCCCGTTCCTTTGATATCCACTTTCGCTGGCAGGCCTTCTTTTTCAATCTCAGTCTTAAACGCTGCAATAACTTCATCAGCACCAGAGGCAACACAACCGGCGCCGGCGCATATTGAAATGCAGGGTGAATTTGGATCTCTTTTGGATAATATATCTTTTCTGAGTTTTTCTAATGTTTCAGGCGAATCTATCCGCGACATAATTTTATCCTACTTGTAGTTTTTTAAAACATCTGCCGTCTGAACAGGAGACATCTTACCGTGAGTCTTTCCATCGACTTCCACCACAGGTCCTAAAGCACAGCAGCCAAGACAGTTAACGGTATCCAGGCTGAACTTCAAATCCAGGTCTGTTTCGCCGGGTTTAATTCCGGTCAGGTCCTGCACCGTGTCGAGCACACGAGTTGCACCGCGAACATGACAGGCTGTACCCATACAGACGTGAACTTCATGACGCCCTTTGGGGACAAGACTGAAGGCCTTATAAAAGGTAACGATATGCTGTATCCGGGTTAAAGGAACCCGTAATTTTTCGCTGACCCTGTCTAACGCTTCCTTAGGAAGCCAATGATTTTCGCTCTGAATCCCCAGCAATACCTGAATTAACGAACTGGCTTCCCCGTTATGTTTATCAATGATCTGATCAATTCTATCGTTATTCATAGCCTCTGTCCTGATATTTTTATTTCACCTGATCCATAGCGAGCCCTCAGGCGAGAGCAAAGCTCTTTTCGCTTTCATCGTACCTGACGAGTCCATGTTTTGATGAACTGTTCATGTGTCTTGATACTTCAGACGGGTTCAGGCCTAAATTCTCAGCGATCTCTCCAGTTGAAAAGGGTCTTTCCTGCAGGAGTGAGATAATTTGGCTTATTGCCAGTTTATCACCAATTAATTCATTAAATAACCTGTTGACCTCGTCACTATTGAAAAATTGATTATACGCTTCTTGGGATTTAGAAGGTACTCTCAGCCGCTCCCTTTCCACCAGTTTAATGTAGGGGGTTAATTTTATGGCTGCTTCAAGTTTGAGCTTCAATTTGCTTTCGTCTATTCCTTCGCCCTTGCCAAGTGGTCCCAACTCCGTAACCCTTTTGGCAAAATCATCAGTAACGTCGGCCAGAATATTACCATCAGCGCCGGACATAAATTCGAGCCTTAACCTTTCTTGGTTCAAGCCTATACGTTCCATTATTTTTCTACATATGTAAACGGTGGCTAATGCATCGTAATTTCCATGAGTAATATAATTACATTCACCTAAACGGCAGCCACCAACAAACACGCCGTCCTGCCCATTTGAGAAGGCTCTGAGTATAAATTCCAGGTCGACTCTACCGGAACACATGACGCGAATAAGCCTCATTTCATCTGTATATTGCAGTCTGGAAACTCCAGCCAGGTCAGCGGCGCCATATACTCACCAATGGCATACAAACCCTATAATTCTTGGTTTAAATCCAAGACCTGTGCCCATTCGGTTTACCTCCTAATATTGGTTTCTGGATATTTGATACTGGATGCTTGATGCTGGTCGACGATCCCGTTTTTAGGGGGGATAGAGACCTGGTATCCACATTGGCCCTAAACATCTCCAACGGCCGTATCAAATTGCTGTATAATTTCTTCCGTTGGAACCGCTGCGTCAATTTGGCTAAAGAGCTCTTCATCGGTAAAATGCTTTAGGATAATAGCATTTGTAGGACATTTTGCGTTACAGAGCCCGTCACCTTTACAGAGAACAGGATTAACCCAGGCCTTTCTGCCCTGTGGTGTCTCACGAAACTCTATGGCGCCATAGGTACAAGCTGTAATACATGCCCCACACGATACACAATCGTTATCATTTACTTCGCAAACAGAACCTGAGGCGATGACGGTATCTTTTGAGAGAAGCGTTAAGACCCTGCCGGCAGCACCATAAGCCTGATTAATCGTTTCCTTTATATGCTTGGGATAATGCGCCGTTCCACAAAGATAGACGCCATCTGCAGCAAACTCAACAGGCTTTAATTTGACATGGGCCTCTTTGAAAAAATCATCCGGGCTCAATGTTACTTTGAAGTGTCCGGCGATCTCTTTGGTTGTTGCGGAGGGAATCACAGCGGCAGCCAGAGAGAGCACATCGGCATCTATGGCAAGCTTCTGATCCAAAATGGGATCGGTCACGACAACCCTTATAACAGGCCTGCCTTCTGCGGTAGTTGCTTCCACCTGGGGCTTGTCATCCGGCTCATAACGGATGAACTTCACATCTTTCTCTGAAGCTTCCCGGTAATAATCCTCACTAAACCCATACGTTCTCATATCCCTGAAGAGGACGTATATATCCATCTTGGGGTTGATCTCTTTCAGATTCAAGGCATTCTTTATGGCATGGGTACAACAAACCCTGCTGCAGTAATTTCTGTCCTCATTTCTACAGCCAACGCATTGAATCATCACCAGAGTCTCGGCATTAATTACCTTTTCTTCTCCGGCGGCGATCTGCTCCCCTAACTCAAGGTGGGTGAACACCTTCTCATCTTCTCCATAAAGATACTCGTCAGGTGTATATACATCAGCACCTATGGCAATGATGGATGCACCATGTTTTATCTCTTTGACCCTGCCTTCAGTTTCCACCCGGGTTATGAAATTCCCCACATAACCGGAGACGTCCGTGATGGTTGCGTCATGGGATACATGTATCAAGGGGTTATTATAAACGGTGCGGATCAGATCATTCAAATATGCTTGAACATCCATTCCTTCAAGGGTGGTATGAATTCTTCGTGCCATCCCCCCAAGGTCTTTATCCTTTTCCACCAAGTGAACTTCATGTCCCTGGTTTGCAATGGAGAGTGCGCAGGTCATACCGGCGATACCGCCGCCAACCACCAAGGCCGCCTTGTTTACGGGCAGATCAAATTCCTGTAATGGCGCCAGATAGCGCGCTCGTGCCACCGACATCCGGACGATATCCTGTGCCTTTTCAGTGGCTTCTTCTTTTTGCTTGGAATGGACCCAGGAGCAATGTTCCCTGATATTCGCCATTTCACAATAATATTGATTAAGCCCAGCCTCCCGAAGTGTGTCCCGGAATAACGGTTCAAGGGTCCTGGGAGAGCAGGCAGCAATAACCACGCGATTGAGCCCTTTTTCCTTTGCCAGGTCTGTTATTTCCTTAGCAGAATTCGTCGCACAAGAAAAAAGCTGTTCCTGAGCGTAGACAACATTGGGTAAGGTTTCGGCATATTCAACTGTGGCAGGAACATCTACGACACTTCCGATATTCGCCCCGCAATGACACACAAAGACGCCTATCTTTGGCTCCTCTTGGGAGACATCCCTTTCCGGTGGATATATTCTTTCTTTGGCCAGTTTATCCCGTCTATAGTCGAGGAATTCACCGCATTGGGCACTGGCCCCGCTGGCCGTAAAAACCGACTCGGGGATATCCGTAGGTCCCTGGAAGGCCCCGCTTACAAAGATCCCGGACCTGGTGGTCTCCATAGGATTGGAATGATCTGCTTTACAGAATCCGTGTGAATCGAGCTCGATTCCGAACTTATCCGCCAGTCCCTCATTATCCTTAGGAGGATTCAATCCAACGGACAGTACCACCATATCGAATGCTTCCTCTTTTACGCCATCATCGGTTGTCGCATATCTTAAGAAGACATTCTTGGTTTCCGGGTCCTCTCTTACGATTGACGCGTAGCTTCTGATGAATTCAACCCCGGGAAGCTGTTCAGCTCTCTGGTAGTATCGTTCAAAATCCTTGCCAAAAGAACGGATATCGTTATGGAATATGGTACACGCTGTCTCTGTGTCATGATCTTTTGTCAAAATCACCTGTTTCTGGGTATAGGTGCAGCATACGCCTGAGCAATAGCTGTTGTCGCCCGGGGTAACCCTTCGGGAACCGACACATTGAATCCAGGCTATTTTCTTGGGATGTTTCTTGTCGGAGGTACGCAGTACTTCACCTTCATATGGACCAGTGGAGGATAACAGCCGTTCATAGTCCATACTGGTGACCACATTTTGCATCTTTCCATAGCCATATTCATCCTTTACCTTAGGATCAAACGGCTCAATGCCCGAAGATAGAATGATCGCCCCCACATTTACTTCTACCTTCTCCGGCTTTTGCTCAAGATCGATGGCTTCATTCTGACAGACACCTTCGCAAATACGACATTTTTTCTCTTTGAGGTAGATACAGCTTTCATCAATATATGAGATAAGGGGAATTGCTTGAGAGAAGTATACATGAACGGCTTTATTCTGCGATATTTCCTGATTAAATTGATCCGGGTATTCCACCGGACAGTATTCTACACAGGTGGTACAGCCCGTGCATTTGTCCTCTATAATGTATCTCGGCTTTTTGACAAGCGTTACCTGAAAGTCTCCGGCGTTCCCTTCCACACGGTCAACTTCAGTATATGTTAGGACTTCTATGTTTGGATGCCGGCCGACCTCGACCAGTTTAGGAGAAAGTATTCACATGGAGCAGTCATTGGTGGGAAAGGTTTTGTCAAGCTGGGCCATATGGCCGCCAATGCTCGGCGCTTCCTCAACCATATAAACCTTGAAACCAGCAGTGGCAAGATCAAGAGAGGCCTGAATACCGCTGACCCCTCCACCGACAACCATCACATCGCCAAAGTTACTGTCCGTGAAACTTTTACATAGCTGTTCAATTTGTTCTTTTTCCACTTCTTTATGTCCTTATCAGAATTTCAGGGTTCCTGAATACTGTCTACTATGATCTCCGTAATATCCTTAATCTCTATCTTTTCATCCACACCCATTGTTACCCTGCTATCTTCAAACATGGTAATACAGTATGGGCAGGAAGTTACCAGCAACTCAGCCCCGACCTCAATCGCCTGATCAATTCTGAGGTCGCCGAATCTTTCACCCTTTTGCGTTTCCATCCAGACCCTGCCGCCTCCCCCTCCGCAGCAGAGGCTGTCTATGCGTGAGTCGGGCATCTCAATGAGCTCTAACCCCGATACCTTCTTCAGGACCTCCCGGGGTTCGTCGAAAATGTCGTTATGGCGGCCCAGATAGCAGGGATCATGATACGTTATTTTCTTTTCAACCTCTTTGGTGAGCTCAAGCCTTCCCGCATTCATCAGCTCTAATAAATATTCGGTGATATGAATCACCTCAAAGTTCACCATAAATTCAGGGTACTCGTTCTTGAATGTGTGGTAGCAATGGGGGGAAGAAACCAGGATCTTCCTCACTCCATTATCGATAAACGTTTTGATGTTTTCCTTGGCTAAGCGTTTGAATAATTCCTCATCACCGGTCTTGCGGATGCTTTCTCCACAGCAAGTCTCTTTGGCGCCCAGTATCCCGAAATCCACCCCTGCCGAGTTGAGAATTTTCGCTGTGGCAGTGGAGATCTTTTTCGCCCTCGGGTCAAAACTGGGGTAGCAGCCGGGGAAATATAGAATTTCCATTTCCTCGGTGAATGTTTTTACCGATTGACCTTTTGCCCAGTCGCCCCTGTTTTTCCGGTCTTCACCAAGGGGGTTGCCTTCGCCAATGAGGCTTCCGACCGCGGTTCGGACAGGCTTGACAGAAGCAGGAAAGACCCCGTACTCCGTGGCAACCCTGCGCAGGGCAACCCCGGATTCGATCTGCTGTACGTCCCTGGGACAATGCTGGGGGCATCTTCCACAGGTTGTACAAAGCCACATCTCTTCGCTCTCAATCTCTGTAAAACCGAACGTCGCCTGTCGGACCAGCTTGCGCATGCTGAAGGATCTGACCCTGTTCCACGGACAAACCGCATCACATAATCCACATTGAAAGCATCTTTTAAAGGCGTCACCACCGCTCTCTTTGATGACATCTACGATCTCTTTATAGTCGGCTACAGTCTCCACTGTCTTTCTTAAACCTCTTGTTTCATCTTAGGCCTTCTTTGACATGGACATTCGGGCAACGGTCTCCATTATCTTGTCCAGTCCATATTCGTTTGCCAATGCTTCCAGTCCGATCTCCATCTCCTCGGGGCCTTCTTCTTCCTCGACTTCCTCTTCCCTTTCTTCATAGGTGAGAGCATCGACCAGGCACCATTTGACACATAAAGGCTCGTCTTCCCCTTCACACATATCGCATTTTAAAGGAAGACCGGAATCGGGTTCTTTGAAATCATCCCTGGATGGGCAGGAAGCCCTGCAAAAGGCGCACTCTTCGTATTCCTTTCCGTCAATTGTATATTTGTCTCTGCCCGCACATTCGGAGGCCGTATACTCACCCGCGAATACCGGAACATATATGTCCTTCAGTGGGTGGCGATTCACCTTAATACGGGATCTTGCCGGGTTATTGCTGCTGTATTTGGGCGCAGCGTGGAAGGCGGAGCAGATTACTTCGCAGGCCCTGCAACCATTGCATAAGTCCGCATCAACTTTTATTGTTTTAACGATTTTCTTTTTTTTCTCAGCCACGGCTACATCTCCTTGTCCTTGTCCACCGAGGTCTCTTCGGAAGGTGTATCACCATTATCTTTATAGACCCCCCTCTTTTCGAAGTCTTCAAATACGTAATCCAAACCCAATTCATGTAAAGACTCTTTAGTCGGAATGCCCTGGTCATTCCACCCCTTATATTGGTAGTAGGTATCTAAGAGTTCCTTTTCGAGCTCGGGAAACCTTTTCTTCCAATGATTTGCAGGCGGCGCGTCATCTTTCCTTCTCATGCCTCTTCTGATGTTGATGGCTCTCACCAGCGTCCGGTATCTCTTGGCAGCCTGGGTCAGTTTTTCTTCATCCATATCGATCCCGGCGCCTGCTGAAATAAATTTCGGGTAATTATGTATATGATACGGCGGTTTCAGGGGAAATGACGACAGTCCGGCACACATACCGAGGGCGTCATCGATGTAGTGCATTCTCTCCTGCCAGTCCACAATATCACAACACATTTCAGGTGTTGGATAAAAGGGGATTGAGTTATCACCGCGGAGCTCCCAGTCCAGAAAATATTGTTTGAATTTATCATCGGGAACATGGAACCAATCTTCTACGAACTTTTCTCTATGCTCTCGTTTGGGAAAAGGTGCCTGGGGAAACTGCCCTTCAATTTGAGTGATATTGATCTTCTCACCGGTGGCATACATAAGGAAATATATGGGATTCAGCATTGATAGCTTGAGCGGCAGCTGCTCATGTTTTTTGATGGTATTATGGGCATATTCTTCTGCGCCGCTACCTATCTCTTTGGCCGCCCAATAGGTACCATTGGCCAAAGCATCTCCTATCCCTTCCCGCCGAACGATTTTTTCGAGTAAATAATAAAATCTCCCCTCGTTATCTGACGGCATTCCAGGGAAATCATCGTCAACCAAGATGCCGTCTTCATAAAGCTCAAGGGCGAAGGCCATAACCTGCGGGGCTGAGAATCCGTCCAACCCGTACTCCGTCGCACTTTGAGCGATACCCAGACCAAATTCCAGATCTGACATGGCCGCCATGGTGTATGTCAGTTTTGTAAAACACTTCATCATATAGGTTGGACGACCTGGAGGGGAAATTGTTGCCGCGCATGTCATGGGACAGTTAAAGCAGCTGATTAACCGTGTCCGCATGGTTTCCATGGTCTCCATCCACTCCTTTGCGATCTCCTCGTTCCAGAAGTCCTTTCTGCGAGTGCGGGAGTTCCCCCACATGAAATTCTCGGTGTGCCACTTCTCGTCGTGTACTTTCATCTCCTGGGGTGATCCAAGCCCGGCCAGAATGGGCATTACCCCCGGAATGGGGGTTTCATTTCGGAATTTTATATATTCCAGCACTTCGTTGCAAAGCTCAAAGAATTCAGGCGGCCTGGCAACATTGAGATCCTTTGTGCCACGTACAACAATCGCCTTTACCCCTTTGTCTCCCATAACAGCGCCAATACCGCCTCTACTGGCGCTGGATCTGCCCTGCTCGATGGAGGCAAAATAGACCCTGTTTTCACCGGCCAGACCGATGGCCGCCACCTGGGCTTTCGGCTCATTCAACTCCTCTTTAATAAGTTCTGCAGTTTCAACAGCGCCTTTACCCTGCAAATGAGAGGCATCACGTATTTCTACTTTGTCATCCTTTATCCACAGATAAACCAGATCGGGGGACTTGCCGCGAAGGATAACCTTGTCATAACCGGCATATTTCAATTCCGGCGCCCAAAACCCCCCCATCATTGAAAATGCCATTAATCTGGTCTGAGGCGAAATGGTAGAAACAATGGTACGGTTACAACCGGTAGCAGGAGTGCCGCATAAAAGACCGGCGCTGAATATGAGTAGATTATCGGGAGAAAAAGGCTCAACTTCAGGAGGAACCCTATCCCATAAAATCTTGGCGTTCGTCCCTAAACCCCCGAGATAAAGCTCGGTGTCTTTTGGGTCAGTTGCTACCCTCTCAATGTTTCCTCGGGATAGATCAACCTCTAAATTAAACCCTGTTTCTGCGTACCTCATTTTTTCCCCTTCTAAATTACCTGAATCCGTAGCATATTTTTTGAGTGAGCCCTTAACTCAAAAAGACCTTAACCGCTCAGGTGAAGGTCGAAATTACTTAAGTCGCTGAAGTTATGAGACCTTATGAAAAATGTTCAATTTCGAAGTCTGCGCTTATCTAGTCAAGATCAAGGGTGGCGAAAATTTCAACCACAGGAATATAAGAGATATTTCGAGGATTGAAATTTGAGCCTGACGTCCCGCCCCCGGCGGGAGCTAAAAGGGGGCGTTTTGCAAAGGTCTCGTTATTTTTCATGCATTACGAAAGACCAGACGTCGTGACGAGAGCGGCAGTCAAGAATCCAGCTCTTTCCTAAGATTAATAAAATTGCTCCGGTCGAAACCCAATGTCTTAAAAAAAGACAGCAGGTCCACTGAATCCCAGCGAACAGAGGTGTAAATATCGTTTATACCCTTTTTGCGATAGACCTCCAATATCTCCTCTGCCAACCTCTTGCCGATGCCCTGGCCCATGAACTTGGGGTCTACCCCGAGAGTAGCGATCCAAGCGCCTTTTTCAAGACCGAAGCCACCGAAAACGATGTAGCTGATCATATAACCCACAACCCTGCCGTCAATCTCGGCCACAAAGCTGACATCCTCATCTTTTCGAACTTGATCTTCAATGATTTGCCTGAAATCGATGTTTGTAGGCGATTTGGTAATGGCTGCCTGGATACTCCCTATATCAGAAGCGTCCTCTGCCTTGATTTTTCTTATCTGTAAATTTTCCACCAGTTCATCCATAGGGCAACTTTGTTTAATCAACCCTTATAATTTTTACTCTACACCCCACCCAATCAGGTGGGAGATACACACGTCCACTATTACCGCTCAGCTTGACGACCTTTTCCACCATTTCTTCGCCATAGACCTCTATCTTGACCTTCCCCCGGGTCTTTGCGGATACGCCTTTTTTCTCATTTTTTGATTTCTTTTTGTCGGGCATTTCTGCTAAGCTTCTTTCATGATCTATATGGGGCTGAAATAAACAGTAACTATCTGATGTGAATGCTATTCTTTAATTTATTATGATTGGCGGCAAGAAAAAATATGGTTACAATTTAGCTATAAAGTAACTACGTGTCAAGAAAAAAATTGCGTGTAAAAAATAGGAAGGTGGTATATGCCTTTTACAAGAGCCCTTACGTTGACGCCGGATCAAATCAAGGAGTAAAGTTAATGAGCAAAATTGACCAGAAATACCTGGACCCTACGACTATTATTGACAGCGAGCATCAATCGATAATTGATTTTGCCAGGGAGACCATGGGCGAAACCACAGATACTGTTCAACGGGCCATAAAACTATATTACGCTGTTCGCGATGGCATCTGGTATGACCCCTACTATCCCTTTTATCTACCCGAGCATTACCGGGCCAGCAATATCCTGAAAAGCGGCCGTGGCTACTGTGTTTGCAAGGCTTCACTTCTCTGTGCCCTCGGAAGGGCCTGCCAAATACCGTCTCGTGTGGGGTTTGCCGATGTCAGGAACCACTTGGCCACAAGACAACTTATTGAATTCTTGGGCTCAGATCTTTTTGTGTATCACGGTTTTGTTGAGTTTTATCTCGATGGCAGATGGGTCAAGTCAACCCCGGCATTTAACAGGACGCTGTGTGAAAGACATAATGTAGCCCCCTTGGAATTTAATGGCCGTGAAGATTCCATCTTTCATCCCTACAATTTGGAGAAAAAGCAGTTCATGGAATATGTCGCAGATCACGGGACTTATGCGGATATCCCTGTGGATATCATCGTAAGTGCCTGGAAAGAGGCCTATGGAAATGCCCGGGTTGATTCGTGGATAGAAGGGTTTCAGAAATCTGGAAGGAATTCCGGGCGTAATTTCTACGGTGAGGAGGCGTTGTAGGATTGATGATTGATGATTGAGGGTAGATGGGAGGTGATTCGCTTGGGCCTTTCAGACGGGATCACTCTGCATTTTATTGACCGTGATACAGAAGGATATCCTCCTGCCTTATTCCCCATGCCGGACCCCCTATGCAATAACAAGGATAGGCCACTTCATGTCAATTTCTAAAGCCTTCCCAGAAATTAACAAATCCATTCTTACCGCCATAACGGTGCCTTTTTATTGTATTTGCTCCTTTTTGTCATTCTTTTGCCCAATTTCGAAGGAAATTACCACGATGACGGGAAATATTTCTTGAAATAAAACTCAGACAGGTGTAATATGGCTTCAAAAGTTATTTTATTACCGTTATAGCGGTTCAAAGTGAAAGAATGGAAAAGCCAATAGCAGAAATCGTCCGTTTCCATAGAAAGCAGAGCGGCTTAAGCCGAAAGCAGCTTGCAGACATGGCCGGCGTGGGCAAGACAGTAATTTTTGACATTGAAAATGAAAAGGAGACTATCCGTTTTTCCACCCTTAAAAAAGTCTTAACGGCATTGAATATAAAGATAAACCTTGAAAGCCCCTTAATGGAGCGTATGCATGAGGAAAGCTGAAATTACGATGCAAGGCGTTCCTGCCGGTATTCTCGAAGAAATCGAGCCAGGCAGAGTATACCGTTTCAGATATCACGCACGATACAACGGTCCGCCGATCTCTCTGACTCTGCCGGTCGAAAAGAAGGTGTTCGAATTTGATGGCTTTCCTCCATTTTTTGATGGGCTGCTTCCCGAGGGGGTGATGCTGGAGAGTCTCCTTAAGAAGCTTAAAATTGACCGGCATGACTACTTTGGTCAGTTGGTTACAGTGGGCGGAGATCTTGTTGGGGCAACAACGGCCACGGAGATATCTTAATGAACCGCTGTCCTATCACATATGAGGAATGCGGCGATTCAAAATACTCTGACAGGGGCCTCAAACAGCTTTCCCGCAATCTCACATCCCTTAATGATCTTCCTTTTTCTGCAGAAGAGCAGATCAAAGAGGCGGCGGCAAGGGCGGATAAGATGTCTATCCAGGGGGTTCAGCCAAAGCTGAGCGCCGTTCTAAGCCCCAAAAAGGGGGGATTTGAGATCGTGGACAGGGGCGGTCGATATATTCTCAAGCCCCAGGTCCCTGCCTATTACCAGGTTCCCGAGAACGAAGATCTTACCATGCGGCTGGCCGCGAGCATTGAGATAGAAGTCCCATTTCATGGCTTGGTTTATTCGAAAGATGGGTCCATGACCTACTTTGTGAGGCGATTTGACCGGCTGGGTCGTGGGGGAAAAGTGGCGGTTGAAGACTTTGCTCAGCTTTCCGGGCAAGACAGGGAGACAAAGTATCACTCATCCATGGAGCGGGTTGCCCAGATCATCGAGGCGTTCTGCACCTTCCCATTGATGCAGAAAGCCAGGCTGTTTAAACGGACGCTTTTCAATTTTTTGACAGGCAACGAGGACTGCCACCTAAAAAATTATTCCTTGATCCGTCGGGATCCGAAGGTGGAGCTGTCGTCTGCATACGACCTCGTGAATACTTCCATCATCCTTGAGGCAAAAGAAGAAATCGCCCTCCCCATTAACGGGAAGAAGCGCAAATTGAGCCCAGAGGATCTCATCGAATACTTCGGCAGGGAGCGGCTGGGGCTGACGGAAAAAGTTGTTGGCCAGACACTTGAAGGGTTCAGCAAGGTAAAGACAGATTGGCTTCGCATGATATCTGTCAGTTTTCTCTCTCGGGAAATGAAGGATAAATATTCCAAGCTGATGAACAGCCGCTTTGAGAGGCTCTATCCATGAGCATAAACATTAAAATTGCAAGAGCCGAGACATAGCTTTATTTACCTGCTCCCTTATCCCCTCTGAGAATCATGTGATCTATGTTGCGGCTCAACTCAAATAGGTCTTTCAGGTCAGGAGTGGCATCTGTCTGTGCGCTCGGGTCCGGGCCGACCCTGAAAAAATATTTACTCCGCCAAAAGAGAATGAGTGAATTATCTGTCCACGCTGCACTGCCGATCCCTTCTACTCTGCGCCCGCCCCTTCGACTGTACGCGTCAAAAACCCCTCTGGCCCCATTGGAAGAACCCATGTCATACACTTCAACAAGGATCAGCTTACCGGTCCCCGGTTTCCGGTAACGCTCCGTGTAAAGCAGGCTAAACCCGAGAGGCAGATAGGTTTCGGCCTCACCATTCATATAGTCGAAAATATTATCCCTGTTGTACACCTCTGTGGGGCCGCGCTGCACGAATTGTTTCAGACCGAGGCCGTGGAGAAAAGGGTTCTCATGCCGTGGGCAACAGCCGATTGCCAGAGAAACGGCCATGACGACTATTGACAACAATAGGATGTGCAAACAGATGCTTCTATATCCGGCCCTGTCCATATCAATTACGCTTCAGAATATTTTTCAAAAGTCTCGCACCGTGCGGGCAGGTGATCGGGCTGTCCGAAGAGAGATGTTTTTAATCAGGGTTCAACGATTTTTCCACCATTCGGCAGATCTGACTCGCTATATCCGAATTCGGTGAGCATGCGACGCGTTGTCTCCATATCCGTTTCCCAGCCCATTTTTTCGCTTCTGAACCTGGTTGCAACCATATAATCAACAACCGGTGACATCACACCCATGGCCAGGAAATTGGGCTGATTACTCGGAGCACATTTCGGGCCGTCTTCGCTTGCCCAAAGGGCATCGACGAGACAGAGCTGTTGTCGCGGATAAAGGACTTGGCCCGATCGGGGGTCCATGGGACCGAGGATCTCAGGGGTCTGGTTGATGCCCATGAGGTAGTCTACGCTCCCTATCCAGTGTCCATAAGAGGGAGAAAAGGTGCCGAAATGATTTTTCATTGTCATGGTGAATCCACCGAAACGGCTGCTGTGCCCTTTACACATGGCCAGGTTAATGAGGATATCCACATTTCCGTTAACAAGGTATTTGACACATTCCGATTTATCTTCACCCCCCTTCCAGGGTCTGGGGATCTTTGTGTAAGTATTGCTGCCGCCCCATCTATCTTCAATCCGGCATCCATCGGGCAGACCTGCAAAGGGCGTGTCCTTCCTCATGTCACTGCCATGGCAGGCATCGTATATGTGTATATTGCCGGGTTTCACACCGATAATATCTGTTAATGTATGGCAGATCTTAGACATAACGGCACTGCGGGTGTGTTGAGCGCCTATATTGTTGGTCTTGATGGCCACAACCGTCTCGGACCAGGGCTTGCGGGGGGGGGCGGACAAAAATGGTCTCCCAGGCTTTTACAGGGTCACCTGATTTCGTGAGTGTGCATGCCAGCCTGTCAATATTTTCCCAGACCGCCTTTTGTTTTACCAGTTCATTTTGGCGGAACCAGGAGGCCTTAGGTTCCACTTCCCTTGTCATACCGGGATCGGTGATACCGACAACACGGAGGTTATCGACATTCGGATGGATAACTGTTTTTCTTTCCCAGGCAGCATTTGACCGCCGGATAAAGACAAAGGGAAATGCCGTGATACCTGCGCCTATGATGGCTGTGTTTTTTACAAACCGTCTTCTTGAGATCATGCGTTGAATTAACCTCCCAGTTCACCGGTCAGGATGCCTGACTCATTGGGGCCTTCAAAGGCTAATCTTTTGATATTTACCAGCCCCGCTTCAATCATCATCCCTTTTAGCTGCGCCTCTGTGTAAGATCGCCCCTTATCGGTGTTAATAAGCATATTCAAAGAAAAAATGGCCGGAAAGAGGGGCCCATCGGAGGTGTCATTCAGGATAAAATCGTGGATCATCATGATTCCCCCCTGTTCCAGAACGGAAACCGCCTTCTTAATGATCATCCGGCACTCATCAGGCCCCTCGCCGTGAAGGATGTGGGATAGCCATGCCACATCATAGGAGCCTTTGATATCATCCTCTAAGTAATTGCATGGAGTAAAGTCGACCCTGTCTGAAAGGCCGAATCGCGAAATAGTTTTTTCAGCAAATGGCCTGGTGGTTGTAAGATCTGCTACGGTAGCTTTCAGGTGGGGATTTGCAAGACAAAAATGGATGGCATAGGTGCCTGGTCCGCCGCCCAAATCCAGGAGGTGCTGTCTTTTATCCAGGTCAATTTCCTCTGCAAGGCGGGGGGCAATGCCCATGGCCATATTGAACATCCCCATGAGAAAGCTCTCCCGCTCTTCCTCATCAAAAGCTCCCCTCTCACGTGCAGGCTTGCCAGTCCTTACTGCCTGATCTAAACGAGACCACGGCTTCACTAAGTGCTGGTGATGCATTATCATATAACCAATATATTGTGGTGATTCTTTGACAAGAAGCGATTTGCTCGCTGGGGTATTGGAGTATCGGGACTTGGCTTTGACAATAAGTCCCATGGCCGCAAGGGCATCGAGAAGTGTTGCGACACCTCTCACATCATACCCGAGGCCTCCGGCAATATCTTCGGCCGTATTATCCCCGGTCTCAATCCTCGAAAAAAGATCCAGTTTAACACCCGCATGGAGGGTGCAGGCGTGCCAGTAGCTTCCGGAGACCTCCAGGAGTTTGCCCACATTCCAGTCTGTCATACCCATCACCCCTGATCGACTTTGCTTTTTACACAGGCCACTAATGTCTCGATCTCCTTCTCTTCCAGCTTTTTCAAGAAATCAAGCGTTACGTCCGTTTCCAATACTTTTTCAAGAATTCTTATCAGCTCATCGTTCTCCATAGCAGTAAACCCCTCAAGAACCCAATTTGTTGTAATTATTCCTTATTCCTGTAAATTGAAACCTATGCCGCAAATAAATATGCTTTTTTTATAATCCAGAACGTGCGATTCGTCAACCAATAAGGTCTCCCCCTGCTGACATCAAACGTTCAGACATTAAATAACGACGAGCTCATATTTGCGGCTGCCTATTCCTATCTTTTCAGCATGATCCAGCTGAATAGTCCAGTCTACTTTCGGATAAACTCCCCTGAATTTATCCTCTCCCGGTCCCGCGCATTTTGTCAGGCAGGACCCTGAAGTTCCGGTCTGTTTATTCACAAGATCCACCGAGGCCTGGTCAATAGCCACTGGATCCTTAGATGCCACAATCCCGATATCAGGGACAATGGGGGCATCGCTGTGGCCGTAACAATCGCAGGCAGGAGTAATGTCAGTCAGGAAGTTCAGAAAAAAGGCTTTGCCCTCTTTTCCCTTCAATACCGCCAGGGTATATTCCGCCATCTTCTTCTGAAACAGGGGGATATCTGCATTCCATTGGACATCTATGGCGCTATTCGGGCAGATCAGGATGCATTCGCTACAACCTACGCATTTTTTCTGATCGATCTTTGCCTTGTCTTTTTTGAGGGATATCGCCTCGTGCGCGCAGTGATAAATGCAATCCCCGCAGCCAACGCATTTTTTTCTTTTGACCTTGGGAGAGAGATCAGAGTGTTGTTCAAGTTTTCCTTTCCTCGATGCACACCCCATTCCGATATTCTTGATTGTTCCACCGAAACCTGAAAGCTCGTGTCCCTTGAAATGGGCCACGCTGATCAAAAGATCTGATTCAACAATATCCTGCCCTATATAGGCGTTCTTTATAATTTCCTGATCAATCCTGACCTTTGAAGAGGAAGCCCCCCGGATGCCGTCAGCAATAATAATCGGGGCGTTTACAACCGAGTAGGCAAACCCGTTTTCAATGGCAGTCTTCAGGTGGTCGACACTGTCTCCCCTTGAACCTGCATAGAGCGTGTTTGCATCAGTCAGAAAGGGAGAGCCCCCTAACTCGTTGACTTGCTCTACTATAGCCCGGATAAGAAGTGGTCGTATAAAAGCGGTATTGCCCTTTTCCCCAAAGTGGAGTTTGATCGCCGCGAGGTTCCGGGCAGCAACGACATCGTTTATCCCCGCGCTTTGCATCAGTCTCTTCAATTTTGACGGAAGATTCTCTTTTACAGTGGTCCTGAGATCTGAGAAATACACCTTATTAATAGCCATATGGATACTCCTATCTATTCCAAAAACAGATTCCATTCAAAAGTTCACCCACACTATGTGTGGATATCACAAAATAGCCATTCTTGATGGGTACTATTTAAACATTTGAGAACTCACAAATCAATGATATAGACCTGAGAATAAAGTTGCTTTACATTCTAATGCCATAACATGATAATGATTTTGGGTAATAAATTGCAATTCCTGATTATTTGAATATCAAGATTGATAGTCTCGTAAAAAGTCTCTAGGGGCCGTCACTCCCGCGAACGCGGGAGTTTCCCGCTGCGGCGGGATCGATTTTCCTGGATTCCCGCGTTCGCGGGAATGACGAAAAGGGGTCAGTGACTTTTTACGAATTCATCAAGACCGGAAGGAGGGTGGGAAAGTGCGAGAGTTGATTGCTATTATTTCTTTTGTCATGGCCGTCATTGGGGGGCTGGCAACGATATTTCACAGGAAAAGAGACAAGCAGACAATGGGTTCTATTGTTGCAGGCGCATTTCTGATATCTTTTTTCATAAACGTTAAGCAGGAGCCGATACTTGTTCTCCAGGTCGCCTGCATGGTGGCATTTGCCATGGCTGTAACAGGCGGGATAGTTACGATCTTCAGTAACGATGAGAATAGACGATCAGGGGCAATAGGCGCAGGAATAGTCTCTTTGGGAACAACTCTATTAATCCTCTTTATGTATTTAGAATTTCGTCCGTTTTGATTTTCGTAACCGTGAACACCTACAATTATGTTTTGTGCCATCAGGGCACACCAGTATTTTCCGTCAACGCGGCATGACGACATAATCATCATCGTAGATTCCCTTTTCGGCTGTAGTATGGCACGCAACGCAGTTGGAAAGAGAACCAATGGAATCACGCTTCAAGACATTGACAGGAACTTCATGGTGCTTTTCGCGAATATAAGGGATATCGGTAATACGGAGAGGGGTTCGATTCCCCAGGCTTCTCATGATCTTAACGGCCCGTTTTGCCGAAGAATGTTCTGCTGCATTTGCCCTGAGATATTCAGCAATTATCTTTTTTGAATCCGGATCAAGCTCGATAAACTCTCCAAAATGGTCCTCAAGTCCGGCAAGGATTCTATCCCATGAGCTAGAGGGTAATAGTTCGGGCTGATATGCGAAGTGGCAACCGCCGCATTCCTCTTTGTATGTCGGGTTATTTACTGGTGTTAAATAGCGTTTCCCATAATGCTTGGAGCCATTCCGGTACCTTTTTTGATACCGCTTCCTTTTTCCCCCACTTTCATGATTATCAGAGTAGGGATTCAATTTTTTCAAATCTTGACTAAATACCCATTTCCGAAGCAAAGAGCGATCACTGTCAGAAAGGCGCGAACCCGGGTCCACAAAACGATAGACCCAGGGAGGCATCTCTCTCTCATCTGTTTCTTCCCAAATTTCCTTTTTCATCTTAGTCTGTCGTTTGAGGTCAAGCTGCCCCCACGTAGAGAAGTTGACTTCATCTCGGCCTTCATGGACATAATATCCAAATATCCAGGATATTGGAGCCACACGGCCGTACCAGGGCCATATGGTCTCGTTCGAGTGGCAGTTATAGCAGGACCGCCGTAAGGTCGCTTTAACTTCCTGAGGTGTAGAAATTTCATCTTCCACCGGAGGATTGTTCATTTCCACAGGTATGAACTGAATGCCCAGCAGCACCACGGCTAATGCGACAACCACAAGAATCAACACCTTACGCATAGCAAACCTCCTGACACTTATTTGTGGAACTTCAATGTTTGAAAGGTTTCACCCTCAACGTCAGACCTTCAACACTCTGAACAACTATCTTATGGCCAGCCAGTAGAGGAACATCGCTGACTGCCCTCCACAGTTCGCCATTGACGAAAACCTGCCCTTCAGTTTCCTGCCACTGTTTGATTTCACCCACCTTTCCAAACATCCCCGTCCTACCGCAGACAGATTTTCTATTCCTGTCCTTGATAAACCAGAACAGAGGGAAAACCACGTGCTCAATCAACTCAAAGAGCACAAAGCCTATCACCAGAGTCAATATTATGGTTTCCATCATAGATTTTCTGCCACCTTAGTCAGGGCTGTTCCGGAAGATAGCCCAAGAAAGATGGTGGCGGATATAGCGATGAATTCATGAATTAGGGTTTGCAGGTCACATGGCAGACCCCAGCGGGAGTTTCCACGGCATAGGGGAAATACTTCCTCCTGAACCAGAGTGCAACATTGACCAGACTGATCAGCACAGGTACCTCCACAAGAGGGCCGATGACAGCAGCAAAGGCCTGGCCGGAGTCGATGCCGAAAACGGCCACAGCAACGGCAATGGCTAATTCAAAGTTGTTGGATGCTGCTGTGAAGCTCAGCGTAGTGGATTGTTCATAGGTTGCTCCTACCTTCATGGACATATAAAAGGAAACAAAAAACATGATCACAAAATAGACGCAGAGCGGTATTGCCACCCGGACCACATCAAGGGGAAGTTGAACAATGAATTCGCCCTTGAGGGAAAACATGACCAGGATTGTAAAAAGCAGGGCAATGAGCGTTATGGGGCTGATCTTGGGAATGAATTTTTGTTCATACCAGCTTTCCCCTTTGGTTTTCAGGCCCACCACACGCGATATGATCCCGGCAATAAATGGGACCCCCAGATATATAAAGACACTCTCAGCGATCTGGCCAATGGATATGTCCACTATAGTCCCTTGAAGCCCTAACCATTGCGGCACAATGGTGATAAAAATGTAGGCATAAAAGGAAAAAAACAGGACCTGAAAAATAGAGTTGAAGGCAACCAGACCCGCACAGTATTCGGTGTCACCGGCTGCCAGATCATTCCAGACGATGACCATTGCGATGCAGCGGGCCAAACCGATGAGGATCAGTCCCACCATGTATTCATTATGACCAGAGAGGAAAGTGACGGCCAGTAGAAACATGAGGATGGGTCCGATCACCCAGTTCTGAACCAGAGACAGCGCCAGGACCTTGAAGTTTCGAAAAACCTGGCCAAGCTGTTCATATTTCACCTTGGCCAGCGGCGGATACATCATCAAGATCAAGCCAATGGCGATGGGTATGTTGGTGGTACCCACCTGAAAATAGTTGATTACTTCCCGGATGCCGGGGTAAAGATAGCCCCATCCCACCCCTATAAACATGCTCAGAAAAATCCATAGAGTCAGAAAACGGTCCAAGAAAGATAGCCGTTTGGTAAGTTGTTCCATCATTATTTACCCCCTTAAAAATGCGATTTGGACCCCTCTCATATTTTCAGGCCCCGAGAAATGGGTTGGCAATAAAATAGATCCCCAGAATGCCGATGACAACCCCGGCACCCTTCCTGAACCAGTTTCCGGCCCCCTGCCAGGCGCTGTTTTCGAGGACTCTTTTGACTGCAGCCGTGGAACTCCCCGCCACAACGATAGGGAGACAATGACCAATGGCAAATAAGAGAATAAAAAGAACCCCTGTGGCCACCTTCTGCTGAACTGTGATAATGGCAAGGATGGGGGCAATAAAACCGAATGTGCAGGAACCGGAGAGGACACCATAGGCCAGGCCAAGCACAAATGCTCCAAAAAGACCCGTAACATTAAGACGTCCTAACAGGCTCCCGGATATGGAGCATTTTTCGACCCCAAACATTCCCAAGGCTACCCAAATCAACACCAGCCCCACCAAAATCTGCCAGTAGTTCCCAACATCCCCCAACATCCGCCCCAGCATGGCGCAGATGATACCTATCAGCGCTATGGTAATAAAGAGACCGATCGAAAAAGAGACAGAATAATAAGCTGCCGCTTTAGGTTTCAGGACCTCCTCCTGCCCGCCCACATAGGCGACAATCAAAGGGATAGAGGCCAAATGACACGGGCTGAAGAGCACGCTGACCATGCCCCACACAAAACAGCCCAGGGCAGCGATGGCGGTTCCCCCGGCAATCCACTCGTTAACGGTAAGAAAAAACGTTTCCAGCATCAATATTTCCCTCTTGTCTGATCCTCTTCTAACCAACCCCCATTTTTTTTAATTGATCAACGATCGCCGACTCACTCATGAAGCCCACATGGCGGTATATCTCCTTCCCCTCTTTGTCGAAAAAGATTTGTGTGGGAATGGCCCTGACACCAAATCGTTTGGCCGGTTCCTTGTCCTTCCAGACATCAATAAAAACGATGGCTGCCTTTCCTCGATAGGCTTTTTCGAGTTTTTCAATGATAGGCGCCATCATTTTGCAGGGGATACAGGCGTCAGCGCCCAGATCAAGCATTGTCACCATCCCCTTAACCGGAACAACGCCGGCAGGTTGCGGATGGGATGCAAGGGGTTCATCCGATGAGCACCCGTATAACGACAGACCCATTAAACCGAGTAAAAACAAACCAAGGGTTATATTCTTTATGTTCCGGGTCATTTAGTTCACTCCCAGCTTTTTGATTTGTTTCAACACCTCTTTTTCCCCATAGAAGCCCTGGTGCCTGAAAATCTCTTTCCCTTTGGCGTCATAGAAGACCTGGACCGGGATTGCCCGGATACGGAACCGGGCTGCCATCATTTGGTTTTCCCTCACATTCACAAATACTATGTTCAGTTGATCCGGGTATTTTTTCTTGAGTTTTTCCAGAATGGGCTGCATCATGTCGCACGGCACGCACCCGGAGGCCCCAAACTCTGCCATAGTGGGTTTGCCGGATTTGCGAGCCTTGTCCACGGGGTTGTCAAGGGCCAGTTCGGAATGTTTTTTCACCCAGTCCCGGTTCAGTCGGATACGGGCCTTTTTGCCGAGGCCTTTAATGTAGTTATTGAGGAATTCCTGCTTTTTTTGGTGCAGCAGAAACTGTTCAATGTTTTCCCGGACCTGATCAAAGGGCATTCCGCCCAGCATTTCTTTGTTGCTGTCGTAAAAGGCCCGGACCTCCTCTTTGGCTGTCTTTACTCCTTCTGTCAGACGATCGATATAGGCCTTTCCTGTTTCTTTCTCCGGCTGGTCCATTGAGATGCCCATGGCTTCGGCATCGCGTTTGATGAATTCCCGGGTTGCCTCCTGTTCCAGAAGGGAAAACATGTTTCGCTCCAGTCTCTTCCGGATCTCTGGCTTAACCATACCAAGGATTTTATCCGCAAAGGACGATTGAATCTCAACCCCATCGCCCTTAAGGAGAGATCCCTTATCCATCTCCGACAGTGTGGCCGATTGGAGAACCCCTTTGGCCAGACCGGGGTAAACGCTTTCTACTGTAGGCGCGTTTTCAGCACGTGCGCTCGGAAGCAGCGGTTGCGAATAAAAAAAACTGAGATCAGCAGCGCAGCCAACCCCCATGCCATCCGCTTATTGATCATGTGTAATCCTTTCTTTTTGAAATGATGTTCAGCAATCACACCCTGAAGTGGACTTGCCGGAGGTCAGTCCGCTCGCAGCACCTTGACTCGCCGACTCTTTTACTAAGGGTTTTTTACCCATGCCGTAATCTCATCTTTTTTAGGAACCTTGCCAACACATTTGACCTCTCCGTCAATAACCACGGATGGGGTCATAAACACGCCAAGTTTGGCGATCTCCATGATATCCGTCACCTTTTCAATCTGTGCATCCACGCCGGTTTCAGCAATGACCTCCTTGACAGCCTTTGCCGTTGCTTCGCATTTTGGGCATCCAGGGCCCAACACCTTGATTTCCATTTTTTCTCCTTTTCGTTTTAGTTGAATGGTTGAGTAGTCAAATGGTTGAGTGGGTGCACTTATGCCAGCTCTCCCAGCCATTCCTTGAGTTTTGTTTTGGGTGGAACCGTCCCCACGGACATGACCTTGCCGTTAATAATCAAGGCCGGCATCCCCATGACCCCATATTTGCCAATCTCTTTGATTTCTCTCACATGCTCCAGATCTGCAGGAAGATCTATTTCGGCCATCACCTCCATGAGATCTCTCTCCAATTTGTCGCACTGCACGCATCCCTGCCCTAAGACCTTGATCTCCACACCTCCAGAGATTTCCTTTTCGTACGGTTTCCCCAAAGATTTCTTGAATTCACGTAAAAAGGCTTTTGCGTAATTTTCTTTGACCCTGCTCGGTATGTAGTTTTTCCTGGAAAGCCTTTTTAGAAGCTCTGCCCCTACTTCATTATCGGGCCTTTCTATGTATTCCTCTGCCATCTCTTCCATGATGTCTTTCAGCCCCATAATTCCTACGGCCTGTCCGTCCACCTTGATCCGGACCACATCTTCCTGTGACATTCAATACCTCCGTCCTTATCCTGCAATCCATCCATAGCTCATACCGGCTATGGTGGACATTACAACGATGATCGAACAAAAGACGAGGGTTTTTTTGACGCCGATAACGTTTCCGATCACCAACATGTTTGGGAGGGAAAGGGCAGGCCCTGCGAGAAGCAGGGACAGGGCAGGACCTTTCCCCATTCCTGAACCGATGAGTCCCTGGAGTATGGGCACTTCGGTAAGGGTGGCGAAATACATAAATGCCCCCGAGACCGAAGCAAAGAGATTGGCCCACAACGAATTCCCCCCCACCAAGTACGCAATATAATGCTCAGGGATCAGGGCAGGATGTCCGGGCCTCCCTAACATGAAACCGGCAACCAGGACGCCTGCACCGAGAAGGGGTAAGATCTGCTTCATAAATCCCCAGGTGGTCTCCACCCAGTTTACACATTCATCCTTTGTAAACCAGGACTTGAGCATAATGCCCAGAACGATCAGCAGTCCTATGGTAATATACCATTTGACTGCAAATATGGCCGGCCAGAGACCTGTGGAACCCTCATCAGGACGGGCAAAGGCGGCGAAAATAAGGATTAGGACCATGGTAAGCATGTAAAGACCGTCCTGAAAAAGAGAGCGCCCTTTTTCATCTTCGTCAGGCAGAAATATCTGCCCGGCATTGCGGTTCGCATCATCTTTTCTAAAGAAAAAGGCCATCAGAAGTCCGGTGATGATGGCAAATACGACAGCACCTATGGCCCGCGCCAGGCCTAATTGCCAGCCTAAAATTCTTGCGGTCAGGACAATGGCCAATACATTGATGGCAGGGCCTGAATATAGAAAGGCGGTCGCCGGGCCAATGCCGGCCCCCCGGGCATATATTCCTGCAAAGAGGGGGAGGACAGTACAGGAGCAGACGGCCAGAACCGTTCCCGAGACAGAAGCCACGGAATAAGATAGGATCTTATTGGCAGTGGCGCCAAAGTACTTCAGAACCGCACCCTGGGAAACAAAGACCCCGATGGCCCCCGCAATAAAAAAGGCGGGTATAAGGCAGGCCAGGACATGGTCACGTGCATACTCCTGAAGCATCATAAATGCCTCAAATCCCGATTGCCGAATGGTGGGGTTGGCCCACGGTACGTAGTAGCACGCCAAAAAAATCAAAACGATAAGCAACAGTTTGGTTCGTTCTTTCATTGTTGTGTTCCGTTCATAGCCATATTCTTGTTTAGTTATACGTTCAGAAATAAGTCATTTCTTGCAAACATCCTCGCGCCGGATGGTGGGGAGTTTTTCCACCAATTCCCCGATCTCCCGATCCTGTTCCAGCCAGTGCCTCAAATTGCCCAAAAGGGTGGCCGCATATGGACTGGAGACCCCGTCCGTGAGAAGGTAGTTAACCCATAGACCATCCTTCTTAGAGTCCACAAGCCCTGCATCTTCCAAGATCTTGAGGTGCTTAGATACGCTGGGCTGGGTTATCTGCAAAGCGGCCTGCATTTCGCAAACACACATCATTTTATGCTGCAACATCTTGACGATCTTTACCCGGTTGGGTTCAGAAAGCGCCTTCATTACCTTGATAAAATCTTTCATGGTCAACCTCGCTATATTCTATTTGAGTAATATAGATCTCACAAAGAGTGTTGTCAAATATAAAATAATGGTAACCGTCCACAGGTTTGGGTTTTAGAAGTTCAAGATCGATAGTCTCTCAAAAAGTGGGGAAGTTCGGGAGCTGGAAACGCTCAAAGTGGTGGTATCGGAAGTAGTGAATGGAGGTCCTCCTCCGGGGGGACCTTCTTTCTTATTGCATCACGCCATATATCTTTAGCTTCTTGTGCAGGGTCTTGCGGGTGATCCCCAGTCGTCTGGCAGCCTCGCTCTTATTTCCGCCGGTGAGTTCAAGTGTCTTCAATATGGTCCCCTTTTCAACCTCCTCTAAGGAGTGGCCGGCTTCAGGGGCTGAGAGAGGTGAATCCGCAAGAGCATCTGCCAGTCCATCCTTGATATGAAAGGGGAGATCCTCTTCATCGATATATTCATTCCTTGACAGGACCACTGCCCTTTCGACCGTATTCATCAATTCACGGACATTTCCCGGCCAGGCGTATTGGAGCAGTTGATCCATGGCTTGCGGGGAAAAGCCCCTTATCGGCTTATGATTTTTTTCTGCAAAGGTGGTTAAGAAATGACCGGCTAATAATGGGATATCCTCATTCCTCTCTCTCAATGGCGGTACGTTCAGGGTCACTACATTCAATCTGTAATAGAGGTCTTCCCTGAACCGTCCAGACTCAATCTCCTGCATGAGGTCTTTGTTGGTAGCGGAAATAACCCTTACATCCACCTTGATAATATCTTCACCGCCAACCCGGGCAAATTCCATTTCCTGAAGGACGCGCAGCAGCTTGACCTGCATGGAGAGGGACATCTCGCTCACTTCGTCCAAGAATAGACTCCCCCCATCCGCCTGCCTGAACTTGCCCTCCTTGCGGCGGTGGGCCCCTGTAAAGGCCCCCTTCTCATGGCCGAACAACTCCGACTCAAGGAGGCTCTCAGTTATGGCGGCGCAGTTCATCTTCACAAAGGGGTCATCCTTTTTTGGGCTGTTGAAATGGACTGCCCCTGCAATCAATTCTTTGCCGGCTCCGGATTCCCCGGTAATCAAGACCGTGGCCTCTGAAGGTGCAACCTGGGCCACTGTTTCCAGGAGCCTGACCATGGCCTCACTCCCTCCAATGATATTCCGAGTGTCAAATTGATTGCCAAGCGCCTCTTTCAGGATGCGGTTTTCCTCTTTCAGATGGCTGTGGTCCATAGCCCTTTCCATTACCATCCTCAGTTCGTCAAAATCGAGGGGTTTGGTGAGGTAGTCATAGGCCCCTTTCTTCAATGCCTCTACGGCCGTTTCTACAGAAGAATAGGCGGTCATGATAATCACCGGAATGGCTGGATTGAATGCCTTTATTTCTGTCAATGCCTCGAGACCGGAGACTTTAATCATCCGGATATCCATTAGAATCAGGTCAAAGGCACGGGCATGGACCTGTTCTATGGCTGCCTGGCCATCATCTGCCTCATTGACCTCATAACCCCATCCGGAAAGGAGGGTGTCTAACATGGTCCGGTGGGCACGGTCGTCATCCACTACTAAAACACTGTTTATTCCTTTCATGCGGTTTAACCCTCCCTGTCGTAAGGGAATTGAATTGTTACGGTGGCGCCTTCTCCATAGCGGCTCTCCACACTGACCTCGCCCCCGTGGGATTCGATGATTTTGTGGACAATGGCGAGCCCGAGACCGGTCCCCGAAGGTTTCGTAGTAAAATATGGATCAAACAGGTGGGGCAGATCTTCGTGCTTGATACCTGTGCCTGAGTCAGACACTATAATCCGGAAGCGACCGGCATCATCGTCCTGCCTGAGTTCTACAGAGAGGACGCCCCCGCTCTCCATAGCTGCAATGGCATTTAGGTACAAGTTCAAAAGGACCTGCCTGATCCTGTCGGGGTCAATCCGTACCTCCTTTGTTTGGGGATCACTGCTAAAATCCACTCTTATTCCTTTTTGGTGCGCATCTGCCTCCACCATTTTGAGGGAATCCTTTATCACATCCTCAAGAGATGCTGTTTTTTTCTGGATATTCATGGGCCGGGCGAATTCCAGGAGCTGGCCGATAACTCTGTCTAAACGTTCAACCTCCTGGATCATAATTTCCGCAGTCTTATGATCCTCCGGAATGTCCCGGTACCTTTCCTTGAAATATGTTGCGAACCCTTTAATGGAACTCAATGGATTTCGTATTTCGTGGGCAACTCCTGCTGCCAGTCTTCCGATGGATGCTAAACGCTGGCTTCTTGCAATCTCTTTTTTCAGACGCTGGATTTCCGTCAAATCCCTGAAAAGAATCACCCAGCTCACAGCAGAGTCATCTTCTTCTTTCAATGCGGTACCAACTACCTCTAAAGGAATAATTCTACCATCTTTAACCGGGCAGTCTAACTCCTTGTCTATAAGACCCTGCCGGGTTTTAAGTTGAATAAAAAATTCCGATAATGGCTGTGGCAGGATTTCTGTTGGTCTTTCACCTATGACATTATTAGATGATAGCTGGAGTACGGATTCGGCAGCCTGGTTAAAAGAAGCAATCTTTCCATCCGTATCAATGGCCAAAAGACCGATCGGCATATTATGAACCAGGCTGTCTGAAAAGGCCTTTACTTTTGAAAGGGAGGTTTTGGTTGAGCGGTAGGCTTGTGCTAAAAAGAGAGATACGATACCCGCAAAACCTATCAGAAGAAGGGTCAGGGCCATAAAAATGCTACGGCGAATGTCCTCCTGTCTGGCAGCCTCAACAGGTCCCATATCCAGTCCCATGAAAATGACCTGGTGCGAGCCGGCAGCATCCCTTTCAAGACTCATATGTCCGCGGCACCAGTCATTTTTCATCATCCTGACATGCTGCCTTCTGAGACCCCCCTGAATTGGTGAAAACTGACGGAACACTTCAAAGATCCTGGAGCCGTCCTTCCCTGTTATCTGACGCCATTCCAATTTTTTTGAACGGGATACCCTCTCTAAATTTATGTTGCTAATATATTTTTTTCCTATCCTGGCGAGATCATTGTCTGCAAGGATAATCCCGTCTACATTGGTGATGAGAATATATGCGATATCAGGTTGCTGTGCTGTCTCTGACAACAAACTCTGAACCTGGGCCCCTCCCCACCGCATTCCCATCATACCTGTTCGGGCACCTGCCTCAAAGGACCTGATGAGGGCCGCCCCCTTTTCCTTCAAGAGATCAATGGTGCTCTCTTTTTGCCTGTTGATGGAGTCAAGTGTCAGAAAGAGAAAGATCGGCACTAAAATCAGGACCGCTCCGATAATGACCAACGGGGGAATTCCGACCCAAGATTTTTTACTGGTTTTCTGATTCATACCAAGTTTTTTAGCAAGAACAGTGCCAATTATTGGCCGGGAATGTCCCAGAGTCCGTCACCCCCGCGAAAGCGGGGGTCCAGTCACGCTAAAGAGAGGATTTCTGGATTCCCGCGTTCGCGGGAATGACGAAAACAAAGAGATTTTGACTCATTACGACTTTCTCAAGGTTCAAAAGTTGCATTTTCATCACCATACGTCAAACCCCACAAGCCTGCCCGCATTTCGGACCTCCTGGGATATGCGCGTTACCGGGTATTTTGTAACCACCCGGGCAACCTGTCTGCATATAAAGTATCCACCTTTTCAGGGCTTAGCGCAATAAATTAATGCATCCTGATGTTCAATAAACGTAATATCCTGTGATTTAAACATGTTACAGTCCGTATGATCCATTTGGCACGACCATTGCTATAATAAGGCTTAAAACCAAAATAAATTCAAACACAGGAGGTGTCAAAATGAAAAAACTGGTAACTATTATAGGGGTTTTGTTGTTAGCGGCAGTCGTTGCCTACCCTGTCTTTGCTCATGGTCCTGGCTGGGGAAGAGGGGGTCATATGTGGGGCAACGGTGGTGGTCCTGGATCTTCATGGCACCATGACAGGGGGTTTCGAGGCCTGACAGAAGAGCAACAGACCAAGTTGGATGCGCTCGATCAGAAATTTTTTAACGAAACTGGAGATTTGAGGGGTAAGATCTGGAGTAAAAGAGCTGAACTGAATGGTCTTTTTAATGCACAAAATCCCGATGAAAATAAAATAAAGGCCCTTCAAAAAGAGATCAGCACCCTTCAAGCTCAGATGTCTGAAAAACGCCTCAGCTACAGACTGGAAGCTCGCAAAACGGCCCCCGAAGGCAATTACAGCGGCGGCCGAGGGCGCGGCGGTTGCTGGAATTAGACCATATAGCTATCGGGGTGGCTAATTAACCACCCCGAAACTATATTGCCCGGTCACTCAGCATTTTCATCTTCAACAGCCGGGTCCACATGCACAATGACCCTTTCCAGATCCTCCACTTCTTCAATTAGACATCGTTCTACCGTCTTTGCAATTCTATGGCCCTCCGTAACGGTCAGTTGACCATCCACAACGATATGGGTTTCCATCTGGTAAAAGCCTCCCGAGGTTCGGATCTTGAGATCATGTGTGTCGAGCACCCCTTCCACATTCTTAGTGCATTGGCTGATGTTGTCTTTAATTTCGGGTAAAGGCGCGGTGTCGGTAAATTCACGAAGGCTTTTTCCAAGAATTTCAAGACCCACTTTCACTATGAAGAAGGAGACCAGAAGGGCGGCGAAAGCGTCTAATATATGCCAGGAAGGTTTGATGATAGCGCCAGTGACACCGATTAAGACTGCTATAGAGGAAAGGGAGTCCGATCGGTGATGCCACGCATTGGACACAATTAGCTGGCTTTTGATGCGCCGCCCTACCCGTACAGTGTAATGATAAAGCGCCTCCTTTACGGCAATGGATACGCCGGCTCCAATCAGGGCCAGTTTAGTGGGATGGTATTCAGTATG
>PVMK01127484.1_pt1 | contig 33928 bp, 32 predicted proteins | sample 1853481 | NCBI WGS metagenome assembly PVMK01 (sample SAMN08533507, study PRJNA380276) | Marine sediment metagenome, whole genome shotgun sequencing project.
TCTGTTAATATGGGATAAAATTTATCCGAATTATACGCAATATTTTGGACATGTCAATGTATGAAAATTCTTGTTTTTGAGCCGGAATCTCAATCATAGTATCTAGCGCGAGGTTTGGTTTGTAATTTTTTTGTTTAATAACTTCTCCTTTTGGCATTGTTGAATTAGTAGGTTTTTTAACTTGTGATCGGTATTTAAGTTATTTTTTTAGCCTTGATAATTATCCATTTTCTTCTCCTTATATGTCAAAATGATTAAAATAAAAAGTGTTCGTCCACTAGGGACGAACACTCTGGTCCGCGGTACCACCCAACTTAGGCTGTTAAACATAAAATCCCTGACGAAGCACCAGGGCAAAGATTAAGCCAGCCTCACTCATTTGCATACGCCTCCAGCACAACAAGGAAGTTATACGCTAGCCCTATAACGGTGGCTTCCGGCTCAGACTATTTTCCTGTTAGGATTTCATCCTGCAACTCAGATGTCCATTCAACGCTTTCCTTCGGGCAGGGTTTTCACCAATCGCCTGCTCTCTGTGCCGTATTTCAGCGTCTACTCGTCATCATCACTGTTTTTGTTGGATATTAAATTGTATGCGAATTATACGCATAATTTTTGGGGATGTCAATGGGTGAAAATTCTGGTGTTTGACATGTTTTCTGAATTGTTATAGCATTATCGCTGAATAATATCAACATAGGCTGCCGACAATGTTGCTCAAACGTATTGAAGAAGTCTCGCTCAACGCATGGCCCGCACTGCATCAAATGCTCTACGATGGTTGGATTTTACGCTTTTCTAAAGGCTATACTAAACGCGCCAACTCGGTCAATCCGCATTGGGATGCCCAGTTGGACGTTGTAGAAAAGATAGATTATTGCGAAAAACTCTATGCTAAGAATAATTTACAAATGATCTTTCGATTGACGCCGTTTGCAATACCAGTGGATCTGGACAATATATTAGCGGATCGCGATTACAAGAAAATAGACCCCACCTTGGTGATGGCTGTGGACCTTCGAGATTTTGATTTCTCCCCATTTCGTGTGGAATTAATTAAAGAATCCAAACTTGATACATGGTTGGCAACCTTTTGTCAATTAAGCGGCTGCGAATTGGCAGAGCATGAAATACACCGTGAAATTTTATCGCGGATCCCAGCAACGAGTTTGTATGCCGGGCTGCAATTCAATGGGCAAATTGTTTCAAGTGGTCTGGGCGTTTTGGAAGACGAATACTTTGGGCTGTTTGATTTGGTTACAGCAACAAAAATGCGCAACCAAGGGTTTGGTAAGCGACTGGTTGCTGCGATGCTGCGCTGGGCACAAGAAGCAGGAGCACGTTGTGCTTATTTGCAAGTTACGGACAGCAATCATCCAGCACGATATCTTTATGAAAAACTTGGCTTCAAAGATGCCTATTATTATTGGTATCGTGTTAAGAGGTGAAATAACCCTCGATTAAGGTGATAGCTTCGTTGGGCGTATCATAAGCCTGGATTATTAAAAGGGGGTGGGGATTACCGGAGATCATCTTTGATATAGTACTATCGCTGTGATGTAAACACAACACAGGTTTTCCGAAGTTGAGCGCGTAGCCAATTTCGTATCCGACTCCATGAGAAGGCGTGCTGATTTCGGCAATTAAGAGCTCGCAATCGTGGATCCAAGTTGTGTCGCGAGTAAAAATAGCAGATGGAGATTTCTTGCGCTCCTTCGTTAATATATTGGTTTTAGCCAAAAAAGCCGTTGGAACGTGATGTCCCGAATTGATAAGATATGTAATGATGCCCTGGTAAATACTTTCATCATTGCGACCGCCAGTTAAGGAGCAAGCAAAATAAATGTTCATGGATTGGGCGCCTCTTTGTGTATTGTACTTGCGTTTTCTGTGCTCACGATTATTAGCCCAAAAAATAACAGAATGACCCCTAGCATGCTCAAAGTCGTCAGCCGCTCACCTAGAAAAATGATGCCTAACGTAACGTACTTGCGGTCAAGGGTTCAGCCAGGGTAAGCGTTACAGCCTTGGGAGCCGGTAAGGTTTTTAGACCGTACGCATAGAGCGTGAATGCCGCCGCAATTGTGATAACGCCCAAATGCAGCGCGACCCCCCAGCCTTGAGGTGTTTTTAGCCAAGTCAAATCTACGAAGAAAAGCAAAGGAAGCATCAACAGAGCCCCGAAGAAAGTCATAATTGATGTTACAGCTAAAGGCGGTGCAACACCTAAAAGTCGCTTACTAAAAACTGAGATGGCAGCGTAAGATGCTCCTGCACCAAGGGCTAAGAGAATACCAGTAATATTTATGCTGATGGTCTCTTTTTGGAGGATGAGCAGCGCGCCGCCAAAGACTGCCAGAATGGTAGAAATCAATCAGCGAGAATTTATTGTTTCTTGATAAACAATCCACCCGATTAATCCTGCTAATATTGGTGAGCTGCCAATTGTGACGATCGTACCCACGGCAACACCGGTTTTGGATACACCGGCGAAAAAGAATAGGTTGTTGGCCGCCATTCCGAGAGCAGCAAGGGCTAGGGGCATAATTGGCCACTTATAATCCTTAAGACGAATGCCTCGCCACTGCAATAAAATATATAAAGCTGCGCTTCCGATAATTATTCGCATAGTGCCGACTGCAATGGGCGTTGCATTTGATGGGGCTAATGCTTGTGCAGTGCCAGTTGTACCCCACAAAAATGATGCGAATAAAACAAAGACAGCGCCAGGAATTTTCTTTGATTGAATCATTGAATTAGCAATGTTTTAACGAAGAGGTAAAATTATTGTTGATTGCAGGGGGCTTGGAGGGACGAATGGATCATTAAGAAAATATTAACATCCAATTATATTAATGAAAACGGATGTTTGAAAACATCCCCGAACGACCGTATTTAGATTATTCAAAGAGTTCGGGATGAATAAGATTTGCCAGAGCCTCTAGCCCATCAACCATGCGCGGGCTAGGACGGCTGATCAAATTATCATCGATGGTGAAAACTTGACTATTTTGCACGGCGCTAAGTGTTTCCCATCCGGCGCGGCCAGCGACAGCATCAGGGGTGATACCACCCCAAGTGAAATCACCCAAAATGATTATATCTGGATTTTCTATTAAGAGCGCCTCTATGGAGATTTGTGCCCAAGCACCTTCAAGTGTACTACCGATATTGGTTCCTCCAGCTTGGGTTATTAATGTCTCGATAAATGTGCCAGGACCGGCAGTCCAAGGGGAGTTGGGATCTGTAGCATCAAGCTCATAAAATACCAGCGGTGTAGTTTGCGCGTAAGCAATTTTCTCTTCGATGGCTGTAATTCGGCTGGACAACTCAGTGATCAATGTTTTCGTTTCGTTTGTATGCCCGGTAATTTGTGCAATCAAGCGCATTGTTTCAAGCATTTCGCTTAAGTTGTTAGGATTAGCGACCACGAAAACCGTAAATCCTAACTTTTCAAGCGCTTGGATTTGCTCAGGGGCAGTAATGTCGGCCGCCAAAACAAGATCTGGTTCTAGGGATAAAATTGTTTCGATATCAAGTTCGCCCCATCCGCCGCCAATGTCTGTGATGGCGTTAGCAGCCTCTGGGTAATCGGAAAAGGAATCGCGACCAACAAGTTGTTCGCCGGCTCCCAGAGCGAAGAGATATTCGGTGTTAGATGGTGCTAGAGAAATGATGCGCTGCGGTGTGGCTGCAATGGTGATAGTGCGACCGAGTCCATCTTCGATTTGAAGATTTACGTGTTCAGGAACTATGGGGGCATCAAGAGTATCAGTTGATTTTCCAAAGGCAACATCTTTATCTGTGGGTTTTTCCTTGGAGGAGCAAGCACCCAACAACATGATCAATATGAAAATAAAAAAGAAAAATGAATAAAACTTTGAGTTTTTCTTCATGATTATTCTCCAGATCAGAAGCTGTGCTAATAGAAACAAAATCCCCTGCGGATTATCAGACAGGGGAGATGGTATCTATATTATGTTATGTGCTCCATCTACCTTCCTCGAGGTTATGGAAATCACGATCAAGGCGGTCGGCCTGGCTTGGCAATTTGTGGTTGATAGTTAGTCAGTTATAGATTTATGTTACTCTAATAATTGTTAAACTAAGCAACTACGAAACAAACCATACAGTTGCGGGACAGCGCCGGAATTCGTAGGTAATTAACGTCACCGGCTTCGCCTTTAAACCTTCCTAAAGGGAGTAGGTACCTTGAACGGATTATCGATTGATAATAAGCTGGATATCAACAATGATTTTACTATTAAATATAATCAGACCACCTAGACTTGGGACCTCAATTATTGCTTTGTGAACAACCAGTGATGTGCTTATTCTCGAAAGGGGTTGTGCTATACTTTTTTGCAGTTTTGGTGCGACAGACTAATCAAGTGAAAATACCAATGAACGCAGACATTTCGTTTCAATATAAGTTGAATTTTTGCATAGCAAGTCAAGTAGAAATGAGAGACTATTTGCTATCCAAAATATTATACTGGCCATTACAGACCAGAGCGCCTTCTGGGGAACCGACTTATCCTATGATGACGATTGGCAGTGTGATGCTTGCTATGGTGCAAGCCCGAGCTCTGGCAATGACAACGATGCAGCGTATGGAACTAGATCGCGTTGAGATAGATCTTTACACGGTAAGCAAACGCTGGCGGGCTGCATGGGAGAGAAAAGCTCACGAAGAATTTCAAGCTCGCTTGCGACGATGGGGCCAATATCTTGTAGAATTACGTCGACAGGACGAAAGTTACATTTCTGCCTATTGTTATGAAGTGCGTTGGCGTGTGATCTTGGATTTGTTGAGAATCGATTTAGACAATATATCGAATGTAGAACAAATTATTTTGACCGAATGCGATCAGCAATTGTTAGCGATGTTGATCCCTGGGGAATTTATATGGGATTCTGGTTTTGCAAATGGTTTTCCTCGGGAGGTATACTGGTATTTATGGGGAAATGTGTTGGCGTAACAAAAGGATGATCTGTCAGATATCCCACAATTTATAAAATCTTTCATCAATCTCTAATTAAAACCTAGAAAAAACTACCTGGAGGATTAAGGTTTATTTTTATAAACTAATAGTGCATGCGTTTTTGGAGGATTATTCGTATTTAAAATATATCGAATTAGCTTGAGCTGTGGAGATAAACAGGCCATGAAACGAGTATTGAAGATTTTGGCAGCATTATTATGGTATATCGGGGGCGCAATGCTGGTGTGGAAGAGTAGTAGTTTATTGTTGGAAGCCGAAGCCCTTAAGCTGCAAATGATATGGCCGTATTTAGCTGTTTTCTCTGGTTTGTTAATTGGCGGGTTAAAAGCGAAATATCTATTCAGCCATATCTGCAAGAAAAATCTGGTCCGTATTGACAATCTGGCAGTCCCAAAACCATGGCAATTCTACCGCGCTGGTTTCTTTTTCTTTCTTGCGCTGATGATCTATGGGGGATCTATGCTATCTCGAATGGCGCATGGCAATTACACTTTTTTACTGGGAGTAGCAATCTTAGATTTGAGCATCGCAACCGCGCTACTCGGCAGCAGCTATGTTTTTTGGACAGAAAAAGCGTTTTCTCGAGGATATGTTTTTGAAGAAGTGACCTAAAAATATCAGGGTTTCAGCGCTTGCTGTAAGCAAGATAAGAGCAACTTTGATGCGCCTGTTGGCTTGTCGTTGCTCAGTGCAAGAATAGGTTGAAGCAATGAATCTTCCAATATAGTGCCTAGGGGAACAATTTGAACAGCATCTGTTTTCCATGACAAAGGAATGTAGCCGATGGCGCGAGGGCTATTCATTATTGCTTCGAGCATGGCTGAGGGGTGGGGGGCTAACATGACATGGGGTGAGAGAGCATTATTATCCAGTATAGCGTTGTCGAAAATTTGTCTGCTTTGATTATTTGATGGGTAAGCCCAAGCCTGGATTTGGGTGTCTAAAGAAAGATATGAATTGCGTATCGACACTAAATCGATCGAATAAATATCGATCGGTGCTTGCATAATTAAAATAATTTCTTCATGGCCTAGCAAGGTCGCGTAAAGATTTTCCATGCCCGGAGGCAGGCCAAGGCTGATATAAATTTCGGTGCTTTGCAGGGAGTCCAAATTATCAGACTGGATAAACAAGACTCCTTCGGAGTAAGCTGATGCGCACGTGTGCAAGGAATTTTGAATCCAGCGCAAATCAGGAGGCAACTTCACAGTGAGGGTTTGTGCTGTAGGTGAGGGCATTGCAAATTCAAAAGGTGTGCAAGCCGTCAAAATAATTATCAGAAGAAAGAGAAATTTGCGCATAGACAAGAAAATATTAGTTGTAGATCAGCCCCAAGTTAATCAATCCAAAAATTGCACAGTAGATTGCAAAAACATAAAGCGGTCGTTTAGAAAGGTAGCCCAGCAACCAACGAATGGCAAAATAGCCTACAATTGCGGCGACGATAAAGCCAACGAAGAAAGTGGGCAGCAATTCGATAAAGTTGGGAATATTGATAAGGTCAATTACAGCTTTTAATCCCCCCGCTAACATCACTGGAATAGAGATCAAAAAAGAAAAGCGAGCCGCACTGGAACGATCAAGTCCTCGAACCATGCCTCCGGTAATGGTTGCGCCGGAGCGAGAGATGCCGGGAAAGATCGCTATAATTTGGAAGACACCAATGATGAGAGCATCAAGCCAGGTAATGCTCTCAATTTTTCGTTCGCGCTTGCCCACTCGTTCGGCAATTATTAACAGCACTGCCGTCACCAATAGAAAAAGTGCGGTTGCCAGCGGACTATTGAAAGCACGCTCGAAAGTTTCGTTAAATAGCAGAAATGCTATCCCAGCAGGTATTGTTGCCAGTATAAGATACCATCCCAAGCGGGCATGCAGGTCTTCAAAGGGGCGTTTTTGCCATAAACCGTGCAGAGCGGCCTGCACAATAGTGGAAATGTCACCCCAAAAATAAGCAAACACGGCTAGTAGTGTAGCAACCTGAACAAGTATATCGAAAATAAACAGTTCTTCAGGAATTAATGTCCAACCGAAGAGAAAAGGCGCCAATACAAGATGGCCCGAGCTAGAGATAGGAATGAACTCGGTGATACCTTGAATGATGCCTAGAATAATGGATTGAGTGAAGGTCATATATATTTCTTTGCTGGGTCTCGTGTTTGAATTATTTGCTTAGTTAGGAGTCGCTATAGATTACTAAGTGCTAATAAATAGGTTGGTGCAAAAGTATGAAAGCATTTCTCGATGATTGCTTGACGTATCTCTTGGGCTAAATCAATTAGCATATGCAAATTGTGTATTGAAATTAGTGTGGCAGAAAGCAGCTCTTTCGCTGCAATCAAATGTCGGATATAAGCCCGCGAAAAATTCTGACAGGTATAGCAAGTACACATAGCGTCAATGGGTTGTGTTGAATGGGCGTGCTTGGCATTGCCTAAATTCAGCCGCCCATTGCGGGTGAAGGCAGCTTTGTGACGGGCTAATCGTGTTGGTAGTACACAATCGAAGATATCGATGCCGCGCATAACACCATTGATTAAATCTTCAGGTGTGCCAACCCCCATTAAGTAGCGCGGTTTATTCACCGGTAAAATAGCATTGACCACCTCGATGATCGTGTGCATTTCTTCTTTTGTTTCGCCTACCGAAAGACCACCAATAGCGTTACCGGGCAAATCTAGTGAGGCAATGAATTCGGCAGATCGTTGACGGAGTTCAGGGAAGATGCCGCCTTGAACAATGCCAAATAACGCTTGATCTTGCCGTGTTTTTGCTTGAACGCAGCGCTGAGCCCAATTGTGTGTGCGCTGCATGGCCTTCTCGCTATATGCTTGGTCATAGGGCTCGGAGCATTCATCAAATGCCATGATGATGTCCGCACCTAAATTTTCTTGAATCGCGATGGCCTTCTCGGGCGTGAAGCGGTGCTTGGCGCCATCAATATGACTTTTGAAAGTAACGCCTTCGTCATCAATTTTGTTGATGCCACCAAGGGAAAAAACTTGAAAACCACCCGAATCGGTCAGGATAGGGTTGGGCCAGCTCATAAATTTGTGAAGTCCGCCCAATTCGGATATTAATTCATCTCCAGGGCGAAGATACAGATGGTAGGTATTTGCTAAAATCAAATTGGCATTTATCTCATGCAAATGAGCTGGCGTCAATGATTTTACAGTAGCCTGTGTGCCAACAGGTGCAAAAATCGGAGTAGGGATTTCCCCATGCGGCGTTCGGAAGATGCCAGCACGGGCATCACCGTCATTTTCAAGAAGTTCAAAAGAAAAATTTTTGCTCATGGCGTGCCAGATTATAACCGTATACCCTGATAAGCGGGCATATTAGTTAATATAGTCCATGAGAATTTTTTCGGTAAATTTGATGTGAGGAATATTAGATGGGCAAAACCTGCCCATTGTCTCGATACATAATGGTGCTCCTGGAAATTTATATATACGCCATTAGGCAGGTCTCATGTACTGCTAGATGGGTGATATAATTCCTTGGCTTGTCAATATTAAGTTACTCATCAATAAATTAGGAGAATATATCTATGCGGCGATTGAATGCACCAGGCCCAAAGGCTAAAGCGATTATCGAACGTGATGCTAAGGTTGTTTCCCCATCCTACCCGCGAGTTGCAGATTTTGTCATGGATCATGGCAAAGGCACTGAAGTGTGGGACGTTGATGGAAATCGTTACCTAGATTTTATAGCCGGCATTGCGGTTAACGCAACTGGCCACAGTCATCCTAAAGTCGTACAAGCTATCAAAGATCAGGCAGATAAATTTTTACACATTTCATCGGATTATTATCACTCCCAGTGGGTAACACTTTCTGAGCGCCTCAACAGTATTGCGCCATTTAATGAAGATGCGGTCAGCTTTTTATCGAATTCAGGAACCGAGAGCGTTGAAGCCGCGATTAAATTGGCTCGTAACCACACGGGACGCACCGGCTTTATCGGGTTTTTGGGCGCATTCCACGGTCGTACTATGGGATCGCTGGCTTTCACAGCAAGTAAAGCGGTCTACAAGAACGGTTTCTTCCCACTGATGAATGGGGTTATCCATGCGCCTTATCCTGATCCTTATCGCCCGATGCTGACGACTAGACCCGGTGAAGCCTATGGCAAACGAGTTGTACGATATATTGAAGAGGAAATATTAGGACGATTGATGCCCCCTGGTGATGTTGCCGCAATCATGGTTGAACCGATCCAGGGTGAGGGCGGATATGTGGTTCCTGAGGCCAGTTTCTTCCCCGCCTTACGCGAACTTTGTGATCGCTACGATATTCTCATGATCTCCGATGAAGTGCAAGCTGGCATGGGACGTACTGGAAAGTGGTGGGCAATTGAGCACTTTGGGGTTGAACCCGATATTATTACCTCCGCAAAAGGTATTGCATCAGGCGTGCCGTTAGGTGCGACCATCGCGAAGAAAAGCATTATGAGTTGGCCAGAAGGTGCGCATGGTAATACCTATGGTGGCAATCCACTAGCATGTGCTGCCTCCATTGCCACAATTGATTTGATTGAAGAATCCTACCTGGAAAATGCTGCCAAGATTGGCGAGTACACCATGGACGCTCTCGAAGAGATCAAAATGCGCCACCCAAATATGGGTGAAGTACGCGGCCGAGGATTGATGATTGGAATCGACTTTGTCAAAAATCACGAAACCCGTGAGGGTCATAAACAAATGCGAGACCGCATTGGTGAGCTGCTTTTTGAGTACGGTCTGTTGATGATGGGGTGCGGACCTAGTACGATGCGCTTTGCCCCCCCTTTGTGTGTTGATCAGGATGAAATCGATGAGGGTTTGCAAATTTTTGAGCATGTCGTTACCCTGGTAGAAAAGGAATAAAATTATAGAACTCACAATCGGTATACCTACGGAGATATGGTTTTGTACTTAATAATATTTACCTAATATTGCAAAAAAACACTTCTGTTCTCTCAGAACACGATTTGAGATCAATATACGAATACATCCGAATGAGCAATTAACCCCCGCCGGTTTTTTGGCTATGGTTTTTCATCGCACTTATCACATGCCCATTGGGGACTGTCTAATTTTCAATGACCATCATGCTTCCCGATTTCCGCACCCGCCAGCGCGATTATTTACTTGAAATAGCGCGCGCAATCACTCAAGAGCTTGATCTTGATAAGCTCTTGGTGCGTATTTTGCGCGTTGCAGTGGAAATGTTAGCGGGTCAGGCTGGTTTTGTCGCCTTACGCGATGGGCAAGATTGGAAAGTGGCGGCCTCATATGGGCTGTCGCCAAGTTTCCTCGAGCAAATTGATCCGCTGTTGGCGCAAGTATCTAGCTATGAAGATCCCGCCCGTTTTGGTATACGGGAACTCAATAACCTCTTTCAGGATCTTACCCGCAAGGCCAGTAATAATCTTTTAACAGGTGTCGCTTTGCCGTTGATTGCACACAAGCGCGTAGTTGGGCTAACTTTTATCTTTCGCACTTACCGCACGATGTTTTCATCGGGTGATCGAGCACTGCTGCAAAGTTTTGCCGACCAAGCAGCAATTGCCGTTCACAATGCACAGCTTTATGCCCAGGTTCGGCGTGAGAAACAACGTTTGGGTGCTTTGCTTGATTCGGCTGCTGACGGCATATTAATTATGTCCCCAGATCACACTATCGAGCGTTGCAACCCGGCTTTTGCACGTCTATGGGGGCAAAAAATTGAGCGAATTCAAGGGCGCAAACATGATAGTGTTGTTAAGTGGATTCGGCAGGAAAAAGGCGCAACCCTTGAAAAAGCTGAAGCAGGAGGCTGGCCATTAACGCCCAATGCTACACTCTATGTCGAGGGCGATCTTAAGCATCCCAGCGGAATACCTTTAGCAGTTGGAATTACGTATGCCCCATTGCTTTCACCAGAAGGTAAATTATTGAATATCATTGCCACAGTGCGTGATATTACACATTTTCGTGAAGCTGAAGAATTAAAAAGCACCTTCATTTCTGTTATCAGTCATGAGCTTAAGACACCCGTAGCTTTGATCAAAGGATATGTGGGCACATTACGCCGTGATGACGTTGCTTGGGATGCAGAAATTGTTCAAGACAGTTTGAAAGTAATTGAAGAAGAAGCAGATCGCCTAACTTCGCTGATTGAAAATCTTTTGGATGCTTCTCGTTTACAAGCGGGGGGATTAAAACTCAATCTTATGGATATGGCCTTTGATAAGTTTGCAGACCGATTGGCGCAGCGTTTTCGTACACAAACGTCGAAGCATAGCATCCGAGTAATATTTCCTGCCGATTTCCCGGTGGTCATGGCAGATCAAGACCGCATAAGCCAGGTGCTTTCAAACTTACTGTCAAATGCGATAAAATATTCTCCCGACGGGGGCGAAATTGTGATCAGCGGACAGACGCGTTCAGATCAAGTTATTATCTGTGTAAAAGACCAAGGACCAGGTATTGCAATTGGTGATATTCCACATATTTTTGATCGTTTCTATCGTGCCGATGACGCCAGCCGTACCACGCAAGGAGCAGGTTTAGGTCTATACCTTACTCGTGCGATTATCGAGGCTCATGATGGACGTATTTGGGCTGATCCAGGCCCTGGCGATGGTGCTCGAATTTGTTTTTCATTACCTCGTTAATTTCGGTGCTGCTAAATTTTTACAACGTTTTATTTGGAGATATTTATGCCTCAAACGCAAATTAATTGTCCCAATTGCCGTCAACCTATTGTTGCTGATGTTCAACAACTTTTTGATATTGCCCAAGACCCTCAGGCGAAAGGAAAACTGCTATCTGGTCGAGTTAATGTTGCCTTGTGCCCTCATTGTAATTACCAGGGTGAATTGGCTACCCCTGTGGTTTACCATGATCCTGAAAAAGAATTGTTATTGACATTTTTCCCGCCAGAAATGGGATTGCCCATGGAACAACAAGAAAAAATATTGGGACCGTTGATCACCCAAGTTTTTGACAATTTGCCTCAGGAGCAGCGCAAAGGTTACTTGTTAAACCCGAAATCGACATTTACTATTAAAGGGTTACTTGAGAGTATTTTGGAAGGCGATGGAATTACCAAAGAAATGCTTGCCGCTCAAGAAGCACGTATGAAGCTAATCCAGCAATTGCTAGCCCTAACTGAGGATAACTGCATCGAGACTATCAAAAAAGAAGATACGCTAATTGATGATGAATTTTTCGCTCTTTTTGCACGCTTGGCCGAATCTGCGGTTTACTCTGGTGATGAAAATACTGGTAAAAAATTGCATGATTTGCAAGTTCTTTTGTTAGAGCACAGTGTTACCGGGCAAATACTGCAAGCTGAATCGGAAGAAATACAAAGTGCACGTCAAAAATTGGAAAAGTTGGGCGATCAATTAACGCGTGATAAATTACTGGATTTGGTCATTACTGCATCCACTGAAAATATTCTCCACGCTTATGTTCAGATGATGCGTTCTGGCATGGATTATGAGTTTTTTCAATTATTAAGTGAGCGCATCGAGAAGTTGGATGGCGAACAAAAGCTGTCGTTAGTAAATTTACGAGAAACACTTTTAACATATACGCAAGAAGTTGATGCGATCCTTGACGAGCGCATGAAAGCGGCTCGTAATAACGTTGACTACCTTACTCAAGTAGAAGATATCAAGACAGCTCTCATGCAAAATTTAGTCGCTGTGGATCAGTTTTTCATCCAGGCTTTGTCGGATGCGCTTAACACTGCGCGCGAAACAAATGATTTGGAGCGCTCGGCGAAACTGCAGCAGGCCATGGAGGTTATCAAAGAGCTTTCATCCAATCCACCCGAATATGAAGCCATTGAAGGTTTGCTTGCATTGGCCGAAGACGAAGAATCCTTATACAAGATGTTGCGCGAGCAATCACAAGATGATATTTCTAGCATGATCGACATGATGACCGATTTGTTGAGGCAATTTCAGAAAGGTATAGAACAAGCTGGTGATGATGCGCAATCGGAAGAACAGGAAATGCTGGCGCGCATACATTTCCTCTATGGTGCGGCTTTGAAAGTTTCCATGGAGAAATAGGTAGGGCTCGATATTTATTTATATGCGGCTATGCCATAATCTAATTCCCCTGATATTTGCTTAAGTGGACCAGAGAATATAGCTCTCAATAATGATTAGAATAAAATTTGAAGATTGCCTGGACCAGATATTATTAATTAGAAAACATGCAGATATTTGATAAATAGGGAAACTGTAAACTTCCGTAATGCTGAAAGCTCACACATTAAATCGGAATAAGATCAAATCCCCATCCTGGACAATATATTCTTTGCCTTCAAGGTGCATTAAACCAGCAGCTTTGAGCGCAGCGGTACTGCCATATTCGATAAAAGTTTCGTGCGGTACAACTTCGGCCCGAATAAAGCCGCGCTCAAAATCGGTGTGGATATATCCAGCGGCCTGGGGTGCAGTGGTGCCCTGAGGTATGTTCCAGGCCCGTACTTCCTTTTCGTTCTTCGTAAAGAAACTGATCAAATTAAGGATCTCGAATCCTGTTTGTATAACCTGTGAAAGGCCGCTTTCTTCAGCACCCGCCAGTTGTAGAAACTCAAGTTGTTCCTCGATGGTCATATCAATCATCTCTTCTTCAAGCTTGGCGCAAAACACTATATACCTCTCTTGCTGTTGATGCGCGATTATTTTTACTGTTTGAGCATAGGGATTTTCTTCATTCAAGCCAATCTCATCAACATTGGCGGCGTAAATTATGGGCTTGTTAGTTAGAAAGCGCAGCTCATGGATCAGGTTTAAGCACAATTCGTTATTGGGTAGCGAGTGACTTGAAATAGAATTACCATCTTCGAGGAATGTTTTTAACGTAAGTGCAAAATCTAGTACAACACCCAATTTTTTATCTCCCTTAACAGCGCTGACCAGCCGTTCAATCTTACGCTCTAACTGTTCAAGATCGGCGATGACAAGCTCAAGCTGGACAGTTTCGATATCTGCACTCGGATCGAGTTTCCCATAAACGTGCACAATATTGGGATCGTCAAAGCAGCGCACAACGTGCACGAGAGCATCAACATCGCGGATATTGCCTAAAAATTGGTTGCCTAACCCCTCGCCGCGACTGGCTCCTCTTACCAGACCGGCGATATCCACAAACTCAATTGTCGCGTAGATGGCTTGTGGAACGCCTATGAGCTTTTGGATCTTATCTACGCGTGGATCGCGTAATGGGACAATAGCGCGATTGGGTTGGATCGTACAAAATGGGTAATTGCTGGCAACCGCATGCTGCGCTCCTGTTAGCGCGTTGAAAACAGTGCTCTTGCCCACATTGGGCAAACCGATAATGCCAATTTTTAGACCCATAATTGCCTCTTTGTGTAAATGTTCTTTTTTCCTCGGATCAGGTTGCAGATCAAAGGAAAAGGTCACCGCTAAAAACAAAGTGGGACACGCTCATTGAACGCGCCCCACTTTCGGGGTAGGTTTTCTGTCCGTTATATTTGCGAAGTGCAGTGCGGGCAGCGAGCGGCTTTGATCGGAATGGTTGTGAAGCAATAAGGACACTCTTTGTTGATAGGCTTTGTGGGTGGTGTTTCTTTCACTCTGTTCAGGCGATTTACACTGCGAATGAGTATAAAAACCGCGAAGGCTATTATGAAGAAACTGACAACAGCATTGAAGAAAAGCCCGTAATTGATTGTAACTGCACCAGCATCTTGCGCTAGTGCCAGGGTATCGTAAGGACCGGCTGCAGCACCTTGTTTGAGGGTAATAAATAAATTTGAAAAATCAACTCCACCAAGAAGTAACCCAATAGGCGGCATGAGCACATTTGCGACAAGAGATTTTATGATGGTTCCGAAGGCCGATCCAATAATGATGCCAATGGCCATATCGAGAACGTTGCCGCGCATAACAAAATCCTTGAATTCTTTGATCATAATCAATTTTCTGTATGTAGTAAGGTTGGAATTATTCTAGGTGTGGGTTATCAAGCCGAAGTCCATAGCCTCGTACGGTGGCAACATAAGTGTGATTTGGATCAATTTCTGTGATGCGGGTTCGTAAGCGGCGAATAAGTGCATCGAGTGCTTGGTTAGATATTTCAAATGCAGCCTCTTTGCCCCAAACACCTATCATGAGGTCGGCGCGTGATACGACACCGCCATTGATTTGGTAGATGATTTCGAGCAATTGGAATTGAGATGCTGAAAGAGGGGGTAGGATCTCTTGATTATTTACCCAAACGCGACGAGAATGTTTTTCCAGCAGCAACTGCCTTTGGGAAGATGCGAGTTCTAAGGGAGGCTTGGCTTGCAAAGGCAGCGTTGCGTCTGAACTGAGGTAAACAAATTTCTGAGCGAGCGCAATATGCACAATATCGCCATCGCAGAGCAATGCTGGATCATTAATACGCTGTCCGTTGACATAAATACCGTTTTTGCTTCCCAAATCTTTGATTAGGATGCCATCTTCTGCGGGCATAATGCTGGCATGGTGACGCGAGACTTGACGATCAGATATGCAGATCTCACAGTTGGGTTCTCGCCCAAGTGTGATGGGCTCTGTTATCATCCATCGTTGACCATCTAGTTTCCCTTCATGTCCAACAAATATGGGGATATCACGGTTGGCGTATTTCATGCAGGTATCAGAGAAAGTGCTCTTAAGAAGTTAATGCATAGAGTTTTCAGCAGTCCGGAAATTATTCTGCGTGTATAATAACATAATTCAAGATAGTTGTGGTTATAGTAATCGAGTGAGTGCGAAATGCCAACACATTTTCGGTCTGGAGAAATTCTAAAAGAGCGATATCAAATTCGCCGGATTATCGGTCAGGGCGGTATGGGCAGTATCTATTTAGCGGACGATGTTCGGTTGGAAGGACGCTTGTGCGCGCTAAAGGAAGTCTATCATGATCTTCAGCTTCCAGATGAATTGCATGCTCAGGCACGCGAGCAATTTCTGCGCGAGGCTACAGTTTTAGCGCGCTTAGATCATCCAAACTTGCCCAAAGTTTCTGACTTTTTCTCAATCGATGAACGAGATTATTTGGTGATGGATTTTGTCCCTGGTAGAGATTTGAGTGTTTTAGCGACGGATGCGCGGTTACGCGGTGCTTTTTTGTCTGAACGTGATATATTAACTTGGTCGGCGCAACTGGCAGATGCGTTGGTCTATCTGCATCATCAAAGCCCTTCCATTGTTCACCGCGATATCAAGCCCAGCAACTTGAAACTGACTCCAAGTGGGGTTGTCAAATTAGTCGATTTTGGATTGGTGAAAATCTTGGCTTCGGATGAGGTTACCATCACTGTAGTGCAAGGGCGCGGGACCGCACATTATACCCCTTTAGAGCAATATGGTAGTGACACGGGCCACACGGATGTGCGCAGTGATATCTTCGCATTCGGAGCTACCTTATATCACCTATTAACCAATCATCCTCCTGAAGAGGCGCGAGACCGCTTTGTAAACCCAGGAATTCTCTTGCCGCCGCGCGATATTAATCCTTCGATCAGCCCACGAACTGAGCGAGCTATACTGTGGGCGATGAGCTTACACCCGGAGGAGCGGCCTCAGAGTATGGAATCCTTTCGACAAGCGCTATTGGGTGAATGGAATCCGACCAATCGGCCCCGGGCCGCGCTGCCAACACCAACCCTGATTGATTTGCTCTCATCCCCATTTGAGCGCAATTTGATATGGATCTCTCTGGTTTTATTATTCATGAGCGTGATTATTACTTTGGCAAGATAACATCATTTGTAATTGCGCGCGCTAAACCCCCAGCCGAGCATAGCTCCTAAGAAAGTTATAAAAAAGAATCCCCAATGTCCTGAAGTTTCCATAGCCCAAGTACTCCCAGGTAATGCCAAAGATGTATAAGAATAGGCTAATAGCCCCGCGATAATCGCGGATAATCCCCAGCGTGCTCCCTGGCGGACTTTTCCGAAACGTGCCCCTGTAAAGATTGCGCTCCAAGCAACAAAGGCAATAATAAACATAGCAATAAGCCAATCTAATAAATTGGCCAGCGGGTTTTTAGCAGACTCTATTGGCATTATTATAACGGGTACAGTTGGTTCCGGTGATGGCACAAATGTGGAGATATCGGTAGGCTCTTCTGTGGGGAATATTGTGCCTTCTGGTGATGGGATTTCAAATAGCAAGTTGTTTGATTTGGCTGGATCACTTTGAGCGCGAATGCTGACTGCACCTGGCTGCTCAAATTCATAATGGATTTGAGCTACACCAGTGATTGTTGTGGCGGAAAGAGCCAGTTCTTCTTGTCCATTGATAGTGACTACAAATTGAACAGGCGTGCCATCGGGGACAGGATTGCCATTGTTGTCGACTATTACGCCAGTTATTAGGGGTATGCTATCTCCCAGTTGATATTCATAGATCGATTCTTGTTCTGGATTTGGCGTGCCATCTAATATATCCGATTGAGGAAAATCCAATGCCAAGGTAATGATCTGTTGTGCTGAAGGAGATGTTGCGACAATCAGATTATATCCAATGCCAGGCACGGAAACCGGCAAAGCGCCAGAAGGGTTTGACAATTCCTTGAAGAGCAACCTTGCCGCGACATCAATAAAAGGTTCTGTTTTGCTAAAAATGCCAAAATAGGCTGTTAATTTGGAGATATCAGTGGCATCTAGGTAATATGGCGCGCTTGCGGCAAAGACTATAATATTTTTGTTACGGGTGAGATCCGGCCGTTCGGCCAAGAAACGGCGAAGTGCCTGAGATGCAGGACGCTCCGGATCGATATTTAGAGTTATAAAAACAATCCATTGCGATCTGCGAAGAGTGACTGCAATATCTTGCGTGTTTTCTTTTTTCTCGATTGTGTCGATAAGTTGCTCATAAGAAAAGGAATCTAAATAATAACGTGAAGATTGCCCGCCAGCATCCGGTCCGTAGAAACTTAGCACTGCTTGCTCTAACGCTTGAGTACCTAAAACCGGCAGCATTGGGCACTCATCGCATTGTTGTGCTGCAAAATTATCTGTAATGAAAACAATGCGATCTGTACGGCCGGGTGTACTAGGGAAGGCATCGTCTAATTCGCTGAGTGACGGGCTAATCAGTGTTGCGCTTTGCTGGGCAATCTCGTGTGTAATTTGGATTGCTTCAGGTGATCCAATATTGTTAAGGTCGCCCAAGGCAGCGACAGTGCTAAGCTCAAAAGTATTATAAATATGAAATTTTAGAGTCAAGATTCGCAGAACCGAGGAATCAACACGTTGTGCGAAGAGGGGATCCTCATTGTACTTTTGAGTAAAAAAAGCTAATGTATCGACGATCGTTGTGTAGGTATCGGGATCATTGGTTGCAATGAAATTGTTTACATAGAGTAAGTCATTACCAGCTAGAAACGCATCTAAAGCCAATCGTCTGGCATTGAAAGTTTCTTCGGTAGGGTCATGATATCGACGCACGGCTGGGCTACCTAAATCATCACTAATCATCACACCGCCTTTGGTACGCCAACTTTCTAGAGGAGGTAATCCCATCAGGAGGTTTAGGGCTTGCTGATCAAAACTAATCGGGCGAGTTGTAGAACGGATATTCCCTTGCAGCCCTTGATAGCGAATATGCGATGTTAGCAAGGCGTCTACTTTTTCGGTTGGGCTGGACGCGTACCCAGTTACGGCAAAAAATGGCGCTAACTCAATTTGTTTCAGCTGTTCAAGGGATTTTCGAACAGTAGCAACTTCTGCAGTGGGTAGACGGTCAGCGCTGCCTAGGCCAGGAAAATGTGTTCCCACAACAGCGATACGATTTTGACTTCCTTCATGGATGCCAGCAATGTAGGCGCTGCCCATCTCGCCAACCCAAAAAGGATCTCCTCCAAAGACACGCACGTTGAGGTCACCTTCCCCTTCTGATCGAGGTGATTCGAGAACATCTAGCGAAGGACCAAAGAGTAAGTTAATTCCTAGTGTACTTAATTCTTCGCCGGCTATCGCTCCCACCTGATGTGCAAATTCCGGATTCCATGTGGCGCCTATGGATAATTGACTGGGAAGCGGAGTCAGACCGCTTAAAATTTGATCATAGGGCGCGCTATCTCCTCCCTGGAAAATTCCAATAAAAAGCGGGATGAACGTTGGTTGGGAAGCTTCATCGAGAATGTCTTCAAATTGCTCTTGCCGAGATACCGAGAAGCGATTGACTTGCAGTTGATTTATGAGGAAGCGAGCCCTTTGAATACTTTGGTCGCCAGCGATGAAATTATTGTTCGCAGCCAAAAGCACAACACCGCCTAAATAGTGCTGGGTTACGAGATCGAAAATTTGTGTTTCTGTCCCAACATCGGTGCCATTGAAAGTAGCAAGAAAAAGCTGCCCAACAAGCTCTTCTGGGGACAGGCGCGTTAATAATTCAGCGGCGAGTTCTTCGGGTGAACTGCCCTGGTAATGTGGCGCAGCTTGAATTGGCGTGTGTGAAAAAGCGAAAAGCAGTATTAACGCGGCGAGGACAAACTGCTTGCGGCGTTGATTTCTCATGCTACTCCTTAGCAATAATTAACAATCCCGTGGCAAATTAGACCTATTCGGATGTACCTATTCTCCTTGTTTTGTAATTATATTAAAATCATCGATGGCTTGGCGTGCCATCAAAGGGTCACCAGTGAAGATGCCGTCAATGCCCCAATGAAGCAATCGTGAAAATATTTGAGGGTCGTTGATCGTAAATGAATAAACTAAGTTTCCGCGACGGTGTTGACGATAGATAAGTTGGGCTGTTGTATTTTTAACATGTGAGTGTAATACCTGATATGGAACCCAATATTGCAGCAAGCTATATATGAAAAATCCCTTGAAGCCAGGTAAAGTTAAAAATCCTGCAGGTACGCCAGGTAGTAGTTTATGGATGCGGCGCAGCGTCACAGGATGAAAAGAAGAGAAAAGTACACGCTGGGATAGATTGTGACGCTGCACCAACTCGGCAACTTTTTCCGGTAGTTGATCTGTAACCGTCTTGTAATTAGTTAATTCAACATTGATAAAGGTACGCTGCCCGACCGTTTCGAACACTTCATTAAGGGTGGGGATGCGCTCTTCACAAAAAGTTGCGTCAAACTTGCATCCGGCGTCAAGGTCTTTCAGTGCGGCCAGGGGAAGGTCTTTGACATATCCGTTCCCATCGGTTGTGCGATCGACTGTGGCATCATGGATTACAACTACATGCCCATCGGATGAAAGTTTAGCGTCGAGTTCGATGGCATCAACGTGTTGGCGCACAGCTAATTTAAAAGCTGCCAGTGTGTTTTCGGGAGCGTATGCGCTAGCGCCCCGGTGGGCGAAGATAGTCGGGCGGGGAAGAAGCTGAACCATGGCTTCAGTTATAAATCCACGAAATAGGCCTCAGCAGCACGATCAATGAGATCGTTGGTCATTTGAGGTTCAACACTCAAATAATTTGCAATATCTAATATTTGATCGCAAATATCGCGTGGATGCGAGGCGCGCAACTTTCTATTGCGTTTGATGTACCACTCTTGCAGAAGATAAGCTACACCTTGATCGTTAAAGTTGACCCCTTTAATTTGGGCAACGTTGCGAAAAATATCGCGATACTCCTCAAAGCTAGGATCCCCGATATAGATTTTGTGTCGGAGGCGGCGTAAAAAAGCTTCATCAACTAAGTCTTTTGGAGGAAGATTGGTTGAAAATACAATCAGCACATCGAAAGGTAATTCAAGTTTACGGCCCGTGTGCAAGGTGAGGTAATCGATGCGGTTTTCAAGGGGCACAATCCATCGATTGAGCAAGTCCCTAGGGCGCACAAGTTGGCGGCCAAAGTCATCAATAAGCAAGATGCCTCCATTGGCTTTTACTTGGAAGGGCGCTTCATAAAATTTGTTAATATCATCAAATACAAGATCTAGTCCATCGAGTGTCAATTCACCACCAACAATAATGAATGGTCTGCGGATGCGCACCCAGCGTGTATCTCGGCGTGCACCGGCTCGTAATGACCCAGTCCCTTTTTCAGTGGTGTGTTCGTCGGGCATGAGTTCGTGATTGACGTTGTCATAAAGCTTGACAACTTGCCCATCTATGTAAAGCGCATAGGGAATATACATTGAAGTACTTAATATTATTTCGCCGATCGCGCGCGCTATACTGGTCTTGCCGTTCCCAGGTGGACCATATATGAAGATTGATGTCCCGGAGTTTACGGCAGGACCAATTTTCTGGTATGTTTTTTCGTTGAGTGTGAGTTGGGAGAGCGCTTGTTGCAACATACTGTGCGTTATGCGCGGCTTGCTCTTACTTTGACTTTTCACCCCTCGAATATAGACTTCTAACGGAACAGGTGTTGGTCCCGCATATTGACTGCGTTCTAACGCTTCTCGGGCGCGAGCCATTCCAACTCCGGTAATCCCATATTGATAGGCACCTTCGCCAAGACCAATTTGAGATGATTTCACCTCTACAAATTTCTCGCGCTTCAAAGTATTGAGAAGATGATCTGTTACATTGGTAAAAGGCAATGCAATGGCTTCCGCAACTTGAAAACCTGTCAGGTATCCTTGGAAATATAAAACCTTTAAGGTCAGGTCTTGAAGCCATAATGGTGATAAGCCTGTATCCCTTATTTCTGTGATGGGAGAGGGAATAAATTGTGCACTTTGTAACGGGGGAGAGTGAAAATCCTGTGAAGATGAATTTTGAGGAGCCATGATTTTTATTCCATTCAGCAATCAGTTGAGTAGCTATCTCTGATAAAAGATTATAGCATGGGGATTCATTTGAGGTCTATAGTAATCTTTGCGGTAGACATGATTAATTCAAGAGAATAAATTGTAAAGCTTAGAAAACTGCTTCACTTAGCACCTATTATTTTCATAGAGGCACCATCACACCGGGGCGACGACCCGAGATATTTTGCTTATTACATAATCGGATCTAAAACGCTTTATGGCATTAATGTTATTGAACTAGCTGCTATGCGTTATAATCCCTGCTATGAAATTAACCGTGATTATACCAATCTACAACGAAGTCAATACCCTCCGTGAGATATTGAAACGGGTTGAGGCTACACGTCTAGCCTTTGAAATTCTGATAGTCGATGATGGTTCTGTTGATGGCACACGTGAAATTCTTAATGATTTGGATGGTCAGGGTATTATTCGTGTGATTCTTCATGAGCAAAATCAAGGTAAAGGTGCTGCTGTTCGCACCGGCATTAAAAACGCGCGTGGCGATATTATTCTTATTCAAGACGCAGATTTGGAATATGACCCCCGTGATTATCCCAAATTATTAAAACCACTTGAAGAAGGGCTTGCGGATGTCGTTTACGGTTCTCGTTTTTTGGGAGCTCCGCGTCGTGTCGCGATGTTTTGGAACATGGTTGCGAACAAGCTGCTTACACTGATGACCAATATTCTCTACAATACAATTTTGACGGATATGGAAACTGGATATAAAGTATTTCGCCGAGAAGTGATCGCTGATATCCCATTGCACGCTTGTCGATTTAATTTTGAACCAGAGTTCACGGCAAAAATTCTCAAGCGCGGTGTGCGCATTTTTGAAGTGCCAATTACGTTTAACCCGCGCGACTATGATGAGGGTAAGAAAATTGGCATCATGGATGCCTTCGAAGCTGTCTGGACTTTGCTAAAATATCGGTTTGTTGACTGACCTGGATATTAGATTTTAATTATTTGATTTAATAGATGGGGGATATGGGATACCTGCAATATTGGCATTGATAAGAAATTTTGATGGCTTCGATAATGATGAAATTAATTAGCCGCTTAAAGTTTGGAGCAGTCTTGGCAGGATTGATTTTAATGACCTCGGCATGTAAGGCTACTCTTCAGGATAATTCCGTTGATGCAGTTGCCGAAACCGCAGTTTTGACAGCTACGGAAAAACCGCTTCCAAGTTTCTTTCAAGAAGGTGTACTACGTCAGTGGGCAAGTGAAGCAGAAGCTAGTTCTTCGTATGCTGATCCCGAATGGGGTGCTCAACAGGCCTTGGGGATGCCCAACACCGATCACTGTGGTGATTTCCAGACGGCCTGGGCCTCTGCTGGTAGTGATGATATAGATTGGTTGGAACTAAAATATCTTAAAGATGTGCATGTAACCACTGTCAATATTTTGCAATCTTTTAATCCGAATCAGGTTGTTAATGTCGAACTATCTAACGCCAGGGGAGACGTTTTAATAGTTTATGAGCAACCACCCAAGGCTATTGATCAACCTTGCCCATATACACTCTCAATCTTCTTAGAGCGCACTGCTGCTCGCTATGATACTGTGCGCATAACTGTAGATCAATCTTACTTAGGATTAGGTTGGAATGAAATTGATGCAGTAGAATTAATTGGCGTATCGAAGTAGGTTGCTATCCAAGAAAAAATAGGGTTTCTATCAGATACCCTATTTTGATTCAACAGCTGAATTAATAGGATATGCTTAGACCTGATAACGCTCTTCGGGCGTTGCGAACCCAAGTGCTTCAAGCAACAACACAATCATGCGCGCGCTGGCGCCCCACAATATTTCATTATCATAGCGCGAAAAATGAATCATCGGGATGGACTGGCCTTGATATAAAATTTCATGATACCGGACTTCACGGTTTGCAGGATCAATTAGCCATGACAGAGGAATGCAAAAAATTCGACTGACTTCCTCTGGTTGGGGAAATAATGTATAGGGCCATGGAATTACCCCAACGAAGGGGGTTACTTTAATGTTGGTGATGGTGATCACATCTCTTAGTTGCCCCAAAATCCGTACATCTTCAGGCTTGACGCCAATTTCCTCATGCGCTTCACGCAGTGCAGCTGCGCGCGCGTTATCGTCCTTCGGTTCACAGTGTCCACCAGGGAAAGCTACTTGGCCCCCATGGCGGTCATTCTTTTTGAGTGAACGGCGAATAAAAAGCACTTGCCAAACATTATCTTGGCAGATAAAAGGAATTAGCACGGCGGCCAAACGTGGATTGTCACGCACAATTAGTGGTGTATAGGGGTTTTCAGGAGATAATTGCAATCTGCTGGATTGAGCTAAGTGGAGGGCGATATGCTCTTCGGATAGCGGCATGGAGTGTGGAATGATGATTTATTTGGCCCGAACGGCGCTGCCGCAATAGGCACATTCTCCGGTATTATTGTCCAGCCAATCAACTTCATCAGGCAGAATGGCACCCCCACATGAAGGGCATTTCACTGGCAGCAATCCGTGTGTGATCTGTTCGAGCTGCACAGGCAAAATTTTGTCGGGTAATGTATCTGATAACCATATCTTTACGTTTTGCGCAACTTGAAGATGTCCCCATTCTTCAAGTTCGTGAATGATACGCTGCCCAATGATTTGTAATTGTTGCCAGTTTTTTTGTTTAGCCAGAATTCTTAACCCTATCCAAAGCTGTGCGTCGGCAAGGCGCAAATCCCCAGCTAAGATGTAGCCCCGGGCGGCTTGTAAATATAATCGGGGTGCTTGACGCAATCTATTCCGATCATGTGCTTTTCGGGCCAATTGCTCAAAAAGCGCGGCGGCATTTGCATGTTCGCCAAGCTCCATTGAGCGATGGGCTCGCTGCAGCATTCTTTGTGCGGGCGAGCTGGGGGGGTGGTGACGCAGGCGGTGGGGGCGGCGGAGAGGTTTTCTGCTACGCATGGCATTATCCTTGGATATTTAGGAACAAATCATTCAAGATCAGAATCTGTTAGACTCAGCCAATCACCAAGCCATAAGAAAATAAAATTGCTCAGCGTGGCGGTGCCGAATCGCAGGGGACCAAAGCTGAGAAAATTCCAACCCCATGCATTGCCGGCAATATGACCAACCCAAAAACTAATCCAACTTAGGATGATGAAAAAAAGCAGTCGACCTAAGTTGCCGCCACGCCACAAGTGAAAGAGGGCGCCGTATAAACTGGCTATGAGCGAACCGATCAATATGCTTGGAAAAGTCATTAGATGGTATTTTTTCTTATAAGGATATTTTTACCATTCGTTGACAAGTATAGCATAGTGAAAGAAGCATCTCCATGCAACCGTTCCATTGGCGAGCTCGTAATAGCTCTTTGCCTTGCACCTGGATTATTGATTTTAATGAATGCCTGAGCTTGCAATAATGATTTGTTGCGTCCTACAATATTCTACATTCCAATATTTTGATTCAATATTTCTAACGCGCTAAAAATATATTTTTTATCCTCTTCCTTTGCAATTGCATCACCCGCTTTTAGTGCCAGTCGTAAGTGTTGATCCGACATTGGAATATCTCCTAAGACAATATAGGCTCGTGCCGCGGCCTCATAAGCGCAGGCCAGATCAAAATCGTCAATGTCATTCTCGATGCAAAGGCGTATGCAACTTTTAGCATATTTGAGTGCGTTTTTTCCCAGCCCAAAAACAGCGTAGACCCTGGAAATCTGCCAATCCCCGCGGGCGAAGTTTAGTGTTGTACCGATCTCACCCCAGTGATAACGAGAAGCGTGCGCCATGTGAATCATTTGGGCCTCATCATCCAGTGTGCGCTCGTTTTTTTTCGAGCAATTTCCAGGTGTTGTTGAAGCAATCTATTGCAAATTTGCGGTGCGATTCGATTTCTTCCGACATGATTTTTTCTAATTTTTGATGATTCCTCCACCCAAACAGATGTCGCCATCAAAAATGACCGCTGCCTGCCCGGGGGTGATGTCTCGAAGAGATTCTTCAAATTGGATGTGAATGTGATGATTTTCGAGCGGGGTCACTGTTCCCCATTCACCGCGTGCCCTGTAGCGGATTTTTACTATTGCTCGTATTGGCTTGTTGGGTGGGTTCCCCGCAATCCAGTTAACATGGTGTGCATTGAGCTCGTTTTTTCCCAGCGCATCTTTGGGACCAATAACGAGTGCATTGTTGGAGATATCCTTCTCGATAACATAGAGTGGTTGGCTAGACGTGATGCCCAAACCGCGTCGTTGCCCAATGGTATAGAAGGCTAATCCTTGATGTTCTCCGAGTTTATCCCCTTCTGACGTAATTATTGCTCCAGGATTGATAACCGTAGGAATGTTGCGCCGTAAGAAATCTTGGTAGCTGCCACTGCCCAAAAAGCACAAATCTTGGCTGTCGGAGCGAGAAGCGACGGGTAAATTGAAGCGCTGCGCCATTTCTCGTACTTGTTGTTTTGTGTATATTCCTAAAGGAAATAGCGCATGAGCGAGTTTCTCTTGGTTGAGTACATGTAGAACATAACTTTGATCTTTACCTTCATCAATCCCTTTTAATAATTGAAATACGCCTTGCTCTTTTTTCTCTAGTCGCGCGTAATGCCCGGTTGCCATAAAGTCGGCGCCCAAAGCCAAGGCGCGTTTGAGCAAGAATTCCCAGCGGATTTTACGATTACAAACTAGGCACGGATTAGGCGTAAGGCCTTGAGCATAACCATCAATAAAATATTGGACAACGGTGCGGCGGAAAGCCTCTTTAGCATCAATCGCGTAAAAGGGGATATCAAGCTGTGCGGCAATGCTGCGCGCGGTGTTCAAATCATCGAGCGTGCAGCAACGATTTTCCGATTCTTTGCCTGGCTCGCTCCACAGGCGCATCATCATGCCGATAACTTCATAGCCCTGCTCTTTAAGTAAGGCTGCAGTCACAGAACTATCAACCCCGCCACTCATTGCTACTACAACTCTATTGTTTCAGACATTTGAAATATATTGCAAATAATAATATTATAAATTATTCTTGCAGAAAAGACGAAAATTATTGCAGCCTTTCGACATGTGTACGTCTTTGTTGTTAAAAATTCCTTACTTTGGCCACTATACCACGTAACACTGCCAAAAACGCGTTAACATCTTCGACAGTTGTGTCCTTGCCTACAGTGACGCGCAGCGAACCGAGTCCCCAAGTGAGCGGCAGACCTAATGCAGTTAACACGCTTGATGGTTCGGGATTGCCGGTTTTGCAGGCCGATCCTGATGAGCACGCGAACCCTTCAATATCGAGCAGCATGAGCAGGGTGTTGCCATCAACACCCTCAAAAACAAAACTAGCATGGTTCGGTAGACGCAGTTTGGGGTGGCCAGTCAGTTTTGAGTCGGGGATAGTATCTAGGACTTGGGCTATGATGTGATCACGAAGCATCGTGACATGTTCTTCACGTTGATCATGTTCATTGCGTACATGATCTAAGGCTTCGGCCATACCAACGATATATGGGATATTCTGAGTACCGGCGCGCAAGCCAAATTCTTGTGATCCGCCGGTCATGCTCGATTCAATGAGTGTGCCTTCACGTATGTAGAGCGCACCCACACCTTTTGGTCCGTAAAATTTATGTGCACCGATGGCAAGCAAATCGACATTTAGTGTGTTAACATCAATGGGGAGATGGGCTGCACTCTGGACAGCATCGGTATGGAATGGGATTCCCTGATCCCGGCAAATGCCACCAATCTCTGTGATCGGGTTGAGGGTACCAATTTCATTATTGGCATGCATTACCGAGATTATCGCGGTTTCCGGACGCAAGCGTGCGGCAACATCTTCGGGTTGCACCGCTCCATAAGAGTCTATGGGCAAGGTTTCAAGTTCAAAGCCGTGTAGTGCTGCCAATTGTTCGGCTGTGTTTTTAACCGCGTGATGTTCAATTGGGCTAATTAATATATGATTGGCATTGCGTGTTTTACGGGCTGAAAAAGCCATTCCACGCAACGCCAAATTGTCACTTTCCGACCCACAGGCAGTGAAAATGATTTCGTGGGGCTGGGCGATAAGAGCAGCTGCAATTTTGCCGCGAGCGGTTTCGAGAGCTGCTTCAGCTTGCTGTCCAAATCTGTGAATGGACGAAGGGTTACCAAAATTCTCTGAAAAGTAAGGAAGCATAGTCTCCAACACCCTTGCATCGAGGGGTGTGGTGGCGGCATAATCGAGGTAAATTTTTTCTTTGAGCATAAGTATTCTAAAGGGTAAGCAAATTCTCTTGAGTCATCCACATACCTGCATGGGTGCAGAACGGGCCTAGATTATAGCATGACACGGGTAGCTAGGTTTTTATCAAAATCTAACCCCCCATGATGGGTACCATTTGATATAATACCCACATTAATGCGGACAACAAATGTCCTGGAGGCTTTATGTCACAAAAAATCAAATTTGGCACTGATGGCTGGCGAGGTCGCATTGCGGAAGATTATACTTTTGCAAATGTGCGACGTTGCACACAAGGCTTTGCAACATATTTAAAAGAAATTGGACATCAGGGCGCGTGGGTTATTGTAGGTTATGATATGCGATTTCATGGTGAGAACTTTGCCGAAACTGTGGCTGAGGTTTTAGCTGGGAATGGATTTCGAGTTTATCTAACCGATGGTGCTTCCCCAACGCCAGTTATTTCTTATGCAGTGGTAGCACAAAAAGCGGTTGGAGCCGTTAATGTCACGGCTTCGCATAATCCGCCCACGGACAATGGTTTTAAGGTGCGAGATAAAAACGGTGGCGCGATTGATCCTAAAGGTTTGAAACAGATTGAAAGTTACATCCCTGATACAGAGGGCGGTGTGCAATTAATGCCAATATTAAAAGCCGAAAACCAAGGTTTGGTTGTTCGTTTTGATCCCTCACTGGCTTATATTGAGCACATCCAAACTTTAATCGATGTACAGCCAATAAAGGATGCGGGATTAAAAATCCTGGTTGATCCTATGTGGGGCAATGGCGCTGGTTGGTTTCCACGATTGCTAGATGGCGGTAAAACGGAAGTGATTGAAATTCATAACTCTCGTCACCCGCTCTTCCCCGAAATGAGCCGCCCTGAACCAATTCCTCCTAATATTGATGCTGGCTTGCGGGCGACTTTAGAGTATGAGGCCGATGTACTATTAATCAATGATGGTGACGCAGACCGTGTTGGATTTGGTGATGAAAATGGTCAATTTATCAATCAGCTTCGGGCTTTTGGTTTGTTGGCTTATTATCTCTTAGAAGTGCGTGGTCAACGCGGTCCGATCGTGAAGACTCTTTCAACGACAAAGATGCTCAACAAATTGAGCGAACTATATAATGTCCCTATTTATGAAACTGGCGTAGGCTTCAAATATGTGGCCCCCAAGATGATTGAAACCGATGCTATGATAGGGGGTGAAGAGTCAGGCGGCTATGCCTTCCGAGGAAATGTCCCGGAGCGCGATGGTATTCTGGCAGGATTGTATTTCTTGGATATGATGGTCAAGCTAAAGCGTACTCCCTCGGAACTGCTAGAACTGCTCTTTAGTAAAGTTGGCGCGCATCACTATGACCGCATCGATTCGCCATTCAAAGGTGATCGCCAAGAAAAAATAAATCGTATTCTAAGTGCAAGTCCTGAGACCATCGGTGGTCTGAAAGTTGTTGATTTACTGACCGTAGATGGCTATCAATTCTTGCTTGAAGATGGTGGTTGGTTGTTGATCCGTTTCTCTGGCACAGAGCCCATCATTCGTGTCTATTGCGAAACGTTGCACCAAGACAAAGTTGCGGCCATTTTGCAAGATGGCTTGATGATTGCCGGAATTAGGTAGAATTTTTCAACCTTGAATGCGCTGACAGATACGCACTGTCATCTTTATTTTGATGACTTCGATGATGATCAGGATGAGGTGTTAATCCAGGCTAGGAATGCTGGAGTAGAACGTTTGCTTGTTCCGGGCATTGACTTGCCCACCAGCCAAGCTGCATTGACATTGGCTGATGAAAATCCTGCTGTATATGTGGCAATTGGAATGCATCCTAATGCTGGTCTATGTTGGGATGACACTACATTAGAAAAATTTGAGTTGTTGACTGCGCATCCCAAAGTCGTCGCTATTGGCGAAATTGGACTTGATTACTACCGGGAACAGACTTCGCATGAATTGCAGCGCGAGATTTTCAGAGCGCAATTGGCTTTGGCCGAGCGTTTGAATCTCCCCGTGGTGATCCACACGCGAAATAATCACGAGCAAGATCGAAAATGTATTAAAGATGCACTGACGATATTAACGGAATTTGATACACTAGTACAAGGCGTTTTACATTCATTTTCTGGCAACTTGACGGAATTAAAGCGCGCCCTTGATCTTGGTTTTTATATCGGGATTACCGGACCAGTGACCTTTAAAAAAGCCCATGACCTGCGACATGTAGTTGCCAATTTGCCTTTGGATCGTTTATTGATAGAAACCGACAGCCCTTTTCTAACGCCGCATCCGCACCGCGGGAAACGCAATCAACCAAGTTATGTCGTTTTTATTGCTGATAAAATTGCGAAAATTTTAGATCGCACGGCAAGTGAGGTAGCACAGATCACTACGGCGAACGCAAGAAATTTGTTTCGATGGAGTTAATTGGATTGAGCACTAATTTTTTTGCCCTTGTTGAAGATCGCATCCAACTTGTTGAAGCACGGATGCGCGATTATGCTGAGGAGCACCACCCTGATTTAAGATTAATATTAGATCATCTGATATCATCTGGCGGCAAACGTATTCGTCCAGTTGTGGCGCTGTTAACTGGAGATATGCTCGAGGCTGACCCTGACTACATAATAACGTTAGCAGCATCGATAGAAATGTTACATACAGCTTCCCTTGTACATGACGATCTGATTGATGGTTCTTTGTTAAGGCGCGGCATTCCAACACTAAATGCTAAATGGTCTCCTGCTGCGACGGTTCTGGCTGGCGATTATATTTTTGCCAGAGCGGCTGAACTAGCATCTCAGACAAATTCAGTTGCTGTTATGCAGATCTTTGCTAAAACACTAGCAACCATTGTCAATGGTGAGGTGACTCAATTATTCACCAGCCGAGGTGTTGCCAGCCGAGAAGATTATTACCAACGTATTTATGCAAAAACGGCATCCATGTTTGTGTTGGCGACCCGTGCTGCGGCGATCCTAAGCCATGTTGATGAGGGTGTTGTAAATGCCGTGCATCAATATGGTTACGAAGTAGGGATGGCTTTTCAAATCATCGATGATATTCTTGATTTTACGGGTGAACAAGCCACCGTGGGCAAACCAGTAGCCAGCGATTTGCGTCAAGGTTTGGTGACTTTGCCCGCGCTTTACTATCTGGAAGCTAATCCCAAAGATCCTGATATGCAGGCTGTTTTAAGCGGGGAATTCCATAACGGTGAACGCATGATTCGGTTAGTCGAATCGATTCGGGCCAGCGGCGCGATCGATCAGGCGCATATGGAGGCAAAGGCTTATGTGGCGCGCAGTATACAAACTCTTGATGGATTGCCGCAGGGGGAAGAATATCAGGCATTGATGGAGATCGGGTCTTATATTGTTGACCGAAAAATTTGAAGTTTGTTTCCTATAGTTATTTGAGTAATGCGGTGCCTGATGTAGTGAGACCTTTGAAATTTAATTATTTATTTTAGGTCACGCTGTTATTTCTAAGGAGTGGATAAATTGTAAAAGTTATACACCGCGCTTGAAAGCTGCCCAACCAGGCTCGATGATGAATCCCAAATTAGTTGTACAGGGTGGCTGAGAAAAATTACTAAGACATAATCGCCGCCAGGTGTGTAAATAATACCCGCATCACCAATTAAGTTAATAATGCCATTATCCGTAACCCATCCGTGTTTATGGGCGATTTGCGTTCCCTCAGGGATACCGGCCTCAAGAAGGGAAGGCATTTTATTCATGGTCATGTAATTTATCATGGATTTACACTCACCTTGGTTGATCTCGTTAGCAAAGACGGCAGTTAGCGCGCCTCCGCCCGATTGTGCACATTGGTAGAGATCTTCTAAGAGCATACCCATATCTGATGAGGTTGTTTGGTTATAAATATCTGGGGAAGTGGTGATATCTTCTCGCAAATTGGCTGGGGTTTCATAAAGCTCTAATAATGGCGCACCTAGATAGAAGTGCCCTGCCAAAAAAGTGTTTTCCAAACCTAAAGCACGTAAATCATCGCTAACAATGATTGGCGCTCGGACGGGGTCGATCACGCGCTGAATTAGCCAGTCGGCTGATTCGTTGCCCGATTCGACTATCATTTTTTCGATCAGGTTTAATGTTTCATCATCGGGATCATTGTCAATGCGGCGGAAAGTAGAGATTAAGATTGGAATTTTGATAATGCTGGCTGTTGTAAAAGCTACATCAGGAGCAACGCTATATTCAATACCTTGTTGGTAAGCAAAGTGAATTTCATTGCCGGTTTGTAAGTTGAGCATATAAAAGCCAACTAATCCCTCGAATGCAGCTAAATCGATTGTTTGCTTGAGTAAAATATCTAAGTTGGCGATGGAGGGGCGTGGGGGAAGCGTTCGTTGCAAGGGAAGAGATACGATGCGTTGAGATGTGGAGCGCAAGGCTTGTTCAATCGGGATGATCGCACGTTCAATGTCAACGGACGTGCCTAAATCGCCGGATTGAAATTGTACAGTTCCGGCAATGGGGATCGGCGGTGTTGGCGGTTGATCGTATCGAGAAGCAATTTCGTCTTGAAGGTATGTGCGCAGCCTGTCTTCAGCGTGAGTCTCTCGTAAGGGGATATCTGTCGCTAAGGCTGAACGTCCTCGCAGGTAGTCCCAAAATCCAAGCCAGAAGGGCTGCTGAGTGCGCTCAAGATCTGCAGCGGCTAGCATACTCTCTAAATCTAACTCAAAACCGACAACCGCCGGATCTAGGTGAATGACATCATTGGCATAGTGCAGTTCAACGGGAATATTGTAAGCTTCTAACAGACGTTGAGCCGCGGCTTGTCGATCTAACCCGCTAACAGGGATGCCAGCAATTTCCATGCCGGAGGGATAGGTGGCGCGCAATTGACTGAATTGTACGAATTGCAACGCTGCCAATACAATAGCGAATAATACGAGGAAGGCCGATATCCAGCCCAGTACAGAAAATGATCTTCCAGTTTTCAATGCTTACCTCCATGTGGCGCGAGTATATCACAATGATAAATTTTTTCCTGTTACCATGCAATCCAAGGAAATATTACTTTTATCAGCATTATTCTATGGTTTTTTGGGGTGAAGAAGATTATACTTTCAGGGTAAAAATAGTATGATGAGATACCTCATACCTTGATATAATAAATTTGGAAGGCGTTTTATGCTGCGATCCTTATTGATTTATCTTTCTTCTGCTACTTGGGCGCGCACATTGGTGACTCGTTGGAAATTGACTTGGCAAGTGGCATCTCGATTTGTGGCTGGCGAATCACCTGAGGCTGCGATAGAGGTCATAAAAACCTTAAATGAGAAGGGCATCAGTGCAACGCTTGATCACTTGGGGGAAAATATTACTAGTGAAGAGGAAGCACAGCGCGCAACAGATGAAATTTTATATATATTAGATGAAATAGATTGCACTGGCGTGCTAGCTGGTGTTTCGTTAAAACTTAGTCAAATTGGTTTGCTTTTAGGTGAGAAAATTTGTGCGGGCAATCTACTCAGAATTATGTCGCGTGCAAAAAAGAATAATATTTTTGTACGCATAGATATGGAAGACTCTCCCGTTACCGATGTGACATTGCGATTAATGCGTACCATGCGGCAGGATGGTTTTGCAATGCACGTAGGAGTTGCCATCCAGTCTTACCTTTATCGCAGCACGGAAGATGTTCGTCAGTTAATGAAGGAAGGAACCAGGGTGCGTATATGTAAGGGTGCTTATATGGAGCCCCCGGAGGTAGCTTTCCCAAAGAAAGCGGATGTAGACGCTAATTTCGATCATATTACCAAAATAATGTTAGATAAGGTCACCGCAGATGGTTGTTTTGGCGATAGTGACTGCGGGCGTTTTCCGCCTATCCCGGCAATCGCCAGTCATGATGAAGCTCGTATTAGGTATGCCGTAGAATACGCGCAGGAAATCGGATTACCCAAGACTGCGCTAGAATTCCAAATGCTTTATGGTATTCGCCGCGACTTGCAAGATAAGCTTGCCGCTGAAGGAT
>PVMK01120078.1_pt1 | contig 33907 bp, 31 predicted proteins | sample 1853481 | NCBI WGS metagenome assembly PVMK01 (sample SAMN08533507, study PRJNA380276) | Marine sediment metagenome, whole genome shotgun sequencing project.
TAGCGGAATGGCTGCATGATGGTCCGCCTGCTGCAAAGGTGCTGGCAGTAGAGACGGCACCGGCTGATCCGGCAGAGGTGTCGGATAACAGTCGTTTTAGTTGCGGTTAGATTTTCGGGGCTGCCCGGCTCAGGGCCTCGCATCCGGACCGTGATTCCCACGTATTAGTGCTATCTGACTGTGATTCCAATGTATTAGCACTATGCATTTGTTTGCCAGACATTTTGAGTCTGATGCCGCATCTGATTGGTAGTGTTCAATTCATGCTCAAGATACGAGCAAGTGCAACAGTTGCGCTTATAGCTGGAACCAGCGTGCACTTAATCGACCCAGTACTCTTTCTGAGTACCAGGTTTTGCCGGTGCTGCCGTTGTAGCGTGCCAGTGCGCGGGTCAGGTCACCGTCTTCCATGTCGATGTAGTAGCGCAGAATGGTGCAGCCCATGCGCAGATTGGTCGGGATGTTGAACAGGTTGGTGCCTTCGGGTTGTTTCAGTTCATCCAGCCAGAAAGGCATGACCTGCATCAGGCCGCGTGCGCCCGCGCTGGATACGGCAAAGCGGTCGAAGTTGCTTTCGATATCAATGACGGCCAGTACCAGTTCAGGATCCAGGCTGACCAGTCGTGCTTCCTGGTGTACATACTGAAGTATTTCCAGTCTCTCTTCCGGGTCTTCAACTTTACGCTCAAGGCGCAGGGCCATATCAGTCAGCCAGACGGTTGCCGTGAACTGATCGTCGAAGCTGCTGGTATTGGCTACTGCTGCTTGCAGTCGCTCTTTCAGGGCTGCGTCAACACCAGCACTTTGTGCTGCATGACTGATCGTCAACAGACCCGCGCACAGGAGCAGAACTGCGGTTGGATGTAGCAGTGGGTTCTTCCTAGTTATCGCCTGCGCTGTCGCTTGCGCCGGTCTGTGCCGCAACAAATTTGAGAACTTCATCTACTTCAATCTCCCGGGAGTCACCCGATAGTCGATGCCGGTATTCCACGATGCCCTTGCCAAGGCCGCGTTCGCCGACCACGATCTGGTGGGGGATGCCCAGCAAATCAGCGTCCGCAAACATGACACCGGGCCTGATTTCGCGGTCGTCATATAACACCTCGATGCCTGCTGCTTGCAGACTCTCATAGAGTGAGTCTGCAAAACTGCGAACTTCAGCAGATTTTTTGCTATTCAGGGCCAGCAAAGCGATCTGGAACGGTGCAATAGCAGCGGGCCAGAGTATGCCTTTCTCCTCATGATTCTGTTCAATCGCAGCAGCAACAATCCTTGATACGCCTATGCCGTAGCATCCCATCAACATGGCCTGCTGGCGGCCATTCTGGTCCAGTACCCGTGCCCCCATGCGCTCGCTGTATTTGTCGCCCAGCTGGAATATGTGGCCAACCTCGATCCCCCGGGCTATCGCTATTTTGCCACCGCCCGGACTTGGCTCGCCCTCAACTACATTACGTAAATCAGCTGTTTCCGGTTCGGGCAGATCCCGGCCCCAGTTAACCCCTGTCAGGTGAAAACCGTCCTCATTGGCCCCGCATGTAAAATCACTGCAGTGGGCCGCGCTGTGATCTGCAATGATGCGCAGCTTAAGCTCAACCGGGCCTATGGAACCGCTTGCAGTTTTTGTGGTTGCTTTAATACGCTCAGCAGTCGCCAGCGTAAGCGGGCTGGCAACCCCTTCAAGCTTACCGGCCTTAACAGTATTTAATGAGTGATCACCCCGCAGAACCAGTGCAACCAGCTGGTCATCGTCACCTTCGACCAGCAGGGTTTTAATAGTCTGTTGTGGAACGATGGCCAGCAATTCACAAACCTGGTCGATACTGCGTGTATCCGGGGTTGCTACCTTGCTCATATCCCGGGTTGGATCGGCGCGCGGCTTTGCAGGTGCTGCTGCGGGTGCCATCTCCAGGTTCATTGCGAAGTCTTCTTCCTCAACATAGGCGAGCGCATCTTCACCGGTGTCTGCCAGCACATGAAATTCTCGTGACTGTCCTCCGCCTATTTCACCGCTGTCGGCTTCAACTGATTTATAAGCTAAACCGAGGCGGTCAAAGATAGACTGGTATGTCGCTGCCATCTGATCGTAGGTAGTCTGCAATGAGTCCTGATCAAGGTGGAAGGAATAGGCATCTTTCATTACAAATTCGCGTGCGCGCATCAGGCCGAAACGGGGTCGTAGTTCATCACGGAATTTGGTTTGTATCTGGTAGTAGGTTACGGGTAGTTGCTTGTAGCTCTTCAGTTCCTGACGGCCAATGTCGGTGATGACCTCTTCATGAGTAGGCCCAAAACAAAATTCCCGGTGCTTGCGGTCGTGCATGCGCAGGAGCAGCGGGCCATAGCGTTCCCAGCGCCCCGTTTCCTGCCATAGCTCTGCCGGTTGTACGGCTGGCATCAGCAGTTCCATGGCACCCGCACGATCCATTTCTTCACGCACGATAGCTTCAACTTTGCGCAGTACCCGCAGCCCTATAGGCATCCATGTGAACAATCCTGAGGCTAGTTGCCGTATAAGACCGGCGCGCAACATCAGCTGGTGGCTGGCAATCTCTGCTTCAGCGGGGGTTTCTTTAAAAGTTGTCAGGGGTAAATTGGATAGTTGCATGGTCTGTAAGTCTGGATATTTAAAGGGAAATCATGCGGGAGAGGATAGCTAAAAACGGCGCCATTCTAACGGCTATAGCCCTGCAAGTCGCTGCTGGCTCCAATTCATGGGCTGGTTTTTCCATGGTGCGTGAATTAAGGGCGATGAAATGGCACAATTTACGCTTATCAATATATATTTGCGCTGGAAACAGCGCATAAATTGCCAAAATAAAGACTCCACAGAAAGATGTCTATGCAAAATCACCCACGTAAACTCGATCGAATTCGTCGCAGAGGTATTTATTTGCTGCCGAACCTGCTGACGACAGCTGCATTATTTGCGGGCTTTTATTCGATCGTGGCGGCTATCGACGGGAACTTTGTCAAAGCCTGTATCGCTCATTTTGTTGCGATGGCCTTTGATGGCATGGATGGCCGCCTGGCCCGGCTTACCAAAACTGAAAGTGATTTCGGCAAGGAATACGACAGTCTGTCGGATATGGTTTCATTCGGTCTGGCCCCCGCGATCGTTGTCTACCAGTGGGGTCTGGAACGTCTGGCAGAGTATGGCTGGATGTGGGGCAAGCTGGGCTGGCTGGCTGCATTCTTCTATACAGTTGCCGCCGCAATGAGGCTGGCACGTTTTAATACCTTCCACGGTAAAGCCGACAAAGGCTATTTTGAAGGCTTGCCCAGTCCACCTGCGGCTTCTCTGATTATTGGCATGGTCTGGTTGGGCACTGATCTTGGCTGGTCAGGAGGCATGGCGCTGTCCATCGCTTTCATTATTACAGTCACCGCGGGTGCGCTGATGGTGTCGCCATTCAGCTATAACAGCTTTAAGGAAATCAGTATTAGCGGCCGCATTTCCTTTACCTATGCGCTGGCTCTGCCGATGATATTTATCATGATCGCGGTCAATCCACCACTTGTGTTGTTTGGGCTTGCGCTAACCTACGCGTTGGCCGGTCCGGCACTATCAATTTGGCGTCGGCACCGTCGCAAGGTGCGGCGTGCCGCACGCGCTAATGATTTGGGGAATATTGATTGATGCCAGCGGCGCAATTGTCTAAGCAACAGCGGGCCATATTGGCGGAGATGGGTATCGATGTCTGGGTCTCCCGATCTACAGCTGATGTCGTCGAGGCTGTGGCGCCGGGCAGTGAAAAACTGGCTGATGCGCTGTTGTCGCTGAACAAGGAAATACTGACATGTACGCGCTGCGATCTGCATCGGTCACGTACTCAGGCAGTTTGTGGTGTGGGAAATCTGTCAGCTGATCTCCTGGTTATTGGTGAAGCGCCCGGAGTTGATGAAGACCGTCAGGGTGAGCCCTTCGTAGGCCGGGCCGGGCAACTGCTGACGCAAATGCTCAGGGCCATAGGCCTTGATCGGGATACTGTGTTTATCGCCAATATCCTGAAATGCAGGCCGCCGGCTAATCGTGATCCAGAGGCGACAGAGGTCGAAAGTTGCCTGCCCTTTCTGCAGCGGCAGATACAACTGGTCCAGCCACGCCTGATTCTGGTCGTTGGCCGAATCGCGGCACATAATCTGCTCAACGTTGATACCCCGATCGGCAAATTGCGTGGTCAGGTGCATCATTATGGTGAGCAGCAGATACCGGTGGTGGTTACCTACCACCCAGCCTATTTGCTGCGTAGCCCGACGCAGAAGCGCAAGTCATGGGCGGACCTGCTCCTGGTTCAGGACGAGTTGTCTGTGTCTGCCGGATGAGTGCGCGGCCTTTCAATACGGAAGAGAGCGGTATTCGCGAGATGTGTCCTGCTGACCTGGATGCTGTAATTGCGCTCGAGAAGCGCGCTTATGAATTTCCCTGGAGTCGCGGAATTTTCAATGATTGTCTGCTGGCAGGTTATTACTGCATCGTGTTTGAGGCCAGTGGCACATTGAAGGGCTATGCCATCATGTCTGTCGCGGCAGCTGAAGGGCACATACTTAATTTATGTATAGCTCCTGATCTTCGCGAGCAGGGTCTGGGTCGCAAGATGCTTAATGAATTGCTGGTTCATGTTGAGGCCCTGAATCTGGAACGGTTATTCCTTGAGGTGCGGCCATCAAATATAGCGGCAATAGCACTTTACACCAGCGCCGGCTTTGATCGTTTAGGTGCGCGCAAGGGCTATTACAAAGCGTGGGACGGGCGTGAGGATGCACTCATATTCGTGCGTGAATTTCAGGATATACAGGATTAGTTTTATCTGGTTTTTGTGGGCCTGAACTGGTGAATTTTTTTGCGTAGATTGTTCAGCGCTGCATCACTGTCTGAATTCTCATAGCGCAATGCTATATAAAGCTCCATTATTCCGCCTATTTTGGATTTAAGTTGCGGGTGCGCTGCAATGGCTGCATCTGCATAGTCACTGGGAGCTTCAGCCAAATATTTGGGACGAAACACCCGGGTAAGTTTTGTGCAGAATTTTAAATAAAGCCGCAACGGCGGGTCAGTTGGGGTGGCGGTGGGATGTGCAAGATACCAGGCTAATGCAGCAAAGAAGAGGGTGCATGCAACTACTGTGGCTATTAGCAGGTGGCGAAAATTTGGCCGCTTTATGCCCAGTTTTGCCAGTATTGCCAGCTGCGTGTCCGGACCAAAGGCAAGCACCCACTGGTCCCATGCGGCGTTCATAGCATCAATACCCAGCACCATTTCGCTTAGCAGGGGGCTGTGGCGCATGCGTAATACCGGGCTGCGGCCCGCCTCCGGAATAGCACTGTCCATGCCAAAATTAATTCGACCGGGTGCTACTGCAGCGGTCGGGTCATAACGTCGCCATTTATTGTCGATCCAGACCTCGGTCCAGGCATGTGCATCGGACTGCCGCACGATCCAGTAATCACTCAGGGGGTTTTTCTCGGCACCCAGATAACCAGTAACCAGTCGGGTCGGTATGCCACCTGCACGGGCCAGTACCGCGAATGCAGATGCGTAGTGTTCACAAAAACCAGCGCGCGTTTCAAACAGAAATTGATCTACGGGGTTTTGTTCGAGACCGGGAGGGGTCAGTGTGTATATGAATTCCTGATTCCGAAAATAGTCCAGTATCGCGGACAGGTAGCTGAGGTCATCATCCGATGCTCCACGCAGCTGGCGCGCAAGTGTTCGGGCGCGTGGATTGCTCTCGGCAGGAAGATGACGCATGGCTTGCAGGTATCGGTCAGATTCAATACCAGGAACAGTCCCGTTCACGATTGATGTGGCACGATAAGCAAAACGTTCAGCAACTATATTGTCATCCATTAATTGCCAGTCCAGGCTGAATGAGCCATTTGCATAGTCCCATCTGACCGGGCTCTCCAGTGCCAGCAGCCATGGGCGGCCATGCGGCTCCAGAGTAATCTCATAAGCGTAGATTGGGCCCGTCGTGGGCAATGCGGATAAATCTTCCTGCCGTAGTCCGCGTGATTGCCATGACCAACTGCGGCCGTTGAAATAACTCATTACCGGGCCACGCCAATAGAGCTGTGCAGGTTGCGGTACGGCACCCTCAAAGCGCACCCGGAATGCAACAGCATCCGATCTGCCCAGCGCAGTTATATCGCCCGGGTTAACAGTGTCGCTCAAACCAGTGGTGGCGCTGCTGGATTGCGTAGGTAAAGCCCAGAATGGTCCCGGCACACGTGGAAATAATAAGAACAGCACCAGCATAATTGGCAATGCTTGTATGACGAGCCTTGCGGTCCAGCGTGATGCCTCCGCCAATGGGATGCGGTCCTGCAAATTGCCGGTCTGCAGTAGTGCGATGATGCACAGCGCGACACTTACAAAAAGATAAGCAATCGACCAGATAGCCTGCACGCGAAGGAATGTTGAAAATATCAGTACGAAACAAATAATTGTGATTACAGTTCGGTCACGCGGCGACTTCGTTTCAAGTAGCTTGAGCGCCACCATGATGAGTAGTAGTGCGCTACCTGCTTCGATTCCTGTTACGCGGTGATAATCCCACAGTATTCCGCCCAGCCCGGCAAATACGAGCGGGACACGAACCCAAGCTGTTGGCATGCGCCAACCCTTTTCTGCTGCGAGTAAACGCCATGCTGCTATAGAAATTAGCAGAGCGCTTATCCAGATATGTACGTGGCCCAGATGCGGCAGCGCGACCACAATGATAGCGGCGATTAACCATGCAAAGTGCCAGAATTCCAGACGCCGCTGCATCATTAGTCATCCCGTTGTCGTGGCAAGGATTCAAGTCCATGCACAGCCAGCACATCAAGGCACGTATGGAAGTGAGTTGTACCAGAGTCCGGCGCTATGGTCCGGTAGGGCAGACGCAATCCCCAGCTTAGGCCCTCCGCTTCAGCATCCAGGGCAAGTCGTGTCAGTAATGACAAGCGTGTCTCTGTGTCGTGCCCTTCCAGTGCATCCCAGTCCAGCCAGGTTTTCGTAACGCCGCCGTCGTGGTATTCCCTGACGAGTAATTCGCCACAACGTGCCAGCGCTTTCCAGTCTATACGTCGTGGAGAATCGCCATGGCGGTAGTCCCGTATGCCCGACAAGTCATCACCACTGTGGTCCCGCGTGTTAACTGATGACTTATCCTGACCGGTACCTGGAGCAGCCTGGGCGTGGGGTGCTGGTTGCGGCCAGACTAGAGCGGTCGCATCCAGATGAACCCAGGCCCAGGCGCGAAAAAGGCCCAGTGGAAATACTGAGCTAATAGCTATGCGGGATGCCTGGATTCTGCCGCGTGTTTTTGTTGTGAGTGACAGGCTTAGAGTTTCGCTGGAGTTGCTATTCAGCCGAACAGAAATACCCGGTTGTTTGTCCCAGCCAATTCTTAGTTGCCACCGGGGCAGTTGTGTCGGATTACTTAAACGCAGGTGGAAGCCCGAGCACTCACCTGCATGGCATGATTGTATGTCCGTCAGGCTGAGTTGTAACCGGGCCAAGTTACGCTGGCAATGCTGCATGCTGACGAGGCCTATACCCGTTAATAAAAAAGTTAAGGCAAAGCCCATGTTGTTGCTGAAGTTCATTGATGAAATCAGCAGGACAAAGATGATGGTGCCGTAGAGCACGCCGGCACGGGTTGGCAGGATATAAACCCGGCGGGAGTGCAGCTCGGCCTGGAGTCTGTCATTACCCTGACGTAGGCTGGCCCAGGCCCGGCTTCTGGCGGCCAGACGGGCCGACCAGCCGTGCCAGGTGGCGGCGATCATGGTATCGCTACCGACTCCAGCGCCAGAATGCCTGCATCCTGATGGCTGCCAGCCAGATCGGGGCGCAGACGCAGGCGGTGGGCTGCGACAGCACCAAACACAGCCTGCACATCTTCAGGATGGACGCCGGAATGTCCGTGAATAAAGGCCCACGCGCGGCTGGCCGAGACCAGGTCCCGCGCACCACGTGGTGAAAGGCCCAGTTCAAACTCGGCGGCGGTACGGGTGTGTTGCACCAGAGCCTGAACGTAGTCGAGCAGTGCATCTGAAACGCAGACTTTATTTGCAGCAAGTTGCATTTGCATCAGGCCATCGTGGCCCACGAGCGGTCTGAGTTCGCCCAGCATTGCGCGCCGGTCATCTCCTTTTAGGATGGCCCTTTCAAGTTCCATGGACGGATAGCCCAGCCCAATGCGCATGAGGAAGCGGTCGAGTTGTGATTCGGGCAGGGGATAAGTGCCAATCTGATGTACCGGGTTTTGTGTTGCGATTACAAAAAACGGGTCGGGTAACTGTCGTGTCTCGCCGTCAACTGTGACCTGGTGTTCTTCCATAGCCTCAAGCAGAGCACTCTGCGACTTGGGTGTGGCCCGGTTAATCTCATCGGCCAGAACCAGGTTAGCGAACAAAGGACCTTTGTGAAATTCAAAGCTGGAATTGTTCTGTTGATAGACGCTGATGCCGATAACATCTGCCGGCATCAGGTCACTGGTGAACTGGATGCGGCTAAAGCGCAGATCCATGACGGTTGCCAGTGACCGTGCCAACAATGTTTTGCCGACACCGGGCACATCTTCGATTAGCAGATGCCCCCCTGCCAACAGGCATGCCAGGCAAAGCCGTATTTCGTCGTCTTTGCCGAGGATTATCCGGCCAACCTCAAGGGTCAGTTGGTCGGCGAGGGAGCGGGCCTGGGAGAATTCTGCATTCATAGGCCACTATGGTGGGCAAAATGCAGTTGTTATTCTGTGATCTTAATCAAGCTCGGCGAGTTTCGCTGTTTGTTCGCCCAGTTGGCTGATCTCCTGCTGTATTTCATCCTGGCGGGCGCGTTCCCTAGCAACTACGGTCTCCGGCGCCCGTGCAATGAATTTCTCGTTGGCCAGTTTGGCGTCAATTTTCTGCAGGTCGCCCTTTGCCCGGTCCAGCTGTTTCTGCAGGCGGTTTCGTTCTGCAGCAACGTCTATCAGCCCGGCCATCGGAACCAGTATTTTCATGCTACCCAGCAGGGCGGTTGCTGATGCGGGTGGTTCGTCATCCCCGGTGAGGGTCTGTATATCCTCGAGACGCGCCAGTTTTTTTATGTAGAGCAGATGTTGTTTCAGGTTGTCGGCATCGCTAGTTGATAAATCCTGCAGCAGTACCTTTAATGGTTTGCCGGGTGATATATTCATTTCGCCGCGGATTTGCCGTATGCCCAGGATAAATCCCTTGATCCATTCCAGCTGTTTTTCGGCCGCTGCGTCAGCGATGCAGTCAGTTTCCGCAGGATAAGGTTGCAGCATGATGGTGTCGCCTTCTATGCCCGCAACCTTCGCGACCCGCTGCCATATTTCTTCCGTGATAAACGGAGTGATTGGGTGTAAAGCCCGTAATAGTGTTTCCAGCACTTCAATCAGCGTGCGTTGCGTGGCGATGCGTGTTTCCGCGGGAGTATTTTCGTCCTGCAGTAACGGTTTGGTCAGTTCCAGATACCAGTCGCAGTATTCATTCCAGGTAAATTCATACAGCGCTTTCGCTGCAAGGTCGAGGCGATAATGTTCGATATGTTCGCGAACTTCCGCGATTGTTTTGCCAAGACGTGATCGAATCCAGCGATCCGGCAGGCTCTCGTCCTCACGCACATGGGTTGTCGCCACACCTTCTGTGTTCATCAGCACATAGCGGGCCGCATTCCATATTTTGTTACAGAAATTCCGGTAGCCCTCGATACGCCCCATGTCAAAGCGTATATCGCGGCCGGTACTCGCCAGTGCTGCGAAGGTGAAGCGCAATGCATCGGTGCCAAATTCGGGTATACCATCCGGGAAATGCTTGCGGGTCGCTTTTTCTATCTTCGGCTTTAGTTGAGGTTGCATTAAACCAGTGGTTCGTTTTGTGACCAGTGCCTCGAGATCTATACCTTCGATAAGATCCAGAGGGTCAAGCACATTACCCTTGGACTTGGACATCTTTTGTCCGTCCTGGTCGCGGATGAGTCCGTGTATATAGACTTCTGCAAACGGCACCTCACCTGTGAACTTCATGCCCATCATGATCATGCGGGCAACCCAGAAGAAAATAATATCGAAACCGGTAACGAGCACGCTGCCAGGGTAGAAGGTCTTTAACTCAGCTGTCTGTTCTGGCCAGCCCAGCGTAGAAAAGGGCCACAGTGCTGATGAGAACCACGTGTCGAGGACATCTTCATCCTGACTCAGCGCGACAGCGTCATCGAGAGAATATTTCGTACGAACTTCAGCTTCGTTACGCCCGACATAGATGCTGCCATCCTCGGCATACCATGCAGGAATCCTGTGTCCCCACCAGAGTTGGCGGCTGATGCACCAGTCCTGAATGTTGTTCATCCATTCGAAATAAGTCTTGGACCAGTTTTCGGGGATAAAGCGAATGCGGCCGTCTTCAACGGCTTCTATCGCTGGTTTAGCAAGCGGTTGGGTCTTCACAAACCATTGATCAGTGAGGTAGGGCTCAACAACCTGGCCGCTGCGGTCTCCGCGCGGCACCATCAGCTTGTGGTCGTCAATTTTCTCCAGCAGTTCCAGTGCATCCAGGTCTTTGATGATCTGTTTGCGCGCAGCATAGCGATCCATCCCCTGGTAGCACTGCGGAGCATTTTCATTGATCGCCGCATCAACCGTAAATATATTAATCAGTGGCAGCTTATGGCGCTGGCCCATCTCATAGTCATTAAAGTCATGTGCCGGTGTGATCTTGACGCAACCGGTGCCAAATTCCGGATCGACATAGTCATCTGCGATAATCGGAATACTTCGGTTGCACAGGGGCAGTTCGACTGTCTGGCCAATTAAATGAGCATAGCGCTCATCTTCCGGATGCACGGCTACAGCGGTGTCCCCGAGCATAGTTTCTGGTCGGGTAGTGGCTACCACGAGGTGACCATCACCGCTACTGAGGGGGTAACGAAAGTGCCATAAATGGCCCTGCTCTTCTTCGGAAATTACTTCGAGATCAGAAACGGCCGTATGCAGTGCTGGGTCCCAGTTGACCAGGCGCTTGCCGCGATAAATCAGGCCTTCGTCATAGAGTTTTATGAAAACTTCGGTGACCGCTTCAGATAGCCCCGCATCCATGGTGAAGCGCTCGCGTTCCCAGTCCAGAGAACTACCCATGCGCCGCAGTTGGCGGGAAATTGTGTTGCCAGATTTTTCTTTCCAGTCCCAGACTTTCTCCAGAAATTTTTCGCGGCCCAGGTCATGGCGACTGATATTGGTGGCTTCGAGTTGACGCTCGACGACCATCTGGGTCGCGATGCCAGCATGGTCCGTGCCGGGTTGCCACAGCGTGTTATCACCGCACATGCGGTGATAACGCGTCAGGGTATCCATTATGGTGTCCTGAAATGCATGGCCCATATGCAAAGTTCCCGTCACATTGGGTGGCGGGATCATGATGCAGTAGGGTTGGCCTTTACCGGAGGGTGCAAAATATCCGGCCTGTTCCCAGGTTTCGTACCAGCGTTGCTCAATCGCGGCCGGCTGATAGCTTTTTTCCATCAGCGCTTCGTATTCCTTATTCGGGCAAAGCCCGGTTGATTATTTAGTGGAGGATTTTCCCAGCTTTTCTTGCAGGGTTTTTTCGATCAGCACCGGTAATTCATCATTCAACCGATCGTTAATCTGTAATCTCAGTGTATTTTCTGCTTCTCGCATGGCTTCCGCCAGCAGTTTGTCTATCAGTTCAGATGCGGCGGCGTTTATGCTGGCAGATATCGCGTCAATCTCTTCAGGGCTAAGCTGGGGCGAGTGCTTACGGGCGACTGCATCACGCAGTACCGGTATGTCGTCATCATTGTTCATAAGCTTCCCTGGTCAGTCAATTTGATGGGTTACCGGTGCCAATCCCATTGCGCGATATTGCTTGAAGTGTTTGCGAACTGCTTGTCTGGAGGCTTCTTGTCCATCAACAATTTCTGCTACTCGTGCATAATTGGTGGCAAATTCCGGGGCAGTCTCCGACAGGTTGATCAGTAGTTCTCCTTCATTTTTCCATTGTTCAGGCGTACCAATACTGACGGGCGTGCGCTCATCATCACTGTCAGCAAGCGACTGGTGTGGAATAAAACTTCCCTGTTTGAATGTCCACAACATCTCATCCAGTTTTTTGGCCTCCGCTTGCGAAGATACATGCGTATATACACGGTTATTTAGCCCGTACGCCTTTTCAGTCAACCGGCAGGCAAACTCTAGTCGGCTGGCGGGTTCGCTGGCGGCCAGTATATAAAAGTCTACGCGGGTTTCGGTGCGCAAGCCGCACTCCTGTCAGCTTTAAAATTAATGCTCATCTGTTGTTTGCAAGAGTCGTCGATACACATGGTCGCGTTGCTAAGTGGCTAACTGCCCAGCAGAAATTCCAGTAGTAGCGGGACAGGTCGGCCAGTACTGCCTTTCGCCGCACCGCCGCGGTATGCAGTACCTGCGATATCCAGGTGCGCCCAATTCATATCCTCGGTAAATTTAGCAAGGAAACAGGCCGCTGTGATTGTGCCAGCCTCGCGGCCACCGATATTGGCAAAATCGGCAAAATTACTTTTTAGTTGCTCGCTGTATTCTTCCGACAGTGGTAACCGCCATGCACGATCATCGGCTTTATCCCCGGCGGCAAGTAAACTTTTTGCAAGCTTATTCGAGGTGGATAACAGGCCTGTATGATGTTTGCCCAACGCGATAACGCAAGCGCCCGTCAGAGTTGCAATATCAACCAGTGCTGCCGGATTAAATTTTTGTGCATAAGTCAGGGCATCGCAAAGAATAAGACGTCCTTCCGCATCTGTATTCAGGATTTCTATAGTCTGACCTGACATCGACGTGACTATGTCGCCGGGCCTGGTGGCTGAGCTGCCGGGCATATTCTCAACTGCAGGGATAAGGCCGACGACGTTTAGCTTGGGTTGCAGCTCAGCAATCGCTTTAAGGGTGCCGAAGACTGATGCGGCGCCACTCATATCAAATTTCATTTCATCCATCGTGCCCGGGGGTTTCAGCGAAATGCCACCGGTGTCAAAAGTGACCCCTTTACCTACCAGCACAACCGGGTCCTTACTGGCAGCTGCTCCTTTATATTCCAGGATGATGAACCGGGCGGGTTGTGCTGAGCCAGCTGAAACGGATAACAGTGAACCCATCCCCAGTTTTTTCATAGCTGCTTCATCAAGCACCTTGCAACTAAGGTTTTTGGTGTTGCGTGCCAGCTTCGTGGCTTCCTTGGCCAGATAACTGGGTGTGCAAATGTTCCCCGGCAGATTGGCCAGGTTGCGACTAAGATCCATGCCCTGACCCAGTGCATCTCCTTGTTTTACACCTTTACGCGTGGCCACTGCGGATTTCGCGTTGCGGCTGGCGATGACCAGTTTCTGCAAAGCAACGGGTGTTTTATCACCCTCTGATTTCATGCGGGTGAATCGATAGCTGGTTGTATGCCAGGTTTCGGCACATATATGCGCGGTGCGGAATGCGTCGGCACCCTTTACGGCTTCCTGGGAAAGGTAGCAGGTCGCGTGTTTATACGGTTTGCCAGCCAGCCACTGGAGTGCGCTATGCATAGCTTTGCGGAAATTTTTTCGGTCAAGCGTAGTGCGCTTGCCGCAGCCAACCAGCAGGATGCGGTTGCATGCAAGACCTTCCGTCTGCGTCAGGAGTTGCAGGTTGCCAACATTTGCTTTGATATCACCGTGCTGCAGTACATTGCTTATCATGCCGCCGGCCGCTTTATCGAGCGCTTTGGCTGCAGAGCTTAGTTCGTCATCCTCATAAAAAGCGACTATGGCTAAATCGGTTTTCTGCCTGGTGGCGTTGGCAGTTGTTACTTCAAAATGCATTCTTTGCTCCTGATTATGTGCTGATAGTCTTGCGGGCTTTTCCCGCCTAACCGGTTCAGCGTAATAGCCTCAGTGTTTGAAACTATGCTTTGCGCAAGGCCTGAACGTGAACTGCTAAAGGTCAGGGTTAAATCTGGTAGTGCCCGCTCACGCATTTATATAAACTATATATTAAGTGTCTTATATATAGCGTGGGCTAGTGTACTTGATTCTTTTGGCTCTGGTGAAGCGGAGGCTGATATATTCAGTGTGCATCAACCTGAAATTGGCAAATTTAACCCGATGAAGTACTAAACTGATGGGCCCGATATTAAACCGCTATATATTCCGTGAAACGGCACTGACCTGGTTCGCCGTGACAGGTGTGCTGCTGCTTATTTTATTGACTGATCAGTTTGCCCGGGTGCTTGATGATGCGGCTGGAGCACAGCTACCGAAGAAAGCCATCTTTGCGGTGATGGGGCTGTCCTCAATTCAGTACATGACTATATTGATTCCGGTCGGCATATTTATAGCCATCATGCTGGCATTTGCGCGTATGTACCGTGACAGTGAGATGGCGGCGCTGATGGCTTGCGGGATCGGTAATATCTCGCTGTATCGGCCGATATTTTTGCTTTCGTTGTTGCTTGCAGTTGCTGTTGGCTGGCTGGCTCTGGAGGCTGGGCCATCCGCGCAGCGTCAGGTTCAGCTGATCGTGGATGAGGCCAAAAAGACGGCAGATTTGGCTATTCTTGAGCCGGGTCGATTCCTCTCTTTCGGTAGCGAGCAAGCTATTTTGTATGCCGAAAAGGTCAACGAGGACGGCACCTTATCCAATGTATTTGTGCAACGTCGCCGTGGCGATAAAGTTATTGTTGTGGTGGCGAAACAAGCAGGCCAGAGAAACGATCCGGAACTGGGACGCAAGGTACTTACCTTTCAAAATGGTGAGCGCTATGAAGGGGTGCCTGGTAGCGCTGAGTTTCAGGTGATGAAATTTGCGGAACATGGCATCCCGTTCGCAATACGTGAATCCAAACCTGGCCAGGTCAGCAAGGAAGCTCAGACACTGAGTGAATTGATGGATAACCTGGATGCTGCTTCTGTCGCGGAAGTGCAGTGGCGTGTATCGCTGCCGATTACCCTGATGGTATTGACGTTGATTGCAGTGCCATTAAGCCGGTCCCCGCCGCGCCAGGGGCGTTATAACAATCTTATAGCCGGTATCCTGCTGTACATTATTTATTCAAACCTGCTGGCTGCGTCGAAAGTCTGGCTGGAGCAGGGCCAGATTCCTGCGTGGGTGGGCCTGTGGTGGGTGCACCTTTTATTTATAGCCTTTGCCGTCGTGTTATTAATGCGGCAGAACAATGCGTTTTTAAGGCTCTGGATAGCGTTTAGAGGGAGGGCTGGCGGTGCGCATTCTTAACCGCTATCTGTTTAATTCCATTACCGGTTCCACTGGATTGGTGATCCTCGTGCTCTTGTCGCTGGGTGGTTTTGTTGAGTTTATTTCGCAACTCGATGATTTGGGTGAGGGCAATTACGATCTGTGGAAGGCGATGCAGTATGTTGCATTGAAAATGCCACGGTTGGCTGCTGGTTTGTTGCCCGTATCGGTTTTACTCGGGTCTCTGCTGGGGCTGGGTGCGCTGGCTTCAAGTAGTGAGTTGATCGTTATGCGTGCGGCGGGCGTATCGCCGATGCGCATGGCACGTTCGGTGGCAGTGACAGGCATGATTATTGCCGCTATTGGTGGCGTGGTCGGCGAATTTATGGCGCCACAAATGGATCTCTATGCCCGGCAATTGCGTGCGGTAGCAAAAAGTGGAGAAGCTGATATTGCCGGCTCCAGCGCATGGTTAAGAGACGGTAATCTGATTTTTAATATTCGCCCATCCATTGACGGTATTGATTTTGGCGGTGTTTATGTTTTTCGGATTGGTAATGGTGTCTTTTTGTCGGGTATTGGTCGTGGTGATTCGGTGCAGTCGGATGAAGATGGTGAATGGTCGTTAAGTAATTTTAAAGAATCGCAATTTGTAGCTAGTGGCGTCACGATAGGCACAGAGGTTGAGCAGGAACGGGTGAGTAAGTTGACAGATTTACTCGCTATAACAGCGGTGCGGGAAAGCAGTCTTACAGGGCAGGAGTTGTGGGCCTATGTAAATCACCTTAAGGCCAATGGTCTGGATGCTGATCGATACGAAATTGCTTTCTGGGGCAGAGTTTCGACGGTGGTAGGTATTGCGGTGATGTGTGTACTGGCTTTGCCCTTTGTATTTGGATCATTGCGATCGACCGGTGCAGGTGCCCGGATGATTATCGGTATATTAATTGGGTTGGGGTATTTTCTGCTCAATCGCACCATGGCAGACAGCGTTGCCGTATTTAATCTCAGCCCTTTTCTGGTGGCCTGGGTGCCGACTGCTTTATTGATGGTTGGCACGTTGATAGGGCTCAGTCGGCTGCGTTAATCAGGAGCTACACCGGCATTGCCCGATTTATTCGTTTTTGGCAGCAACACAATAGTTGTGCCGGTCCAGCGATCATGCCAGCTGAGTTGGTCCCGATCCCACAGCATCCACAAGAAACCCAGCCCTGCGGGCAGGGCAGAGATGCATGCGTATATAAATCGTAATAAAGCCATCGGGTAGCTAACCGGAGAACCATTCGCTTGAACCAGCCGCAGTCGCCAGGCTCTCATGCCCAGAGTTTGCCCGCCGTGGGCCCAGAAGGCTGTAAAGAAGATGATGGCTATTACCAGCAAACCCGCCCTGTACAGTTCGTTCCCCGGCTGAATTGCGTCATCAAGCGATGCCACGATGGGTACGGATAGGAGCATCATTACGGAAATTACTAATAGCCAATCGTAAATTGATGCCATGAGACGTCGCAGACAACCTGCTTTTTGCAGATTATGTAAAATTATGTGTTCCATTTTTCAACAGTTTGGCGCCCTTACAAGGTTGGCTGAGACTCTCCTGATAGTGTGTGGTGCACGCAAGTTATTTGGGCCGCTTGTCCAAATAGCCAGAAGTCTGATCCGAAAAACGAGTCAACTATATACAACAATAATAGATACTCCATTTCGGCCCTCTAAAAAAGTGGCACTGGATGCCGATAATTAATGGGTAGGGGAGAAAGACGTGAGTTCGGAAGTTGATAATGCACATGCTGAAGATGGAATTAATTCTCAGGGAGAGGATAGCAGCGGATGGGACCCATACCTGGTCTCAGCCGTGAACGGTAGCAAGCAACGGCGGGGAAAGCACCTGTCAGAGTCAATGTCTGCTGTGCTTGATGAGATGGGAGACGCTACCGTAAGGCGTCGCGCTACATTGCTGCGGATGGCACGCAAAAACTGATTACCTGAAGCCCTCGCGCCACGCGGCCGGCTTTGCCATACTGTTGCTGATCCGGGTTTTTCCCGGAGCAGGGGTAAGGTATGAGTGATCGCCCGCAGGTTCGAATCCGCTATTGCACCGGCTGCCGCTGGTTGCTCAGAGCTGCCTGGCTGGCCCAGGAGCTGCTGAGTACATTTGAACACGACCTCGCAGAAGTCACACTGATCCCTGATGATACGGGTGGTGTCTTCGATATCTATATTGCTGATCAGCTGATCTGGTCCCGAGCTGAGCGGAAACGTTTCCCCGAACCGAAAGAAATCAAGCAGGCTGTGCGTGATATCGTCGCGCCTGGCCGTGATCTTGGTCATATCGATAAGTAGTCGGCATTTGCAGCACTCCATGCAAATGAATTCGTGGTAGCAGGGTGTGCCGAACTTAGAGGATGCCTGCGTGGAGAATGGTCCTGATAAAAGTGCTGGAATCGGTTCGCGATTACTTGAGCGCTTGCATGCCAAAGGTCATTTAATTGATCCAAAGTTTTCGCGCAATCAGCATCGCTATATATATCAGTGTTGTGCAGTTGGCATTACGATGATTGTTGTGCTGTTGCTGCTGGATATGGCTTATCAGGCGGTGTTAATTGCAGCACTTGGATCAAGTTCCATGGCCGCATTTTCGGCACCCAATATGCGGGCCTCTCGCCCACGTTGCCTGATTGGTGGATATCTCGTCGGTGTATTTATTGGCTGCAGCATTGCGTTACTGGTGGATGCAATAGCCGGGCTAAACGTGCTTGATGACCATCTGGTTCGGATACTGGCCGCCGCAGTTGCGACCGGACTGGCGATGTTCGTGATGGTAGTCACTGATACCGAGCATCCGCCTGCTGCGGCGCTGGCACTTGGATTTGTCCTGAATGAATGGAATCTGATAACAATTTTTGCCGTCATGTCCGGTATTACGATAATTGTGCTTATTAAGGAAGCCCTCCGGGGCCGCCTCGTCGATCTTCTTTAAGCGAAGCGTCATATCTCGCGCAAATCTGCGTGGTGTATTAATTGCTGTTGCCGTTCATCGTGTCAGGGTGACCCTTTGTCCACTGAGTTTTTCTGCGCCTCTATTTGTGAGGTCTGTCACAAAATTTGAATTATGTTAGCAGCGTGATGCCCCGCGCTGGTTCTGGTTTGCTTACGTAGCCTAAAATAAAAACAAGCAAAAACAATAGGATAGCGATTATTTTGGCTCTTTGGCTGCAGTGCAGGGAAAGGTCCTGGTGTCGCTTGTCAATGTCGGTGCCTGAGCCGGTTTCGGCCCGGTGCGTGATTCTGTTCAAGGTTTTACAAAGTTGTCCCTCGTAGTATCGATGGCCGAAACACAACTACATCCGCAACAACCCTGGCAGAGGCCGCGAAATCTCATGGCAGTAACAACAGCAACAAGCAAGCATCAGGCAGGCAACCGTCGTCAGGCTGGGTTTCACGCTGGGTGAATTACTTGTCACGATATCGGTGGTGGGAATTCTGGCATCCGTTGCCGTGCCCGGGATGCAAAACGTGGTGTTGAATAATCGCCGGGTCAGCGTGAGCAACGATATGGCCTACAGCATCCAGCTGGCTCGCAGTGAGGCCATTACGCGCAATCAACAGGTGATTGTGTGTCCCAGTAAAAACGGCACCAGTTGCGCAACTACACCTGACTGGTCAGAAGGCTGGATCGCATTTAACAGTACTGATACTGACAAGGTGCCGGGTGGCACCGGTGAAACCATTCTGCTGCATTCTATTGGTAATGACAGCATCACCATCACGCCGGTTACTTTCACGGACAGTTTCACCTACAGGCCGAATGGCCGGGTGATGGGTGACAGCATTGGCGCCAGTAGCGGTGAATTTATATTTTGTGACAGGCGCGGCGCAGATTACGCGCGTGTGCTCCGTATCCGCAGTAGCGGTCGTCCGAGCCTGTCGGAGAAACTTGCCAGTGGTTCAGCCCCCACCTGCCCATAACTGGAAAAACTCATGAGATTCAGATTAAAAACACAACATGGAGTAACCCTGATCGAAGTACTGGTAACGCTGGTCATTATTTCGATTGGAATACTGGGTACTGCATCGCTGCAGGTTGTGTCCAAGCGAGCCAATTTCGCAGCGGTTCAGCGTACCTCGGCAGCACACCTGGCTAATGATTACCTGGAGCGTATGCGGGGTAACCGGTCAGCGCTGGAAAGTTATCTTGTGGACGATACGCTTGGCGGCGAGTCATTGGGTGCTACTCCCGCCAAGGATTGCACCGCGGACGGTGTCAGTTGTGCGAACAGTGAACTGGCGAGCTACGACCAGTGGCAATGGGAGCAGCAACTTGATGGTGCTATGGAACGTATCGGTACTGTCAATGCGGGTGGATTAATGGAACCTTCAGCCTGCGTAGTGGGGCCTGCCGGAGGTATAGACGGCGTATATGAGGTGGCCATTGCCTGGCGTGGTGGTACGGAGCACGTCAATCCAACCATACATGATTGCGGTGAAGACTCCGGAAAATATGGTGGGACTAACGAATTCCGGCACGTACTGGTAATGCAGACCTACATTGATAACGACTAATTGATGATGACTATCGATATGCATACAAAATCACGTAAGCAGCAGGGCTTCACCCTGATTGAACTTATGATCGCCATGCTCTTGGGTGTCTTGCTGACAGGTGCATTGCTGACCATGTTGTCACAGGCGCGCAAAAGTTTTCAGCAGGATGAGGTCTTTGCAAGCATGCAGGACGAGTCCCGTTATGCCATGCAGGAACTTACCGGTGACCTGAGTATGGCCGGTTATATCGGCGATATTCTGGTGCCTGAAGCTATTACTTTTGATGCCAGCCTTACAGGGTCACTGGGTGATGATTGTGAACGGGCATCTAATGATGAGACCTTTGCCTATCGCCTGACTGATTCCACGACCGGCATCGATACAACGCTGATGGGGCTGGACAATATTACGACTGCGGCTGCGGTTGCTCAGTTTGCCTGTCTGGATGCTTCCGAGTTGTTAGCCGGAACTGATATTGTTGCGGTTAAGCATCTGGCCGGCGCCATTTCGACTTCGCTGGAAGAGGGAGACGTGGTCGTTCGCTTTAACGGCACGGTGGGATCGCTGTTTGTCCATCCCATCACCGGTAGTGTTCCAACACCTTACGAGGATCGGATTTATACACCGGCGATCTACTACATTCGTAACTACACCGACACTGCGGGTGATGGCCTGCCATCACTTTGTCGCAAGGTCCTCGTTGGTGGCACCACCGTTAATATGACGACCGAGTGTATTGCTGCGGGTATAGAAAACCTGCAGGTTGAATACGGCATAGACAGCGATGGGGATGGGTCTGTTGACAGCTACATCAGTGCGCCTACTGCAGCACCTACTGCGGCTGAGATGGCGGAAATGGAGACAACGGTTTCCGTAAGGGTCTATATGCTGGCACGCACAGCTGATGTTGATCGTGCCTATACCAATGACAGGACCTACGCATTGAGCAATGCCGACAGTTTCTCCCCCAATGATTCTTTTCGCCGACGGGTTTATATGACGACCGTTAGTGTTCCCAATATTCGTAACAGAATGCTGACTGGACTTTAGATGATGAATAGAAAATTCATAAATGCAGATAAGCAACGCGGTGTTGTTCTTTTTATCAGCCTGATCATGCTGATTGTTATCGGTATGTTATCGGTATCGCTGATGGGTATGTCACGAGTTGAAATGCGCATGGCCAATAATGAAGAGGCGCGTATCTGTGCTTTGCAGATGGCCCAGGGTATCAGTGACATTATTGTGGCAGACCCCGACAAGACGCCTGTGGTGGGTGGTGCTGGTTACACCATATGTACCAGTAGTTCCGAGGGCTGTGATGCAACAATGACAGATCTGCCGGATAACTATCTCACCACAGCGGTTACCGATGGGCACCTCTCAGCTTCTGCAACCCGGGCTGACCCTGAATTCCGTCCGCCACCGCGGGGCATGGGCTTCAGTGCTTCAAAATTTGTGGGCACGTCTTTCCGGCTGCGCTCTACCTATGACCGGACAGAGGATGGTCAGGGTTATGGCTCAGTTGAAGAAGGGCTGATTGTGCTGATACCGCTGTAAAGATTTTGATTACGGATTGGCATGGGCTTTTTAGTGACTATGCAATGGATTTTGCAACAGAAAATAAACGAAGAACGGATTTCTTCAGGATCAAACTATGAATAACCGATATTGCAGTTTGTTTGCTACGGCTCTGCTGGTTCTCCTGGCAGCGCCGGGTCAAGCTGATGATACTGATATTTACTTCTATACCGGTGGGGAGGTAGAGGGATCGGAGCCGATGGTAATGTTCAGCCTGGACTGGCGGCCAAATCTTGGTGCAACGGCCTGTGGTGGTGATGAGTGCGACTTCCTGAAAAACGAAACCTACACCGACAAGAATGGCGTGGAGCAGCCCTATTTGCCGGCGCAGGATTCTTATGTCTATTTCGATCTTCTGCGGGCCGTGTTGCGCAAGGTGATGGACCCGCTTGATGGTCTCCGGCTGGGCCTGATGATAAACCATGATTACATCAATAATTGTTCTGGCCAGGTTGTGGCCGGGTGCAGTAACGGTGGTTATATCGGGCTGGGTTTTGAGTCATTCCAGGCTGATGATGCGAATGGTGCAAAAGAGACCTTTCATGAATTTCTTTCGAAAATTCCTGTTCCTCAGGGTAATGCCAGTCACAAGTACCAGGGTAAAGAGCTGTTTTTCGAGTTTTTTCGTTACCTGACCGGTCAGGAAATACTGAATGGCCATGTCGGTTATGTCGATTTCAATGGTTATCCGGAAGATGGCAGTGGTGATGGCGGCGACGGTGGTGACGGTGGTGATGGTGGCACGACCATTGTTGAGGAATTCTGCCTGATAGAAAAAATTAGGGGTGCCGATGCCCAGTTTTGTCAGGACGTTGAATATAATCCGGACACCCAGGCCGTTTCCTGTGAAATTCTGAAAAGTGGCAATAACTACTCCATTGTCTGTTCTGTAACCACTAAAGACACTGATCCTGAACCTGAACCTGATCCAGATATTTCTGTGAGTGTTGACCGTGATGACACCAATCTGGATGTGGACAACCCGTCTATCGCCTGGGATGTCGACATCGAAGATGAGACTCATGCTAATTACGTTTCGCCGCTGTCCGCTGGCGGGAAATGCACCAAGGTTTTCACGGTCAACGTCATGTTCCAGGTATCGCAACAGGATTCTGATTCTGACGGTGCTATAGAGGCTGCTATTGTCGATGGTGGCTTCGGTTTGGCGCAGAATGATTTCCCGGATGTCATCGAGTACCTGAATGATGCTGATCTTGCCAATGGGGGTGAGAATGGATTAACGCCTTATGGCACAGCTGCTGATCTGGATGGTATCCAGAACGTTACTTCCTATTTCATCAGCGACAAAATTAATACAACGACGCGTGGCTACGCTCAGGCAGGTGGTACGGAAGAGCCGCTAGAGCTTTCTGAGGATCCGGAAAAGCTGGTTGAAGATCTGGAGAATCTGTTCGACGAGATTCTCAGTGTCAGCACGACTTTCGTATCTGCCTCCGTTCCGGTGAATGCATTTAATCGGGCAGAAGTGATTGATAACGTGTATCTGTCACTCTTCAAGACTGATGATGTAGGTAAGCCCTTCTGGACGGGTAATGTCAAAAAGCTGAAATTTTCCGACGTCGGTGATGGCAGTGGTGATCGTCAGTTGGTCGATAACAGCAGTACGCCGCAATATGCTGTTGCTGCCGATGGTCGAATTAAGTACGACGCATTGACCTACTGGACTGATGCCAACAATTTGCCCACGGCTGACACCGAAGAGTTGGAAGTTGCTGGTAAAGATGGGCGTTCGACAACCCGCGGTGGTGCAGGCCAGAAGATCCCGGGCATCATCTCCGGTAGCGTTGGCCTGGCCAATGCCAGTGGCGCACGCAATCTCTTTTACGACGATTTGAGTGACAACGTAGATGGTCTTGCCGAATTTAATGCCGATGATGCGACGGCTGCCATTCTAAAGACGCCCATGGGTGTTGCAACCGATGCAGAGGCGCTTAACTTGATTAAGTACGCCCGCGGTCTGGATGTGAATGACGAAGATAACGACAGTATTTATAACGAATCCCGTGCATGGGTGCTGGGTGACCCGCTGCACTCACGACCGCTGCCGCTTAACTTTGGCGCGCTAGGTAGTTACGATGAGGACAATCAGTCGATCTATATTGCCTTTGGTGCCAATGATGGCTTTATGCATTTTGTGCGCAATACCGATTCCGGTGGTGCAGAGAGTGGTGAAGAAGTCTGGGCATTTATGCCACAGGAAGTTATGGGTGAGCTGGCATCGTTAGAGGCTAATGCCTTGGGCACGGGGCATCCGTATCTCCTGGATGGTTCGCCAACAGCCTACGTAGAAGGGCGCTTTATCGATCGTGCGATTGATGGCGAAGCAGTGTATCTCTATTTCGCTTTGCGCCGTGGTGGCAAGGCCGTTTATGCCATGGATATCAGTTCGCCGGAAGAGCCTGAACTGATGTGGAAAATTACCAAAGGCGGTGATTTTTCGGAGCTTGGTTATACCTTTTCTGATCCGGTTGTTGGCATGATGCGTGACGGCACGGCCGGCAAACCTATCGTTATATTTGGCGGTGGTTATGACCTGAACAAGGATGATCGCAGCGGCGACGGAATCGGCAGTGATGACAGCGAAGGCAATGCGCTGTATGTGGTGGACGGTGAAACCGGTGAATTGATCTGGAAAGCAGTCGGCAGCGGCACCTCATCAAGCAAAGTATTTGTGCATCCGGATATGGTCGACAGTATTCCCTCCAAGGTAGCAGTTTTAGACAGCGATGGTGACCAGATTATTGATCGCATCTATGTCGGCGATACCGGTGGCCGAGTCTGGCGGGCGGACATCAATGGTGAAGATACCAATGACTGGAAGATGACGTTGCTGGCTGATGTTGGCCGACATTACGATAACAGCAAGGCCGGTGACCGGCGTTTTTTCCACGCGCCGGATATCGTTCAGCACAAAGATAATTCAGCTTATGACGCCATTATCATGGGTAGTGGTGACAGGGCCGACCCGTTGGCGGTGGGTGGTGCAGTCAATAACTACGTGTACATGATCAAGGATCGAGCGGTTGCGGTTTCTGCCGGTACCAATACGGGTGTGGAGCACGATGATTTTGGCGACGTAACCAACACCTGCCTGGAAGTCGGTGCGGAGTGTACGGCCACTATGACTTACGGCTGGAAACTTGGTTTGACTCAGGGCACTGAATTGAGCCTGGCTTCGCCGCTGACCATCGGTGGCGTCAGCTACTTCACCACCTATCTGTCGCCGGGCGCTTCTTTGGAGGAGTCTTGTGGTCCGGAAGAGGGTTCGGGTCGTCTCTATGCCGTGCGGTTGGAAAATGCGGCGGCTGTACGTAACTATGATACCACCACGGATGCGCTGGAAAGATTTGACGAACTAAAATCCCAGGGTATTCCGGCCGAGGCCATTTCTTTGCCGCCGGACGGTATTCTGAAGCCTGACTTGTCAATTGAGAAAACGGATGTGACAACCCGCTTACGCACATTCTGGCTGGAAGTTGAGGATGGCACCCTGTAGTTCGGCACTAAGGATAGTGCCGCAGTTCACCAAGGAACTAGAAAGATGAACAGATTGTATAGAAACAAAAAGAATCAGGCCGGGTTTACGCTGATCGAACTGATGATCGTTGTTGTTGTCATTGCGATACTGGCCAGCGTGGCTATCCCTTCGTATACCGGCTACATAACTGATGCTCGCCGACAAGGTGCAGTACAGGAAATGCTGAAGATCGCCTCGGCTCAAGAGCAATTTTATATGGATAACAAAGCCTATGCTTCCACTCTGGTTGCCCTGGGTTACGATGCCCAGCCTATCGGTACTGATGTGAATGGTGCAATAGTGCCTGCCACCGATGAATCCGCTATGTATAACTTTGCCATTTCATCAACAACCACATCGACATCTGGCATTATCAGGGCGTATACAGTTTCAGCAATTCCCAAGGCGGCGCAACTTGAACGTGACACCGAATGTGCCACGTTGACGCTGACGGAAGCGGGTGTGAAAAAGGCTGACGGGGTTATAAGTAGCGAATGCTGGTAGCATGCGTGAACAGCGCAGTTTGCTTCTGAACCTCTAATTAGGTACAGATTATGTAAAGTAAAAAACCCCGCTTATGGCGGGGTTTTTTTGTGCATATTGATCCACGTATACAGCCAGTATCTGGGTGAGGAGAATATCTGTCCAGGGCTGGCGCAGGGAGGGTATGTGAACTCAATGGAACGTCCCTGATGAAGGCCCGCTGTAGTTCCAGGAGCAATATTCCAATTAGTGTCGGTATCCGTTTCTAGTTATTTACTGCATTGCTTCGCAGTGTTGCACTGGGTCAGACCCGCCCCGTCTTGCACAGATCTGATTTAACATAAAATTATTTTATAAGACATAATATCCCCGCCATATAACATAATGTGGCCCGGTATCAGTGAGAGCTGTCGCCATAGGCCGGTAGGTATCTGAGGCCTGCCGCACCCTTGACTGCATATTTTCCATGCGCGGTCAGTCATGACAATCGGGGGAAAGTTATGAATTACTTCAAAGCATATTTTTTCATAAGCATATTTTTTTGGCAGCTACTAGCAGCTGCTGATTTTAATCCTGATGCACCGCTGGGTACTAAGTGTCAGCAGACCTTTTGCCATGCCGGCGATTCTGCGCCTGATACGTATTATGTGAGTCAGTTGGCAGGCAGTGATGACAACACAGGCAGTCGCGATAATCCGTTTGCATCGATCATGGTCGGAGTAGCGCGTACGGTACCCGGCGATACTGTTTGTGTTGCTGCAGGTCTCTATCAGGAGGATGTAGAAATCACTACTTCCGGAACCGCTGATAAACCCATCATGCTGGATGTGTTAGTCGGTAATGAAGGTAATGTGGTTATCGAGGGTGAATCCGTGAAGATTCACGGTGCGAGCCACATAACCGTGCGCGGTTTTAAAGTGCAGAACGCCCACAATGGTTTCCGCGTGCGTGGGCCCGAGGACCCATACGCTCCGCCGGCAGAAAATATTCGTCTTGTTGATAACAGGACGTACAACACCTTTAGTTCCGCTGTTTCAATCTGGGGTTCCAAATACCAGGAAGATTCGGGCAATTTTAATAGCCTGAATGGTGTGCTGGTTGAGAATACGCTGATTGAGCTGGCCAACAACGGTGGTTGGGATGAGCAGATTACGGTAGCGAAGGGCGTGTGGAATGCTCATATCCGTTACAACGAAATCACCCAATCTGCGGTGGAGAGCCATGGCGGCGAAGGTATCGACTTCAAGGACGGAGTCCGTGACTCATATATATACGGTAACTATATCCATGATGTTACGCGCCGGGCGATTTATGTGGATGGCGGAGTTGCGGAGGGCGCGCTGACCAGCAACATACACATCTTTGGTAATTACCTGGAGAATATTGAAAGTAGCACCATCTATGTGATGGCCGAGGGCGTAGGTAACGTTGATGGGCGTGTACATCTATAACAATGTGATTAACGGTGCTGACAATTCAGGCATAGCTGTTTACGATCATCCGGCGGGGGCCGAGCAAAGAGCGTTGTGCGAAGCGGCTGGCCTGCCGCCGTGCGCCCAGATTCAGAATATTGAGATAGTGAATAACACGGTGGTGGATGCCAACCGTGAACTTTGGTGGGCAAATATTCACATCAATCACCCGGATGTAACGGGGGTGATTCGCAATAACCTTTCTATTGGCGGTGATGGCAGGGCAATTCGGATTAATGGTGGTACAACAGGGATGCTGCTCGATAAAAATCTCTGCGATATTGAAGACAGTCGCTGCACCATCGTTGCGGATCCGCTGGTGACGGCCGACTTTAAGCCGCTGCCTGGATCGCCACTGATTGATGCGGGTGTTGCCGAAGGTGCTCCAGCGACTGATTATGAAGGAACTTTCCGGCCGCAAGGTGATGCGATTGATATTGGGGCTTATGAATATATTCCTTAGAGTAGAGAATCATTACTTTTTTGCTAGCCATTAATGCTTTATAAAGCCCCGGCTCGTTCAGGGCTTTTTATTCCTTACTTGCTGCCTCGCAGTTTTGCTACAAGACGGGAAATAAGCATTGGGTTGGCAGCAACAAAGACTATAACTATTGTGATGAGCACAAACCGGCTAAAGCCGAGTGCGATCGGAATGATGATGGGTAGCGCGAACAGTAGAAAGATGCTCCAAGCAACCGTATACAGCGTAAGAAAATGCTTCACGTTTTTCCTTACCTTCTGGCAATGCCATTTCTATATATAAGTATAAAAATAGAATAGTAAGTATAAAAACAGAATAAGGCGGTACGGTATTATCCGTACAAACAAATTGACCTATAGAAAAATTCATAAGTCATTGTATTGATTGGTGCTTCTAAATTAAAGGGTCGAACCGAGGTTTCCCTGTCAGCACATGTTGGGGCATTCCAGCATTAAAGTAATGGGCATGACGTGGCATGTTGTCACGATAATGGCTCCGGTCGCAGACCAGGCTGTCCCAAAACTTCGGTCCAACCCCTTTTACAATAACTATTGTCCACGGCTTATGTTGAGTAACACAATAATAGCTCACCCTGATCACAAACAAGTCATATAAAAAATATTGCACCAGTTTGGCATTACCTCGACCTGCAAATTATTTCTAATATTTTGAACTTGTTCTCAGATTAAACTGCATATTTATGGATAATTAGCCAGTAATGAGGGAAAAGATTGAACCAATACGCCCTCCAAAATAATCGTTATGACTATGATCAGATAAAAAAATAAAAAGAACCCTGCATGACTGGAATCGCGACAAAATTAGATAATGCGGCAAAATCAACAGCTCACTTATTAGTTGACTTGCTTGTCGTCACGCTTTCCTTTATCAGAATATGGATAGTAATTGGCGCAGTAGTTGGCTCAGCAGAGCTTTTAATTGATACACCTTTGCTAGAAAAGCTATGGACTATTCCTTTATTGATTGGAGCTGTGTTTAGCAGTCGAGTCATCGCTAATGCGGGAAAATTACTCATAGAAATCACTGATAACGGTGATATTAACCTCTACGAATAGCCTGTTTGCTTGTAATAAGCTGAATTATTCACACAAACATGGTCGGGCCAAAGTATTCGGGCTGGCCAGTATGGGGCCTAAGCCATTATTGTGACAACATGCCACAGCAAACCCGGGTAACCACCCAAATGCACAGAGTCACTAACCAAATCGGAAAACCTCGGTTTGACCCCATTCATTTATGAACTCTTTCCACCCCTGGGCACCACACTAGTTTTTACTCTGATGGCATTTATTTTTGTTTGCTTCGGTGGTGCTGGCGATTTAACAATAAATCTCGATTTATAATTTTAATTATATTTTTTATGTCTTGAACAGTTCCATTATGTGAGCTGTCGCACAATTGCGGCTCATCATCAGAATCTAAAATCAGCGGCAGTATATTTTGGAGCGCTGATACGAGCCGTCTGCTGCTCACATTGCCATTGGCACTGTTGAAGCTGTCGCCTCTATTCCTGATCATATAAATGAAAAATTTACTTGCGGCATGGATGCTGCTCCTTGCGTTGCTAACCAGTGCGCAAGCCGCTGAAAAATTGTATAGCCTCGAATGGAATCATCCTGACAGGAAATACAACCCTGACAACCTGGCAGAGAGCGTGTTCCTGAGCCTCGATGACATTTACGACTCTCACATTTATGTGCGTTATTGGAGTCCGGATTCAGGCTACACGCCTTGGGCTTGGCTAACCAGTATGAGCTTGGAGGGTGCTGGTAATTCTGAGTATGTTGACCTGATTCTTGACTCCGCCCCTTATGAGGCAATGTGCTTTGCAGTTCAGACGGAATTAAAGAATGGGCAAGTTAGCCCTGAGCCGAATTGGGAGAGTTTCAAATTATTTGCGGATCAACCCACACCATGCGTGGCGGAGTCATGTCATGAAGAAAAATGATGATAGTGGGTGGCATTGCCTTATCAGGCCGGTTGTTACTCTCCTGCACACGATGGGTAAGGGAAATGAAATTTGAACGTGTGTAGCCCCGGCGAGTGCGGGGTTTTTTGTGCGTGGTTGGTTTGTGTAGCTGGAATCCAAATAAAAAGGGGTAGGGCCGAGGTTTTCTGGTTTGGCTAGTGACTAGTTGTTACGGGTATTTATCTCATCGCCTTGTTACGTGCGCTACGCGCTTTGACAAAGTGGTGCCGCCTGCGGCGACAGATGCTTGTCACTCGAACGGCCATCAGTGTCCCGGAAAAGTTGCGACGGGCGTCGCCTTGTCTTCGAGCTTCGCTCTCCGACAAAAGTGAGTCGCCTGCGGCGACAGATTATTTCCGTGTATAAATACCCGCTATTCCGCCTTGGGGCGGCCGTCCAAATCCCTGCGGTCTTTTTCCGGGAAGAGTTGCCTTTGGCAACTGCTTATTTGCGGGTGTAAATACCCGCAAATTTGGTACTCCCTAGGGGAATCGAACCCCTGTTTTCGCCGTGAGAGCGTTTCTTTTTGTCTGAAATATAGAGACTGTGAATGTCCGCTATTGGCTGTTAGGCGACGCTCACTGTCAGAAAATCATGGTTGCCTGGGGGGCTGCTTCCGACCCAAACCGGACCGTTGCACCGCAGCCAATCTTTCGGCGACTATCGACCGAAAGCAGGCCGTCGCGTTGAGCTTTGCTACAGCTTTCGGTTGGACCCAGCACCAGTCTCTTTGATTCCTAAAAGAGCAGTCAGTATGGGAATGTCATCATAGCTATAGGACCGAATTAACTGATGCAAACCAGTGGAAAACAAGTCCGGCACCTTTTTCCACATTTAACATAAGCACGAATAATATTTAACATATCACCTGATTATTAATGTATGTTGATTCCTGTCAGCGTGAGTACCAGACAGGGTGTGCCGGTATCTTCCGGGGGCAAATAGCGTTCTGTATGTATCACGGCCATCGTTGGCCTATTCTCTTGTTTAAAAATAGTTCACCACTATTGAATTGCTTCACTCAAAAAAATAACAATTGGCAGAGGCTCGAGAGTGATTCACCGATTCACGGCACGAAATTTTGGCACTGTTTTTGTGTCCCTCTTGGCGACGGCCCCCGTCGGGCTTGTTGCATCGGAGTCCGTGCCGGCCACTGACTCGCATTGCCAGCATGGCGCTTTCACTCAAACATCAAGGACTTCAGGCGATCCTGCTTTAGAAGACCTGATTCAGAAGACTAACGATCCAGACTGGGAGGTCCGGTGGGAGGCGGTTAATACCCTCGGCAATCTAAAAGACCGGCGTGGTGTGCCCGCACTGGTACGCCGGGCCGTTTGCGATCCCAACCCTCACCCTCGCTGGCGGAGCCTGTGGGCGTTGCGATCAGTCGATAGCCAAGGTTCTGATGCTGTTCCTCTGTTGCGTCCAGCGTTACAAGACACCGATCCGCTGGCGGTGCGCAATGCCGCTGTTGCGCTTGCTTTCTTCGGGCGGCCAGAAGCCCGCAATGAATTGTTAAAGGGACTGGCGGATGAGGATGCCTACCGCCGCTGGGAGGCGATCTTCATCCTGCGTCGAATCGGCAGCCCGGAGGTAACCCGGACGCTGATTCCACTGCTTGATCACGAGTTGGAGCCGGATGAAAAGGTGCGCCGTGAGGTCGCGCTGACGCTGGGTTATATGGACAGCGGCGAGGTCATCGTGCCTCTGCTCGACGTTTTGCAAAAAGACGAAAGTCCTCAGGTGCGTTGGCGCGCTGCCATGACTCTGGCCAAGGTCGGTGATGCCTCTATCGCTCCCGACCTGGAGCAAGCGATGAGCGCCGAAGAGGACCCTCTGGTCCGAGAGCATATTGAAAAAGCGTTAGTCAAAATTAAGAAGTATTAATTCAGATTGAATTAACCACAGGATATTAAACAAGCGATATATACCAAGGGATATACAAGGGGAATTATGATGTCAGGTAATAACAACAATACGCATTTTACGGGCTTTTCTTTAGCTAAATTTGCAGCATTCGGAATGATTGGATTGTTCGTGGCCGGTCAGACAATGGCCGCCAACGGTGAGAATCCAGGGCTGCCGTTTGATCAACTCGAGAGCAAACTCGATGGGTTGGAGAGCAAGATCGATGGTATTGAAATCACCCTCGGTGATATTGAAAATGATATCGGTTCTATCCCAGACAATTCCGGTGGAATTAGCGCGCTGGAGGGAAAACTCGATGTGCTCGAAACAAAGCTGGACCTCATTGAAGTGAAGTTAGACGAGGGCGGAATAGGATCGCGAGTCTCCAGCACAATATTCGTTACTAGCGAACCTTTGCCGAGCGGCGGCGGAATAGGTGCGGCTGATACTTTCTGTAACCAGGCTGCAGCCAACGCGGGTCTGCCGGGGGTCTACGTCGCATGGTTATCAACATCATCCCTCGATGCACGTGACAGGCTTATAAACACTGATCTGCCCTATACGCGAACGGACGGGATAATCATAGCAACAGACTTAGAGGATTTGACCGACGGCCAACTGCTCTCACCCATATCACTCGACGCAGCCGGACAGGAGGCCCCCACAATCCCGGGGCTTGAGGACTGGGTCTACACTGGGACCTTACCATCAGGAATAAACAGTGGACATAATTGCACGGATTGGACGGACTCGAGCGCCGATGATTTTACAGGCCAATCAGCAATTGGCAGATTTAAACAAACGGATAGAAAGTGGACGGGGGGGGGTATCGCAGGATTTCAATACTGTGATTTCAGCGTACCTAGATATTGTGTGGAACAGTAAGTATCCAAGCTGGTTGCTGAGTAGGTGTCCCTAGCGTCTACACAGCCGAGCGATTGCAGTGGTGCACAACACTTTGTAGGCTTAAGTGTCCCCCGCCCCAGGGCGGGGTTTTCTATAGTCTCCTGCAGGCCGCCGCACGTGCCGCCCAAGCACCGCTGAACCTTCCGGGTCACGCTGCTCCTGCTCATAAAGCCGGGCGGCTTCTCAATAATACTCGGGAACGTTTGTTATTTCTTGCGCGACCAATGTCCGCTATTGGCCGTTTGCAGAAGTTCATCGGAGAGTAAAAAGTAGTAATCGATGGTCCGCTGTTCCCGTGAAAGCAGTCGCTCGATCTGGGAATTTGAAAAACCTAATCTGAACGGCAGGTTCTGAGCAGAAAGGAGCCGCCAGATGATTCATGTGCTGGACTTCCGCTACCGACCCAAAGCGGACAATCAGAGTTTGCCGGCTACACCATCAGTTTCCCAAGCCTATGAAGTGTCTGACAGTAGTCAGGTTTCTCTACCGCTATTTAACATAAGGATTATTGTGGCTTTGCTTGCAGGGGGGGCTTTGCTACGCTGTAGCAACTTTCCTGGGGAAATCTGAATGCGGGCATTGTTTCTTGTTATCGGTATATATTTGTCTTCGGCGGCTTTGGCTATTCCTGTCGAGTGGACCTTACAGAGTGTGGTTTTTACTGATGGGGGTACCGCATTCGGTTCATTTGTCTACGATGCAGATACCAATATCTATTCAGATGTAGATATAACAACCACATCTGGTGCGGTACTGTCGGGCACGGTATACAAATTCACTAATCCGTACATATCGGGTAATGCGAGCATTACTCAATTCTTAAATGCCGAAGGTGATCTGACAGGCGCCCGTTTTTTTGGTTTGATTCCCTTATACGATCTAACCAATGAGCTCCTCAGCACCAGTATCAATAACTTGGATACTGGGGAATATGCCTGTAGTAGTAGCAGCTGCGGAGGAGGTTCTGGTTTGAGAGGTGTAAATTCTGGATACATAACTGCGGGTTCAGTTGTACCTATCCCCGCAGCGGTCTGGTTATTCGGTTCAGGCTTAGGCTTACTTGGCTGGTTCCGCCGTAGGACTCAATCATGAAGAAACTAATTGCGGTGGCTTTGCTGCTTGGATGTGGGGTGGCGCAGGCCATTCCGGTTACATGGACGGTTACGGATGCGACACAAGACCAAACAGGGACGCCTGTCACCGGTTCTTTTACCTATGATGCAGATGCAAATTCGTACACCAACATTTCATTGGTAAGCAGTTGGTACTCGGACACGTTCATTTCAGAGCACTTAGTTGCAGGTGAACCCGGTTTCATACATGCAAGTTCAGACAGCAGCGGCGTGCCGGCACCATGTGGAAATATCGGTGTTTGCGCACAAATCAGATTCTGGACTATTCCTCTCACCAATGCAGGTGGCACCATCGTCATTGATAAAGGCGAGGTCACAATGTGGGAAGACGGCATAGAAACGGGTGCCAATGAAATTAGTGGCACTCTTGTTGCTAACGTCGTCCCAATTCCCGCAGCAGTCTGGCTATTCGGTTCCGGCCTTGGCTTACTAGGCTGGTTCCGACGCAGGAATCAATAATGAAGAAACTAATTGCTTTGGCTTTGATCCTTAATTTTGGCGCTGCGCAGGCCGCACTGGTTGATCGTGGCGGCGGTTTTATTTATGACGATGTGCTGGACATCACCTGGATGCAGGATGCTGGTTTAAGCGGTTTGGATACTTGGGATAATCAGGTTGCGTGGGCGGCATCTCTCAGTATTTACGATTCAGTTCGGGATGTAACGTG